>Ga0247774_1000069_pt1 | contig 46120 bp, 28 predicted proteins | sample UWRJL001104B6_FD_179933 | JGI IMG/M metagenome (GOLD analysis project Ga0247774, IMG submission 179933) | Plant litter microbial communities from Arlington Agricultural Research Station in Wisconsin, United States - UWRJ-L001-104B-6 | ecosystem: Environmental > Terrestrial > Plant litter >...
TTTTTTTAGTTCGTTTGCTTTGGCATACATCTCGTAAAGATCTGCATGTTATCTGTGTACCAATCCTTATACGACCTCAACCTCAGAACCTTGGTTCTTGGTGAAACGAATGGCAAAGTGACGAAATAATCTCAAACCGCTTCTGAAGCCACTGGGGCTGAGAAACACCTGCAGCACTGCAGGGCTGGATCCAGAGTGGGCCGGGGTGGTCCAGACACCAAAGGCCAGAATACCACTGCCAGTCCGACGTTTTCGAAACATGTGGACGTTTCTCCATGCTCTCAGACGCTGCGTTGATTCCTCGTGGGCCTTTGCAGGCCGGGGGCTTTGCAGACCCGGTGTACCGCCTCAAGTGTAGGTGGAATTTACAATTGCTCCAGTCGCTGTTGGAATCAGGTGTCAGCCAGAGTGGCTTACTTGGCGAGGCCGCGATGCCTGCGACCACCGAGGCTGCATCTGTTGAGAAAACACGAACAATGCTTAAAATATCAACCGAAATGTTCTCATAGAATTTTCCCTTGCCTATTAGGAGACCGAGTGCTTCTTGCGGAGGCCGCGGAGGCTCGATGCCTGACCCGTTACAAAGCGGCTCCGTACTGAAACAGCTAGGCGAACGACAATACAGTGAGAGACCAGCCCGCTGAACTAGAGCGCGCCCCCATTAGGCATATTAACTTACATCTAGATGATTTACACTGTCGTGTAAGACACCCATATTGTTCTTTTCTACTTTAGAAGTCAATTTCTATTTACATTGCTTGCTTGAATGACCAAAACCGGACCTGCATGGAATGCATCCGAGTCGGACATCGGCAGAGGGGGAACTTTGTTTCTTAGTGTTGTGGACCCCGCGCTTAACGCCGAGACGGTTCGGGGCCACTTGCTGATCCGGAAACAGGTCCTATGATCCGGAGGGGGGCAACACCGGGTGGAGATTCGCATCTTAGATCCTCCCGTGGTCAAAACGTCCGGGGCACCGCATCCGAGATGATATATTGGGGAGTGCAATAGTGACAGATGTTTCAGCCGGGGCTTGCAGCCTGGAGGAGTAGGGGGATCTCTTGTCCTCAGCCTTGCGGATCAAGTCTGCCACATCCTGGTTTTTGACAGGTCTGCCCTGGAGGAAGGAACAGCTGGGGGGGCGAAGGATTCATGGTAATTCGGATGTTTCCGACCGAAACAGATGGAGATGGGGCTTTTTGGGGGCGAAAATGCGTTCAAATAAATACTGGGAGAAGATTGGACAAGACGACAGAAACCATTTTAAAATCCGAAATAGAGTGTGCTCATTAGCTCATCTAATCAATAGGGTTATTTATCGACAAGATGATTGGAAAAAAGGTCTGTAATCCAGAACGTCAAGTTGGTTGGGAATGGGGGGCCACTCTTCTCGTCTGCACCACCAATAGCAACAGAAAACTCGTCCTCCCATATTCCAAGATTATTGGTGTCAAGTCAAAGACAACTCATAACTTTCGTTGTGGCGCTATGAGGCAGATTTACTGGCTACGTGCTCCCAAAGATGTCGGACTCGGAGATGTTGGGAAGGGGCTGTTGGAGTGTTTCGCGTGACCTCTCCTGTAGCCGCCAGCTTACCAGGTCACCATGGTGAAAGACCATCAGTAATGCGGAAAAGATGAGGTTTAAATCGAAAAATGCCGGGAATGCCGCCCAAAAAAGGGAGAAAGCCAAGGAGAAAAAGAGGGAGCGGGGACGGAGCCCAGGGACCCGATATCCAGACCTCCTCGTATATGTGACCGGCTGGCCAACTTCGTAGGCTTTCCCTCGTTGACAAAGCCTCTAGGCCGGCCTCAATTGGTCTAATTCTCTGCAACAGGGTACAAGGTAGCCGGTAGATCTGGATCGGGGTGTCTTTGCATTTGAACCCAATGCCAATTACTGCCTGGATCTCGCCGTTATCAAGCTTTACGGTCTGGGTACGTGTGCGACGAGTTCAATGTGATGCCGTATCTGATCTCAATATAGCAAGCCGCCAAGCCCCCAAGGAAAAGGCCTATTATCGGCCCTTTCAGCCCGAGAAAATGTCCAGAAAGATGCATAAGTTCCGTTTTATCTAACCACGTTTCGACCCCCCATCTAAAATTCCATCTATCAAGTATCCAAACATTGCTTGTCAACCTACGCTGCATGAGGTTGGCCTGGGTCCCGGAGCAAAGGCTGCCTCTCTACATCTGTTCATCTGCAAGAGGCTGTGTTGGACGCTAGTATGGGAGTGAAGAATGCCGTTGCCCTTCTCTTTTTTTGTCAAGGGGCTCACGAGGCAAGGGACAAAGAGAATCTTTAGGTGACATGCCTATGCATCCTCACTAAAGTTTCCTTCATCGAAGGAGCCTTGCCAGTGGTGTCATCAAGAGAGCTGGTCCAGTTCGGCCCAGCGTGCCTTTCGCTTCCCGCGGCCTGCTATGTTCGCCATTTAGAGAAGGGGCTCATGACCTTGTGTTAGCGGCTATTCCAAGCTCAGTAGGCAACCCTTTCTTGTTCTCATACCAGTAGGCAGGTAGCCAAGGCTTTGTACCATTTCCGGATCTGGGGCATCTCATCGGAGAAGGACCACCTTTGCTTTTCTCGGGTTTAGTCCTTCTTTGGAAGATGGGGCACCCATTCCTCGGGCAACACCCCCCTCCCCCCCCAACAATTTTGCCCACATTTTGGAACCAAATGGAATTCACCAGGCAAACACTGCTACCGATCTCTCTCTCTCTCTTTAGTTGGCTTTGTTTTTTACGCTTGTGCAGTTTCGGCGTCGAGCCATATGTTGCACCAGTCGGGCAAAGAGAACTCACGAGATGTAGAACATCCTCGAGTACATGCCAGGGCGGTAGCCTCCCACAGTGAGTGAGGCCCCTGGATTCTCTGTTGAACAGAGCCATACCTGCACCCCCCTTCCCCTCGGCCCGCTCACTGCGGCCCCATCCAATCTATGTACCCGTTCTCTTCGTTTCTCAGTTCGCCCATTCTTTCGTCCGATGAAGAAAACAGATGAAGAACCAGCGGCCCAGCAACTATCTGTTTAATATGGTATCTACGCTGTACCTTCTACCCTTCTTGCAGCCCAGAGTCTCTTCCCCATCAATAGAGAAGTGAAGGAGAGCACGTGCGGGGGGAAACGCTGTAATCTTAGGGATACGAGGCCCTTTGATGGAATTCTCTTCGCTGGGTGGTGTCTCGAATAACTGTGGCTCATCTATATCCAAGGGCCAGGCCAATGTCAAGCTTCACGGACAAGACCAGCCTTCGGGCAAAGGCAATGGTATCATCTTAACAAGCTCGATCCCGCTCTCGTGGCTTTAAAATTCCACGCTCTATGACGTATTTAGGCATCTACTACACTCAGCAGAAACGCCACTAGGGAGTCACCCTAACCAGCACCGCCTTAGCAAAAAGACCCAGAGACCCCATGACCACCTCGTTCTAGCCTTGATCACACACCCTATGAGAACAGTGAGTAGTAACAACCAAGCCATGGCTTCTGCCTCCCCTAGAACCTCCCGCCCTTTGAACAATATCCTCACACCACTGCTTGGGTGCCCGAGTCCTTTTGGCTACCTTGCCGTCCCACGATGCGGCCGCCACACACATGTTGGCCCCATCTTGTCGGTTCCTAGCCCGCATACCTGAAGAAGTTGCGTTTTTCAGAACAGCATTCGCATCTATCCTGAACTTTCTTTCTCACTCCCTCCCTCACTCCCCTTTATGCCTCTCAACCTCATCCTCATCCGTCGCCATTCCCTCGTTCCTAGTGGAGGCGGAGCCGGGCACCCGGCCTCGAAAGAGATACTATACCTTCGGGGGGGAGGAGGGAAAAGGAAAATAAAACCCACCCATTTGCAAATATGTGTTATGACCAATCAAAACACCTGCATGTCATGACCTTCTCTGTCAGCGCCCTGCGATCACCCCCCTAGCCTTACTCGGCAGCCTCAGCAATCAAAACCTTCGTGCCCAAAGCTATGCCTTCACGACCTTTGTTTGACCCATCAGCCCAAACCCGGCCTTGGGTTTGGCATTCATAAACCTCTATCCCTCACGAAACGATATCACACTTTATACTTGATTGTGCTGCCAACGGCGCTATGGACCACACATTGTATCATCTCTCGTCACTGTGTCACAAGAGATTCGCTTCCCGCGGGAACTAGTGACTTGGAAATTTTCTTAACTGAAGCCCTGCAATACGGCATGCCACTATCTGTATATCGTTGTGCCTAGGGTAAAGCTAAACTCCCCGCCCGACCATCATCACCTTTGCCGCCGATGCAATGCTTACCCTATACCGCATTCAAATCATCTCTGAGGCAAGGAAAAAGGGAGGGTAGAGCAATAAACACAAAACGAAGAAGTAATAAGAGCCAATGGATGATTCCACTCACATACCGCCGATGCAACAATTTCCCCCTCCAATGCGTCTTCTCCCGGCGTTGCGGTCCCCCCTCCCCCCCAAAACACGTATTTCATGCAGCTGCAGTTACGCTTGCTAGAGTACCAAAGGATGAGACGTCTACAGTGCCAGCAACATAGAGCTGTGCAGCCTGCTGTTCGCGGGAAAATCCCTCCATCCTCACCAATCTGACTTGCTGCTGTAAAATATCCTGTTGATCACACCCATTGAATATATGGCTGTGGGTTGCTGGTGTGAGTTCCTTGCTGCGCCAGATGGGCGGCTCGCGGCGCTGTTGCCACTTTGGTTCGCAAGTCACGAAGGGCCCTCCAAAGCTACCGAACCGAGGCCGCCCGGGCCGTAATCCAAAGTGACAAGGCCGTCGAGCATCCAGGCTTGAGGATCGAAAAAGTCGTAGTTGCTAGGTTCATACGCCATGCTGCCAATCAAGCTATTTGGACCCGACGGAGGTGCCGAGAGGCCAGTTGCGCCAGGCGTAAGGGCGCCGTTCGAGGTGAGCATTGTGCTCCCCGGTAATGGTGGCGGAACAAGTGTGCTGTCAAGGTGAGTTGACGACGCCGATGACTGAGCGGCCGAGTCTGGATTAGTCGGATGTTTGAGTGCTACAACATTGGAAGGAGCAAGTTAGTTTCATCAGCCGGGAAGGAAAGAGGAATGAAACGGTCGCGCTTACACTCGAGTGTACCCCGACCGACCGCCTGGTATTCCTCCCGCCAACGCCACACTGAGTCGAAAACAAGACTCATGCTGTGTCGGCACCGCACCTTCAGCTGCAGGCTATCGTCAATCTGGATGGGCGAGTCGTCGTCGGCATTGTTGTACAAATCACTGCGAACGGAGTCGAGCCGCGCGCCGTTCCACATCTGTACCATTAGCTCAGCCAACCTAGACTGAAGATCGTTGTGCACGACACTGCTCGTCCGTATTGCCGCGATGGCTTGATGGAACAGTGCCCTGCCTCGTTCGAAATCAATGACTTTGGCAAAGAAGGACCTGAGCAGCTTCAGAAGGGTAAAGCCGGCGGCAACGAGCATCTGCGAGATGTAGTTGGTAGAATGCAGCAAGATGGAGCCTCTGACGTTCTCTTGTTGCGCTACGGGCGATTGGGCAACCTTTTCCACCTCCAAGAGTTCATCGAGGAACGCCGTCGTCGCTTTCCATAGCCCCATTAGATCATCCATGTAGCCGGGTGTGTTGCTCGAGTCAAAGAAACCGGCTAAGCGAAGATGGAGTGCGGCCGCGCGCAGGTGCAGTGTGATGACAGGATCCGATATGCGAGACAGTATTTCTGCGTGAAGCTCACCAAAGTCGCGCCTAAAGACTCTCATCAGCATGGCGCGATGCTCATCCCCGGCAACGCCTCGTGGATCGCTCGCGTTGCTATACATCTCCTTAGAGACCTTATCGCAAAACCTTTCGATCTGGAGGCGTGCCTCGAGGCTCGGAGACAAGTGGAAGGGGCCTTCGTCTCCGCGTCTCACCGCCAAGGTCCAGTCATACAAGGTGGATGCTGGCTGGCCGTATCCGGTGCCGACTGACTGCGCAACAATGTTGCAAGCAGCCCACGTGGTAACCCGGTCGTGGAGCTGCTCTTGGTTCAGGTCAATCGATACCCGCGAAAAGTCCTGGCTGTGGCTGGGTCGATGAAGACCTATCATGGTCGCTAGCCTCATCATAACTCCGCAGAGAATGTGTGTCGGGTCCGAAGTCGTGGTGCTGGTGGGCAGAGGCCATGTGCAAAGCAGGCAAAGCGCCTTGACAACGAAGTAGCTGCTTGGGACCTCCCCAATCGTATTCCAGAGAAGATTGGAAAGTGGTCTTGACAGGTTGGTCAAGAGAGCTGCATCCCGTCGATACCGCCGACTGGCGACAGCTATGATGGCCCAGAAGAGAAGAGGATGTTGTTGAAAGTACTGGTCTGGTGTTTGGTGCATATTGAGGAATGGAAGAAACTGGTGGTAGAACATGAAGAACTCGCCAAACAGGTGGGACACCATGTCGGCCGTCAGCCGAACGTTTTCCAGCTCATGTGTGTAGTGTTGTAGACTATACGTCCCCCCTTGCTTAAGCGTGAGGAGAGACGACACCGCTTCGTCCGAACCCATCAAGCTAGGATTTCGGGTGTGTGTGTAGTTGCTGGTCGCAACTGGCGAGGATATTTCGTTATCATCGTCAACCACAAACCCCTGCGCCTTCGCCCGGGCTATGCTCCTCCGCAATCGTTCAATTTCCTTCTCCATTTCCGCGTGCTTGCTGCGCTTCCCTATCCTCTTGAAGTTGGATTCGATCTTGCAGGATAACCGGAGGCGATTGCACCGGGAGCAGCTCGAAAACGGATCTTGGACAACGTCGCACCTGAGCTGTTCATTTAATCGCATTAGCGGTCGAGCTTGTTATCGAGAGCAACTTCTTCGGCGTCCAACAGCATCTTGGCAGATCACGAAGCGTTGTTGGCGTTGACGTCGAACTCAATCCGGGGCAACCTGTCGTGCCATGCATCGCGGAGTGACTCACCTTCTGCTGGCGACACTCGTTGCAAGCGCGCTTTACCCCAGGCTGACGCTTCTTCAGCGTATCAGCATACTTCTCCTCATACTTCTCGTCTAGATTATCGCTACCAGGACTGCTCTCGTGGTCAACGAAGCTCCCTCTCTTCCTCTTGTCTCCACGACGGGAGCTGACGGGGCTCCTCGGCGTGACTGGCGATGGTACCCCGCCAGCGACAGAAGGCGCACACTCCATATGGTGGCCGGAGAGGTGGGGGATTGCTGTGGCCCGCAAATCACAAATCAGTTGCGCTGTGATCTGGGCGGGGTATTGGCTGCGCCAAAAGCTGATTGTGCTGTTTGGCGTCCGAATTTCCTTTTCCTGGACAGACGCGGGCCGGCGTCGCGGAGCCGTTGGCCAGAGTTTGGGATCTCTGACTTGTTGGAGTAGTAGTCCGTCGTACGGGGAGAAGGTCGGCCGATAAACGGAGGATGGCAGCGGACGCGCAGATGAAGAAGGGAAATAAAGGCGGGTTTGATAAATAGCGTTGCTTTTCGGGCTTGCTCTCATTCGGCTCCAATGCCACTGCACAATGCGCAGTGTTACGAGTCTTTACCGCCCTGCTTTTCGGACTGCTGTGCTCATGCTGGTCCCCGCCGACAAACCGCGAGTGGGGCACAAAAAGTTCGGCGTCCAGTCGACGTCAGCCCAAAACTACCTAACCCTGGGGCCTTTTCCTTCCTATTCCAACCTTTTTTTTCTTCTGGATTTCTTTTTGCGTCCTTTCTTGATTTTTGGCATCCACTTCTCTATATATGTCATGTGGCATTTCCTAAAATTGTCTCCTCTTTAATTTTGTTCCAATGTCTTGGTTTTCCCCGAGAGGAGCCATCTCTCTTCGTGACGGAACTATGCGGATATTTTTGACTGCCGGCCCTACATGTGCAGTGTTTTTTGGCCACCCGCTTGACGCTAAGTCGCCATTGCCCGACGAAAGCGCACAATGCAGTGTCGAATTTCGGTTCGATGGGGAACTTGGGAGAATTGCCGTCTCTGATTGGCTCTTCATTTCCGAACTCCACGTGATCGCGGTCCAAGCTCCTTGTACCCCGCTTGACCTGCTCAACGAGTCAACGGTTTGGGCTGCCGGGGTAAACCGGGGACGCCTGCAAGCTCAAGCTCCCGCTGCAAGCTTTGCTGGAGAAGCTTGGAACACCGTGCACAGAAAAGACAGCTTCAAAGAAACCAGGGATCAGTCTAGTATTTGGCCCCGATAATACAAGCACTCGTATAGTGCTTCGCGTTGTATGCTTGCAGTGCTCTAGGATGGCAGTCCCCCCCGCCTTTGCGATAAGCCAGATAGCGTAGAGTAAATGTGCCGGCTTCGGCCCGCAGTGTCAGCTGGCTGCATCTGGATACTTCGCTTCTCGTCCAGTTTGAAGTTCAAATCATTCACGTTCAGGTACAATACACTCGGTAGTTCTTCACCAAGCGATCAAATGGCAGAATCCGCCAAATCTGAAGCATCGCAGCCCAAGTTCTACCTCCAACCTCCTCGTGACGGCTCCACCCGTAGTTCTCATACTGAACCTGCCCGATTCAAGAATGAGGTCCGCTTCCTCCTTCCTGGCACGAAGAAGAAGACACAACCAGGTACGAACATACCGAACAAGCCGAACGCTTCTTCTACTAGGCTGAGACGATGCAAGGGAAAGCTTATCTAAGACTTCCTAGATGAGGCCGTCAAGTTCGACTCTAGCGCGACGCCCCAGCCGTTTCTCAATCCTGATATTCTCGATGAATGGCAACGAGTCATAAATGACAGCAAGACTGAGTCATGACGTTCTTTTCATAGAACGCCTTGATCCGTGCCGTGGCAATATTGCCGTCGACCGAGATATGACCTAAACGGCCATGGCTGCTCCGGGTATGTCAACATAGGTCCTCGCGACAAACCGTCCAGCAGCATCGTAGTGTGTTCCACAAGTCTCCGAAACACGCTTCACAGCCCTCTCTCGGCTACTTAAATGAGCCAGCCTCGAGCACTCGAGTGCGAAATCGCCTGGAGAGCCAGAACTCGAAGCCGCGTCGCCGTCCTTGCCGGGTTTTGAGCCAGGTCCGGGTAAATCCAATTGCATCACTGGTTAATGGCCATCTCACCGGGGTCTTATTCACCTTCCAGATTCTTCTAGCTCGAAAACGGTTCGAAATGGAGGCGTTTTTGTGCCTGCGTCTTCATCTAGGCACAGGATAGTGGCGGGATCTTGGAGCAATCTGATTTTATAAGTGGACCTTGGCACGGGACCTCGGCCCCTTCAAGAAGCGATCGGAGAAGAAACCTAATGATACACCCGCTCAGCTATGAACGGATGCAAAGAAACATCAGGAATTGGGATGAATCGTTAGCTTTGGGAGGTTCTGGTTCTATTTGCAGAACAGCGCTAGAGGTCGATATCGCCTGCAATGACGCATTTCGAGCCAGAACGATGCCGCAACTTTTTATTACTGCCCGGCGCCATGCCCACTCCGGCTTACCTTCTCTTCTACCATAAGGAAGGAAGGATTAGGCTGGGGAAAGATAACCATGTTAGACGCCAATTCGCAGGGACACAATATTCGCAAAACAGAAAGCAGCTCTTACGAATTTCATATATTCCTGCATGACCTGGTTCATCGCTGCAAGGCTGACACTACGAGTCAGACCACGGTTTCCCACGTGGACCGCTATGCATTTGCTTCTCTGCGTCAAAATTTTGTCGCAGCTCCGGGAAATTACAGCTTGCTGCTGTTAGTTTGCAAGTTCGCCTATCTTGCTAACCAGAACCAGATTCTGCACTCACGGGTACGACAGGAAAAATGTGGAGTAAGAACCTCAATTTGCTGCTAGATCTTGGCCTTAAGATGCAGTCTACTAAGTACCGCTGAGGAGCAAACTGAGACTCCCGACTTCTGACGTTGTAATGCGGGGCAGCGGGGTTGTCTCATCGCATCGATCCTTCCTTCCTACTCAATGCCACCTCCAGACTACGACAATTTGGTGCCCTCACTTGGCGGTATTACTTATCATCGAAAACCTCCAGGCTCATCTTCATCTCATTCCATGTCTTAGCTATAATTCACTCCATTCATCCTTTTCCATCTCTATATCTTTCTCCTCAATACATCGCCCATTCCAATTCGGCTAAGACAATGGCGGAGCGCATCATCCCAGTCTCAGGCTACTCAGTCCCTTTCTGGATTGCCGGCAAAGAGCACCACCCCACTAAACACTTCGATGTCATCTCCCCGACGACCGGCCAAGTCATCCACACATGCGGAGGCGCGAGCCCCGATGATGCGTCTCGTGCCGTGGAGGCAGCAGCCGAGGCGCTCAAGTCGTGGCGCACCGTCACCCCCCAGAAGAGGCGGGACATTTTTCTCAGGGCAGCCGAGGTCATGGAGCGGCGCCGGGAGGAGCTTGCAGGGTATATGGTTGCGGAAACCGGCGCCGCGCCGCCCTTTGTTGCGTTCAATTTGACGACGGCTGTGGATATCCTTAAGGACGTGGCGGGAAGGATTGCTACAATTGAGGGGATGGTGCCGGGGACGAATGATGAGCAGTTAGGGGCTCTGGTGTTGAAAGAGCCGTACGGAGTCATTTTAGGGATCGCACCTTGGTATGGATGATTTGATGAGTTCAATGCTTCTGAGCATTCGAGGGAAGCATGTTTGAGTCTCGGTCCTAATTTGTCTTCCAGGAATGCACCCTATATCCTGGGCACAAGAGCCATCGCCTTACCCATCGCAGCCGGCAATACCGCCGTCTTAAAGGCATCGGAACTCTCGCCTCGCACATTCTGGGCCATTTCCTCCTGCTTCCACGAGGCCGGCCTCCCCGCAGGAGTCCTCAACATGATTGCCCACGCCACGTCCGATGCTGCTGAGATTACCGCCAGCCTAATCCGCAACCCTCACATCAAGAAAATCAACTTTACCGGCAGCACGGCCGTTGGCCGCATCATCGGCCGGCTCGCAGGCGAGCAGCTGAAGCCCCTCCTCCTCGAACTAGGAGGCAAAGCCCCCGCCATCGTATGGGAAGACGCGAACCTGGACCTTGCAGCCGACCAGTGCGCGCTGGGAAGCTTCATGCACGCGGGGCAGATCTGCATGTCCACAGAGCGGATCCTCGTGCACAAAACCGTCCGCCAAGAGTTCGAGACCAAACTCTCCGCGAGCGTTGACAAGTTCTTCCCACCTTCAGGGGCGGCCCCCGTCCTCGTCTCCTCAGCAGGCGTGGACAAGAACCATCATCTGCTAGAGGACGCTATTGCCAAGGGGGCTACGGTCGTCACTGGGGACCCGTCCCTTCGGGAACCGAGCAAGTTCCGGATGCGACCCATCGTCATCCGCAACATCACACCAGGCATGGAGATTTACCGGACGGAATCATTCGGGCCCACGGTGTCGATTATCGAAGTTGAGGACGAGGAGGAGGCGATAAGGATTGCGAACGATACCGAGTATGGGCTCACGAGCTCGGTGTTTACGGAGGATCTACGACGGGGGCTCCGGTTTGCTAGGGGGATCGAGACGGGAGCCGTGCACATCAACGGGATGACGGTCCACGACGAGGTGGGGTTGCCGCACGGCGGGGCGAAGGCTAGTGGGTTCGGGAGGTTTAATAGCGTAGGGTTGGAGGAGTGGGTTAGGACCAAGAATGTTACATTTCGGTACTAGGGTTGGGGAAGGGGAGGAGAAAAGTGTTGGGGTGAGAAAGAGGAGGATGTGATGGTTTAGGCGTTGCTAAAAGGAGACAGGAAGGGTCGCTACAAGTAGTGGATAAGGTATGAGATTGCAACACGTAGTTAAGTATTGATGAGAAATTTCCCTAGGTTATGAGTGACATGGGTTTCTCTAGACAGAAAATCTCTACATGATTTCCACTTCCCGGTTTACTTGGGACTCACGCCAGGATTTATGACAATGCAGCCTTGCGAGGCGAGCCTTGTTATTCGAGTCTGTCTGTCTTCTCGAGAATCCGGCAACACGATCAATGACGCAACGACTTCGGGGCAGACCGGCCTGGGTAGTTGGGGCTTTAGCGCTACTATGATTAGAAATTAAAGGAACAGGGGTAGGATTCCGGTATGAACTGGTGGTACGTGTGTTCAGTGAAGGACGGGACTCGGATACGACACGCGGGTCTGGTAGAGCGGAAGAAGGGGAATTCAACTAGTAGTAGAACATAGAACGCCAATCACCAGGGGATAGTTATGACGGCTCTGGTACGATAACGCCCGGTGAGAGAGGGGCACTTGGACCATGTCGGCTACGGCAATCTTGGGGGTTTGTTGCTTTCTATTTGATTGCCCAAAATACTTCATCCAGTATCATATCTGCCGTTCTTGTGGACGGCATGGCACGGCAAGAGACCGAGACCGAGACCGCTCAGCCACCGGAATCATATACGGCGATGCTTTTTCCAGCATGGCAGTTTGATGAACTTGTATCACCTCGCGTGGAAAAGATCAGTATCTCGAAATCTGCAAAATAAACAACTTGCGAAATGAGTGTTCCCTCACGCTATTCTCTCGATTTAGAAAGCGGAAGCAGGAGTACAAGAGGAAGAAAAGTAAGCCAGAAGCAGTTCAAGAAAAACCTGGCAGAGAGCTCGCTTACATTCACGATCAACAAACCTTGTAGTTTTTATGCAATATCCGTAAATTTCCGCATTTGTCGTTCCTACTTCGTATACACACATGGGACGAATTGGCCGTGTTTCTTGTTTCCACCGTCGCCTGTTGCCGTTTCGGATGTCGTTCCCCACCCAGACTAGCCAGATCTCGTACTGCGACACCGTGGCGGCGGAACAGCCGGGCGTTTATCATCCGCTTTTGAGTTTTGGTACACGTTCGGAGGGAGATCGCCTAACCTTTTTTTTTTTTTCAACCCGAGATCTTGGGCTCCCAAGTTTAAGGATCCTGCGATCCACTTCTCGCAAGTTCTATTTAGACTCGAAGCTCAGGTACAAAGACACTCGTCGTGCAGACGTCGAATAATCCATACCTGCGCGTTGGAGCAACTGTTAGTACTACGGGTGAATTGGCGATCAAAACGATATTCTTGGTAGGTGCGAAAGCGATAAGATGGAAAGGGATTGGCCTTTAAACAAGCGTTTCCCCGCGATCGATGAAGGACTGGGCAGAAGCGGACCGGAGATTGATTAACAACTGCGTGCATTAAGACGCTTCTATTCTGAGCTGAGCCTCCCGGCACTGATGGTCTGAGTTTGGGCCCATTTGCCCGTGTGATTTGTGAAGTGGTAGCTGTGCCTCTGGCTGTTTTGCACTTCCTATCTTCCGTCAATTTCTTCAAAAGCCATGAAAAATTGGCGTCTCCGCTCACACTTACACCAAAGGTCCAGCTTTTCGGAAGAGGGACCGAGGTTAAAATAAAATGTCAAATGCGCTCATCGGCCAACCATTTACGAAGATTTCCAACTTGGAAATATGTCAGGGCTCTCTCGTCTGGCTCTGGGTCGCTTCGCTCGCCTGCAAGTATGACTCGCTTGGATGTGGAGGCATTAAAATAATATGGACGGTGGGATGTAAATGAGAGGCAATCGTTAAGAAGGGTCCGCACATGTAAGGTACACGTGTGAGCCGAGAGATGCAGCTCTGCTACCTGCATGAAGAGGCCTTGCTTAGCGATGTGTGCCTCTTTAGACAGGGCAACGACCGCGGCACCGATTGGCGTCCAGAAGCTCCGTCCTTACCTCCTTCGCCAGCTTTCTTGTTCCTGACCATCCGTTCTGTCAGGCTGCAGTATCCACATTGCACACCCTTTTCTACCTGGGGCCGCTGGGTAAAAAAAGAGGGTGGTATACTTTCCCGTCTGCACGCTCGCGAGATATATGATCTGCAGAGCACATGCAGTAGCCAGTTGATGGTAACAAAGCTTGAATCTTCACCTCCCGTATTCTGATGAAGACTTCAGCAAAAAAAACAATGATTCGATCTCCGCAAATTTAGAGTATCGTAACGTCACACAGATGAGGAGCCTCTGCTAAAGCCATTTCGCTCTTAGCAAGGGGTATATGTGGGCAAAATTGGCCGGGCCATTGACAATTTAAGCGAAGAGCCACCACATTTTTCCAGAACAAATCACCAGCCTTCTGGGTGGCCGAGCCGGCTGGGACAGGTCCATCGTAGGCTTCGACGACTTCAACCTGGCGGCTTGATATTTGCCAATTGGTCCACTCGGCGGGGCTCACTGCCTGCAATTGTCCTCGTCTGCCAAACACTGGAATCTGTTTGCCGAGAGCAGGGGCGTGTTGATATCTTTTTCTGGAACAAAAGCAAGAAGCATACGCACCGAAGTACTTCTGATGATAGGCGTAGAGCAACCTCGGACGAAGTCTACACGCCCTTGGTGGCTTTCCTTAGACGCACGGCGTTCTGTCCTGAGAAACTCAGGTGGGATGATCTAGATTAGGGATCTTTTTGAGCTTCCTGCAGAACCTTGCTTCCGAGGAGGCGGATGAAATATGGAGACGGCCCCTGCCCTACCCAGTCTCTGCATATCGATCGAGAGTGTTTCTCGTGGCGAGCTCGCCATGGAAGCTGTATACTCCATTAGGTAGTCGACGGGTGAATCCTTCGGAACGTCTACAGCTGGAACCTTGAGTTTAGTACTAGTCAAGGCGAAGACATGCACCGCCGCCTGGTATCCATACATGCTCGTATATAATCGTGCCGGGCAAAGACAACGCCGATCGACGGGACCGAAGGTGTAAATTGCATCCCAATATCGTCTGCCTGGTGATAGCAAACCAGAGCGGAGGAGCTTAGGAGGTCGAGTATATAAGACGAGCAGTACTCCCCATTCCGAGGCATGATATCCCGGAATCGCCAGCCTTCTTTGTTGACTCAGACCAAGTTCTCGCGCCAAAGCGAAGCGTTCACTCTTTCGACCTTCTAAATAATACATTCGTTCATAAATATCCACTTGGATTCATCTTTCTCTATCTCGACTTCCATAATGCAGTTCCTCTCCGCCCTCTTTCTCGCGGCTGTCGCCACGGCCACGCCCATCCTCCAGTCCCGCGCCACGTCTGCCGAGCAGCTCTTTATCAAGACGGAAGACTGGAACAAGTGCGGCGGCTCGAGCTTCAACATAGCCACGTCGCGCTTCAGCGCCGACGTCAAGGACTGCCAGTGCATCGTCGACAACCTCGCCCTCCCCGACTGGAAGGGCAAGTTCTTCGTGCGGCCCGTGGACGGGTCCAAGTTTGGCGCCAAGGCCGTCGAGTGCCAGAGCTGCCAGTTCCTCATCCAGTCCAGCAACGACTTTGGTACGAACGTCGGCGCCCAGGACGTCATGGACCTGATCAAGGACTCCATCACCAAGTTTGCCCAGAACGGCAAGGTCGGCGCTTGGGGTGAGATGGACTGCGAGAACGACAACGGCAAGTCGGGCCCCGACGGCCTGTCCAAGACACGGTGGGAGATTGGTCACTCCCTCGGCAACGAGTACAACCAGTGAAGAAGACGGGACAAAAAAAGGGTTAAGAAGAAAAGGTATTGCGGGAAAAATAATCATGCGTTTGTTTGCACGCCCATGGTTCCGGGTTATGGGTCTAGACAATCTTCCTAGTCTGGTTCCCCTGGTTCTTCTGGTTCTTCTGGTTCTTCTAGTTCCTCCTCGGTCCACTTGGACCACAATTCCTGTACATATTTCGACCTGGGACATGATATTCCAGTTTTCTTCCTGTATGAATTTGAAGCACTGAAGAACTAAAGCATTGAAGAATTATCTCTCCTGAGTAAAAGTAAAGAGTGACTTGTTCTTCATTCGGACTCCAAGATCCCAAGCTCGGCATTGGGGTTCCGGATGTAAGAGCAAAGGTACACCGCCTCGGTGGTGTAAAAAGCGACAAAAAATTCTAGTTTGGGAAGTCGACTCTCTGTCCCAAGACTCCGATTGGTGCGGGATGATTGGTTTCAGGTCAATGCCGTGTGCTGCGATTTGGGAGCTGGTTGTCGGGGTAGGCGGATCATTGCAAGCTTCTTCCGCACTTCGTAGGGACCATGTTGGGAGGGGCAAAAATGACCAGCGTTATCAGCCGGGCATGTCGCCGCATGCTTGCAGGTCTCTGCGGAGAAGTTTTGAATATAGCATCTTGCATCCCATTGAAGAGCTAGTTGAAGAGATCCATGTTGAGGATCTAATAGGGTACATGGCGCGATCATGGGGATTCATATGAGGAGAGGAAGTTGGGCGACTGATGACAGACCCCGAAGTGCCCAGATTCACGAAGCTCCTTCGATGCACTGTGCCGGCCTCCTCAGAAGTCGTGCTGCGTACAGTGTAAACGCTTACTTTACAGGGGTTGGCGTGGCCCCACCTCAGCGCCACATCCACTATCCGTAATGTGGCTTGCGACAAGACGCAGGTGGCGTCATTAAGCGACGACGGCTGGCAGATCTGACTTCGTCCAAAGGACACGCCGTGAGAATATCCACAACCGGAGAGCTTAATAACGTCCCAGGTTTGAGCAACGCCGTCCGGAATCGGCTCCCATGGCTCGAACCCCTGCAATCTCTACTCTTTCGTAGAGGCGAAATGTTTTATTTTTCTCAGTATATAGTCGATTTCTTCTGCATGAAGTCTTTCATTCTTCTCAATAGATGACTCGTGCCAGCTCTCGCAAAGGCACGTGGGAACTTCCCTCCGGACCAGCGCCGCCTCCATTGCCGATGCGCAGCCTTCTCGAGAGCATATGACGATGTTTCCGCCGATAATAGCCCTGGGATTACTCCTCTTGCTGCCATGGGTGGCAGTGGGGATGCGAGCGGACAAGGTGGCCGACCTTCGCGATTCCTCAGTCCGCATGTTCTATCATGGCTTTAGCAACTACATGAGATATGCCTTTCCCGAGGATGAGGTATGTTCCATATTCGTTTCCCGACATAATCTTGTACTGATTGGAAAATGTACAGCTCCGGCCGCTGACCTGTGGCGCATTGACGCGCGATCGAGCGAATCCGGCCAATATCGGTCTCAACGACGTCCTGGGGAATTACTCCCTGACCCTCATCGATTCCCTCTCTACCTTGGCAATACTCGCAAGCGGGCCGCAGGGTGGACCTTACACGGGCCCCCGTGCCCTCCAAGACTTTCAAGACGGCATCGAACAATTTGCATTATACTACGGCGATGGTCGCGTTGGGCCTTCTGGCAGGGGACTTCGCTCGCGAGGATTTGATCTGGATAGTAAGGTACAGGTGTTTGAAACGGTTATTCGTGGCGTTGGTGGCTTGTTGAGTGCGCATTTGTTTGCAATTGGAGAGCTTCCCATCACTGGATACGAGCCGAAGAAGCAGGGGGATTGGGACGATAGCAATCCCCTCGAGCCAGCCCCGATAGAATGGCCGTCGGGGTTTGTGTACGACGGGCAGCTGCTCAGGCTTGCTCTCGACCTTGGGCAGCGGCTGCTACCCGCCTTCTACACCACGACGGGAATTCCATATCCGAGAGTTAACCTGCGGCAAGGCATTCCTTTCTACCCGAACTCGCCCCTGAACCGGCAGAGAGGAGCGCAGGAATTGCGGGGTCGTGATGTTACCGAGACTTGTAGCGCCGGCGCTGGAACGCTGGTGCTCGAGTTTACGGTTCTGAGCCGACTGACAGGCGATCCCCGTTTTGAGCAGGTGGCGAAGCGGGCTTTCTGGGCCATCTGGAAGCAGCGGAGCTCCATTGACCTGATTGGTAGCGGCATCGACGCGGAGCGCGGAACATGGATTGGAACTGCTGCCGGGATCGGGGCGGGCATCGACAGCTTCTTCGAATATGCGCTCAAGGCACATATTCTTCTATCCGGGAAAGGTCTTCCTAACCAGACGCTTGGCTACAATAACGACCTGGAACATCGCGGAGGGCGGGCCTGGCTAGATCCCAATACAATCCAGAAGCCTCTAACGGCGGAAGAAAACTCCTCGGATACGTTTCTGAAAGCATGGCATGTTGCTCACGCGGCCATTAAGAGATACCTTTACAACGGATGGCAGAACCCGAATGACGATTTCCACCATCCCAGCTACATGAACGGCAACTACCAGACTGGTGCGGTCATGGCTCTGTGGATCGACAGTCTTGGTGCTTTCTATCCAGGCCTTCTAACCCTCGCCGGGGAGCTAGAGGAAGCTATCGAGGCCCATCTTTTGTACACGGCCCTGTGGACGCGCTTTCGAGCGCTCCCCGAGCGTTGGTCAATTCGAGAGGGCCAGGTGGAGGCTAACATAGCCTGGTGGCCAGGGCGGCCTGAATTTATCGAGTCAACGTACCACCTATACCGTGCGACCAAGGACCCTTGGTATCTTTATGTCGGCGAGATGGTCATGAAGGATATCATTGCTAGGTGCTATGTCGATTGTGGATGGACGGGCTTGCACGACGTCCGGACGGGAGAAAAGTCGGATCGCATGGAGAGCTTCTTTCTCGGAGAGACGACGAAGTACATGTACCTACTATTTGATACCGAGCATCCCCTGAACAAACTCGACGCCCCTTTTGTTTTCACCACCGAAGGCCATCCCCTCATTATCCCGAGGAGTCGGGCTGCTACGACAGAAGCGAAAGAGGCCGCGGACGACTGGAAGGATCAAAGAGAGACCGTTTACTTTAATAGCAACTTCACCAACGAATGCCCAATACCGCCTGACCCGGCGCCGTTTACCGGATCAGCAACAGCGGCAAGAAGCGACTTGTACCACGCCGCCAGCGTCATCGGCCTCCACAATGTGCCCAACATCCACGGCGAACTCGAAGAGGTCTTTGTAAACGAAACCGAAGATGGCCCGATCCCTCTCATGCGACCCAAGACCAACTACACCTATTATCCGTGGACCCTACCGCCGACTCTTCTTCCCCCCAATGGCAGCTGCCACCGCCTTCCCGAAAACAGGGCGCTCACACTCCAATTCCCGCGGTCGACCTCTCGGGGTGACAATCTCGATGTTCTCTTCTCGCAGCAGGTCCAAAAACTCCCCGGCGAGGGTCTCTTCATCGCCTCTCTCGATGCGCTCAAGCTGCAGATGGTACTCGAGAACGAGGATACGGAACGAGAAGCATCGTGGCGCATCTCGTCGGTGAATAGCATCTCGCTAGGCCGTGATGAGGTAGCAGTCGTTGACGCCGACCTCATTGCCGACATGACGGACCCTCTCTTCAACCGCGTCCGCGAGCACTCGTTTGTGGACCTCGCCCTCGAGTACGACCCGGCACTCATGGCCACTTCAACGACGACGATGCCTTCCTCGGCGCCCCATGCCAAAGGCAAGAAACAAGGCGGTAGGCTCACATTTGACGAAAACTCTCTCATATCAGCCTACAAAGCCGCCATCAAAACCGTCAGGGACCGAGTCAGCCTCGTTTGGCCAATGATCCAGAGTTCCCAAACTGGGTCTCCCACGGTCAGCTCGGACCGCAACGACGACGACGCTGGCGGCCACGGCAACATTGAGCTAGACCTCCACCTCGAGCTAGAAGATCTTGATATCGACTTACTCTCAGAAGAAGAGGAGGCGGCCCTCGCCGTCCAAACCCGCGTGAAGTGGTACCAAGCCGCCACACCGGTCGGGGCCGGGGCCGGAACCTTGCCGGACTCTCCCCACGTGGTGTTTGCGTCCACCGCCGACCCCATCGCCGACCCGTCTATCCCGTGGGGCAAAGTTTTCGTTTTGGACGGGGACGCTTGTCCCGGCTCCTCGCCCTCCATCCCCCTTGCCGCCTCACGTCAGCATCAGGTGATTGTCGTCCGGAGAGGCGGATGTACATTTTCCGAAAAGCTTGCGAGCGTCCCGAGTTTTTATCCCGGTCCCGGTGCGTTGCAACTTTTTGTCGTGGTGGACGATGACGAGGATGACGAGGGGTCGGGACTTGTCAGTCCGAGTCTGGAGGAGGGACAGGTCACTCCTGCGGGCCTGCCGAGGTATCATCCTATTCCTATGGTGCTGGTCAGGGGGCCGAGGGGGACTTTTGAGAGGTTCAAAGGGGCGGTAAGGGTTGGTGCTAGGAGGCGGTATGTGGTGCAGTCGAGGGGTTTGAGGGTACGGAATTTGAAGGTGAGATAGATGGTTGGAATCTCCAAGTAACGACTCTCAAACTGTACATACTTGAAAGCCAGGAGATAAACGTACAACATTTCGCGCACATAGACGAGAGGATGAAATGAGGTACGGACAAGACGAAAAGAGGGCCACTTGATGATCATGAACAAGAAAAGCATAAGATACGAAATGCGCATCGATCACCCCAAAAAAAATCTCGCTAATAGTCTATCCTGTGGGCGTGTGTATCCTCGCCACCAAGCAACTGTCCCTTTTTTCAAAGTTCCTAAACGCCAGCTCTGTACAAAGAAGAAGCGAGAACACAACCAGAGATTCGAAAATATATGTTCAAGTTTGCTTGTCGAGTTGTCCCAGAAATCAAACTTCAGAAGTTGACGAGCCTCCCGATGGAGAAACGCTACCAGGTAGATTATGTGCCCTGTCTTCCATTGCTTTGCACCTAATGATTATCTAGGCCGTATTTAGGATTATGATATGTACAACTATCCAGCACCAGCTACCCTTAGTAGAGGGAGAATGTTGTCCATCGCAGGGGGGGGGTTGGATGGATTCGGTGCAAAAGTCGTGCTGCCGGCGCGAAAGTCACCGAGGTGCGTTCGATTAGGGGTCGGAAATGACGATAATAGTGGGGACTTTATCGAGTTTCGTAACGCCGTTCAATCCCTGGACTTCGATGATGAAGAGGTAACCAATGACAACACCACCCAGCTGCTTGACCAAGTCTCCTGCAGCTTTGGCCGAACCGCCTATTTTCAGAATCCGGTCAGAAACGGGCCCAACAAATTTATCATAAGTTAATCAGGCATTTCTGTGGGGAACATTACCGGTGGCAATAATATCATCCACTACCAGCACTTTCTGTCCCTCCTTAATGGCATCCGACTGCATCTGGAAAAGGTCGGTGCCGTACTCCTTCTCATATGCCGCTGTGACGCACGGGCCGGGAAGCTTGCCCTTCTTCCGGACCGCCGCAAAACTCGCTCCGAGGCGGAGGGCCAAGCCGGGTCCGAACAGGAACCCCCGCGCATCGAGACCGACCACGACATCAGGTTTGTCCGGCCATGCTTCCTTGATCTGTAAGTCGAGAGTGTCGATGAGGGTCTTGTGCACGGCCGGATCCATGAACAGGGGCATGATGTCGACGAAGTCGATCCCCTTGATTGGAAAGTCGGGGAACTTGCGTAGCGCCGACTTGAGAGTCATCTTTGCACGGGCGAGTTCGGCGGCACCGGCGGTGGTGGCGGCGGACTGTCCTCGCGACCCATCTTCTTTGGTGGTGGGATTTGTTGTTGGATGCGTCGAGGTTGCAGGGCTCGTGGGTGGGTACACAGGGTGGGAGCCGAGAGGTTTGAGGACGGGGATGACTGACGAGGCTGAGGGGGAAGCCGGCTGTGTCAAGGAGGATGATCGAGGTGGGACTTCTTGCTGAGGCATGTTGAAGAAAGGAAGGGAGAGAAAAGTTTAAAAAAACGAAGAGGGCCGTTAGGAGCTGTTTGTATCGAGACAGGCCCCAGGCACCACAGGCACAGGCACCACAGGCACAAGCTAGAACCAAAAAAAATTCGGTTGGGGGTGTCTCGGGAAGGCTTGCACTCTGGGGGTGGGATGCAACGGGCGAGGGTGTGAAGCAGGAGCTCAACTTCCTGGCTGGCGTGCTTCTCCGTTCTTCCTACAATACAAACGGCGATTGCGTGAGTGATACGTAGCAAGTGCAGCAATGCTAGTAATCTGGGCTGCCCGCGAGGGCTCGGACTATTACTGGACAAAGTGCGCTCTACTAGCGGTTCTTGTTATGGCGTAGAAAGTCTGAACGTCGATGCCTTTCGCAAGTGATCAGGCTACCCAATGGCGACGTTGCTGGCGAACCAGTGAAAGCTGAGGCAGACTAGAATAGGGCAACCGACGGTGTGGGAGGTGGCGGGCAGAAAAAAGCAAGTGGATGGACCGGGATGCGATACGGGCCTCTCGGCTGGATCTGGTGGAGGTGGAGGACGTGGGTGTCGACCAGGTAGTGGCGTCAGCGTGTCAGCGTGTCAGCGTGTCAGGGAGCTGCGTAGGCAGCGATGGGATTTGGACCTGGAGATGGTGATTTGCCGCCGCTGACACAGTTGCTAACGTCAATTGGAATGTAGCTAGGATTGTGACAATGGAGTTAAGTCATGGAGGGTCGGCGCCTGCTCGGTAGAGCTTGGTAGACGTGCAGTCGGACCACCTATTCAGTGGCGGTGTGCATCAAAAGCCAATCCGCAAACCAAAAAAATTAAAAATTAAAAAATTGCGACGATGAAGTACCCCAGGACTATTGAACATCGAATGTAATGTGCTGTTTTGTCGCCACGTTGGATGGATCTAAGAACCATTCGCACTCAGATTTTCCTGATTGTTGGTTTTTGCTATCAACGAGTTTGCCTGTAATAGTAGAAGTATCCTAGGCGTCGAAATTCGTTGGGATGCGTTGGGAATCCGCGTGGAGACTTTTGGAAGGAAGCCGATGGCTGATCTTCAGTCCAGCCCACGACCTTGTCGAAATGCTCAACCGACTCAGAATGATGAGTTTGTCTTGTTAGGTGATGATATGTTTAGTAGAGCAGCGCGTCCTCTCGTGCTATGTCGAGCCGACTGTCAACCGAGTATGCATTCTAAATTGATGGGCGTACGTAAACGTATTTTTCAGTCGCGAGTTCAAGATGACTACAAATATTCGCTGCTGTCGGTGGAAGATTCTGTCCCGCCATTGGGAGCTGACCCCGCGCGGGGTTGTTGGGCCAGGCTGCCCAAAAGAAGCCTGCGCTGCTCTAGCGGCCCGTCCACTGCCAACTTAGCTAGTAAAGCTTCTTCAACAGCAAGTAGGAATCTTCATTCGATGAGGGCTCCTGGTAGGCTACAAACATACCATGCCCTACCCGATCGAGGAACAGCCCCTGGTTTCTTAAGACACAAGGTAGACATCAACAGCGCAATCGACTTGGCTCGGCTTCAAAATAGAAGATGCTTGTAGCAAATAGCAACAGGCCGTTGGTGCAGGTGGGACAAAGCAACAACATCAAGAGAGCTCCGAAAATTCTCGGGACGGTGCCGGGGTCCGTGGAAAAGGACAATGGCTTGTCCGGCTCCCGCGAGCCGACTTGACTTAGTACTAGGTACAATGCACTGGAATTGGGTATTGTCCGGCCGTCCATGTAATCCTGACCCCGCTTCAAGTGAAGCTGCCCCTCCTTGGAGCGCGTATGGAGAACTCGGAGGACAAACAAAAGGGGTGATTGTAGCTCGAGCTTAGTTGAAGAATAAGCCAAACCAAGGCTGCAGCGGACATGGAAGCTTGATGGACGCCCTAATGGGGGGCAGCCAGCACGCCATGCATTGATATGCAGAAGGACGTCTCAGGTATTACCCCATCATGACGAGAAGCGGAGGTACCACCACTTCCATTCGCCGGTAACCAATGCGCAACTACTTTCTCCAGGAAGGCAGCAAGCAGGCACGCAAAGCGAACCGAGAGACAGCTGGGAGAGGTACAGCGGCCGGGGAAGGACATACCCAAAGGCAGACTTGATGTGAGTTGGACGCACGTTCTCGCCGCTATCCAATTAGCGGCTGCATCTGGCACCTGGAACCCTTCCAACCCAGTTTCGATCGGATGCGTGCGTTATTAGTCACTAGGGAGGGTTCTGGGATTATTCTCACCTCCCAATAAGGCTTCCCATACCACTTTGATAGAACATGCCCAGACGGTATTCATCCTTCGTAGGGCAGAGTGGTTGATTCTGGCCAGGGCGGTCCTCCTAGGATACCCCACCTTCCAGATACCACCAGGTCCCACTACATGCAGATCCGGCGTTCAGACCTTCTTATTAACCTGACTTGAGGTTTGCTTCTTAAAAACACCAGGGGGTATGCATCTATTTCTTCTGAGGAATCTGTCGACAAATTTGAATCACTAACTAAGAGTCATTTGTGCCCGAGTATACCGAGGTAAGGACCCTATGTTGTGATGTCGGCTTAATGAGAAGGCAGACGGCTGCTACGCCATCTCGATGTGATTTCTTTCATCAAATGTGATTACGATCGATGAGACCACTTTCTCGGCCAAGAAAGTAGCGCGGTGGAGAGGTTAGTGGACGGGTCGGCAGTGCAGCAGCTCCTGCCCTTTGTTCTTTCCCCCACATCCAGAATGTTGGAATTTGCAAGCCACTCACAGAAGTCGCAGCTCCGATTGACAGTTCCGAGTCAGCCGCGAAATCGCACAACTCCTGCTCGATGCATTTGTCCGAGAGATTCCACTTCTATGACTTCCTTTTTCGCATCATGTCATTTTCAATCGTCTTGCCCTAATCGGTCAAGAAACAAATGTGGGGCGAGACTCCGAGCCATTCCAACAAGCCACTTCCCAAACCCGACACCCGTCATCCGCGAGCAGCATTTCACCATTGCAGTCACCGCGTGGTCAGGAACACACCAGGTCAGGTTCGAACCGTCCAAGGATGGATCCACCCTACAACTCCACTGCAACATTCTTCCCGCACACGCGGCCACCAACCTAGATTCAACTCGTCTGCACCAGCCGCCCAATCGCCTTTGTCGACTAAGGCACTCAGCTTGATGCGTCGCTTCAATGAGCCAACTACTCGGCCGATGGGAAGCCACTATTGAACGGCCGAAGGGACTTTGTCCGAGATCAATCCTGTTATGGGTGGAAGCGGGACGTCGAGCTGTCTAGCTGGCCACATTCTTTCCGCATAAATACGAATTTCGAAGTTGGGATAGGATCAGAAAACGGTATGTGCCCATTTGAACCACATCTCTTGACTCTGATGAAAAAGTAGAAAGTCATGGTTGGCATTTACTCCACATCCAGCCGCTGTTAGAGCGTCGTACAGTCTCTTGGTGTTTGGCACCACTACGACCTCGACTGCTTCCCGAGGACTCTCCCACAGCAACAACCTTCCGTTCTTTCAGTAGTCTACTTTAATTATCATGTCAAGTGGTAGCTCCCGAAGCCTCTGTACCAAATCGAAGGCAAGCCTAGTTCCACTTTCCACAAATTAATCTCTCCTGGTACCCCAGAATCTCTCAGTCAGCATCTTCTCGGTCCCGCGGCAGAGATGCCCGAGGTGATAGTTGCCTGGACAGTCCTGTTTCCCAATCGCGGGCTTGAAACCCCCAACTTCAACCCCACACAAACTGCCTAATGGAAGGCTGATTGCTCCATTGACACAATTGCCGGCCACAACCATCACAGCTTCAGTTCAACACACGACTACGTTCAGATAAGACTTGGCGGACTGATTGATTCTTTGGCCGCGGATTGCCAGGCATCCCGTGGTCATTCTATCTGGCGTTGCCATGTCATTTATGCGGTGGCCCGACATCTCGACTAGACCTCAGGGCTTTTTAATGTTCATCGCAGGCGGGTCATTGCTTGATGTCCAAGACCGAATCGAGTAGAACCGTCTCATTTCTTTCCGTACACCCCCCTTCCAGATATCCGCCGCAAGCTGTCCAGCAACGTGCAAAGGCTTTTTAATGCCATAGCAGTTTAGAAGTACCTTACCTTGTGAGATTTGGAGAAAGCCCCCTTGCTTGAAATGCATGTTAGATTCATCATTTCGAGACGCCCCCTCTCTGTTCTATCCTTTCAGCACTCCCCTGCATCCATCGTCTGCGAGAGCTCTGTTTTTTCATCTAAGAAACTGCGACGGTGCAGCAAGATCTGCTGCATTAAAGACAGAGTGGATGGACAATGTAGAGACGACATTATCCGTCACCTCTTGCAGCCCTGCCCAATGGACGTAATATGCTCTAGCGCAGTTCAGCTACTCCAAGTTGACGGCAAAGATGGTCCTCGGAGGAGCGACCTGCTCGAAGTTCAAATCAGGCGTTGCTTTTGCCGCAAGCCTCTCAAATCTCTCCGATGGCCTTGTGTGAACCGAGATTTTTGCCCTCACCGCCTATTACTTTACCAAACTCTATTAACTGGAAAGCCTGCACTTCTTTGTCTTGACGCTTCCTATCGCCGATGTTTCACTAGCAGCCCAGCTTACTCGCTCCGGAAAGGTCTTCCACGTCGGTACGAGGACATTGGCAGCCAACTGAGACAATAGCCTCTTTCCCGAAGTCAGCATCGATTCGTGCCAGGTGGCACATGGTGCAGCTGTCCCGGGAGTTTGACTCAGTTATCGACACCTCCCCCACAGGCCCTTCCAGAGAAAGCTTTGCTGTGATGTGACGTCGGTGAAGTCTCCCCGCTTCACTCACATTCAGGGCATCGAAACGAAGAATCGGCTACGAAGGAGGGTCAGGACCCTAGTACGGCAGTCGTTGTCTGACGTTCGCTCTCGAATTGTCGTTCGCCCTGGAAACCTTCTAGGCCCAGACCGAGTCTGGCCATTCTCTCCTCGCAAGGACTTACCAGCCTCTATTGGTCCCCGCTTGGAAGTGGGTGTACGGGATCCGGCAACCCATGGCTTTGCTGTCTTGTTCTCTCAGCCTCCATTCTTTCGGCATGTTCTTGAGTACGAATGCGGTCGCAGGCCGCCTCGTCACTGGCTGGCCTTGCTAGCAGTTGCGGTCCCACCAGTAGGCTGCGGGCTGTCGCGGGTGTGGGACTGCATTATGCAACTGGCCATATTAGCCACGGCCGTTCCACAACTACTACGCTGAGGACCCTGTCGGACGTATTTTTGCGAAGCTCGACCAGCGTCTAAGAGAATCAGGTGCAGATCTACATGGGGGGAAATAGGGTCTGGCCTGGTGGGGGAAACGAATACCAGGCTGGCGTTTTGCATCTGCTTCAGAACTTTGCAGCTACACGCGATGCTGGCTTGTGAACCGTCCCGCAGGACGCCGGAGCATCAAGCATTAGGCAAGGCATCATTCTTTGCATGTGAAAGCTGCTCCTTCTGCCGCTTGCTGCTCCTCGCAGATGCAATCTCCCCGAAGAAACAAGTGTTGTGGAGACAGATCCGGGGGTGTGTGTATGTGAGGATCCTTCTCCCGACAGTGCTGCAGCAGCTGTGTCCTTCTAGATCACTTCCACGTTGAGAGGCTATCTGCCAAGCGTTGGGTTCGGCACCGACCTGAACCTCATTCGAGGCTGAGCTTGTGTTCACAGGTATGGGAGCCTAACATGCTGGGCAACGTTGCTTGATTCTGATATCTCTCTATGTTTCTATTCGACATGTGCTGGCTACGGAATTTGGCTTCGCGAATTAAAAGTCATTCTATATCTCAGGGCAGCAAACTATGCGGGAGGGGGGGGGGTATCAAGAAATGTCTGGCGCTGGAAGGGAAATTGGGGACTCAAAGCAGGCTACTCGACGCGGGAAAATCATATGAAATATTGGATACAAGGAGGAAGGGATATGCGATGATGGATGGCAGGATCCACCACCCGAAATGCACTTGTTGCGTATTGTCTTCCGATTTTGTGGGAATGGGGGAGAAAGGCGGGCCAAGAACCCTTCATTGATGCCTGAGTTTTCCAATATTTCCTTTCCTCCACCGTCCCACTCAGCCTCGATGGGATGAACACATGGCTGTGGACCGCAAAAGCATCGATGTCAGAGGCCGGTCGGTAAAAATAGGGCGCCGAGGTCGGATGGACAAGAAAGGGAATCCCGAGCCGAGATAAGATAGGGCAGCTTCGGCCCAAGGCTGTCAGAGTCATCAGCGGGCAGGCCTGGACTCCACGACCACAAGTCGGTTGGCTGCGAGTTATATCTTCCATCTGTCGGCGATTAAACCAACGACAAAAAAAGCTAGGACTGGAGTCATGACATCAGGCAAAAATGGGGGAATAGACAAGGCGGTGAGCGGACGCGCAAGTGGCGGAGGCTTTCCTTTCTCCGACCGGGCGAATGAAATCTCGGCTTTCCACCGGACACCGGATCCTGGTTTCTCTCTACACCCTCCTTTCCCTTCATTATTACCGAAACCGAAGCCGAATAATGGAAAATAGCATGTTTTGAAGGACATGCAAAATCACCGCCGCGCTAGTAGGTAGCAGTTCAGGCCAAACGGCCAGGTCCCCCGTTCCCTCAACGTCCACACGGACCCCGAAGCACCAGCGGATGAGAAGCCGGACTGCAAGGGCCGCGGCCAGCTCGCACCCCCACGTCAAGGTCGAGTATCGGAACGTCAAGCCAAAATCGTACAGCCCGTCCGGATCGTCAAACGCAAAGTAGGGGTACACGTCTTTGTTTGCGCCATAGTGCAGGACGACGACGGAGCCCAGAAAAGCCGCCATGGAGACGTTCTCGGCGAGGAAGCGGATGAAGACGTTTCGGACACACAGCTTCTGGTAGGACGCGTAAGATAGGCCGTTGAGGTTCAGGACGGTGAGGATGCGGTGGAACAGAGGCGTCATCATGACGGGTGTCAAGATGATGAGGCTCGCCGAGGACAGGCCCTGCAGCAACAGGAACTGCTGGGGAGACCGGAGACGGGCGTATAGCGCGCGGACGTAGGTTTGGTACGTCAGCATAAAGTAGAGCTTGAAGACCCAGGAGAGCGGATAGCTGCCCACGCGCTCGCCTTCTTTGATGCCAAGGATCCAACCTGTGAGACCGTCTAGAAGGTGGATTGTGGCGACCCAGCTGTAGACGTAGATGACGGTTCCGAGGTTGTCGTGTGGAAGAGTACGCAGATAAATTTCGGCGTAGGCTTCGCCTATGACGTAGGCCATGAGGCCGACGAAGAGGGCGAGGCAGAACCAGATGAAGCGCACGAAGCTGGCAGGCAGCCACTTTCTCTGCAGACCAGCGCCACGCCGTCCCGGTCCGGGCCGTTCCGTGGCGGCGATCTGCAACGCGGCGTCGGGCTCAAAGGCATCGGGGTCAAGAATCGGACGCCGTCTCGCGTCCCTCGGCGACTCGGCTGGGGCCGCCCACCAGGATGCCGTAAAGATGCGTTGCGTGTCCGACAAAGATTGTCGGAGGGACAGGTGTCGCTCGTTGATCATGAGGATCAGACACGCAATAGCGACGGGGAGGGCCATGGTGATGAAGGTCCATGAGATCCACGCCGTGTTGTAGTTGGTGAGGAAGCGGGTTTGGGGCGCGAGGTATAACGGCACGGGGAGGGCGATGGAGAGGGTGGCGATAAGGGAGACGGTCAATGGAAAGCCGAGTGACTGGGGCCACCAGTTGAGAGCGTAGAGATTAAAGACCTTGGTGATCCATATAAGGGCGGTGAGGTTGTAGAAGCTGTAGAAGACAAAGAGGAAGAACCAGAAGTTGACGCGGACCCGGATCGAGCCGTGACCGGGGATCTTCTTGCCGTCCCCCGGATCGGCAGGGGAGGTATCGTCGTTTAGGGGGTATTGTGGGAAGGGGATAGCGCACCATGCGATTGTCTACACATATCAAACTCGGTGTTAGCCTTTGTTCTTTGCTCTCCCATTCCCCGAAGCGCACAAATATCCTAAGAAACCTACCAGTAACGCCGGCATCACGACCAGAACCCCAAACCGGCTCCACCACCGTTCCACCACCCTCTTTACAGGCGCCTGCCTGGGCTCGATCCACAGGTCAAACGCCTTCTTGACTGTCCATCGCCACCATACCTGCCACCGCGGCGCATCCTCGTCGTCGTCGAACAGACTTCCGTCCGAGCCCGCGTCCGAGTTCGCGTCGTTACTCTCGCTGCCGAAGCCGAAGCCTGAGGATAGTATCGATCCGTACCCGGCATTGACGCTCCCGCGCAGGGAGGAAAACAGTCCGTGGCTCGATCTCCGCCGCCCGAGGTCCGGTCGTGGGACGGCGCGGAAGCGTCCAAGCAGCGGGGAGGAGTCGGGATTGAAGCGTACTCGGGACTCGGTCCCCTGCGTGAACTGGAAGAGGGTCGGCATCTTTTGCGGGGATGTTTTTTGCCGTTGCGCGTGTTCGGCGGCGGGGCGAGGATTGGGAACGTTCGCTACATTAGGAGAGGATGCTTTGTCTTTGCGAGGAAGCAACGACGAAGAGGCGTCGAGAATCGGACGATCGCGATCGGCAAGCGAAAGGCTACGGGCCTCGTTTTCCTAGTCGGGCGGGCGGCCCTCTGCCAAAGAGGCTAAAACGGACCTTACGAGCGAGTAGAGCCCGTCTTGGTATTGAAGGCGTTCGGCCGCCAAGTTTAAAAGTTGTCCGGGTCTAAAAACACCATCAAGAATAAAATCCAAGTTCAAGGTTGGGCTTGCGACTCGGACGTGAGCCTGCTAAAATTAGAGCCCGATGACATAGGCACAGAGCGGGTCAAAAGCCGCCGGGTCCACCTGAGCCGGGCTTTGACAGGCGGCCAATCAGGGATCTGGCAGCGCTGAATGTTCCCGAAGAGCCGGGTGGGGGTACAGGTCCGGGAGCCATCACGGTGCGTCAGCGTGACCTCGACCGATCTAAGAACTTGATCCAGATGGTGTCACGACTCCTTTTTGGTTGCCTTGTCCGGGTGTTGATGCTCGTTAAGCTGAAGTCCGACTTCTCCATTTTCCATAACGTTGGTCTTTTTAGACTTATTGTCTTGTATGTTCTTGCATTTCGGTTTTCGTCATAAACAAACGAAGAACCCCTCTGAGCCAAGCGCGATGCGGTGCTGGTAGTCAGAATCCTTAGATACCAGGCGGGTGTAATTCTCTTATTCATCGAAGTCTTCAAAAGAAAAACTCAGCCGTTGCATTTATATACACCGTAATATACAATCAATATGCCGTCTCCAATCCCTACATATCCTCCAAGTCATCTATCATGTCTCTAGCCTCTTCGTAGCCTTCATCCGAGTCCACACTACTAGAAGGCGAAGAATCCGAATCCCTGTCTTGTTCAGTCCGACCTTTCTCCCGCACACCTGAGGCTTCTGCTTCCTCGAGCGCATCTACAAATTCAACACCTTTGACATCCTCCAAAAACGCGACTGACTTGCCTCCTGTCGACTTGGGAGGCTCAAGGACATCGCCATTCCATGGCTTGCACTCCTTGGCCAACTCCCCACACCGGAGACAGGTCCAACCCTCGCCCTCTTCTCTTTCTAGCCTCGTAGCAAGACATACGAAACAATATATGCACCCGCATGGAATAGTTTCGTAAGGATTTGTAATATCCGTCTGCGCCGACCCAACAACTCCACTGGACGCCGCCGCCACCATGACCTCGGTTTCTGTGGTCAATCCCGCGTTCTGATCCTGGTAGCATATAGCGCAGGTGCGCTCTGGCAAGTAGCCGTATTCGCCACCGGAGCTATCCTTCTCCCCTTCTGATTTGACAATATCCTTCGTTTTGCGCCATGCTCGAGACAGCCATCTCCTCCATCGGTTGATGCCAATCAGAGGCAGGACGAAGAGGAGGAATTCCGTGAAAGCGTGCCAAACTAGTTGGCGGTTCTGATACTCAAAAGACACCTCCCGGCTAACCTGGCTAGTGGGTGGGGCTAGTCGGATTCTGAGTACGCGATCCAGCAGTGTCCGGTACCGTCCATAGCGAAGGAAGACTAAGAATGAGATGAGAGCAGCGACCGAGTGGGTTGTTGAAAGCTTGGAAGTCCACTTTGAAAGCCGCTTCACCTTGGTGCTGGGCTCGTTGTACCCATCATCCTGATCGACCAGCCAACTCTCCCATTTTGTCCAGGCATACTTGCCAACCACCGTCACCAACCCGTACGTCCCTTTCTGCCACTTCGACGGTGGGCCGAGCACCGGTCCCGCCTTCCTCGCATCGGTGTATCTAAGATTCTGAAGAGCCGCGCCGTAGCTCGCGTCGTGATCCCATATAGTAAGCTTGAACAACACCGCGCGAAGGACCAGCAATATTTCGTCCGACCAATCGTCCTTGAGGTGTCCACCGGCAAAGTACTTCAAGCCTTCACCCACCTGGCCCTTGAGAAGATCAATGAGCTCCTCGTCGAGCAACTCTGCATCTACCTGTCCCACGCGAAACGCCGGGCGAGTGCCATCTTGGCCCGATATCGAGTCCCACGCTCGAATTAGCGAGTAGGGAAGTCGCGATTGTTGCGATCGACGCGATGCCGACACGGCCGCTGTGGCGGCTTCGCGAGCTTGTCGCCGTTCGGTGATGCGCCGTTGAGCCTCCGCAAAATTGTTTGAGGTCATCGAGGCGTTAGTGTGAGGTTTTGTGAGGTGATCCGAGCGGGGAAACTCATGGCGTTGTGGTGAAAGTCTATTATGGCTCGCTAGGTTGATAAAACTGCGGAGCTGGTCAGAAGGAACCGAGGTTGAAGCTCGACTTTCGAAGGCCTCAATTCATGCACCACCGAGTCGAGTAGTTTCAGCTGACACCAGCTGCCACAATATTCCCCTCGGCATATGCGGGACTGCTGCTTGATGCAACTGTACCGGTGGTTACAGTGACGACCACACCCCGCGATGGCCCCACCATCTTTTCCACCAGTCTAACACCCTTGACGGCCTCTCGCACGAATACGAGATTTTGTAGGAAATCTCGTCAAAATCCAACCCCTCCTCAAGACTAGGCAAGATAATCTATCCGCGACTGTACAACCTAGTTCGCCGCGTCGACAACCTGCTACCCTTGCGGTGGTAAGAGAACGACACAATGAACTTCGTCGTCGAAGTCCCTGGCGAAGCGCAGCCCTTGAACCCGAGGGAGCTCTGTCGTGTTCTCGAATCTGCCACATCCTCGTCCACACCGCCGCCGCAGAGGCAGGCAGCCGGCCAGCAGCTCTCAGCATGGGAATCTCACGAAGGCTATTACTCTTCACTGCAGGTACGTGACGAATCTGGAAGATCTTCCGTTCAATAACTCCTGAAAGATTACTAAAGCTTTTGGTGCGGATAGACCGTGTTCCTGGACAGGTCGCTCCCCCATGAAGTCCGCTTCCTTGCCATAATTCAGCTTAAAAACGGCATCGACAAATACTGGCGACTCTACAGCCACATTCCACATGGACTGAAGAATCAAGAGAAAGCTTTCATACGGTCGAGACTCTTTCAGGGCACTATCGAGGAGCAAGACAAAACGCTGGCGCTGCACAACTCCTTGACAGTCGCGAAGGTGGTCCGCATCGACTACCCTCAAGAGTGGCCAGATGCCCTACCGTCCATCATCGAGCTTCTTCGCACTCACAAAATCGGAAATCAAGAACATCTTCACGGAACCCTTCAGATAGTGCTGCGGGTAGTGAAGGAGCTCGGCACCGCACGGTTGAAAAAGTCCCAGACGGCTCTGCAAGGCGTTACTCCGGAGCTTACCCACCTGCTTGCCGAGATATACACCGAGAAGACGGCTCTCTGGGTGGATTTTATTTCCAAAAACCGAGGTGACGAAGACGAGGCGGACCTGGCTATGGCGAACAGCCTCCTCTGCGTCAAGACGCTCCGGCGACTGCTCACCACCGGTTACGAGACTCCATACAAAATCGATACGGTAGTGGCCCTATGGACACTGACTCAATCCCATTTCGGCGAGTTCCTCAATTACGTCAAACAAGACTCGAGCGTGCCGTGGCCGTACCAGGATATCATTGGCAAACACCTCCTCCAGTTCTCGAAACTGCACATCGACATGTCAGATGCTCATCCGACCAGTTTCGTGGTGCTTCCCAATTCGCTTCCCCTCGTCCGAGCCTACTGGGATCTGGTGGCCAATTTTGCCGAAGTTTTTGATAAATCAGGAGGAATTCGGCAGGCGGCAGGCGAGCCCTCGCAAGCAAAGTCCAAGTTCGAGGGTCCTCTGTTGGAACGGCTAGCACTCAAGGGACTAGTCCTGCTGAGGACTTGCGTTAGGATCGCCCACCGTCCCATTCTATCCTTCAAGTACCGAAGCGAAGAGGCCAAAAAGGAAAGAGACCAGGCTGTCCACATTATCAAAACCGAATGGCTCACGCCCGACTTCATCACCCAAGTTACCAACGTGCTCATCACCCAGCTGTTCATGTTTCGACAGTCTGATCTGGATGCTTGGGATGAGGACCCCGAAGAGTGGGAGCAGCAGGAGCAGACTGAAGGCAGTGCATTTGAGTGGGAGGTCCGCCCTTGCGCCGAGAAGCTCTTCATAGACTTTCTCACGAGTTACAAGGACCTTCTCATCCCTCCCCTACTCGATTACTTTAAGACCACGACCATGGACGGAACCGAATTTACCAAGAAGGAAGCTGTCTACACGGCCATGGGCCTGGCAGCGCATCATATTACCCAAGCTGTTGGTGGAAATTTGCCGGGCACCTCTGGCGTTGACTTTGACACTCTGCTGGCCACGACGTTGGTTCATGACGCTCAGCAGCAGGGTCCGTTGGCCAGGGTCCTTCGACGGCGAATCGCCATTCTTCTCAGCCAGTGGATTACCGTTCAGAGCACCGAAAACAATCGGCCCATGATCTACGAATTATTCCGCCATTTCCTGAACCCGAACGACGCAGCCAACGACATCGTGGTGAGAATCACGGCCGGCCGACAGCTGCGATGGGTTATTGACGAATTGGCCTTCGATGTCGGGAAGTTCACACCCTTCGCGGCGGATATCCTCACGCAGCTCATCGACTTGGTTCAGAACGCTGAAGTGGACGAGACGAAGCTAGCCATTCTCGAAACGATACGACTTCTAGTCATGAGGTTCGAGGGCGCCATTGCCCAGTTTGGCGACTACATCATGACTGCCCTCCCTCAAATCTGGGCACACGGAAGCGAAGAATTCCTGATCAAGCAGGCCATCATTGCCATATTCAGCTCGCTAGTGATCTCCATTGGGACCGACTCGCAACGATATCAGCAGCACATGATACCCCTAATTGCGCAAGGCGCTCAAGCCGGATCCGACATCCACACGTCCCTCTTAGACGAGTGCCTCGAATTGTGGAATTCTGTCCTCGTCCAGAGCAGCCCTCCATTGTCGGCGGACCTAATCAATCTCCTTGAACTCGCACTGCCTCTGCTGGAGTACTCCAACGAGACTTCCATCGCTGCTCTGGGAATTGTGGAGGCATATTTGCTCCTGGCACCTCAGGCGCCTCTCGAAGATAGGTTCCGCCGCCCTACTCTGGCCGCCCTTGATAAGCTGCTGGAGTCTCAGGTCAGAGAGAAAGTGCGGGTTGCGACAGTTTGCATAGAGTATATCATAAGGGCGGCGGCCGAGCTGGGGAGCACAAACGGAGTCAACGCTATCATGCAAGATATGCTTGAAATAGGCATGCTAAAAAGGATTCTGGGAGGCATCCACGATGCTTGGGAGGCGCACCAGACGACGGGACCAAACAGGAAACTTAGCAAGCTTAACACGGTAAGCGAGGGCGACTACTTTGCCATCTTGGCTAGGCTCGCTCTCGCTGAGCCGAACTCGTTTGTCATGATGCTCACGTCTTTCGGGCCAATAGATGCCGTCTGGAATTGGCTGGCTCGGGAGTGGTTCTCCTACAATAGCGATCAGGATAACATCGAACGGCAGAAGTTGTACCTTCTCGCACTAGCACGGCTTCTTGAGCTGCCGGATCCGATGCAGACGCTTGTTCTCAACAAGCTCCAGGACTACTTTATGCTCTGGAACAACACCCTCACGGAGCTCAGGGACGGCATTCAGGCGCCACACGATTGTCTCGTTTGGGGCGAGATGCCGGAGGATGAGTGGCCCTGCCCGAAGAACACTGCAGAGAACGAGGTGGGCATGAAGGACCCCGTGCATTCGGTGGTTGCCCTGGATTTTGTGAAGGCCCGGCTACAGTCGCTGGTCGAACGAGTCGGGGGGGAACAGGTTTTCTCGGAATCTTGGGCCGTGAACGTGGACAAGGACGTATTGGAAAACTTTAGGAGGCTTAGCTAGGAGCTCCCGTCTTGGCAAGGATTCTCGTGCGCTGGGACGTAGTAAGCGGACGGACCAGATTGGCAAAATGGCCCCAAGGATCGCATGTAAGATGATACCCTACCATGATACCGGCGTTTGGTTCCGGCTTTGATTGATATCCAGAGGGTCGGTACACAAATATAGCTAGACTGCTTTGTTTTGCTAGAGTTTACATTGTAACGGAATAACTACCAAGCCGTCCATGAAATACAGGATTTGCCATCCCTTTACATTTGTTTACAGCATGCTCTTCCCTTCCTCCGGTAACTTGATAATAACTTTTCCCCACGTCCCTCTACTTCCCAACGCAACGAGCGCATCAGAAACCCTTTCTAGTCCTACGAATTCCCCATCCGTGAACTCTGTGCTCCTTATTTTCCCTTGCTTGACCAGTTCGCTGATTCCTTCCCACACCTTAGGAACCGCCTCCTTTTCCCTCACGCTATACTGTCCCCAAAAGATGCCCACCAAAGATATGTTCTTCAACAAGACCTTGTTCATGGCGACCTTCTCAATCGTCCCCGCGGCGAAGCCCACCACCAAAATCCTTCCATTCCACGCAGTGCACTTGGTCGACTTATCCACCAACCCCACGGGGTCATAAACGATATCCACCCCCTTCCCCTTGGTCAGCTCCTTGACCCTCTCCGGCCACCCAGGGTCCGTGTACAGCACGCCCTCATCCGCCCCGAACGCCCTCGCCACGTCGAGCTTCCTCTCCGTCCCGGCCGTGGCGATGACCGTCGCCCCAAACGCCTTGGCGACCTGCACGGCGGCGAGGCCGACGCCCCCGGCCGCGGCGTGGACGAGGACCGTGTCTCCCGGCCTGATCCCGGCGCGGACGACGAGGGCCGCGTACGACGTGGGGGCCGTGACGAAGAGCCCCGCGGCGGCGGCAAAGGTCCAGCCCGGGGGCACGGGGAGGAGGTCGGATTCGCGGGCCGTCTGGAGGGTGGCGTAGGCGCCTTGGCGGGCGCCGAAGACGGCGGTTCCGGGTGGGTACTTCGGGGATGGGACCGAAGTGGGGGTTTGGAGGACTACGCCGGCGAATTCGAAACCGGCGATCCACTGGTTTTTCGTTAGACATGAGGACGATAGAAGTAACGTTTGGGGTAAAGAGGGGTTAATGTCTAGATTTTCGGTGTGGCACAGGTGCTCCGGACGACGGGCCCGAGTGAAAAAAATAATGGGACAAGTGCTACTCTCAGTCTTCCAGAAGTCCCTTTTCGATATAGTTCATCGTTTCTAGCTCAACTGGACTTATATTTCCCCTGTCTCCGCAGACTTTTCTGCTTGACCTTTGCATCATCTGCTCGGAGAGTGGTTCTCATCAACCAGTCCCCAAAGCCCATCCGGAAGTTCCCCCCGTTTCTTCGACACGGCCTCACTAGCAAAACGGATAACAAAAGAAGGGCTAAACATACAGGGAACGGCGGTTGATGTTGATATTTCCCCTGCACCTGCAGGATGTCAAAAAAGTTTGCCGCCGCAGCCCTCACGGAGACGAGGTACTCGTCCGCCTTGGGAACCGGATTCGGCACGGTGACCACATTTGCCTTGAGATCGGCGGGGGACTTGACGTATTCTTTGATCTGGATGGCTTTCATTGTCTCCTGTTACACAGACATACAGTGTAAGTTTGGGGAGAAAATAGAAGAGAGAGAAAGCACATAAAGCTTTTAGTTTGTTGGGCTGTGGAATAGAAAAAGGGAAGGTGAGAAAATGAAATATGTAAATGTAAACGCAAAGGTTGCATTGAGGTTAAAGGTGGAGATGTGGAGCTGCTGACCAGCTTGCAAGCAAAGCTGATGGCGGGGTTGCGGCGCTGTGCCTCGGCATCCCTGAGACATCGTGCCTGACCTAACTAACGTTGTTGTACGGATATAGAGAGCCACCACCCCTGTCATAAGAATGCGGTCTCTCTGCTGGTTCAGCTCGGAGACTTTTAATGGTGTTGCAAACACCCGAGGCGCTTTGTATACGACACCATTTCTCCCGGAGGAAACGTGAAACATCGTGAGGTAAACACAGAAACACCCAACTAGGAAGCTAGACACCTTTTATTTACTTGCCCGCCTGTCTAGCCTATCTAGCAAAAGCCACACACGGTTGCAGCTAATACCTCCCGCAGACAGAATACACACCGACCAGACAATGTAAACTTGTTCAGCCACGTGGAACGTATCTGCCCGAGGGTAGGCCGATGAACAACCCAGTCTATAGACGCATCGGTCTAAGATGACGACGAAAAGTTCTTCTCATCAAAAAGCAAATAATGGAACGTGGGGAATAAAACACCTGTCCGTGGGAACCCACTACCATTTACACTACCATTTACTGGCCCCCCTCCGATACTCCTTACCAAATAGAAATGAAAAACAACCAGTTCCTTCCCTTGAAAATACCATGCAAATTAGGAATGCTTCGTTAGGCATGATAAAAGACGCAGCAAATTGGGAACAAACGCCTGAATCGTGGGTAGGAAGGGTCGACCTGTCGTAACGGGGCGCAAGAACTGCGCCTGTGGTCGGACCGTGAAGTCTTCACGAGAACTGTTTCAAGTATTAGTAGGAAGTCCAGGCAGACGAGAGGGGGGGGTCACTAGAGTCCGTAAAATCACCTACCTTCCACCGATTCCCACAAACCGTACACTCGCAAAACGTCGTCATCGGCTCATCAGCCGACCTCGTCTGCGCCTGGCTGTACGAGACTTTCCTCTCCCCACACTTCCCACACTTGAACTCCCTCGAAATTGACTTCTCCGCTTGCGGCACCTGCGCATTCTTCATGTTCTGCTTCTCCAGCTCCTCGTCCAACTTCTTGCGCTCCGCGCTCATCAACTCCTCGTGCGTCATGACGATAAACTTTTCAGGCAGAATATCCCCCGACATGACTCTTCGTCCCAGCTCGGCGTTGCTCTTCTGCTTCAAGTTCTGAAAGAGGGACCCTATCTTCTTCCGGTAATCGCCAGACTCGCCCTTGTAGTGCTTGAAGGCCGCATCCTCAACCGCAACCGCCTTGAAGAAGATGGTGTCGCAGTCGAGCGTCGACCTGTACGCAAGGCCGTTGTAAATGAGTTGCACGCAGTTGGTGCGAGTCCTGGAATCCGAGCATGCCTTGATGCGAGAGTCCATGCCATCGCTTCCGGCGTTGCGTTTTTCAGGGTCGCCGCTGAAGGTTTTGGGTGTGCCGGACGAGACGGGGGGAGTAATCGGGGCGGGGGAATCCATCTTGGTGCTGCCGGTTGTAGTGCTATGTTTTGCCTTTAGTTTCTGAGCCTCTATGCATTTCTTCCACTTGTTGACGAGCTGCGTGGCGCGTGATGCGATTTCCTTGTTCTGATGGTTTCGTAGACGGCCGATGGCGACACCTGCTTTCGTGGCCTATTCAATGTAGTAAAGCTCGGGTCAGCGTTTGTTTGTGCCATGAATCTTGCCATAATAACAGTCGCTTAGGTGACTGAAACACATTGAATTGTTGCGCGTCGCGACAAGTAAAACAAAACGCTGGGTTAATGGAGGAGTAACGTTTCGTGACGTCAACCGAAATGCGACCGGCCAACTGCTCGTCCAAACGGAATCGCGCCTCACAGAGCAAGGAATCAATCGAGGCTTCGACTTACCCTCAGCATCTCTTCGCTAGGAGGTGAGTCGTCAATCAAGCCCTTGAGGAGCTGCAGGGCGGTTGCATGGTCATCATCCTTTACAATGGCCTTGGTAATAGCCTTGACCTTCTGGTCGAGCTCTCGAATGTTCTGCATCTTGTCTCGTCAGTACCGAATCGATCTCTGAAATGGTCTCGTGACTGAGGATCGGCGGTCGTGACTGGAGCGCGCTTCTTCGACAGGGTAACAAAGGTGGTCGGTCGTGAATGTCGCAGAGAGGCGTTGCTTGAGGAAGTTCCAAGATAATCACCTGCGTCAGTTCCTGAATTTGAAGGTGCAGCCTCGTGCTCTGGGAAGTTGCGATAGTTTGCAAGCTACCAATGATTATTAACGGCAACTCCGACGATCAGGCACGGACCAATTCCCCACCTCCAATCGAAGCCGTGTGAATTTCCATCTACACGGCTTCGCACTGTCTTTCCGTCAATTCTTTTTTTCGAAGACACTAGAAGAGCTATCGCTGCGCCCAGAATAAGGAGTTGCAGCAACTGGCACCAAAACCCCCACTTGGGCGTTGACAAGACTAGACTGAAAGGGCTAACATTAGAGGTCTCCCAAGACCGTCCTACCCTAGCTTCGCTATTCTAATAGTACCTCGGATCTGCCTGTTTGGTCATCCACTGCAAGAGAAGCCTTTGAAAGACAAATTTAGCCCCAAGAAGTTAACTGCATCATCATTGCCAGCGTGATCATAAACGTATTACACTAAGATGGATTCTTCTTTCCCTCCGACTCAGCCCTGCTCCTTATCCCTAGAGCTCTAACGACCTTCTACCTCATAGCAGTCTTATGCTCTGGCCCTCAACTGTTCAGAAGATAGTCGACAGCACCCTGGACGTTGCCACCGGAGCGCCTGAGCGCTGCAACGTTCCTATCAAAATCGAAAAAGCCCATTTCGTTCAGCTGCCGTAGCTGCTGTTCGTATCGCTCCTCTGGAGGTCGGTTATCTGCCGGTGCAGGGGAATTGTTATCGTTTCCTCCCATACCGCGCATCATGCCTTCGAGCATACTCTGAATAGCAGCGTTGTCCATCCCGAAAGGGTTCGGCTGGCTGCCAGCTGCGCCTGGAGCAGCAGCACCAGGACCGGGCGGGGGCCCAAAAAGAGCGAGGAAGGGATTCTGAGCAGGGTCTGGGCCACCAGGGGCCGCATTGTTGTCACCGTCAGCGGGACGTGGGATGGCCATGCCGGGGAAGAAGGGGAAAGGGGACGGATTGGGCGGCTGATTCTCTGGGTTTTCGCCAGTTGCCGCATTGCCGGTGTTGGCGCCAGCCGCATCTCCCGTGTTGGAACCTGTGGAAGGATTGGCAGGCCCTGGGGCAGGGAATGCCGGACCACGCGCTTGTTGTGCAGTCATACGAGCAGCCATCCGCATCATGGCAGGATTTGTAAGCATTTGTCGTAGCATGGGAGACTGAAGCATCTCGCGAGCGCCAGGAATATTTCGGAGCATGGGGTTCTGGCTGATCATGAGGTCGATAACTTGGGGGTTGTCGAGAGCAGCCAGCATGGTCTGCTGCAGAGCAGGATCTTCTAGCATCCCAGCGAGGGCGTCTGCGTTGGGGGGGGCACCCATCTGGAGAGATGCCACTTAGCGCGCTGTACACGACTGACTAAAAGAACACACGCGAATGGTGTCTTGCTTCTTGGCAAGAGAACGATTACTTACGCCGCCGTCCGCACCAAACATGCTTGCGCTTGGCAGATTAGCCATTCCAGCAAACCTCGCCCCCGTCAGTCCTGACAGAATATCGTTGTTGGTACCGGCAGCCATGTTGCTCGGTATCGCCGGCTGCGTCGGTCCAGAGCTCGACGAGACGGCCTGACGGGCGGGATTGCTCGCCGCCGACTTGACAAGGTGCACCGTATTGCCCGACTTGATCTTGTAGACGGAAAGCTTGTCGTCGTTCTTCATTACCCGGCCAGAGTATATCAGTCGTTGCCGGTCGGTTGGGACATTTTCGAACTCCTCGCCTGAGATCGTTGTCTTGAGATCAAGGACGGTGGCACCTTCGGACATGGTAACTTCATGGACCTTGTCGCCCGCTGCCTTGATTTTGAAGGTAATTTCCTGGGGTTCCGTCGTTTCCGCGGCCGAGCCGCCGGCTGCGGTGGTGTCGGCCATGATCTCTGACGGAGGTAATAGCTCCGGATTTCGTGGCTGCCGCTTGCAAATGGTGATCGCGCTGGGGTGGTTGATGGATGAGTAAAAGTTGAGTTGAAATTAGACACAGGTCCCGAGATGCGTTTGCTGATGACAAAAGGCGGGGCAGTAGCTCGCCCTAAGTCCGACGGCGTTTTTGGCCTCGGTGCTACGCCAGGACAGCCGTTGGAACAAGAACAGATACACAGGACTCACAACAAAACTTCTCTCCTGCTAAGACTTTCCTCTATTTACATATCCTACTGTCTCTGTATATTTTTCTACGTTGCTTATAAAAATAAAAATAAAAATAAAAAAAATTGTTACAATGATGCGGACCCCAGACGCCAACACCTAGTTAGAGGCCTGTTGCATTCGGATCTTAATGGATACAAGGCTGTAAGAATGCGCGCCGTAGTGTCAAATGGCGCATCTGCCTTGCCGCCCGCCCCCATCGCCGGACTTCATTTTCCAGCTTGCCAGCTTCCTGAGCTAGGAAGCATACTTGATGTACCACTCCAAACTCTAGAAACAAGAGTCAACGCTGCAGCTCCAGGACACGTTTGAAGATGGGTCTGTACTAAGGTCTTCAAGAGTCACGACTTCGTCTACATCTTCGCTCCACATCTCACCACCCGCTTTACTTGATAATGCGGCTCCTTCACTGCGAGACCTTGCGTCTCCATGATTTTTTGCCAGATTCGCGGCCGCGTTATGCAATCTTGTCTCACGTGTGGGAAGAAGAGGAGGAAGTAACCTTCGACGATATTCAAGATTTCGCCCGCGCTGCTCAAAAGAAGGGCTACCGGAAGATCAAATCCTTCTGCCAGCAGGCCCTTAGGGACGGGCTCGAATATGCCTGGGTAGATACCTGTTGTATCGATAAGTCTAGCAGCGCCGAACTCTCGGAGGCCATCAATGCCATGTTCCAATGGTACCGCGATGCAGAGGTATGCTATGCCTCCCTCTTCGATGTGGAGGAAGTGCAGCGTCAAACACCCGAAAGTTGCCAGTTTCGGGACAGCAAGTGGTTCACCCGGGGATGGACTCTTCAGGAGCTCCTCGCACCTCGGAAGCTCCTATTCTACAGCAAGAGATGGGACTACCTTGGTTCACGACAATCACTTGCCTTACAAGTCAGCGCCGTAACAAGGATCAGACTTCAGTACCTGCTTGGCCAGGACCTCAAGTCCGCCTCGGTGGCCGAGCGAATGTCGTGGGCATCCCTACGGCAGACTACCCGAGAGGAGGATCGCTCGTATTCTCTTCTTGGCATCTTCGATATCAGCATGCCTCTCCTGTATGGCGAGGGTGGCACGCGGGCCTTCCTTCGCCTACAGGAGGAGATCGTAAAGAGAAATGCAGATCAATCCATATTTATGTGGGGCTTGTCAGACGAGCCTCTAAACATGAACTCGGGGTGTCATTCAAGCATCGGACTTTTCTTGTCGTCGCTTCTTTTCGCTGTCTTGATCGCTATCCATGGGCCCGTTTCCTACGATCCCCATAAAGATCACCCGATCCAAGATGGCTTCCTTGCGGCGTCACCAGATGCTTTTTCCAATTCATCAAGCATCGGGCCCTGCCATAATCCGCCGCGGCAGTCTTTCGCAATCACAAATATCGGAGTCTCTATCTCGATCCCCGTCAAGGTTCATCTAGGGGAGCCTTCTGTCCGGGAACTCGCAATATTTGATTGCAGCAGTACTCACTGTCATGGATATCGGTTTGCCATTCCCATGACATATGGCGGCGGGAAGCATTATCGAGCCAAGGACACAATCAGAGCCGTGCCGGCATATGCCGTAGCCCTGCCGTCTCCCTGGTCTATTCCTTGGATCACTCGAAACTCGATCCTCCTTGAGGCAACCCCCGTCAATGTACGGAACAGACATGAGAATGACGCCAAAGAGAACGCGACGTGCAGATATCCGGTCTCTGTTCGCACGATTCCTCAAGACATGGTAGTGAAGGAGATCATTCAACGAACCATCCAGGTGCGAGGACCGTTGGTTTACGAGTACCATGTAGTTCATCTCTCTGCTGGATACAACATTTCTTGGCTACTTGTTATTCAAGTCACCTATTCAAGATCAGTAGGTGGTACGGTAACGTACGATTACAGCACCGCCGAACTAAAAGGTGGGGGCAGCATCGACAGGATAGACATTTCGAACGTTGCCTCCACATTGTCAAACTCGAGGGAGAAACAAGTTGCCGTCGGGATCCACCAGTTTCAAGTCAACGTGAGAACTTTCGCTCTCACTCGCCATGAAAGGGGACTTGTTGTGGATATCGAACGAGAGCCATACTGGAGAAACCATCTCCAATGGGCACAAGGGTGGTTTCTCTCAAAATTGAGGCCGTACCTTGATCTCAATAACGACATCAACTGGGCCATTTGTGTGGCGGTTGTGTTATTCCCCGCTGTGGCCGCGGGCCTGATTGTTCACATTCCTTACATCGGTCCTTGCATTTTGGCTGCGTGGAAGGCGGTTCCAGTCATACTGAAAGCTCTCTGTTTTTGCTTTTTTTATCTCAAAGGAATAGCTTACGGAGCCTCTGTCTGCTACATGCATTTAGCGAAACACCCAGTGTATCAACCAGCACATCTCAATGTCCTTGAAGCCATTCGAACTCTAGTTGACGAAGGAGTAAGGAAGAACGCCAGGGATTTTAGGTCTTCCTAATGTCAGCCCAGAATCCAGCTGGGTTCTCTCGAAATTTCCGTTGAACTATACGAATACTACGACAGAGATATATGCCTCTGAAAGCACGACTAGCTTCCCTTGAATCTGGACCTCTTTAGTTGAGTGTAGACGTACCAAGAATGAATAAATTAGTTCAAATAGGTTTTATCCACAGTTTTGTTAGGGTTAGGGCCATAGCAGGGCCCTGGATGCCAGCTGTCGAAACCGATTATTTCAGCTGAGCGCAGCCGCAGCCGCGAAGCCAATATCGTTGCCACCACCACCACCCTACGCTTATGGCACCTTGAACTGCACGACGCATCGCGAATTTTGGGCTACCGTCCGGCCTAGTCGAGCCCATCGGCATCAAAATGTCATCAAAAGAAGAGAACAGTACGTCTCAGATTTCGCCTACGCGACAAGAAAAGTCATCTCGGTTAGAAAACTGATTAGAAATTAGATGGGAAGCGCAAGGCAGAGGACGATCCGCCGTCCCCCAACGCGGCGAAGCGCGTGAAGCACGATGACTCCCCGGAGGCGGAGAAGAAGCAGGCCATGAAACCAATCCCGTTCCCTGAGAAGGTGAGAATTTCCCAATAATTCCCAACAACTTGCATGCTCTATTGCTAGTGGGGAGACATGGGAGAGAAGGCAGAGCCTTGGTGGATCATCAACCAAGCCGAAAAGAGTGCCAAAGACGCTGACATTGGTTTTTGCCAGCCTGCCGTCCTCGAAGAACGCAATGGCGAAATTGAATTCCGCGTAGTCAACAACGACAACGAGCGCGAATCCCTAATCATACTTACGGGCCTCAAATGCATCTTCCAAAAGCAACTTCCCAAGATGCCGAAAGACTATATCGCGCGGCTCGTCTATGACCGCACCCATTTGTCGATCGCCATCGTCAAGAAGCCTTTGGAAGTTGTCGGCGGGATCACGTACCGTCCTTTTAAGGGCCGCCAGTTCGCCGAAATCGTCTTCTGCGCGATAAGTTCGGACCAGCAGGTCAAAGGTTACGGCGCGCACTTGATGAGCCACTTGAAAGACTACGTCAAGGCCACCTCGGACGTGATGCACTTTTTGACCTATGCCGACAACTATGCGATCGGCTACTTCAAGAAGCAGGGTTTCACGAAGGAGATTACACTGCCACGAAGCGTGTGGATGGGGTATATCAAGGACTACGAGGGAGGCACAATCATGCAGTGCTCCATGCTGCCTCGGATTCGATACCTTGAAATGGGCCGCATGCTCCTCAAGCAGAAAGAATGCGTCCACGCCAAAATCCGTGCTTATTCCAAGTCGCACGTCGTCCACCAACCCCCTAAACAGTGGCGCACCGGCAACGTCTCGCCAATCGACCCCTTGACCATCGAGGCCATCAAAAACTCAGGCTGGTCCCCGGACATGGACGAGCTCGCTCGCCAACCGAGGCACGGCCCCAACTACAACCAGTTGCTGCATCTGCTCAACGACCTGCAGAACCACCAAAGTGCGTGGCCGTTCCTGGTGCCTGTCAACAAGGACGACGTGGCCGACTACTACGAGGTCATCAAGGAGCCTATGGACTTGTCTACCATGGAGCAAAAGCTGGAAGCGGACCAGTACCAGACTCCCGAGGATTTCGTGCGTGATGCGAAGCTTATTTTTGATAATTGCCGCAAGTACAATAACGAGAGCACCCCTTACGCGAAGTCGGCGAACAAGCTGGAAAAGTTCATGTGGCAGCAGATCAAGGCTGTACCAGAGTGGTCGCACTTGGAGCCGAGTTGAGGGAGACGGGGACGAGATGTCGGCAAACGAAGGCGGGGAAGGAGTATATGGATGTT
>Ga0247774_1000070_pt1 | contig 46029 bp, 35 predicted proteins | sample UWRJL001104B6_FD_179933 | JGI IMG/M metagenome (GOLD analysis project Ga0247774, IMG submission 179933) | Plant litter microbial communities from Arlington Agricultural Research Station in Wisconsin, United States - UWRJ-L001-104B-6 | ecosystem: Environmental > Terrestrial > Plant litter >...
TTCTATTTGCACGGGCGCTATCTTCCTCGGATACTGCGGTGTCTTTGATGGACTCTTTTGTACGACGCATTGGTTGTCGCTGGAAAGCCTAAAGAAGGCAAACATAGACGGCGCAAAGACCAGCGGCAGTGACAAACCTGGTACAGTCCTGAGAACGAGGTATGTAGATGCAGGACTGAACAGCGCTGGAGTGAGGATCATCAGTAGTGGCGGGATCAGCTGCGGGCTGGATGCTAGTTTACATGTTGTTTCTCTGAGGGTTGATGAGGATGAGGCTCGGAGGGTGGCGGATCTTATTGATTACGGTTGGAGGAAGACGGAAGGGTGTACCTTTGCGTGATAAGGAGGATCTAGGACTACAAGGCGCTTTATTCAAGGCGGCCAGGTGCTTCTACAAATCTGCGCAGCACCGCCAAATTTTTAGCCTTCCACGTCAGCCAATGTCCTTTAACTAATAAAGGCAATGATGCATATACGCAAGGGTCTAAGAACAGCGTAAACTTCGTACTTGTAAAGGAGAAGAGGGTAAACGTCCGTATTCACCTTCGCCGCGCTGACATCGTCCAAAATTCACGCTCAACACAATCCGATCATCATCGTTGGATGTCTTACCGAAGTCCCGGTCCCATGCTGACTTGGGTTGGGGGCCCGCATAACTCTTTGACCACCACATCCCGAAAATGGTGTCTAAAGGCCTTGCTACAAGCGTCACTACGACTCAAACCTGACAAGCATTTGCACGTTTGATACTCTGTCATCGCCTACCCGAATACTAGACGATGGGACTAATAGTTCCTAGTGTTCTAACTAGTAATCTCGCAGATGTACATCTGAATCTTTGGGAGCTCTCAGCGTTGCAAAATATGGACTGCTCGAGGTGAACTATAGCACCTTTTGGCGCATGGGCCCGTGCTGCCTACTTTAGATTGAATAGAAAGAGTCTAAGCAGTCGGCCCTCTGCATATCTGCCCACCCCATATGGGATCCAGCAGGCTCAATTTATCGGCATTGCCATAAAAGAAATGCGAAAGCGGGTTTTAATTGGCGATCCACGGTGGTGCCGTTGCAGTGGGGCATACTAAAATACGATCTTGAATTATTGGTGGACATGGCCTCATGACTACCCCAGAAAAATTATTCTCCGGCTAGAACAGGCTAAAATGCAATATCGATACCTGTTGGCCACCCCCGCGGGCTTTCCCTCTCGGTTCCCGCTACCGAGATGGTATTTCAATTTGAACCCAGCAGCCCGAGAATCTAGAAGGAGAAACCCCTTGCGCTCTCTGCCCTCTACTCTAGTCATTCACCATTCCGACGCCGACTGTAGTCGCCATGGAGGACGCAAAATTCGAGCACGATGAAGAGCAACAGGGGTTCCTCCGACAAAACGATGACGGGATTTCGATGAAGAGAACCCAAAAATCGAGGAGATCAATTTGGTCGTATTTGAGGGCGGTACTGGAGATTGGGATGGGGATTGTAATAGTAGTTTTGTCGGTTAGGCTGTCAAAATCGAGCAGTCAAATGTCAAGCCCAGTTCCTAAGTGTACACCTATCTACCTTCCACCCGCCCCAGTCTCCACAAAGACATTGGGAAAGCCAAACTAACAGTTTGGACTCACAATAGTTGCAAGAAAGCCGTACACATTTATGCCGAACACGAAATACATGCGCGAGGACATGTTTGCAAACGAGCACGATACGCTGCGGACACTCCACAATTGGATAGAGTTGAGCGCCGGTACGACCTCCTGTTTGCGCCGAAAATGGTTTGAAGGATATAACTCAGCTAATATGACCCGTAAAAAGTTGGAAGAGGATACGTCCAAATACCGAATTCGAATCAGTTTGACCTCGGCAAGCCTTATAACGTGTCGATCGATCGGGACCACATTGGACCAGCATACATGATGTCTGTGTTCCACCAGCTTCATTGTCTGGTGTGTCACATCCTAAATTCTTCCCAATCCCGTCACAACGGGCGTGAATCTGACACTTCCACCACAGTCATACATTGTAGAACACTACCAAGCAGCCCTCACAGGTCGAGAGGGCGGCAACGTCACGCAAGATGAGATCAAGCACTCGGCCCATTGCTTCGACTACTTGCGGCAGTCCATCATATGCTCAGGAGATACAAATCTGGAAGGAATGACCGAGACTGGTCCAGGTTGGGGATCTGTCCATCAGTGTGTGGATTATAATGCATTGCTGGAGTGGGCAAATAAGCATTCTACGCATGGGTTTAGGGGAAACTTACCTGAGGAAGCAATTCTGTGAGAAGACTACAGAGTCTGCATTTCCATGTTTGTTACGCCGACAAGGTCCCTGCAGCCATCTGCAGCCGTCGTCTGCCATACCCCTGATGCTAGAATCTAGACTGAAAACCGATAATAGAATATTACGAACATCACACAAAGTGCCATAACGGACAGCCCGCCGCCCTTCCGGCCATCCTGCCGAGGTAGGCTAAGAGCCTTAAATCACCATAACAGCAATATAGATCATACCAGGGAGCGCAAGGAATACGCTGCCTTGCTTAGGGGCTGGGCTGCGGGAGCTAGGCACCTCGGGTACGGGCGGGCCCGACAGTCCGGGGAAACTTCCCGTCGATGCGGCGGAGGAGAGCGTGTTCCAGAGCTCACATTCCTGTACTGTACCGTTTTGGCCTGGCAGTGGGGATATGGCTATCGACGACGAGTTCAGGTATAAGCGCGGGGCGAGAATGAGTGCGCTCTATCTTAGGTCGGACCAGCGCCGGCGACTCCCGCTCCTGCCCTGTCCCTGTTCCCGCGGGTAGCTTGGATGCGCCGCCCGTCAGAACGGCCCGCGCAGTAGCCATGGAATCGCCTCTCCCTGCTGCTACAGTCGAGACTGCCGAGTCTGCACCAGCGACCGTAGCCGGAGCCCCGCCCCAAGCAGCCCGAATGGCCCTTACGGCAACCGCTCCAAAGGCCGCCCCACCACCCACCATCGTCGTCACCGCCGAGCCCATCCAGAGGAAGTCCTCACCAAATCTATCTCCTCAAAGCCTCTAACTGTGGAGCAGCGCTGCGGTGCAGGCGGTGAGCTCCTTTTGGACAACAAAGTAACACACTAAGAGGTCTACTTTGTAGTGGACAGGTTCTGTTTCGGGGGATCCTTCCGCGTCGTCTCCTTCCTCGGCGACTTTGACCGGGGCTGGTACGTCTGGGCAACGACGACGAAGCAGAATATCGCCGGGTCGAGCTTTGTGTTTGCGAGCCATGCGTCGAGGCTCGAAGAGGATGCCGAGGGGGGAGGGTGCGCCAATTGCAAGGAACAACAAGAGATAAGGGCGGCTAAATATAGTAAAGCTGTGTTCATTACGGATGCGCTGCTGAGCTACTATGCGAGCAATGAGGTGTTGCATGACATGGTCTTGGCGTCGCCGGAACCTGAGGTTGTGGTTCCTTTCTTGCAGAAGGAGCCGCATGGCGCGTCATCAAGGCTTATATCCCCCGCCCAACTGCGGTCAATCCTTTGGAGTGTCGCGGAGCTAACCAGATAACCTAACAGGCAAGCGGCGAGTAGTGGATCTAGACGCGGTGCCGTCCCTCAAGTTCGGTGTCTGCTCGGGGTCAGTGATCTTTCACCGGACGTCACCGATACGCCCGTATTTGAGAATCGGAAGCTCCATTATGCTGTGACTGACGGACGCCCGGCGGCTTGAATGAAGAAGATTTATTCTATTGGGTTGGAATCCTAGCGAAGCTAGCGGACGGAAGATGCAACTTGCCAGGGCTCAGGTCAATGTCTGGGGTCGGCCTACACTGTGGAGATATTCTCGCTGGATTTAGTTTCATGTGCGTGCCTTCAGGTTTTCAATGTAAAATGTTGCTCTCCGCACTGTCAATGTAAATCTGCTAATTCATTCACGTCTTCGCCTATCTTAACCCATCCGCGTTTCGGGTGTACTGCAAAAGAAACAAGAGAAACAATCCTTTGGAAGCCTCCTCGCCCGTTTCTCAACTCTCTGGTCCATGGTATGTACAAAGATTCCCAGGGACAGCTATTTGGTAACTGGGTTAAACCAATACACCGAGGTTCATCAATCTCGGAGAAGTATGGAGATGCCACTCAAGTCGCCGGAGTCTCGTAAAACAAGGAGTTAATCTTGTGTCCACAGTGCAAGGTTGATGACGATGGATATTGGCATCAAGCGTGGACTGAACGACAGTTACCGCAGTTCCGATGTGCGACGTCCACCTTAAACGTATCCAGCCAGCCAGCCCATAAACCACCAGCCTGTCAACGACATGACCAGCAAAGAAAGTCTACCCTCTGTTCCCCGAAGCCGCAGCGACCCAGCGCCGCCCGTTCCTCCGCCAAGGTCTATGCGAGTCGGAACCGGCTCAACAAGCCCCGGCTGCACTGTCGACGGAAGCTCCGTCTGCGCCGTATCCCCGCCGCCGCTACTTGCTGTGCTCGTGCACGAAAGGGCGAGGTCAGATCGCGGGCTAAAGAGCGACATTCGCTGGTTGTCGCAAGGGTCCCAGCTCCACATGGCCGGAGTTGTCGTCGCCGTCGTCCTCATTTTGATCGTTTGATTGTGTATTCCCGCTTCGGTTTCAATGGGTGGCGTGGTCATCCGGCTCGCAAGCGCGTTGCAACACGTATCGTTATTTCTCGTCTCATGGACTAGGAAAGGCGATAAAGCAGAATGAACGAAACGCTAAGGAACTTGGAGTAGATTTGGAATTGACACGCCCCTAAGTAAACTTTTATTTTCATAAGGGACGCTGTTTCGAGATTGTCAGCGATTTTGCTGAAATTGCGAAGATTCCTTCTCGACGTCAGCACAAGGATCCTCGTTCGTTATTGGGCAGGTCCGCTTATTAGTGCTTCGACAAGTTGTGGGACCGCGGCCGACCTTTCCGGTATTTTCCCGCCACCCAAGTATAATCGAGTAGAAGAGCTTATCAAACTCTTCAATTATACGAGCGAATCTCAAAATAAAAACAATTGAAAGGCAACCTCCAAGCTAGAGGGCTATGGGCCTTACTGTCCTGCAAATGCAAGATCCAGCGACTTATCCCGAACCGGCACCCTCTCATTGACTGCCGCTTGAAAGTCCACACGGAAGCAGTCGGCTTCAACCCGGTTACAAGACCACTAGGGCGTATGCACCAAAGGGAACTCCTATGTGGGCATACCCCAACGAGGCATTCACTGACTGACACACACTCTTGAGATCTTATCGGGAACGTAGCATCCGCCTTAGGCACCAGCATTTCTTAATCTCTTATATCAACGCTGAGCTCCTTTCTCTGCATGACCGGAATGACATCTCATCTGCCGCTTTGCAGATGTTATTATCGGTTAAACCCATTATCAGGATGTCCAACTCCGCAGGCAGTATGGTATTCCACTGGTAATCTCTGCAAAGTCCGAGGCGGCGAAATCATTTTCTTGGGAAACTCTAGTGCCTGTGAATAAGTTCTGGGATGGCATCAGCTATTGCGTAAGCCGAAACTTCCTCGGCAATTTCTCGGACGAAGAGCAGTAGCAGCTCCCCATCGACCCAGAGAGCTCCGTCGGTAACACGGGCAAGCTTGGACAGCTCCTGCAAATGCTTCATGAAAATTTAGCAGCTAAGGAGGCCCGTTACTCCTTAGAGTCTGTAGGATACCGACTTTAAGCGCTGGGATAGCCTTGGGCAAGGCATCTACACGTTCTAGGCCGAGCTTAGTCTGCCAAAGGCCGACTAGAGCATCCGTATGCTAGTAGACAAGCGTGCCGACAAGCCGAACTTAGCGCCGCTGCACATGCTTGCAGATCAAACCCCTTGCCTCCGTCACTTGGATATTCTGAACTGTACTTTGCCATGGTGCCTATATAAACGGCTCGTTATTGACAATTGTTTGAGAATTGCCGGGGAATCGTTCCAGAATCCCTCAAACTCCCCCCCCTCTCCATGAACCCCTTGTACGCATACATCATAGAGTCCCAATCTCGGGTGACCCGCCTGGGTATCTCGCTGCCAATGCTGTGCGGCGCATCTGCGGCACCTTCTAGTAGATTATGCCTTGCAGCTCCTCGTATTCTAATACTAGAAAGCTCTGAATATCAGAGTCTGCGTGGCTTAGAACGGATGTCCCCCGACTTATCGTAGCCTAGGAAATTAGTTTCCATAAGAGATGGGTGAGTCCATTTAGGAATGGCAACGCCAAATAGTCTTTTGGTTGAACACGCCGGACCCGGCGTGTTCGAGGCCATTGTCAGGGCCGCGATGGATAAACCAGCGATCCAGCATCGCTTTGCTATCTTGGAATCGCATAGGTGCAATTTGGATGGAATTCCATCGTCGCCAAATTTTAAGAAGCCCCCTTAGGAAGAATAAATCGCCCGGTTGTACCGTGGCGGCCGCCATACCATCAAATGCACGAGTTTGTCCGTGGTGAACATCTTCTTTGCCGCGGTTCCAAAGCGACAATCAAACCAGAGGTCGCAGAGCGACTTTCCAGGTGGAAGTGACATTGGTGTGCAGGGACAGCGGAGTTCAATCTCTATTATCACCGGAAAGTCAAATGTCTCAGGCAAGGGAATCCTCGTTTATTTCTTTAGCAGCCCTATGATTTCGGCTTCCGTGCATAGAGCCTGAGATGAAGGTTGTCCTACTTGCATGGCACTCTATTTCCGGGGCACTTGCAAGCTATTGAGTTTAATCGTTGAAGTCGAGGGGAAATGGCGCATGGTAGGAGCCCGAGATAGGAGCCCAAAGATGGGAGTTTTCGAGGACATCCAGAATCTTGCTTGTGGCTAATTGACGAGGCAAGTGCGGCTCTGCTTTCTTTGCCAGGCTCGGCAACAGCTAGGAGCCTCTCGGTGTCGTCGCCACCCTTAGTGCCAGGAGTAACAGCAGGAATCTTTGCCAGGCTTGCGTTCGAGTTCAATAAGAGGCATTCCATGCGATTGGAGCCGTTGGAAGGAAACTAGCACTATTCCAGTGTGATAAGATGGCGTGGTCTTGGTGCTTTTTTAGGGCTCGGGAATATCTTGGGGAACATTGGGGGACCGCTAGTACGGATTGCTTTCCCAGTTTCTTCGTTGTCGTCCTTAGGTGCCGAGAAATGCCTTGGTGTCCCCACATAAGACCGTCATCTCTTGCCTATCGCTGAAATTTATTCTCACAAAACGCATACAGACAGGCGTACTAAGCACCGGAATCTGCCCCCCCATGTTTATTGGCTCCGGCATAAATTTCCCCAGCCTACCCCACAACCGGGCTAGCGAATGACGAAGCGCCAGTAAATTTTATAATATGCACACAATACGCAGGCCAATATAAAGTCGGCACAGGACATGCCTCGGCGTTGGAGCATTGGACGATGTGCCGGCCGAATACACTAGAATACGGGAAAGAAACTGAAGATGCCGTATTTCCATGAAGAGTATATAAACCTCACAACTGCCATGCCATTGTCATCTCTCGCTGCTTTAGTTCTTTATAATCTATTGCGACTGGCATTTCATCTGTTGGACTGTTGTGACGACAAGCAAAATGAAACCAGTGTTGCTTTTGGGCCTGCTGGCCATTCGCGACGCTGCCGCTCATTGTTGGTCTCGCTTCCATTTGTCTGGATTCCACCTCTATCAGGCTAACGCTGCAGTCCTCCGGAAAAGACAATTTCCCCCGCATTGGCTCTACAGGTGACTGGCAAGCTGTCCGTCGCGCCGGCAACTGGCAATCAAACGGGCCGGTCAACAATGTCCAGAGCGAGCAGATACGCTGCTATCAGACGGGCATGCAGCCAGCGGCCTTGACCGAGAACGTTCGGGCAGGCAGCGCCCTGACGTACTACTCTAACCAGGGTGTCTTCCACCCGGGGCCATTGTCGGCGTGGATGGCGAAAGTCCCGGCTGGACAGACGGCCAAGACATTTGATGGAAGCGGGAACGTCTGGTTTAAGATATACCAGGAGATGCCGCAGACTGGTGGCGGGGGATTGAGCTGGAACAGCTTGAGTAGGTCGAATTTAGTATTTGATTTCTGAATTCCAGTCGGGTTAAGAGCGGAAACCCTGCTTGAACCCTGTTGGCCTTGTCCACCGGTCCCAACTTCAGCTAATACAAATATAGACAAACAGTCATTCCAATTCACCATTCCACAATGCCTGGGGGATGGTGAATACCTCTTTCGTATCGAACACAATGCCTTGCACGGCGCAGCTTCTGCCGGAGGTGCCCAGTTCTACATATCCTGCGCACAAATAAACGTCTCAGGCGGTTCCGGAGCCAAGCAGCCTTCCAATCTCGTGGCATTCCCTGGAGCATACAAAGCGACGGACCCGGGCATCATGGTGAATATTTATAGCGCCAGGAGCTACACTCCTGCCGGAGGGCCGGTATTCACATGCTAGTGGCCAGGTCAGGAAACCTGTACGAGGAATGGCGATTCAATATTCCATAAAGACCTCCCGCAAAGGTGCCACCAGTCAGATCTATTGTAGCCCAATAATATGGTTGGATGGCTTGTAAACAGGGATACTTGGGAGGTTGGTGAGTTCAGACACGCTGATTTTTAGGAGAAATATATTCCGGAGCATGTTCGTACAGGGCGTTTGCGGGATTGAAAGCTGAATGCTTCTCGCCTTGATAGTTGATACTGATGGGCCGTTGTCTGCTACAAATTCTTTAACGCTATAAAGTAATTCGCCACTACTTTGTACAGTTCTGGGCGAACATAGCTAGCTCAATGCAAGGCCATCATCAGCACCGAAGACATCCTAAATAGATGGCACCTATCACCTATCACCTTATTTCTTCCTGCAGTAAGCGTTCCTACACATTGCTTACGTAGCTGACGGGATGGAGGATCCCATCTATATTGCAAAGACCGATAGCCAAGTTGATCCGGGCGGAGTCTTAATCCCAAAACTAAGCCATTTGAAAGGTAGTGACGGCTATCTATACCACTAGGGAATTCGTGTAGTTCCTAGACAGGATCAATGATGGTAGTACAGATCAATCGGAGGTGGATGCAAGGGGAAACCACAGCGACGGCTCGCAACCCCGTCAATCAATGTAGGTGAACCAAGCGTTGCGCGATTCATAATACGCAAGTCATGTGTCGGCAAGCCCTGTTCACATTAAACCGCGGATATGGAGATCAGCTAATCGGAGGTGTAAGATAAATGTTACCAATGCCTAACAGATTTGTTAAATAATATTAAATGGCCCTCCGATACCTCCACATACAGCATTCTGATCACATCCACTGCCTTGCCTACCAGTCTCTGCACAGCTTCACTTCGTCCCCGAATAGCTGCAAGCTAGAAGTAAGCAGTAAGTCTTCAGGGGGAGGTGCAAATCCGCCTTCGAAGGCTTTTTGGCACTTCTTTTTTGCGCTCTATTCTGAAATGCCCTCAAGAACATATCTAGATTTAAAGAGGCAGTTGTTCGCTGCATTTTTCAGCGGCTTTAGTTTACAGACAAATACAATTGATTCATTGTCTTCGTACTCTACAAATGGGCCGCAGCCAGTCTCACCGCCCTGGCACTTGGCAGACCAAGATTCAAAGTATAGCCACAGCGCGCATCATGCCGTTCGAATTGCCCTTGGCAGTCGGAGTGGGGACCCGACCCAACCACAGTTCCGGCTGTAACACTGAGCTCAGCCGCACCTCGCCAGCGCAACTCAGCTAAAAGTACAAACCCCGCCACCGATGATGCTTTTGGAGTTTCAACATGGCCATTTGGCCCACAGATTCATCGATGTTGAATCCGTATCACCAGGTCCCAAGTGTCGACACTTCGTCCATGGGCGTGAGGCAACACACTCAACGCCACCGATGGCCGTGGCGGCTGCTCTCAGCGTCGGGCTGGCGAGCCACCGGATACGGGCTGACAGGCCTGCTTGCGATCCTGATCATAACTCTAATCTCATGCCTTCTGGCGTCTATTTCCAAGCTTCCGCAAGGTTCGGCGCCACTCCAAGAATCAACTGTCGTTTACGAAGGCAACTGCGATGTCTCGACCCGGAACAACCTGCTTCTTCACTTCGCCATCAACGCCGTCGCATCCGGCATCCTGGCGTCCTCAAACTTCTTCATGCAGGTGCTCGTCGCGCCGACCCGGGAAGAGGTGGATAGAGCGCACGCGAATCACACTTGGCTCGAGATTGGCGTCCAGTCTTTCCGCAACATCTTCCACGTTCCGAAGCGAAACGTCCTATTCTGGCTTCTGCTGTCCGTTAGTACGATTCCACTACATCTCTTCTTCAACGGTGCTGTCCTAGAATCCCGAGCTTCCACCGAGTTCATCCTTGTCATGGCATCAGACGGCTTTCTGCGGGGCGAGCCATGGTCCATTCCGGGAGTCGCCATGCCTGTCGGCCGACACACTGGCGGCGATTGGGGAAGGGACATGAGCGATGTTGTCGAGGCTATTTCGAAGGCCGCCGGTGGAGAAGCGCAGACGAATCTCGATCCGACCTGGGACAGGGTCTCACTAGAAGAGTGCGTCGATATTTACAACCAATCCACGAAAGCACTGACTCTCCACCGCCATGTCGTCATGATCATCGGCGATGAAGATGGGTCCCGTGTTTCAACATGGACCACCGAGGACGTTTTCATCGATCCAGACGGCGATGGTTTTGTGTCTGGCGACAGTGCAGGCCCAAACTCATTGTGGATCGTTGAGCAGTTTGCAAGGACAGACAAGCAGCTCGAGGAGGTAGGCTCCTTCAGGGGCACGAACTCCTGGAAGTTTACTATGAACCTTGACCCTTCTACCGGCATTCTTCGCAACGACCCAAAAGTCTTTAACTCGAAATTCACCACGATGAAGGCCCAGTACTGTCTCTCCGAGCGATTCGAAGTCCCGTGTCGCATCGAGGTGGACAACGCGCTTCTGCTTATCGTGTGCGTCATCGCCTCTATCAAGCTCGTGATATGTGTGGTAATTCTCATTGTTCACCGACACCGCCAACCCTTCGTCACACCCGGCGATGCCATTGAGTCCTTTATCTCCAAGCCTGACGAAAATACCAGGGGGGCTTGCACTCTTGATTCGAAGGACGTGGGAAAGGTCGAACTCCAACGCGTAAGGGCGAGTCCTGGAAAGGAATGGAAGGCGCAGCCAAACCGATTCTCGAAATCGGTGCCTGTAGGCATATGGATTTGGTCATACTTGCTGATATGCGCATCTTTAACTGTGGCTCTTTATTTCCTTGTTCAGACTGGCAGGAATTACGGGTAAGTTTCCCCATGTACGTGCCTCGGAACCCCTCCACGACCGCTCGAGTCTTTCCATTTCCTGCTAGAACAAATTCTCCATCTCTAACATGTTTCGCTCAAGTGCCCTAAAATCCTCCTACTTTGGCCATGATCCAAGGAACCCGGGGGTTGGTTTGACTGACAGCCAAAGGGAGGGCCTGCCGGCGACGATGTTGGCCAACGCACCTCAGGTCATATTGTCCGTCTGCTACCTTGTCTATAACGGGCTTCTCACTCGAATGCTATCAGAACGAGAGTGGGCAAAATTCTCCATCGAGTACAGATCCCTTCGAGTGTCCTCGCGAAAGGGCCACCAACGCTCTTCCTACCGTCTGCAGCTACCGTACCGGTGGTCGATCCCGCTCCTTGCAGTCAGCATTCTCCTCCATTGGCTGTACTCTAATTGCATCTACGTAACCGTATTCGACAGTAAGCACATGTGATCTGAAGCTCTGTTTATCTAGAAAACAGCCCCGTGACTAATGTGAATCAAAAGCTTACGAATGGCCGCTTGGCTCGACGGCCGAGACTAGCAGGGGAATTCAATACTCCCCGATGACGATCTTGATATCGTTTATCATTTCAATTGCCGTTGCGGCCTCTCCAGTTGTCCTTGGGGTGTTGAAGATCCCGGGGAGGATGGTGTTGGCTCAGAACAAATCGCTTGTGATCTCAGCAGCCTGCCACTGTTATCCTCCAAGAGGAGGCGGGTCGTCTCAGAATGGCGATGTGTCTGCGGCTGAAGCGTTAGTGGAGATGGCTATGGGCAAGTTAAAATGGGGCGAGGTAATTGATCCTCTCAGCACTACACACATGGACATAAGGAATAGTCAGGATCGGCTGGGCCATCTGGCGTTTGGAAGCCCAGTGCAAGAAGTGGGCGAGGTTGTTAGCGGGAAATCCTACAGAGGATCAGTATATGTTCGCTAACTTGCTGCGTCTCCTGCATTTCGTCTATTACTTGCTCGATGATAGCCATGCATCCAATCCTGACATTCTTAGACATTGACGTCGTGATCTGTTTCCGAGGACTTCACTAGGCCTTTATTCTTACAATAAGCATCATGGAAATCTCCCCACCCCCAAGGCTCACATCCTTACTCCATTCGCCATTTTCCTGCCTTGGGACACTGAACCCCACGCCGAACTTTTCGTCCCATGATAACCTCACCCCAATCACCGCACACCGAGCATTATTACGTACCCAATCACAAGTTGGAAGTTCCTCCTAACGCACTTAAGTGTCAGAAATTGCCTTGCTACAAATATCCCTCAGAGGCAGCTAGATGGCATGATTTGTACTCTGTCGCGAAGTTCAGCAACATATTCAATAGTACTCAGTCCAAGTCCGATGAGATAGGCCTTCCTCGAAGGAGATCACCTTCTTTAGGGTAGTTGGCTAATTGTGGAATGCATCATATCTCCTAATCCTATCTTCCCGTCTCCTGTTTTTTCCCCCGGCCTTAGTAAATGTCCATTTTAACTTTAGTTGCTACCAGCGCACAGCATTTCGGCTTCGGAAACTTGTACAGGAATTTGATTGGCTATGCAGGGCGACAGCTGCCTGTTTCTCTTTTCCGTACGTATTTTTGCTGCCGCAGACCTCGTGTTTGGTGGCCCGCGGCATGACAGGCTATGGCACGGCCAGTGACACGTGGAAGGAGAGAAGAGGGCTTCTCTAGATAGACACACACAAGCACGCACGCACGCACGCACGCACAGTATCTTTGCAATACAATGACTATTGTCCACAATTTATAGTGCCCCTTGGCGGCACGAATCGCTGCATGTGCAGTGAGCTGCATACTACAGGTATTTTGCCCCGAGAAACGATTATCATAAGGGTGCCACCGGCCTCACTTTTTGAACCTAGGGAGATCTAGTTGGGCGGAATCTAGCTTCTATCTGTCGCCTCCCTTGACCGTAACTTAGGTTTTATCCTTTCCATTCCTTCCTTTCCCTTCTCTCTATTTCTCCTTCTATCGACCCACTAGGTAGGCTCTTTCTCCCTATAGTACCTCCAGTAATCACTCATTCAATCTCTCCCATCAACATCAGAGCCAAATCTACGCTTCGCAAGATGCAGTGGTTGTAGCTACTGCTAATGACTGTATAACTGATCTGCCCAATGATGTAACTGTTATCGGACCACGTATAGAGCTAGGAGTAGCGGTCAACACTAGAGATCCGTCACTAAGCTACAGAGATAAGAGACTGGAATAGACTAGGGAAAACAATTGTGTAAATTACACCCAAAAGCTTTTGTCTTCCAAATTCCCGGTTTTTTTTATACCTGGGACTAGGACCTTGGGTATAGTTCAAAACTAGCGCGGGCTAACTTTATACTTGCAAACGCCGGTAATGACAAATACCATTCTATAACATATAGTTAGAAGGTAGGCGGGTAATAATAAACGGAAATGAAGACAAAGATTACAAGATTGTAGGAAAGCTGCAGGCATGTGGGGAGTTGAAAGCACCAGCTCTAAGTGACTTCCGCTAATGGACAATTAAAAAAATAAAAATAAAAATAAAAATCAGAGGGGTATTATCACGAATCTCACAAGTAGAGGTGGAACATGAAACGAAGAGAGAAACCTTAAGGGAAGGGGGAAGGACGTAGAAGTAGGAGGCCAGAAGGAAGTTTGGTGCAATTTCAGCGCGAGACGATGGTGGCATGTGGTTGTCGTGGCTGGGCAAATAGGAAGTATCGACACATCGTATCGGGTTCCGCGGATGGCCTGTTCGTATGATGGGCTACGGCCATAGATGTTCATCGGTTTATAACTGTGTTCTTTCGAAATCGCTCGGAAATTCTCTAGGCCCTCGCGAAATATATCCGGTATATCGATAGACAGGCCTGGTGAGTAGGCAATTTGTTACGCTGCGTCCATGCTATATCCAGAGTCGGTACACCTAGTTCGAGGGTTCGTCAGGCAAGCCGAACAGTCTGGCACCGCGGGCAGCGGCCGGGTATTGCAATTAGCGCAGCTGTCTTTTAACAGACTCATAGCGTCATAGTTACAGGTACACTATCATCCATTAGTTAGAAAGACACTAATCAACGTCAATGGAGGGTTTGCTACACACACAGTACCAACGCCACTTGGGAGTGCTTCTCTTCCCCTTTTCCTTTTTCTTCTTATCTTTATCATGTTTTCCCTTTATCTAAAGTAAGCATCTAGGTCAAGCGCAATTGGCTGTGCTGGAAGCATGCTACGTACCATTCTCCCGCAGCCGAGGCAGACTTGGGCCTACGATCTTGCTCGGATTCTGCACGACCCCGTGTTTTGATTTCGCGTCTATGTAGCCGGTTGTCGGGTAGGAAGCTAGCTTGATGGGCCGACGGGCTCGGGTTCGTTATTCTAGACAGTCGATTAGCTACCCTAGATTGTAATTGGATAGACGAGAGTTGGGTGGACGCCGACAAAGTGGCATATTATTCGATGCTCAATCCAGGTGTTGTCGCCTTTTTTCGTCTGTTGATTTTTTTGAGGACACCGGTTGCCCCTCGGTCGCGTCACCTTGTTGCAAGGCCGCTAGAGGATATGAACCAAAATGGAACACGAAATTAGTGCGTATATGTATATGGACTTAGTTATATTTGGGCGTCCAAGACGGACTCTGCGACCTGTACGAGGTGTCGCCTACGAACCTGTAGTTTTATCCCCCAGAGCTGACGCAGAGACGCAACGGCCTTTGACAAGCCAAATGAGAGAAGCGATCTTTTGGAGGTCTACGAGACTGGGGCCCTTGTCACCTCGAAAAGAACACACGGTCCATCTACCAGCCAGGCGAAGGAAAGGAGGGGATCTGCGCTGACGGAAAGACTCACGTTACGGGGAGAACCCGTACGAGATTTTTAGGATTTCATGCCAGAAAGGGCTTGCGAGAAGTCAGCTACAATGCCCAGGGCATTTGTATGAGGGCTTTCCATTTGAGCTCCCTTCGTATCCATGCTTAGGAGGTTTTACTCGAGGTCTTCAGATTGGTTTTCTGCAGTTTTGTAGTTTTTCCCTGGAGGATGATTTCGCAATGCCGCGGCCGAAAGCTTTGTGGGGCGGATTAGGGCAAATGCCCCCCTTGGGTAGGCCAACCATCTGTCAGGGGGTTTCTGGCCGAAGTAGCAAGGAATGATTCTCATCGCGAGTTCGCAGTCACATTGATAGTAGGGGTGTGTTTGACAGAAGACAAAACCATGTAATCCACTTCTACGAGAGGGCGGTCTCCCCTCCTACTCATACCTAACTGGCCCATGCCTACTACGTCCCCGTGACCCCACTGCAAGCCACGCGGGGCCGTAGTGTGCGTGACGCCATCTCCGATGATAGCATTTGTATTTAGTTAGCATGGATCGGCAGAACGCCCTCCAGCACTTGTTGAGTGCGAGAGGTCTTCATAACTTCTAGTTGCATAAGACCTCTTTAATCAAAGTAAGATAAAAAAAAAAGTTATATTTGTTAGTATATGCCTCTCTACAAATGTCCTTCGCGAGCAGCTAGATGGGGCGATTGATACCCTGCCGCGAAGATCAGCAGCGTCTTCGATGAGAGCCAGTTCGAGTTCCGTTGAGACACGTACTCGGAGGAGCCGTTCTTTTCCTCCGTTTCTCCAACATTGTAAGAATGTATTATGTCGTCTTTTTTTTTCTTTTTCTTTTTCGCTCGAAAAGTTTGAGGCCGAAATATAGAGGCGAGGCTAAGTTGTAGGATTTTGAGCTGTGGCTTGACTGGATCACCGGTTGCAGTAGGCATCGATTGCCCCTGGTGGACCAAACTAGGAATTGAGGAGACCTGGAAGTAGATTTCCAAGGGTATGGAACTTGTGGATTTGGTTAATCCATAGGCCACTAACGTTGAAGATCACCCACCGCCGCCAGTCCATATGATTTCGTCGTTTAGGTCTTGAGAAAAAACATTGATGAATGGATGCGTTTGTGCGGCTACGCGTTCATTTTGACACCACCCTAGCTGACACTGATTTGCATGGAGAAACTTGCGCAATTCTAGGTGTACTTTCGATGCTGCGGCAAGGATGGACTCGAACAGGGACAATTAGCGTCAGTGAACTCCATATTCTATCACCGTTCAGGCCGTATTGACCAAGGTAGAAGAATGTGTTGAGCTTCAGTACCGGAGGGGTGGTGTGGCTGGCGCCTCCTTTGCTCTACCACTGTCATTTGGCAAGTTACATGTGCGCAATGCAAGATCTCCTAGCACGGGTAGGCCAACAGTGGCACCTTGTCAAACGACACCACTAACGGCATGTCACCCAACCAACAATATATGTTCTCATACACAGCTACTAATCCCGGAACGATTCACAGCAACCAATCGGCTGTCTATTTACAACGCTAACATACATGATGCTCCTTCAGCCCACCCATGTTGTGTTTCCAAGACTCAACCCCAGTCTCTTGGGCCCGCAACATCCTGGCGGTTTTCTTAAGCTCGGTTCCTCTTGGGGGCAGTTGAACGTGACATATCTCATCCGGCGGGAAGATTCTCGGCCAAAAGTGCCAGAAGCCTATGGTGGCAGCCGTAACAGGAACTACCACAACCCAATAGATCCAGAATCGATCCGACATTTCCCAGCCAAAATCTCGGTCGTAGTTGAAAAAAGACATGCTGAAAAGCGCTGAAATGAAGGTTGCGGGGAGAAACGCGAGCGTGAGGAATGCAATCGTTTTCATGGCATAGCTGTCGTATTGGGTTGCCCGGCCGATGGCCACCGATACGCGAGAGTCGTATTGAGCCACAATGTTAAACGCTAACTGGATCTCGTTGGCAAGTCGTTCCTTCGTGGCCAAGGCCCGACATCGCAAGCCTTGCCACGTGGTGAGGACGAACTGGATCTGCCGATGATGCCGGGTTTTGATGCGCTTCTGGATAGGATCTAATATGCTTAGAGCCTCGAAATAGTTGTCGTGCTGGGAAAGCATTTCACTAATGATTTTGACCCCGACATCCATAGTCTCTGAAACGTGAATGGCGTGTCTGGCGATGTCGTGGAGCATTGGATAGTCTGGATTGGGTGCTACTGCCGATTGTCGATTTTTCTCTAGCGAACGAACGAGCTCACGGATGCCCCATATCGCTGAATCCTGAAGGTTGATGACCTCCTCAAGGATCAAAGGGTATATCCAGAACGGGTCCCGTACGCTGTCCGTTTTCGATGCAGCCATCATGGCGGGGAGCAACCAGCTAAGATCCGGCATAGTCTTGTCGAATATCAGAATTTGAGTCCGGTTAGTTTCTGGGACCCATCGTGTCACCAGATTGAAATAGCGCCACATATAGTCCTTCCCTCCACCAAGATTAGTGTCCATTGTTTGCTTGACGATAAATCTGGCGAACGTGTCTGCACCAAGAGGTTAGTATATGGAGCTTTGAAATATGACATTGCCGGAAATTTAGCTGCAGGGGTTGTACTGAAGCCATCAGTATGCCCGTCGGAATTTTCGGTTTCATCGCATCCAAAGTATCCGTTAGATCTCCGAGCAAACTCTCTCCACCACGATTCTGGAAGCTTGAAAGCGATGCTTAGATTTTGTCTGCAACTTGAGCATTCACGGGCTTTGCCTGCTTCGGCATATCTTGATACCGGTCGCTATTAGTTAGCTGTCCAAGAAGAGAGTTGGAGCCTCTCGGGTACTCATCATACATAATTGTCAAGCCGGATGGATCAGATGCTAGACTTGGGAGATCCGACGAGCTATAGAGATCGACTCGAAAGGTATCCTCCGCTAGTCTAGTCAACGTTTGTTCATCGGAAGCTTACTAATGGCATATAACGTACTAGTTGGCGCGGATTGTCGATAAACTTTCATGGGCGGGCAGTCGGCACAACTCATGATGAAACGCGAACCAGCTCCACGCGCGGTCTGGTCGCGTACTGGCGGCAATTTAGAGCAACGATATTGGTGTGTTCTCCGTGGTGAGCTCCAGACCGCAGTCTTAAGTTGATAGCTTCTCTCAACCCGGCGACAGTACTTTGCATGAAGTCGTGAGGCAAAATCGTGACCTGTTCTTCGGGCGGCAGTGCTGCCTGCCCGCCGCAGGAGCTGAACTTGGTGGCGCTCGCCTGCGACGCTATCGAATCACGAGAACAAAGGACACACAGTGCGCGCACGGCTTACATCCACCCAGCTTTCGTGGCTGACAAGAGCGTGCATAGCTGTCGTTGTCCGCGACGAATAAAGCAAACCTACTCTGTACCGGTTTGCAGTTTCTCCTAGCGGTACTTGTCTGAAGTAAGCTGCGTGTTTCTCGGAACCGGCCCAATTGGTGGGGCACAAAAATGGGTTCCGGACAAAATTCGCGGACAAAATTCGCGGTCACACCCGGCACATACAAATTTGGCACAACATTACCTCTTGTAGAGTGTGAAAAGGGCCAGCAATGTGGCTGGCAGTATGGCAGCCTGGCCCTGCTTTCCTGGCCCTGCTCTCCATTTAAGGTCGGCGGCCGCACCACCCAGGTGATGTAGCTGAGTCGATCCTTGTTTCCCTCTCACTCTCGCCAACTTAGCTCTGCTTCTACTCCCCAAGAGGCTCTCGCCACCGCTACCATGTCGTTCGAGAATATACCCAACACGCGCTTGCGCGAACTTCGCTTGATGCCTGTGTGCATTCTCTGCGCTACTAACAAAGAAGCTCATGCAATCGCTAAGGTGTTCGGCATCGAAAACAATCGCTGGAGCGGGGATGACATAGAGGAGGTCCCCAATAACCATGTCTTCTATCCTGGCGAGTTCGTCCTCAAGAACGGAGATGTCCTCAAATATTACGTGACCAGCGCGTTGCGACAGGCCATTCAGTCATTCGCGGTCCACGCGGCGCTTCTCTTCCACATTCTAAGACCCCGATACGCTATCCACGCGGGGTCTTGTGCTGGCTTCCGAGACAGGGGTGTAAATATCAGGTACGTGAGCTTCTCGCTGCCCTTTTCAGATTTGGCAATAGATAGAAGACAACTTGGAAGATATTGGAGCCTAATAAATGCACAGTGACGTTATTCTTGGTGAAATTGCAATCAACTATGAGGAGGGGAAGATTGACGTTACTCCAGAGGGTCATCTCTTCCTTATACCTGACTATAATAGAGTCGGAATCGAAGCTGGTGACATGAAGACATTTGCAGAAGAGTCAAATACTCAGTCGCTCGACCATTCTGAAACCCAGCCACTGGGGCGGTCTGAGGAACAGTCCACGAAAGGGACCTCCGTACACCAACCCAAGGAACCGTCAAATGAGTCCAGTCGCTGTGATTACTGGTACGGGGAGTACATTTCTGGTTCGTCTCTCAGAAAAGACGCAACCTCCGTGCTTCGACGCGTGCATAACAATGTAGGTGGAATATCTTCCCCCGAACCCGGTTTACGGGCATTTCATGTCAATTGACGGACTGACACGTAAAATGTTAGAATATGCGGAACGTCATTGCGCTGGATATGGAAGCGAGCGCATTCATCCAGCTCTGCGGGCACTTCGACTTGCAGCATGGCCCCATGTGCCTTGGGGTCGTAAAGGGAGTATCCGACTACGGAGACGCGAACAGAGATGGGCCAAGGAAGGAGGAGGACTGGAAGAGAGCTATGATCAACACGGCTGTGGCTGTTAGGGGGTGGATTAGGTACCGGCTCCAGTCTATTACTTGGGAGCGTAACGAAAGTATGACCCACGCTCATCGATCCCGCACATCTTCCCCTCGATTAGTTGAGAATACTAAATAGTGATATATAGGCGAAGAACCCGGGGCGCACCTTGCCATTGGCTACTACGCCAACTTCATCGAGAAAGTCTGCAACAACCATATGGAGAAAATGCCGATTATGGATACACATTCCAACCAGGTTAGAACAAAAGTCCAATAACGTAAACATGGCTGAGTTCGGTTAGCTAAACTATGGAGCTGCAGGCAATCACAGAGCCGATCCATGGCTTTAAAATCATCCTCCCAGAAAATCGAGACCCTCACCTTCTCGAGGACCGCTCCGTGGTTCAACGGATTATTGACCGATACGACATCCGTGAAGTCACAATTGGCGTAAGTTTACCACTTCTCAAGTCCGTTTCCTACCAAGGTAGTTGTTAACAAGCACCCCGTCTATATAGAGTGCCAACAAGAGAATCCTGGATTACAAAGCTGGGTATTTCATTGATTGGGCGCGTTGCATCAACGGTTTGGTCAAGTACAGTGATCACTCTTATCAGGTTGATGTGTTCGTGAGGCAGATCCAGAAGGGAAATTTTTTCAAAGCCACGGGGCCAATTCCACCTTTTGTTCAAGTCGTGGATTGGGTTGATGCTATCCCATGGCTTGAAACGGCGATTCAAGCGGGCGTCCCAGACAGGCCCAGCGTCCCGCTTGGCGATGCTGAAGAGCAATCTTCTCAAACCTCGCTCCCGATCCGGTCCTAGATTTCGGAGGCGAACCAGGAAGAATAGTCGTCATGGATGCTCTGGGCTTCAATGAGATTTTTGGGCTGCTGTTAGATGTTTTAAATTGAGTATGAACCTTTGCCAGTTGTGAGGGAGTTCTTAGTGAAATAGGTCCGGCTTGTAGGCTTTTTGGTGCCAATATCAGCCTAAAATCATCACCGTAAGATAGAGCTTCGCTGGTTGTCCCAAGTTAAGATCGCCGGTGACGTACGAAGCACCTTATCCCGTCGTCTGTGCTCCCTTGAGTTTGGCTGGGAGCCAGGCAAAACTGGAGGACAGCACCATCTACCCCCTCCCAAGACAGCCACTACCAAGAGTGACGGCCCGCATCGGCGGCGGGCGTGGGTGGTGTGATCTAATGGCCAACCGACCGCAACGAAGTGAGACAAAAGCAAAGTGGAAAATGGAAGAATTGGAGGCCAATAAGGCTCCGAAAATTCTTGCTTTCGGTGTCGGGTGGCTTGACCCCTGCGGCCCACATCCTGTTCAAGCGACTGGTCGAACGCCCCCCTCCCCCCAAACACTCTGAAAAGAGTAGAGGTACTTACCCCTGAGAGTGATGATGTACCCAGTGTGAGAATACCAGCCAACCACAATGTATTTTTTCAGCCATCAATGCCCCACATTTCATTTCCACTGCATTGCAGTGCTGCAGTGGAATGTAAAAAGTATTTGCCCCAATCCTCCCCGCTAAAAGGAGCAAATACTTTTTGCACCCCACTCTACCTAACCGTTTCATTGGCCTAAGCAGCCAGGCAATCGCCTTGATTCTTTCACGACGGAGTTTCGGTCGCGAACTCAGAACTAACCACGCCGAGAACGATGCACTGGACGCCCATAAATGGCATACCTCTGTTGTCGGGTTGCCAATTATCAATTCCGGGCAGCATACACTCGCACTAGGGACCAGTTACTCTTCTTTCAGTTTTGCATTCCTCGCAGCCAGGTCCGAAACCAAGTCACGATGTCCGAATCCGCACGAAAGCGGGCTGCCAGCACCGGTGCAGTGGAGGGACGGCCTTTCGCTGGTAAACGCCGCCGTCTTCCCCAGACGAGCGACTGGATCCTACGCGACAATGCGTACAAGGCATGGCAAAACTGGGATGACCCAACCGCCCGTTCTCTTTGGATTCAAGGCCCCGCTGGAACCGGCAAGTCGTACTTGGCCGAATCCATTGCCAATAGCCTCGCCGAAGAAAACACTTCGCCAAACGTCAGTTGCTTTTGCGACGCCGTCTCGACCCCGGCCTCCATGTTTCGTGGTATCTTCAATCAGCTCAGTCAGTCACCGTCGATCGGGGATGAGACAAAGCGTCTGATAACGGAGACTAGCACAAGAGTTTCAGTCGATAGTGGCATTTCCCCTGTCGATCTCAGCTATAAACTGTGGGAGGGACTGGTTTCAATCGTTTCTCATATTCCGCGTTTCAGGTTGGTCGTGGACGGTGTTGACGAGATGGCTTCCTCCTACTTGGCTCCTGAGGAGTCGAGCTTCGTTTCCCGCCTCATTAACCTTACGACCGTTCCTGGCGGACACGTGAGAATTGTCATTCTCAGCCGGCCCAATCCCGATATTGAGACGGCGCTTGAGGGATCTCCTACTATTTATATTACCCCAGAAAGGGTCGAGGACGATCTACGCATCTTTGTTGAGGCCGAAATTTCAGCATATCCCTCACTTACGGCCTCTCACGACACGCTCGTCCCCTTGGTCGCTAGTCGGTCCGAAGGGCTTTTCTTGAGAGCATCTCTCATGATTCAATGCCTCGGACAGTTAGCCTCAGGCTTATCGGACAGCGTGGTCGAACAGGCAGAACAGCTAGACAGCTCTCTGGATAGCCTCTACCAGTTATATCTCAAGTCACAATCGCTTGACGCCGCGCAGACGGCGTTTCGGGACATCATACTACGATGGCTTTGCGTATCCGTACGTCCAATGAGTGTCGCGGAAATTGCCAACGTGATAGCAATAGAAACCGCCGCCTTCATGCCTGCCGTTGCGTCAAAGGCATTGGAAGTCTGTGGCCCGCTTGTCAAGGTCGATGGGGAATCTCTGAGACTTGCTCACCACACTTTGCGAGAGTTCCTGGTCAAAAAAGATCCAGTCACGAGTCAACAGAGTCCGAGTCCCTGGGGTTACCCACAGGGTGAGCTACACCTTCAAGTATCTCGCAACTTGCTCGCCTATCTGTGCCAGCCTCAGTTCTCCGATATTGCTGTGTTCTCCGATAACCGACTCTTCCACGAAACCCACCCAATCGCAGAATACGCGACACTGTACTGGCCCCACCACGCCTCTCTTGCCGCCGCGTCCAATGAGCTCTTGGAAAATATCGAATCCTTCTTCGATAGCCCGCAGCAGAAGGAGTGGCAGCTCAGGCTTTTCCCAATGTTCTTCAAGAATTCGGTGCTGCCTATCCCGCCACGGACAGATACAAATGGTATCTTCTTCACTTTATTCATGCAGAAGTCCAAGCTTGTCCGTCTCTTCCCTGAAGACCGGCGGAACGCTATGGAGGAAAAAATCACCAGTAGATTCCGAGCAGCCCAAGAGGATGCGCTTGAGAAAGCTCGACAAAATTACAATCTCGACCGCAAACAAGATGGAGTTGTCATCTCTCGAAGGCTACTCGAGCTCGCTGAAACCTACAGCTGGATCAAAGACTATCAGGAGCAGACGGAGGGGCTGCTCAGAGAGGCCTGCAAACTCTGTCCCTCGGACGAGCAACATCCGGAAGGGCTTAACCTTGCCATTCGCGTCCATCTTGCCTTGGCAGACGCGGTGAAACGGGACGGCAAGTACGGAGAAGCAGAGGAGATTCTAAAGGAGGCCACGGCTCTGGCAAAGGCGGGCAAAATAGAAGGTTCGAGCCTATTGATGTTTGCTTATGACACGCTCGGGTGGGTCAGCATGCGGCTAGGGAAGCTGGACGATGCTGCCTCTTACCTTCGGCAGGCGCTCAGAATTGCCGAGACGAAATTTGGCGGGCTGTCTCCCTTGACAATGCGGTCTCAGATCACTCTTGCCGAGGTTCTGGGGAAGCTTGGGCTGGCCCAGGAAGCAAACGCTCTCTGCTCTAGACTCGAAAAGCAGCTCCAGCGGCACTACGAAAGGGGGATCGCCCTACCCAAGGACTCGATCTCGCATTTGAACACTCTGGCTTCGCTCTACATGCAGCAGGGAAAGTTTGAGGATGCCGTCAAAACATATGGGGTGGTAGTGGCAGATCGGAAGGAGATATTTGGATTGAATGGTCGCATGACGATCTGGGCGGAAATGCAGTTGGGATTTGCGATGAATAAGGCAGGCGATAGAGAGGGTGCGAAGGAGCTTCTAGAGGCTCTACTCCCACGGCAGATAGAGGCTCTTGGCCCTGATCACCGGGACGTGAAGGACGTTCAAGCCATGCTTTCGTAGACAGCGTAGCTCGCCCTGGTTCCGCTGGAACTTCGTTGGGATCTCTTTAGCAAGCAGCGTTTATACAGGATGTAGCAAGTTAACTAAGAACAACAGCTGCAAGGGACAAACACCGGCCTTGTGCAATAGCACATTTATTTTTATTCATGGGCGCATGCAGTGCTCGCATGGCTTCTGTCGTCTAACAATGTATACGTAGTTGCTTAGACATTGCCAACCTTCTCTTCTACCAGGGAATTTGGAGACCTCGGGCAGCTTCTTTCAGCAAGTCATATCTCGAACGCCCAGCCAAAACAGAATGCCAGTCCGCCTTGTCGAGGCCCGGTACGTTCGCAGCCAGAATGCGACCAACAGTAACACGGCCATAATTTGGGTTGCCTTCCACTCCAAATCGACGTGCCCGGTCAAGATACTGCTCAGGGACGGTAATACCCTTCGACATAGCGGTGACGGATTGCTGGGAACTCGCATTGTAGAATACGAGAACTCCATAGTCGGTTGGATGGTCGACATTGTCGGTTTGAATGAAACTTTCAATGCATGCCACTATTACCGTCCCTATCGCCCATTCCTGGAGGCAATCCCGATACTCCGGGCTTTTGAGGGCGGCAAGGACGTTTTGGATGCGATTGCGGGCCCCTTCGACTCCAGCCTCGTTGTATGGCTGCTCCCCAACGTTTGAATCTGCCTCTATGGTGAAGAAACGGACACAGTCGCCTTCCGGGGTCGTGTGAGGAATGACGTCTTGTATACATTGCTTTTTTGAATTGTTTCCCGTTGGAATCACAACTAGCACGTTGCTGCCGAATTTTGGGAGGCGAGCTGGATCGTTTAGGGAAAGCGGGGGACATTGGGTTGGTGGCGGTAAAATAAATTGTGTAGAGCGCATGGCATCAACTGTCGTACCAAGATCGTTGCTCGTCATGCAGAGAAGCTCCAGCATGTAACGCAATGCGATCATCTCCCAGACTTCTCCGGGAGGGTGGCCGATGGTTACAACGGACAATAGGGCGGTGGTAGTGCCGGCTTTTGTTGCGTTAGAAAAGAAATATCTTTTCCTTTCAAGGAAAGCTTGGATGCCTCACCTATTTTTCGTTGCTCGCAACCACGGCTTTTAGCATGTGGCTCCTGCTGTGACTCAGAATCCCCACCAGCACCTCGTTTCGACGACGGGCCGTGATAGCCCACAATGGGTTTCGCAAAGAGGTGGTCTTTTTCACAAGAACGAGGCAAATCCTTCAGTTCATCTTCTAACCAGCGATAGTCTTCTCCCACCTCATCCCTCAGTGTAGCGATGACCTTGAGAAGCCCAGATTCTCGCTGCTGTTGCTGTTGCTGTTGCTGCTCCACTGCTCTCGCCGAAACCGCCAGCCGCTTTCCCTCATGGCCAGCACCCATATGTGAAAATGTCGGCCGTTCGCTCTTGAAGAGAGCCAAATCAATCGCGGGGCTAAGAGGCACATCGTTCGGAAGGAGATCCAGTTTACGGTCAGAGTCTGGTTGATATACCAGGTGAGCTAGCATGGATCCGGTTCGGCCCTGGGCGTATCCTGGTCTCGCAGGGTCGCATGGTTGAATTTGATGCAAGCGTAATTCTGATTTGGTATTTGCAAAGAGCGAGTAGCTCGTCGTGATAAGGACGAGTTCACCGAATTGGGTCATCATCCCGGCCGTGGGCGGCTGATTTGCCTGGAGGACCATCAATAAAACAAGGTACAATTGGATTCCCCTCTCGGAATACGCTCTTTGATCGGTACCTCTTAGCTTTGGACTGGGCCGCTCGTCGTAGTGGAGGAAACGAAAAAACTCATTGCAGTCAGGCAATCGGAATCATAGACAGTAGAGAGATCTCATGAGAGTATATAGCTACGGGAAATCTGATATTCGGGCTTTGCAGCCGTCGTTATTATTTCTAATTCACGAGGCAATATACTGATGTCAACTGAAGAAAATGCCACAAGTCATTTGCGAACCAGAATTATTCATACTACTCATGCGTGTAGTAGCCGGAACAGTTTTGGGCCGAGGCCCTTCGCTTTTCTTGGTTCGAGCGGCCTCAAGATGCCAAGTCGAACAATCGGTAAATGCCGTTGCATGGCTGTGGAGGCGGTGCTGTTTTGGATACATTTCCGTTAGTTCTGGTACATGCGCCACTCGTTGCCTGTTAGCGCCCCTGCGGGGCAGTGCCTTCACTGGCGGTTCTACGTTGCCCCACCCCGGAGCGGGAAGAACCACCACAGGTCATCACCATAACGCCTCATTGAAATTTTCGGACACGCAGCCTGCTCTCAGAAGAAAGTTGAGGAAATTGAAACCCAAGAGGTGGCTTTTCAGGATCAGATCATTTATTTAAGAATGCGCACCTTCAGTGTTACCCTCCATGTTTGTATTTATTTATTAATTCAAGGTTTCCCACGAATTTCCATATCGTCGTCCGCTTCTGCTCCGCCCCTGCACCATTTCAACACGCGCACAGCCGGGATCAGATGCCGCCTGCAGTAGGACTCCAGACTCTCTCCGCGCCGATCCTCCCCGCCACGCTGTTGTTGTACAATTGTACGTCCGCCGACACCCTTATCAGCTGCACTGCATCGGACACCACGACTGACTTTGGACAGGCACGTCGCAACGATGGACGGAAAGAAATGTGGATCTTCTCGACCCTCCTGTACGCCTTGATGACGCCGTCTGCTTCATGTAAGGTGCCTACACACGAGAACAAATTCAAGGGCCAACCTTTTGCACTAGTTTCGTAGAAGATGGCAAATGGTTCAAGGGCGAGAATTCGCCACAACGAGGAGCGGATCGCCGATCACTTCTAGCGCCTTTCCAGGTGCCGCATTTTGTCGCCAATCAGCTCTGCACGGATTTGAACGGGTTTTTTGGATGCCGCAGTTGGATCAAATCCGGGTCTGCAGATGGCCAGGAAGAACTGGAATCACTAAGTAGGTTTCACCCCCTCTATCTCATTTCATTCGTCAAAGTACGAAAATAGTAACGATGTAGCCACTTGGTTCCGCATACTCACCAAGAATGTCTTTTACAATGATGAACACCCCACGCCAGACGGTAAGCATTACCGGTGGCATGAGATGGGATTTTTCACCAGGTGGACTGGCCCCAATGCGAGTCGGGTGCTGTGCATCGATACGCCACAGAAACTTCGCGAAGACCTATGGGCCGCTCTCCAAACCTCCGAGCCCATTGAGTTTCGAGATCCATTTGGGATGCTTCGCCCTCTTCTGGATGCGATACTGGAATCTTGTAATTCTCATACTTGGAAAATTGCGAACCAAGTGAGAGAAGTTGAGAAAGTGAGTTTGGAAGTCAGTGTCCCAATGTGACTGATATGGGAATCTAATCAGCATGTCCGATGGTAGGGAAGACTTCATAGACCTGACTTCGAAAAGTTGCAAAACTTATCAAGGCACGCATGTCATCTTGTAGAAGTACAACACGTCGCCATCGAGACGCTCCAGCAGCTTGCAACCCGGCAGGAGAAGGTTCTCGAACTGAGACTTGCGGACGAGCCGCCGAGTGGGTATAGGATTCAAGCTAAAGAGTACATGGCATTCCAGTTACAAATGATGGGGAGTCTCAAATCGCGCTCGCAGGCCAGCTCTACCAGGTTGCAAGGCGAAATTGCACTCGTAGGGATCCCTCTCTGTCTCCCCGCTAATCCTATAGACGGTAAAGTAGTAGCCAACTTCTAACTTGCGCCTACAGGCATATAACATGCTCGCAAACACGGACAGCCAGATTATGAAGTCGATCACGCTTTTAACCATGGTTTTCCTCCCGGGAACATTCATATCTGTGAGCTGTGCATCGCGCCGTTATTTGCTAAGTATTACTTTGTTCTCTAACATGTTAGCAGGCCCTCTTTAGCACCACATTCTTCGATTTCGAGAATTCGGAGTGGCATTATTCTTCAAGGTTTTGGATATATTGGGCCGTCTCTCTCCCCGTAACCGTTGCCGTTGTTGTTGGTTGGTGGTACTGGATTGGGGGATCGGCAAAAAATATCAAAGCGAAATTGTTACGAGTAGACAAGCGGTCCAGGTCTTTCTAAGTGGTCGATTTGACACTTTGCTAGACAATCTGAATCTGGGGCGCACTAGTAGGAAGCGGGTCCTATGGGGGATCGACCTTAGTTGTAACGTACTAGCACACTGCACGTGGTTATCTATGATGCATCGACTCTCCTTTCGCGCATTCAAGAAAGGATGGAATCATGATGCCTGTTTATTAGTTACTTATTAAAGCTTATCAATAAGGTTGAAATCGTTGTGGCATCACCAATTATTTGGTCTCTTCCATCAAAATCAGAGACCAGGTTCCAGCTCCGCAAGATGCAATGATTGTAGTTGTTGCTTATGAATGCATAATTGATCTGGCCAGCAATGTGGCTGTTAGCCTGGACTAAGGCTGGAACCGAAGGCAGCGGTGAAACCCACACCTTGGAGAAAGACAGCAAAAGGAAGGTGGGGTCTGTGGAGGGTAGAAGAGAAATTGTGGAGTAAATACCGCCCAGATTGTATTCGGGCCGACGGTGCAGTATTTGTTGTCGATTGCTGCGTATTGTGGCAAGCATTGGCCGCCTTGACTCAATTCGTCTCGCACCAGTCTATTCGTACGATAAGTTATGAGTATAGGCCGGTTTGTAGGCTGAATTCGTTCAGTATTCGTGGGAATTGTGTGAAGAGCTTACGAGATTCTTCAGCCACGCATACGGAGCCAATTGGTTGGCAATGGACTGTTGTACTGCGTCCATGTTTTGTCCTGATGTTTGATCGAGCAAATCACTATGTGAGCCTAACAGCACAGCATCGAGGGCAACGACCGGTTCCGCAGTTGGCACAGCTGTCTAGTAATAGGTTCATGGCGCCATAGTTGCAGGTGCACTATGCCTCCGTTAGTTAGAAACAAATACTAATCGATGACATTGTAGTCAGACAGGGTCCACTACGTACGCAATACCAGCGCCACTTCGGAGTGCTTCTCTTATCCTTCTCTTTTTTCTTCTTATCCTTGTCATGTTTTCCCTTATCCAGAGTAAGCATCTGGTTCTAGCGCAATTGATTGTGCTGGGAGCCTGCTACAAACCATTCTCCTGCACCGCCGAGGCAGACTCGACCCTACGATCCCGCTCGCATGCCTGAGCGTACTCAAACTAGAACATGTTAACCTTATAACTACAAAACGCTAGGCGATGATAACCTCGTTCGTTCTGTAATACGTACAATTAGAAGAATACTAGGTAACAACACCCGTAACAATGGAGAAAAAATGCAAGTCAAGCGACGTAAGTTTTGAAAGCGTTGGGGTTATAGCAGACCTCCGTTAGTAGATGTTAAGGGAAAAGAGGTTCGTTCCCCACTATCTTATGTGTATGAATATGGATATAGAACAATGGAGAATACCGAATGGAACGGAATCATTTGAAAGATTTTTGGGCTGTAAGGCGGCTTTTATTTATCCCTTGGCTCTCGTAAGGTGTCGGACCCCTCCGCTCGTTAGTGACTAAGAGTTAGGCGCACAGTGGCCAACCACCAATCACGGATTAGCGATTCTTGACCCCGGTCGTGATCCATAGCAAGCCACCGACCAGGGGGGGGGGCACCTGACGGCAGCGATAGAATAAGCTGCATGCGTTTGTCAATGCTGGGGAGTGGATTAAGCCATTGCGAGGTGTTGCGCTATGCTACGATGATTTCGAGCTCATCGCGTACCTCTGCAATAGGCTAGACCCCAGCAAGGGACTGGAAAGGGCATCATCAAGACTATCAGTGGTATTTCAAGTAATGATGCAGACACGTAGATGTAAGATTGATATCCTCTCTGAGTTCTGTCTGTCGTGTGGCCGCACTAGGTGGATGCGTCCAGAGCGCACAGGTCTAGAACCTAGATGTCCGAGCCCAACGGGTCTCCAACCAGTTATTGAGGCCTGGCTCTTCCTTCGGCGTAACACGCTGTATCTATGTTTTTGTCCGGCCATTGTTCAAAGAATCGCTAAGCGAGCTTAACAGTGTGGCATCTGGGGCATCGACCTGTCCCGCAATTAGCGCAGTTGTCTAACAACAAGCTCATAGCACCATAGTTACAAGCACACTATCTCTTAATTAGGTTAGGAAGGCGATCAATCGGTAGCGACGGAGGATAGGGTCGACATACGCAATACCAACGCCATTTTGGAGTACCTTTCTTGTCTCTCTCCTTTTTCTTGTTTTTATCATGTTTTCCCTTTTACCTAGAGTAAGCATCTGGCCCCAATATAAGTGATTGTGTTGAGGGCCTACAAACCATTCTCTAGCATAGCCAACACGTGGTTAAGACTGGACCCTTCTTGCATCCTACGCGTCCATCTGTTATTGTCTCGCCTCTTATACAACCGGTTATCGTATATATAAAAGGCCGCTTATGGTACTGATAAGCTCAGTTTTGGTTGCTTTGACTCTTTTTCCTCTTATGCGTATTAGCAGGCCGTCTTAATATAAAGTAAGCTGCCAGCATTGCTGAAGTAACACTACTCAGACTAGCAAAATAGAAAGTCCATCAAGATACGCGGGTGTCAGTGAAGTATATTGTTAAGGGGCACAAAGGCGTGTCTTCTTTAAAGAATGTCCAATCTGCAGAGCAGATTTCGAGGTCTTATGTACACACCCGTATGATGGTCCGTGCCTTGCATCAGCCTTGTTAATTTTTCCCTTTGATTCAGATAGCCTGGCCTGAAAATCCTATTCCTGATGGCTCTGGTACCCTGTATCAGCTGTACCATGCAACAATATGGTCCACCCCAATATTAGCTCTGCAAGGTCCCTGGCAAGGGAGTTAATTAACCCAGAAAACGGCATACCAGCTCCCTCCACTTCCTGTCCCCTCGGTGTGACTACCCGAAACTACCACTACTTTTCACGCTCGTACACTGCTAGCCAGGCAATAGCTTTAGAAGGGGACCGGTTAAACTTGCCAAGCATCGAAAATCAGTCAACTCCAAATCCTGCATTCATATATCTTCCTACCATTTCATGCCATCTTGATAGCATACCTTCATGAGCCGGTCTCGACGGCAGTCGTGATATCGGACGAGATGGGAAGTCGATAGGGGGTTGGTATTTAGTGTTCCTGTTAGGTATCAGCCAGGCTGGGTGCTACAGGGGCATAGGCTGGCAGGTGTTTTGATGGCTACGGCGTGTCGCATCCCGATTCTCGAGTTCTCCCGACCACACCATCACATTTTCTTGCACACATTGGGACAAAAGAGACGCAATTTCGGTAGCCTCCTCAGACACTTGTGACGAACCGGCCACTTCAGGGTTAGGGCTGAATCTAGTGCGGCTGATAATTACAGGGTACAAGAGCCATCAGGAATCGGGATCTTCAGGTAGTCACCCAGCTAAGGCAGATTGCAAGGCACGGACCACCCTGTACATGAACCTCGAAATCTGCGGAGCAGATTAGACATTCGTGTATGAGACAGATGAGTTACAAGGTGTTCCAGTCTAGTCAAAAAGTCGAAAGTTCATTCCATTCTAGTCAAAGTCCCATTGAAAGGATTTCGCTGCATTTTGTATGCAACTCAATCCGTACAATACATGACAAACGGTCACTGCTGCCCACTCAGTTTTCTCACCGTCCCGGTTCATGTGGGACAGGTCACCCCAGCTCATTTTACTTTTAACAACATGCCTTTTGTACCCCTTAACAATTCACTGACAACGAGAACACCTAGTTCATACAGATAGGGATTGTTATCCCAGCATGCCGAAGGGATCAAGAGAAAGAAAGAGAATCGAGCACCCACAGACACCTCGCTGCCAATAATATTTTGTCAATCTCACCATCCTAGTTCTGCTACCCAACGCAGGAACAATGGGGCGACGAGCACCGAACGCTTTGCCTATGTCCACAGCCCAATCTGAAGGTACGAGAGCTATCCAACCTAAATATTTCGCCGGTATGCCCGATCTTGGGGCCTGGACTCGGCAGAATATCACCAGCCCACCGCCGTAATGTGAACCATTATGTAAATCACTATCCGCTCGCCAGCGGTGCCAGTACTTGTACCACAAACACGTCACTGCGCCCGGTTAGACCGACTACGTATTAGAATTCTATCGCCTAGCTTCGAACCTACACGTTGCCCTATCGCATTGACGCAACAGCGACACTCGATCAGAATCGACGAACATGGCGTCGACAGTAGGGCTTTCTCGAGTATTTGGCTGCCGTGTAAAATGCAATTGCACGATTTTGCAGCAGGCTGTGTTAATACGGAACAGACAGGATTTTGTTTGGTCACATCCGAGACAACGGTTGGGTTCGACACCAAGAGGAAAAGGCTGTGTAACCAGCGGCGGTTACCTACCGAACCCATAGGAGCAGCAGCATTCATTCTCTCACACAGCCTGCAATCGTGATGCAAGGCATTTTGTGCGACTGCTTCGCTGGAGATTCTTCACTTAACTGGCTGCCGTGCATGCATATGAACTTTAGCAAACCTGCTGTGGCACTTCAGCTACCGGCCGCACCAGCCTCCTTCCATCTCGGCTTCTGTTTTGTCCGCTGCGGGTCACCAAACATGCCACATCATCCTGCGTGTTTCCGACCATAATATCGTTCAGCTAGTCTCTTTTAAAGACAGATTCAAGACTCATACAGGCGCTCAGGATACACCCTTTACGACGCAGCAAATCTCTGTCGCCATCTGTTGAGGACGAAGACCGTCAGGGAACAGCCACAGGTCTGACGTTTGACAGGCATCGGAAGAATATCTGTCACAATGCGCATGCATGCAAGGCAAGCCCACAATGTCGGAAATTCTAGAACCAATTGAGAACACTGGCACTCGCGACCAAGATTCATATCACACACTCGCCACATGCGGAACAATTGCTAAAGGGGGCATTCCCTACGAGAGTGTACCGTTTATCGAATCCGTACGTAAGGCGGTCGACGGCGATATTGAGAGCGAGAATGATGACGAAGAACCGAGCGAGAGATCTGAGAATGATGACGACGAGGAGGATAACGAGAACAGCAGCAATGACGATGATGAAGACACAGATGATTCCACAGATGATGCCACAGATGATGACGAAGAAGAGGAGCCCTACAATGAAGACAACGTCATTGCGCGTTTTATGGGGCCGAGAAAATACAACGTCCGCTATCGAGACCAGATTTCCAGAGTGGAAGATTTTTGCAGCGATGTGGGACTAACCGCATTGTTGCGAGACCCATGTAAACAGGAGAAAGTGTGGATCGACGAGAGGAGCCTCCATCTCAATCTCGAAAAGAGACGAACAAGGAAGGGATTTCTCACACCAAGACAGCTCTACCAAGAACTACTAGAGCCGGTATGCACATACTTCCGGTGCCAGCAATATGTTTATCACCAGACTTCTCATGGAACGCCATGCTAATCTGACTACCCGATTAGCGGTTCGGGACTATGGAAACAGAGAACTCGGTTAACAATGCGACCGACGCAGGGAGGAGGGTGATGTAAGTTTTGACGTGTTTCCAATATTACATATTTCTACTCAATGCTTATTTCTTCCTCGCAGGTACTTTGATGACCCTGGTCCCCTGAGCTTAGTTTCTCTAGCAGCAACTACTCCCTTCTCTGAAGCATGGGCCATAGGGGATTTGATGTACAAGTATATCATGTCTGAAACTACAGTCGGGTTAAAAGCTCCGGTAAAGAACTTCCACCACAGCTTCCATCCAGCATTTACCTCTCCATGGCGGCGACGAGAACCTACATTTACTAACCACAAACCATCTAATGTACCAAAGTCGGCTGGATATCCATTCCTAACTCTTGAACTGGATCTTCCCTATTACGCACTTAGGATGCATAAATCCCTGCGACAAGATGGCAGACTGTGGTGCGACGGGACACGTCTACGGCGGTCAGAGATCTTGACATTCCTCAAACCACTGCCGGACCAGCAGGACAAGAACTTCTGTTTATACGAAGCTCAGTTCTCAGTCGTGATAACTGGAACCAGTGACACAGTATACACGGCATGTGCTTTCAATGACGCTTACTTCGACCCACAGCTACGTGTTCAGCACTATCACGACATGACCACGAAGTGGTTCAAGCCAGACCCATTGACACACGGTATGCGTGATGCCAACCGGCCGATATTCCGTCAGTATGAATACTTCCTGGACGTGGTCGAGAACCATGTCCATTGCATCGTGAAGGAGTCGTACACCGTCGTACAAACGCTTGAACAAGAATATAGGAGGTACGGATTGCATTCTAATTCTGAGCCTTTCCCTCTTGATAGATCGCCATGCTTTCTCGGGATTAACACAAGAATAAATAGAAAGAAGCCCATCGCCTGCTTCTCGAGCACCGCCGAAGAGATGGATAGCATCGACGATTATATTAAGGACTTCACAAGATTAGCCATGCGTCTGCACGATAGGCTGGCAAAGGGAATCGATCACTTGAACCAGTTCTTGAAATTGGACGTACACGAAATTATTCGAGGCACGGACTGTTCAGATAGTCGCTTCCAAATGGAGGCCAGCCAGGAACGTATCGTGCGAGCAGTCTCTGATTTGAGTCACGACTTGCAAACCTTAGAACGCCTGCGTAAGGGCATGGAGATGCATCGGAAGGCGGCAAGTTCGTCCGAACCCTCGATGCCCCGACCAGTTACTAATCCACTTTCAACAGTTTGATACACAGCTCAGCCGCCAGAACAATCAGCTCTGCCTCCAAACTAACCGGATCAGTCTGCAAAACAACCAGCTTAGCCTCCAAAACAACCAAGGGGTTCATTTCGTAACAGTCATTACCTTCATCACCATTGCATGTTGAAAATACCCCGCGACGGCGAATTTGTAAGTCTAACCAACGAGTTGCAGTGTCTCCACCCCATCAGTCTCGCATCTGGCCTGTTTAATATCCCATCGGGAATTATGCCCTTCGAACAGAACTTCAAATCATTTCTCAAGTGCCTCGCCGGCTTCGCCGGCCTTGTGCTCGTCCCACTGTTCCTGTATCTATGTCAGGACCGCGTGGGCAACGCTTTGAAGTCGTGCACCGGTCTTCTCGGAGAGGGGTGGCTCATACGGAAGCACGACAGAGTGAGCAATTCCAATCAGCCAGGGCCGGGGGGAGATGCCGCGAATGCCGATGTAGAAGTGACGGAGCATGAACCAGTTGGCGGGGAAGGGTTCTGCTCGGTCCGGACTCTTTCGGATGCCGCGGCCATTGCGAACCCAGTTCAAGAGCCTTCCGCGTCAAGCAGCTTTGGCCAAAGGCAGGCGAAGGTACTCTCTTGGATGGGGCGGATGTTAGAGATACGTGAGGATGTCGAGAAGGGAGACGTGAGTGAGTGTTGAGTCCTCTACAATTTCACAGGCGACTGCATTTTAGAGTGGGTGTATTGTTGTATTAGCATTTGCACGAGGTGTTGAACGAATTTGCTGTGTGATATCTATCATCCCATGGTCACCCGAGCTGATTGACAGTTGGCAGCGTGGCATCTGAAGAATGGAGGGTATGCGCATTATCTATTGAACGATCAAATTAGACTATCTAAGTCAATAGTAATCCCGCGGTACTTTTAATCCCATTGCGTCTTGTCCGGCTCGCAACAAATCCAAAAACTCCCTCGAACAACCTGTTGCCTAAGGACCGCACACGCGGGGCTGTGCAGCAGCAAGACGACACCAAAGCGACGAAGCCCACCTTCCATGTCCTTCAGGCAACAGATGCCCGTTTTCTCACCGTTGGCATAAGGTGGCGCAGGCACATATGCACGTCTAAGGTGATTCGGTGCTGCATTGTCGCGTCACTCTATTACTCGCCAGTTGTTTTGCTGCCCAACTCGGGCATCAAGTCTGCACAAACCCCGCAGGGAGAGGACCTAACAAGTGTCAGCGACTGGCTCCGGCGGACAACTGGCCCTCCGTGACTCAACATCGCCGGTCGACGCAGAATTTTCAAAGCGACACTCTAGAAAGCTCAGAACTTCCTGCGACAACTTCTCATACCCTACGCCCATCCCTCTCTATCCAATTTAGCCTAGCGCTCTTTTCAAAAAAAAAAAAAATTTTTTAACTACCGCATTAGAAATTTGGCGTCAAAGCCGCCGAACCACATGGCGAGCACCACCACAACCGCCGAAGGACTCTATGCCCTCCTCCAGGAGCTGGGGCTCGATGTCCCGGCACCAGCCTTTGCCGGAGCTGACATCCTGACCAAGCCCATCGACATCTGGCTCGCGTACCTTGCAGACCTGCTGGTCAGCCTGCTCGAGTGCGCGCCTGCGCAAGCCTATGAGTCGATCCAACGCGTGCCAGCGATAGCGACGGAGATGGGAGACCTCGACGTTGTGATACCCAGATTGAAGATTCAGGGCGCACAGGTAAAAGAGCTAGCAGCCGACTTTATCAACAAGGTTTGTCAGCCACACCGCCTGTTAAGACATTGAATGTACCTGATACAAAGAGTTTACATGGAAAACGGGACTTGTCTGACGGTACCTCGTAACATATTCTAGTTCCCGCGGAATCCGGCCCACCCCCTGTTTATGCTACCGTTCCCGGATAACGTTCACATTCGGGTCTTCTTCTCTACCAAGACCATTGCACCTCTATTACTTCGCTACATCAGCGACCGGAAAGATGCATATGGTAGGGATGTCTCGATTGGGCTTCACGGGGACGGCGCAGAAGGCTCGCGCAAGAAAGTGGTGGTCGACTTTGGCTCGCCAAATATTGGCCATGAGTCAAGCATGGCACATGTGCGGAGTACCATACTTGGCGCGTTCGTCGCGAATATGTACGAGGCAATGGGGTGGGAAGTTGTCAGGACGAACTACTTGGGTGATTGGGGGAAAAACGTTGGACTCTTGGAGGTCGGGTTGGATCAATACGGAGTGGAAGGGGATATTGACAACCAAGCCAACCCTCTCCGGTACCTGACTGACATATATAGCCGGATCGAAGAGGAGTTCCGACCCGAGAACGAGAATTTGAAGAGGCTAAAGGAGGAAAACAAGGAAGAATTCTTACTAGCCCAGTCCACAGGACTGTCCAAGAGACGGGACTCGCTGTCCAAGAAGATGGAAGACCGAGACGGAGCCACCATCGAGTCATGGAAGAAGCTCCGGAACATCAGTGTTGGTCAGTACGAGAAGACATATTCCCGCATGGGTATCGCCTTCGACGACTATGGTGGAGAATCCCAAGTCTGCTTGCGGCCCGAGACAATGACCGAGGTGGAAGTAACCTTGAAGAACCGAGGTATCAGCGAGGAAGAGGATGGATCATGGGTGATTGATTTTGAAAAACATGGGGAAAGACTCCACAAACCTACATTGCGTGACCGCACGGGTCTGTCTTCGTATCTTTTACGCGACATAGCCACCGCTTTTGACCGCTTTGACACGCACAAAGCTGACAAGATAATCTATGTGGTGACCGGCGACCAAGATACTCACTTCCGCCAGGTGTTCAAGGCGATTGAGCTCATGGGCCGCACTGACGTTAGGGAAAAGTTGGAACACTTTTCTTTCGCCAGGGTCATGCCCGGCGCCGGAACTGACTTCGAGAATGCCAAGTTGCTGGACGACATCCTGGACGCCTGCGAGAGCTACACGGGCCAGGCCATGGAGATCGACCCCGAAAGCTACCAGCTCGCCGACGGGTTCGTACCGCCCAGCGTCCTCGGACTGGCGGGCCTAACGGTGCAGGAGCTCTCGGTGCGGAGGACGAAGCCGTACGCGCTGGAGCCCGACCTCATGGTCTCCCCCGAGGGCGAGTCGGGACCGGCCCTGCAGCTCTGCTACGCGCGGCTGGGCCGGACGATTGCGAGCCTCGGCAACATGCCCGCGCCGGGCGAGATGTCCGGGCTCAACTTTGCGCCCCTCTACGACGAGCCGTGGATCAACGTGCTGCGGCTGCTGTCGCGGTACCCGGACGTGACGGCGTCAGCGTACCGCGGCATGGAGGCAGCGACGACGATTATTCCGTACGTGTTTCGCCTAGTCGACGAGCTCACATACAGCCTGGATGAGGTGGGTGACGAAGAGGTGGGGGGAAGCTCAGCGTCAGGGCCGGATTATCGGTCACGCGTGGCGTTGCTTGAGTGTGGGCGGCAGGTTCTAGAGAATGCGATGCGGATTCTGGGGGTCACGCCGGCGTCCTGGGAAGGTTAAAATTCCCTTGTCATTGAATAAAAAAGAGACGGCAGAGGGGGGGCAAATAGAGGGATGCCGCGTACATTGTCCACAGATTGATTGCGATATAAGGCTATATGATTCAAAGAATTTGACCTGAATAGGTGCGACGTCACTTGGAACGGAGGAACGACTTCAGTTGTACTCGCACGATGGAAAGCCAGAGGGTCTGAGGATATCTTGTAGACAAGTTTAGAATGGTAGACAATATATGGGAATGCATTTCTATTTCTAGACCAACACGGGCTAAATATCTACATGTCTCATCTGTACTGCAAGTTTGATCTACGTTCTGACCCAGGTTTTGGTGGAATAAACAAGCTCCCCTGTACAAGCAATTGAACTATCCAATACCACACCTAAAGTGTCAAAGCGATGTTTTCGGGCCATATTGGAAATTCCACATGACCCGTTCTACGGAGTGGCGGATCAAGGAGAGTTGACAAGACTGCCGGACATGTCGTTAAATCTTCCACCCTGTTTCGCCCAATTGATCCAGACATAAGAGAGAGAGGATACGACATATTGTTCTCAAGATATGATTAAAATTCACTTCCAATACGCTTCTTAGCACTAAAATAGCATCATCCACCTTTTGGCAGTAGACCTCTAATATATCCACCTGATGATTTCTTACTTCAGATGCAAGTTTTGAAAGCCCATTCCCTAGCCCAATTATCGCTCTCTCGAACAACTTCTCCGCCTGTGGTTAATAAAAGGTTTTCTGTTCACACGCGCGCCGGGCGCTTTTAATGAAGTCTTGCTTGGCGTCGACAAGTCGATAGTCGCAGTCCACCCAATATTGATCCCAGGTGTCGGATAATAGAGCTTTGCGGTATTCGCCAAGAGAGGGCTGCTCCTCCGGCTTTCTGTGCTCTCCGCAAATTTGCGGAGATGATTGGGAAGATGAAAGAACCACAAGAGATATGGCAGGGTTCAATAACACTTATCCATCCGGTTGAAGTTGTTGAAGATGTGATGTGGACTCAATCTAAATGGAGTTCCGGCCAAGGTTTCGGCGAGGTCTGGCTTCCTGATCTTACTAGACGCCCAACGGTAGGACGACGCTGGAAGCATCACCTGGAGAACAAGTCGATGAAACAACTTGAAGAGTTGAAGTAACGACCGTTCGGCGATGTAGTCAAAGATCGCTTGGGATTCTAGCGGTGTGTAGTATTCAAAGGCTTTATCTTCTAAACCGTCCTTGGTCCTAGTGAAGAACCGCGAATCTTGCAGTTTCGGCAGTGTGAGCCCTTCAGAGACTGCAGTGAGATTCGAACTGTTGTCGAGTTTCAGCTTTAAAGCAGCACGTATTTCTGATATGCCTCTCAGCTCGCATCAGTTATAGATCCCTCCTAGTTTGTCCAGGGAGCTGAGGAAGTCTGAAACTTCACTGTCCAGGCGCCAGAATTAACCTTGTCGTCTTTTAAGGGATAGTTGGAACAAGAATGCAATGACGTTTCCTACCAAACCTGCCTCGTTCGTAAAGTAGTAGGCCTTGAGGTTGGAGATATCGGCATCAGAAGCAATGGAAAGCAGAGCGAATATCATGTCCCTCGGGTCTGTTGCTTTACTCTGACGGAATTTCCTTAGCAGAGAAAGTAGGTCGTGCCTTTCCAACCAGCAGGATTGGTTCCTGGCATTTAGAGTAATGGCATCGAGAATCGATTGGCAATGGGTTAGAACTGTGGCTTCCAGCGGTGTCGGTGTGAAAGCGAAATTTTGGCAGCCACCAATCGTGTTCCGCAGCAGAAAAGTGTAGACCTAGCGTTGCTACTTGGATGATCCATGCCCGCTTGAACCATGGTCGGTTTAGCAGGTCCTCCAGCCCTCTTTTCTGAACTTCGGTGTGCTGCTGCCGGCAATTCCAGTTTTCCGTCTAATTATCTACCGACCACTTTCTGTAGGCTCTTACTCGAGTTTCTCGATGCAGCTCCATCAAGGAATCCATCAAGACGTTGATCTCCATCGTCGATACGCCGAGCCAGATGATGACCCTGGCAGCGTTCTGGTACATCTGCCCCACCTGCTGGACCTAGTGATCGCGTTCCTTGACCTCTGTCTGGTCGATGCATATGCCATCAGCCAGAAGATAAGGGCTTCGTCCGGAAAACGCAAGTAGCGTAGCGCGATGGATAAATTCTCCGTAATTGCAAGCGGATGTCCGTTCGCTTCAATGGCCCTCGTCAAACTGTTTGTTTCCCCAAGCGTAGGAGAGCGCTTAGTAGGAAATAGCCCCTTCGCGGTCCTCGAGCGTCACTTGGAAAGATCGCACTCGAGGGGTGCGTCGACCCCTTTGTGCAGTCGCAGCGGGTGGAACGCCGGCTTCTCCAGGTTCAGCGGCTCGTATTTGAAGAGTGGCATAATTAGGCTTGGCAAGCAAGCAGGTTAAACAAATGAAAATGAGGTGATTCGAGAAAGTGGAAACTGAATGCCGATCTAATCTGATGAGCCTCAGAGGTATGGAGTTGGTGAAAGGGAGAGTAACTTGAAATCTCCGTGCGAAGGACGATAGAGTACATGCGGGTTTTATTAATACTCAACTTTCAGCGACTGCCTCATTACAGGATGGGCAGCACTACGGCAGCTTAGCATTTCGTCTTGCGACCTAATTACGTTGATTGTCTCTCTGCACAAGTATCTACCCAGCCACCACCACTATCAGCCTGTTATCTTTGGTCTAGCCTGCGAACAAGCAACAGGGTCGTTGCTACTATTAAGTGTCTTAGATTCACCATACTAATGAAAAGCTTCGCTCGCAAATTATCTGATGGAAGCTTGATGACATCGCCTGTAAGCCTAGTAACAATGAGAAATCGGAAAGAGGAAGTGTCGAATCAGATTCCTTGGGTTTCAACCACAATGAGAGCCACAATAACACTTTATGCTACCTCCTTGGCCATATAGAGCAAAACTCATTGGCGCGAGGTCGCAGCCTTAATTGCTTACCGTCTTGCCACTGGAGGACTGGGGGGAATCTCCTGCAGAACAAACAGATCAATACCGCGTATTCCGGACTCTGGCATGCGTTTGTATGGCACATCCACTCTCTCAGTGTCGAGCGGAAGACTAATCTCCTCGACCTCCTGCTTACGTGGGTTCGGCTCATCCTAGAATAGGCTATTCTGGAACTGCGATTGGACTCATTAGAAGATGCGATAGGCCGAAGGCAATTAGACAATGGTGAATGTCGAATATCGTCCTCAATCACGGGCAAAGCGGGATCGGCGCTGATCGCTAACAATTACGCAAATTAGCTGGGTTACTTCGGTCATGAGTTTTATCTGCACATGGAACTACGTAGTTGCTTCGACATGCCAGCAGGCAGCTTACCCTGTTTCGACGTATCAGCGCGTTCTGATTCAAGAAATCACGTCCTTCATTGCTAGGTGTCTTTTGAGACCATATCGGCAGCGGCCCCTTATCCTTTCTAAGCCGCATCGTTCACGAATAATTAGCAGAAGAGGACCGACCCTCAAAGAAGAAGTGCCTAGAGGAGCTGGGAGCGTATGCTGAACTGCGAAGCCTATTCTTGACCTCGATCCCCGAGGCCGCCGATAAGTCTTCGGACTATGACCTAGTTCGTTCGCCGCCGACGAATACACCGCAACGGATTCCGTCACGTGGTCAATGGGGTGACTCCCGTCACGGAGTACATTTTGCACCGCCGCAGCAGCATCGGTGATAGATTGTGACGTGTCATGCTTAGTCGGCGGTCGGCATAGGCCTTAGTGCCAGCTGTCCTTGGTGACGAGACTAAGCTCTATAGCGTCATGGAGGTTGTAGGATTAGCGTGATGGACTGGAGGTAGTCTCAGTTTTCATGAGGTTTTTATCTCGGCAACGAAGGGTCTGAACAGTTGACCTAGCACCAAGAGCGCACACACAGACCAAGGAAATAGAAACGTGCTGGGATATATGCCGTAACTGCTGCTGATGCGGTGCGCAAAATAAAAGACATGGTTATGTAATTCCATCTTTGGAGGAAACGCAGCGCCGATGTGGTATAGACTGTAAATACGTAAACTGAAAGCAAAAGCAGTGAGAAGCAGAAGAGGCGGCGAAAATAAGTAGAAGGCGGGAGGAAAGATGGAAATGGTAAAAACTCGGGAGACGAAAAATAAAGCGAAAGGAAAACGTGAGAAGAGAGAAAAAAATCAGAAGAGAGTCAGGGTAAGTTTATTCCGCTTTTACAACACGCAGTAGTGCTGCGTCGCATCCTATACCCGGTTATTCGGCAAATCCAGGTCTATTGTTTAGCTCAAAATGCCACCCAGTTGGAAAAAGCAGCAAGTGCTTTATATCTCACGGGGGCTGCGAGATTGATATTCTTTAATGAAATGTCCAAGCAAGCCACAGAGTCTCGCATCTTTCAACAGCTGGCATGCTAAGTTAGGCTGGCCAGGCTGTTAGGGGTATCATTATTGTGGCTAAGTCGTCTTCTCCGAACTCCTCGTGTCAGACTCTCTATGCTGGCCTCTCCAATATTCGTCGTTCCCGAGTCCTTTCCATTGTGCATGGGTTCATGTCCCAAGTTGTGCTTCAGCGTCCGCTTTAGCTTTTGCCCACTCCTCTTCCGCCCTTTTCCTCCTCTCCTCCGCTTCTCGTTGTTTCTGTATTGCCATTTTTTCTACTACGTTCTCATCCATGTTGCCGGTCCAGTCCTTCTCGACGACGGCAAGCGCATTTTCAGCATTTTGGCGAACCTCTATTATGGCCCTCACGCGCCTTGCGGTCGCCTCGACGTCCCCCAGCGCGGGCCACTCCCATTCGATTTCGTGGTTGCCCATCTGAACTAGAATATCATCCATGACGTCACAGAGATACTGCCTAGGCTGCAAGACGAAATGACGTAGCCTGTCCTCCGACTTTCCTTTCTCGTGCCAGCACTGCGTCGCAAAGGCGCTGAACCGCGACTTGCCAGTATTCAAGTGCTCTGCTTCGAAGAACGGGGCCAGGAGACGGGCACGCTGTTCGCTTATGTCGCGACCGGTGATGCGCTCCATCCACGTCTTCTCCAGCGACACGTGCGGGTACACGAGGGCAAAAGGGATGCCCAGCTCGATGAGCATGACCCGCGCGAGGTCGTGCGTGGACAGCAGAATTATCTTCGGTCGCAAATCTCCATCTTCAAAAATGAGTTTCCGGATCGCTTCAAAGTAATTGTCAGGAAACCGGCCTGGCGCCGTCTTAGCTGTAAAGGAAGCTGAGTCCAGGTCGATCACGTGATATTTCGAGTCTGGGTCGGCATACTTTTTGGCAAAGTACGTCTTCCCCACACATATGAAGCCTGAGACGAGTATGGCCCTGGCTCTGGGAAGCGATGCGCCGTTCAGTGGACTTGCCGTGCCCATCTTTCGATTTCTGAGTTGATTCTTGAGATTTTTGCGAATTTTCGCACTTCAACGATGTGGATATCTCCTGATGTTCGGTTTTGACGTCTCTGCGGCAAAATGTCTTCGACTGCCGATTTTCGCGATTTTTAGCTGGGAGTGACTCATTCGCCTCCTAATAACATTTACGCCCTATCAAAAATTGCCAGCTCGGGATCGGGAAGACCCAGATGGAATGCTAAATTGGTAAGGTGATGAGGCGATAATATGGCCTGTTCGGCTACCGAAAAGGGTGCGAATGGGGGAGTGAGGTATGCAGCACGCCTTTGTTGTGCTGAGACTGCAAAAATCGAGATGTCAAAGGGAAGCAGCTTGCCCCCTGGCCAGTTGGGGTTGGCCCAATAAATAGCAGTGTAGGTAGAAAAGCAAAAGGAGACATCGCTAGCATGATTAACAAAAATGTTCGTCCAATGAAACCCCCTGGTTGCACCATTCAGGCAGCAGGTTAGCTCCGCCACTCTGTGGCTTGCTTCAAGTGCCGGTTGAATATGCGGGGCCGACACCTCCGGCGACTAAAGCCATTTTACATGTGTAGAAACTGCTTAGAGACTCAGCCACAGAGGTTAAATTATTAACGACACTATCTGATGGCTGTAATAACCAGGGCGGCTATGGTTCTATCCATGTAGGGCAAAGAAAGCATCACCCTTTGTCGATTTTAGACATCCAATGCGCCATCTCAACTTTAAGTGAGGATAGGATGGTAGTGAGGTGACGGTGCAAACGCTTGAAAGCAGTTCGTGGATCCTCAAGCCAACATCCGTCCACCATGCTTGTTGTTGATGCTGATGCTAGGGATCTTGGCCAGGTTCTATCGTAGTTCGAGTGTTGCCGTTCATTCCGAGTTGGTTCATGCCGGAGTTTGTTAGATTGGCAGTTCGAGCCTAACCGGGAATGCTGCAGCATTGAAGCCATGGTTTCCCCGTCTTGGCGACATTTGCGTGCAAAATCCTTCGTATGAGTGCTAGCCAGAATTCAAGTCTACTGAAATGCGCGAGGGCAAGCATCCTAGCAGTCCCTGCCATTTTCTCTCGTGCTGATAGTCGAGGACCGAACAGCCGGGGGAAAGTGTACTCAACCCCCTCTAGTTTTATGCATCGTCGCCACTGAAAACGTGACGCCGAATGTGGATCGCAAGAGATCCAACACTTTGAAGGGGCTCAAAGAGTCTAGGTTTCTCGAGAAGGCTGTGTGGTGTGAGGTTGTAGGATCGATGGCCAAGTATGTTCCGCATCACCATACAAAGGGACACACCACCGTAAGGGTGCATAGTGCCGAACTTTGTATCTAACCAATATACCGGAGAAGTCAGGTGTTGTCTTTCCGAAGGCGAAGAGGAGGTATTGCCTTTATCCATGTGTGATGGAATTTCTCATGGGATGAAGATGCCAAAATGGTCGATCGCCACTTTAACTCGAATAGAATTGCTTAGCGGTGACTTGACATTGTATCCCACCGAGACCAATGGCTGCCTATCATATTTCGGTAGTGGCCTCGAAGAAAAATAATCTTGCCCGTGAGCACCCCTACCGAGCATTGCCTAGTGTTGAGGTTTCGCAACTCTGGAACGGCGCAACCCAACATGTAGCCTTTATAGGGCTAGAGCCGCTAGACGCCTGCAATTCTGATATCAAGGGGTCATGGCCGACAACATCTGACTCTTCTGACTCTTTGAGCGTTGGGAGGGGGATCGTAACCCTATTCGTCAATGGACAGGAAGGGGCTTAGCTCGCCGTCCGGTGGATGGGGTGACCCCTTTTCAGGCAGCCGGGTTCCAGTCATCCGAGAACTAAAGTCTCCATAGGCCCGGCCAAAGTGAACCGGAGGGCAGTGTTGATACTAGAAATCAGGAGGCAAAGAATAAAAATAAAAACCCAAAATTTGAAAATCCAGAGCTTTCCATTTTGAACAGAGAAACGGGGTTTGAGCAATGCGGTCGTAGTGGAGCCTAGCTGCTTCAGTCCCCACGTCGAGGCGAAGCAAAAATCCAAGCATGAAATTTGATACCAAAAGGAGCAAGAAATTAGACCTGCTCCTCATGAAATTCCAGGGGAGTTCTAAGGGTGGGGACGTCTTGCTGCCGACTGGAGCTAACGAGCGGTCGATTAGCCAACTAGATGGCGAAGCCGGAAGTTTCAAGCGCTAGGATCGAGACGGAGATGGCCAAACTAGTTACAAGGCGGCAGACCTCGTCCGACGAGTATACTCAATAGAGAACAAGGTCATGCCATTGCTGGAACTTATCAATCGCCGTTATTTTCATATTTCCAGGTGGGCTTTGTTGTGCGCCGCAGCTGTGGTCTGCTACGAGAGTACCGCGCCTA
>Ga0247774_1000071_pt1 | contig 45738 bp, 39 predicted proteins | sample UWRJL001104B6_FD_179933 | JGI IMG/M metagenome (GOLD analysis project Ga0247774, IMG submission 179933) | Plant litter microbial communities from Arlington Agricultural Research Station in Wisconsin, United States - UWRJ-L001-104B-6 | ecosystem: Environmental > Terrestrial > Plant litter >...
TGCACTGACAGCTACCGAAAACCTGGGGCCATTTTCCAACCAATACCCAGGCGTTGCCAGGCTAGGCGACGATGGATTTGATTCAACGACAAGGCTTCAGGTTTTCCCTGTCCCGCCTGCGTCTTGTAAATCTGTTGGGGCCAATTTTCTAGCACGAGCACCTGGCAGCGCCCTTAAGCGCAGAATGAAGACTATTATCTGATCTGTGTCCAACGGCGTCGGCGGATGGGGGGGTGGGGGGGGGGATCCCGTTATTGGGGCCCTTTCTAAGTCTCCATCCGTTGGCAAACTTTGAAGCGGGAAGACATGTCCGCATGAGACCCATGATGAGGCCATTTATCACCGTGGAAATGAGAGCTCCAGGATATGGCCCTTCCATGCTGAGGCCAGAATCGTTGCCAGGAGGGGCATGTGATGATGGGAGTGTCGTGGAGTATGTAAAGGAGGCGGGTTGCGCTTCGAATCGTCGAGTATGACTCTCTATGTTCCAACCCAACCCTCCGAGTTTCATTTGACTGTCGAAAGAAATTGGCCAGCAGGTTACCAAGAGAACCAAACCTTGTTTCATTGCTCCGCCAGGCTGTCGAGTTTGCCAAGGCGAGATCTTACCATCCGAACATGCCCTCTCAGTCACATAAAGGAAAGAATGAGAAGGCGGTGTATACGGGACATCAAAGGTAAGTATCAAGCACATATCGATGTCGATGAATCACGGATTAACTAATGTACGTGGAAGCTCCGTTCAGACCCCTTTCCCAATCGATCGTTGGCTCTCTGAGCGACCTGAGGAGGCACCGTGGAACAACCTCGGCGGCGTCTTCGGCAGCGATCAAGGCACTGCAAGCGACGGGAACAATGTCAAGAAGAACACCTGGAGTAACGTGGCGGTGGATGGGATGAGCAAAGCGAGCGGAAGTAGATATAAGCTACACCATGGCAGTAACAACAACCGTAAATGAGAAGCGGACAAGCACATTTCTAGGCTACTTGGGTACCGCACATTGTTGAAGCCATGCGAAATTCTAAGGTGGAAGAAGGGGTCTTGCCAATCCCTGGCAGTTTCCTTATTTTCTGTAAATGTAATGCGGACAAGGGATCGCACGGGAGCCAGACTGGAACTTGATTATTCCTCCAGAAAGGCCTCGGGCAGGCATCATCCCAACTTCTGGAACGCCACTCTCAAAGGAGCTTGCTTCCTCCCCAGCATGCATCGGCAGACAAACTCACAGCTTATGTACGACAGAAATAGAGCCGTGACCAGTTGTCATCGCCCCTCCCCGCTATTGGTTGCTACTTCTAGGCAATACCGGTGTACGGATTGCGGAATTCATCAGCGCCATGGTTAGTGGCGTTCCGCCTGCAGCCGCCCACCCGCTCAAACGCAGGGCAAGGTCAGCCACGAACTAAAGAAGGGCGGCGATGCAAACGCCAGGCGCCACCGTGTGAGAGAAACAGCTAGGAAACACGAAAAGAGTTCCACTGGCTTGGTTCAGCGTCTCTCATGCTGTTACTCCTCCCAATCTATGCAAAGCATGCACAACTGCTTATGGGTGAGTTGGCCAGGTAGGGGGAGCGAGAGTTCGTTCGCTGCTGCCGTGTAAGGGAGAGGGAAGCCGACTTTACACTCAAGGTACTATTTGGCGGTCGTGTGCCTCTGTGCCTTCAAAGCGCAGTGGAAATTTCCACTTCAGATGGGCTTCTGGGCCCAAATCGAATGCCAGACGAGGTATGCATGGATTGTTGGGTCGTGTATGACCTGAGTCGATGACTCCTTCAGGGCCCTTGCCTCGACTTCGCTGAGGTCCATATCGCGCCGCTGTAGAAGCACATTTTCGATGAGGTATTCGAGAAAGGGTTGGGCCCAGAGACCGATCTCGCGCATTCTCGCCGTGTGCAGCCAGGGCCCGATGGGTATCCTTTCGCGGTGAACCTGGATGTCGACAAAGCCGGCTGCTTCGAGCTCGGACGGCATGCGCTCGGGCAAGTAAAGGTCCCAATGGTACCGATCGGCGAACTCGCCTGCATATAGACGGAGAAAATCTTGAAGAGCATTCTCCGGTGGGAGGGAGCCATCGTCGCATTGGATGTGCGGATGTATCTCTCCGAACTCGACCCAGCCGCCAGGACGGAGATGGCTGTCGACGTCACGTTGTTAGGTCGGACGAAACTCAAGCAACGGACAGGGCTGTCTGCAACTGACCGGAGGACTGAGGCTAGAAGCTTCCTGGGATCTTTGAGGGTTGGAATGACACATCTGGCGTGTATCAAGTCCGACTCCCGGTATGCTGGCGGCCACTCGGCTTCAATGTCGTCAATCTTGAATTCGACGTTCTCCGGGTGCATGTAGGGACCTATTGGGGCGAGATCGACGCCCAATACTCTGGCACTAGGATACTCGTCGGCAACTAGACACAAGTTCCACGGCGTATTAGCGAGAACTCGGAAAAGGCATGTCTGCCAACAACTAGTCTCACCTTCAAGTGCCCACTGGCCGGAGCCACAGCCGAGGTCTAAGATGCGCTGAGGATGGCTGCCTACGGGCGACATGAACAATTTGCCATTGAGAAGCTTCTTGACCATATGTTGCATCATCTCCTCTCGAGATAGCTCCGAGTCGTCATTGGGCAACGGGTATATGTCCTCAATAAAATTCTGGTATCGCCTGCCTAGAGCGTTAGATAGCCAAAGAAAAGGGATTAGGGGGCCGCTCTACCGTACCGCCCATGCTCGTATCGGTAGAATCTGGTGGTTGTGTCAATCGAAGTAAAGCCCGATGAGGCGATAGATGGATCATAGTCGGAAGTCATGTCGACTGTCCCTAGTCCACCGCTACCATCAGAGTCGTGAGAAGGCGCAAATTCGGGCAGACCATCGCCATTTGGATCCATGGTTCTGCGACGAACCCTTTTGACTACGCTACAATTGGGAAGTCTGGTGTTACGGAGCAGAAACAAGATGCATCCAGTCTCGGCCTTCAGAGAAGAAGCGTCATAGGCAATGGTCTTGGACCATTGGCTTTTCCTAGTTGCCAGGGGCTGCGCCAACCCACGGCGGACCGTGGCGGGAGAAAACCCGTGTAAGGCGGGCGACTGGATGTTTCCCAGCAATCCGGGGGCCGGAGAAAATGATACGCAGGCCGATTGTAAACCAAGGGTTCACCGGAAGTGGCCCGGAGTATTGGCTATTGGATCATCTCCTATTGGAAGCTCGCCGTGGAATGATGGCAATGCCGACTACCCAGCTGTGTAGCTACACACCGAATTAGAAATCCCTCACATACTACACCATGCAGGTGACGTGTCTTGGTACCAACCTAGACAGTGGAGGAAAGGCATGGCACTGAAAGCCAACAAAGTAAGAACTGGGAAGTGTCAAACAGGCTCCTGAAGGGTCCCGGACTGCATTAACTGACGGCAGGAAATGCGGGCTAGAGATTTCCTTACGTTGTGTGAATAGAGTCGGCAAGCAGAGAGTTGGCCCACAAACCTGCTTTCTAACGCCAGGCCAAACCGCCTCTGAAAGTAGAAACGATCTGAAGTCAATGAGAAAAATGCTGCTGGTTTAGATGGCGAATCGGGTATGCCAGCTGCAGGATGTACTGTTGTTAGACTATGTATAGAATCTGTAATGCCGTAGAGCGAACATATCTAGCGTTGGGATTCCAAGGTCCTGAAGGGAATTATCTCTATGTGTATATGTGCTTTGTTTCGTACACCAAATATCTGACCGACTCGGGGACAGTTGAATGGAGACGAGAACCAAGGGGTGCCAAATTACTCTGGAAGGTTTCTGCACTTTATTCTCCGGCATCCATTGGTATCATTTTCCTTTTTCTCTTAACTTAGATCGGCATAGACAATATCTCGCCTGTACCAAGGTGGACCACATGCAGGACCTTCCTAGTTGCTGACACTGCATTTGAGCCAGTGCTTCTTCCTTTTTGCACGGAGGCAAACAACAAAAGTTGAGCCATCAAAGGTCCACTGAGACTGCAACATGGTGCTCGTGCTTTTGGACATGTCTCTGATGCCATAGGTCTCTGATTCGACGGCAGGCAGACCTAAGGTTGGCTGTCGCAAATTCATGTGATCCACTAAATCTCGCGATCCAATATGCCGTGAGGTCAGAGCACGTATGCCTGGTAGGTAGTGATGAAGAACTTAAAATCGGGAACAGGAAAGTCATCGTCGCCTGGAACTTGTTGGTTCTGCAGGTTGAGCAGGACGGATGCTTCTACTTGTACGAACACCTTGCAGGATGCCCCACCGCGAAGAACTGAGCATTCGAACGGCTCCTGGTTACCCATCATATCCTTGGTGAGGTATTTTCTAGGGTTGAAACTGTTTAGAGAATTGCAGGGTTGGAATAGCGGTAGAAAAAAAAGAACTTGGATTTCGGAATATTTGATTTGGGGAATATTTGCAGGCCCGCAATGAAGGATGAGAAGAAGGCCAAGGACAAGACAGTGAAACGTGATTCGAGGAGACTAGCTAGTGCGGAGTGCTGGAGTCGCCTACAATTCAATTGTGACTAAGCTAACCTCTGGCGCGTAGCAGCGCCGTGGGTCCATTGCGGTCCGAGCAAGGGTACGTACCTGCCAGCGGATGAGTTCCTCGTCGCGTCTAATACCGCGTCGGTGGAAAACAGCCCACCATTATTTGCAAATGTCGAAAAGTCAAACCGCATCCCACCTGGTGCTTTCAGTGCTACTTACTGTCTCACGCGGCCATAAATCATCAACCCTCGAAGGCTTTCTCTCTTTCTCTCTCTCCCTCTCTCTCTGCCGGTCTCCGCAAATTTCAATGCCGTTCTCTAGATCCTAAAAGGATTGTTGCCGCGGAGACTTACACGCGCAGTGAGGCCTTCATCCCATCTAGATATCTATTGTTTTGTTGGCAGTGGAAGCTTCAACACCTCTCCCACGGCCGCGACTCCACCTCCCATGAACCGACCGACTCGAGTCCAACGAAAAGCAGCCTTCTCGCTTCAGCCATGTATCTTCCACGGTCTCTGATCTCGAAGCTCTACACTCATCTGCAGAACACAAGACACGCGCTCTCCCCACCTGTGTTGATTCTCGTCGCCCTCGAACCCGATGCACTCTGTGCCTGTCGCATTCTGACGCGATTGCTTAAACATGACTACATTCAGCACAAGATTCAACCCATCTCGGGGTATTCGGATCTCGAGGAGACGGCCCAGAAGGTTGTCGCGCCGATGATGCAGAATCAGGGTGGGAGCGGCGGCGTTGTTGTGTGCCTTGGTGTGGGAGGCATGGGTGATCTCGGAAGCCTGCTTGGACTTGAACTTGAGAATTCCGCATTCAGTGGTGTCGAGGTCTGGGTACTCGACGCGCATCGACCCTGGAATTTGGCAAATGTTGTTGGCGGCTATCCAATCGACGCTGCAACCGAAGACGGGTCTCGATTTCCGCCCGGGGCAGATGGAGGGCGCATCGAACGCGCATACAAGCCTGGGAAGGGGGGGATTATAGTGTTTGACGATGGCGATATCGAGGAGGATCTTGGCGCCGAACGCGATGCTTATCTCACACTTCTCGACATGCCTGAGATTGACGACGACGACCATCTTGGCGAGACGGACGATGAGCTTGACGATGAAGAAGAAAATGCTCCGGTGCATGCGGGAAAGAAGCGCAAGAGCTGGTCAGACCGAGACGAAGATGATTCTAGTGATGATGATGACAGGCCTCGACAGAGACGGAGAAGCAACTCTGTAAGTCGCAACCGACACCGGTCATGATAAGGCTGTAGATTCTAATCACGAATAGTCCGGTTCGATTCCGTCACCTGGCCGACCGGAAGGGCGCGGCTTGCTTTCCCTCCGAGCCCCCGAAGCATCGGCATCCGGTGAAGCAGCGGAACCTTCCGCTGCTCAGCCGCAGGCAGCCAGAGCATTAAGGCGGCGTTTTCTGCGGATACGGAACGAAAAGGAAGCTGTTATCCATAAGTACTACAAGATGGGCACATCTTTCTCGGAACCAATTTCGTCCATGATGTATTCACTTGCGTCCGAGCTGGGCCGTGAAGACAACGACCTGCTCTGGTGGACCATCGTCGGCGTTGCGACCATGGAACTCTACGGGCGATCCTCGGCCGGCATTGCAGTTCCGGTCAGAGGCAATGAGCGCAACCGCAGTGCAGGGTGGCTCGGTGTACGAGGCGCAAGGATACGACAGCTTCTGCGAGACGAGGTCCGCCGGTTGAACCCTCCGGACGTAGCTAATGGGAAGGCCCTTGAGAACTCGGGCATCATACCGACAACAGCACGCAGCCCCGAAGACACTAGCATCCGACTTTCTCCCGAGCCCAAGTTCCTTCTTGTCCGGCACTGGAGCCTTTACGACAGTATGCTGCATTCCCCTTACCTGTTTTCGAGATTGAAGACGTGGAGCGATGCGGGCTTGAAGCGACTGCACATCTTGCTGGCTAAAATGGGGATAAGTCGAGCCCAGTGTCGCCAGAGCTACACACACATGGACATGATGCTCAAGCGTGAGCTCCGTGCAAAGCTGTTGAAGTACGCGGCCTTGTACAATTTGGACGATATGGTCCCTTCAGTTGAGACAGATGGGCAAGACTTGGCCGGCGCAAAAGACGGTTGGGGGTTCGTCCGTAGCTGGGGATGGCGTGCGACACTGAGTGCCCAGGATGTGGGCGTTGTCATTGGTGCCTTGCTGGAGGTTGGAAAGCACGGCCATGACGCAGTAGCACACCACGTCTTGTCGCAAGTGCCTTCGGAGGAGCAGAGCGCCCAAGCATTTGCGGCTCAAGCCGAAGAATGGGTCAGCAGGTTCTGGGATGCCTATGACGCCCTCGAAAAGTATGATCCCGTACGCGCGTCGTCTTCCCTGATCAATTGGCTAACGAAGATCCAGCATCGACGCACTAAAAGCCGGACTCCCAACGGCCCAATATCTTCATCGAGCAATTTACGAAACGGGAACGTCTCTGATCCAGAAGAAGCAGATCAAGCATCTGCGAGCTTTCCGTCTCTGCGTGGTGAAAGACGGACCTAACGTCAAGCTGTTCACGCACCCGGCTGCTCTGACCAAACTGGCCCTCTGGGTTGGCGAGGCCCTCGTCGAACAAGAGCGGGAAACAATAGGAAAGCTTTCTCACGGGGGTCGCGGTACACCGCTCGTTGTCGCCTCATTGAACGAGGAGCAGGGTGTCTACGTCGTAGTCGGCACCGGAGGAGGTGGTGGACCAGACACGTCGTTCCTCAGCCGTGAAGCTGCCAAGCAGAAGAAGAAGGACAAGGACGAGAAGGCAAAGAAGCGCGAAGAGTCGCGCCGCAACAAGGAACGGATCCGGGAAGAGAAGCGCGCAGCCAAGGAGGCGGCCGGGGAAGAGTACGACGAACTCGAAACGGAGTCGGAGGCGAGCGATGACGGCTCCGACACAGAAGACGAAGCAGAGGACGAGGTGGAAAACGAAAAGGGCTACGGTCTGAACCGTTTTGGGTCGGCGTTCAACGATGTCATCACGGAGACGAACGCGAGGGTCCGGATCGACAGCTTTGAGCACTGCGTCATCGAGGTGCGCAAAGAGGACCTGGGCGGCTTCCTGGAGAGTCTGAGCATAAAGACAGTGGTGGGATAGGGAGATAGGATGCATTCATTGACGAAGCGAACATATTTGAGGGTAATGCGATGGATGAATTTCACGTTGGGTTCCTTGCTTTTCGCGCATGTAACGGGGTTCATGGGATCGGCACGGTGGTTGAGGATGGATGCGCTTGGTGGTACAAGCGAGAGTCGGGCATGATGGCATCGGGAGGTTTTCGAGTTTTGTACTTGCCGAATTTTCCTTCCCTATATGCATCTGGATCATTTTAAGCATTGCATATTCTTCGAGCCTGCAAGTCATGTAAATCGCACTATGAAAGAGCTCAGCCTAGGCCGCGATACGTTCGACAAGTATATGCGTGTTTCTTCCGAGTCTCGACAGCAGCTCAGAAGCTTCGATTGGTTTGGGAAGCGTGCTTGCGCAGCAATTAACGGATGACACCAATCACCTTTCGGGATTGAAGAAGTATGAACATAAGTGTGACTTGAACGCGTAGTTTAAGAAGACGAATGAGAGATTGCGAGGAAGACAAGCGACGCTAACTATAAGATGAGTTAACACCACTCCAGTCGATGAAAATCGCATGGTCGTTTATAGAATATGAGTATAATGGCCATATTACTAGACCACTCCACTACCTTTCCTTTCGCCTTTTCCAACTACGACTCGACATTCGAGGACGGCCTATGTACATCGTGGCTTTCGCTGCCGTGGTTCGCGTAACCGCTGTTCCAGTGGTTCTTCATGTCCGTCTATAAAGACGGGCGCGCTTTGGAGCCTGCGGGTATTATTTCAGGCTCGCAGGGGCTGTCACTCGCAGGAGAGTTCCCTAGATCTCATCGAGTCTGCTTTCATCCCATCCCACCGTGGACTCCTGGCCGGTCTGTGGTGAATGAATTGTCGACCTGTCACAATGGTGGGTTGACTGGTCAATTGAGGCGGAGGCTGAAGGAACCACATGAGCCGGTTGTGAGGTTGCACATTTCCTACTGATGAGCCTAATAAGGCATCTGAGCAGTGATTACTTTCGTAGTCTTGAAAATTTATTCGTGGCACCAATCCAGCCGTGTATAGCACTGCCTAGGAACCTCTTCACCAGCCCGGATCCACCGTTAATAGTTCCAGAGGACCCGTTATTTCGAACAGCGAAGCGACACTTTGGCTTCGGGACCCTTTCGATAATGGTAGTTTTTGGTGATCGGTGATGAAAGTATCGAGTCACCCAATGAGAAGACTCGATTTGCGCTGCCAAAACTTGTGGAGGGGTCCCTTCCAACAGTCGCAACCCGCCGCAATGACAGTTCCCAGGGTCCCCCCACTACCCTTTGCTGCCTGGTTCTCGATACCTTAAAGTCGCAGTTGGGCGTCGTATTCATGGCTGAGCACTCATCGCGGAATTGGGAATGGAAGGCAAGTTACATACCCATGCGGTAGGTAGTACGCAAAGCCCAGTATCCTCCCTCAGTCAAAAGCCTTCGAAGCCCCTCATAAAGTCAAGGAGTCGCGGATATTCCTCCCTGCATCCATTCCGTCGCATCGTGCCGCAACTGGGACCTTGAGTTTAATCGTTCGCGCTGTTCTTCCCGCCACAGGTTGCAAAAATAGGCTACTCAGCCAATCAGAGCCGGGGGAAAGAGCCCCTCCATACCTCTGGACATTTCTGTGCGCCAGCTCCTGCTTTTCGCCTCTCCTTCTGCCTCGTGCAGCTCTGCCATCTGCCGGATAGGTACCTCTGTACTTTAACTCTTCAAACCCAAGCCGTCTGGTCGCCTCGTCTCTACTTTTCCTCTCTGCCTTGTCCTCAAAGCTAGTTTTACATCAGATTGGAACCTTCAAGCTCAGTGTTGACTATTCGTCTACTCCCTTTTTTCTTGTAATTTGGACACAGCTTTCTTTCTGCTATCTACTATCCTCTCTAGCCGCTCGGCCCGCCGAAGTACGAGTACTCCATAGCACGCACCATCTACCCTTCCAAAACCCCGCCACATTCCTGTGTCCCCCGTCGCATAAGCAGCCGCCCTGAATCTCGCTCTCATCCTGGAACCCGCCTACTGACCACCGCGGACTACGCTACAAAAAACCCGAACACGAGCCGAACGACCAGATAGAATATCTTCCTTGAGGGTTTCGTTACTCAGCGTGCGCTGGACTGCGCACAGTCTTTCGACGATTGCGGTTGCTCACGCGGACACGACGCCTCAGATCCCCCCGCTGGGAAGCCCACCGTTGTCGCACGGCTCCCTGTCATTCTTCCTCGCCCCCCCCCCACCCGAAGCCTCCCAACCCGTCCGAGATTGCGCTTTCACGACCGACGTCGGCCGATCTGAGATGGGTAAATCGTGAGTTGGGCCCTGGAATTGTTTGAGATTGCGCTCGAAGACGGATGCACGACAAGGCACCAGATGGTTGACCTGGCATTGTGGAATTGCGCAAGATCCGTCCCTGGACGGCGCTTGCAGATGCACAACCACGTCCCTTCGCCTTGGCTGGATCTACGTCATGGTGATGAGCTACCAGTGATGACTATAGCATCGCGTGCTGACTCGAATTGCTTTTCCCTCTCTACAGACAGTCCAAACTCTCGCAGGAGCAGCTTGCCGAGCTCCAAAAGTCTACCCACTTCGACAAGAAGGAATTGCAGCAATGGTACAAAGGTGGGTTGTCTCGACCATTCCTCGCTTCCCCTTGCTCCCTCACGCCCGCCTTGGATTAGTCCTTGCCAATTGCGGCCATTGCGGCCATTGCAGCCGTTGCGATCATGGCGCGACCAACATCCATTACGATCATCTGAGCGGCCGCGAGATGCTCCGGATAGCGCGGAATGCATGGCTAATGTATTCTCTCGTCCATGTAGGGTTCCTGAAGGATTGCCCGTCAGGTCTCCTCTCCAAGGAGGAGTTTCAGAAGATTTATCGACAATTCTTCCCCTTCGGTGACCCGAGCTCCTTTGCCGACTACGTCTTCAACGTCTTCGATAGCGACAAGTCGGGAACTATTGATTTCAAAGAGTTCATCTGCGCCCTGAGTGTTACCAGCCGAGGCAAGATGGAGGACAAGCTCGATTGGGCCTTCCAGCTCTACGACATTGACGGAGACGGAAAGATTAGCTACGACGAGATGCTCCAGATTGTCGAGGCGATATACAAGATGGTATGCTATTTTCACGCAGCTGCAAAACCTGGCTGGTTGAGATTCGGAGTAAAGGTGAATGGCTGGCTAATAGCGGACAATATCTAGGTTGGCTCCATGGTCAAGCTGCCCGAAGATGAAGATACCCCCGAGAAGCGAGTTCGGAAGATTTTCAGCATGATGGACAAGGACGAGAACGGAAGTTTGGATATGGAGGAGTTCAAGGAGGGCTCCAAACGTGACGAGACCATTGTTTCGGCGCTGTCCCTTTATGACGGTTTGGTGTGAGTGACGCTGGAGGACCAGACGGGACGGAGGGGATTTGAGGTGGTGGTGGACAACGGGGCTGGGAGATGAATGCTCGCGTGCTTGCCGAGGTCTTGCCAGGTGTTCGCGAGCATTTTCTCACCAGCAGGGGATTCGATGGCGTCGCGAACAACGATGAATCGACACCGGAGGAGGGAAGCCTGTGCTTGCCTGGTTTTGGTTGGGAGAAGCGTGGCGCGCGTGCTGAGGTCGTATAGGACCGTTAGGGATGGATTTTTATTATTATTATCGCAACTCTGGACTAAACAGGAATGGGATCGCTATGTTTAACAAAAAGAATTTGCGTCGTTCGTTTACCTTCTTTCCCCCGATCTATCTCGAGCAGGATGGTCGGGGGGTGGGGATGAGGTCAGTGGAGGACGTCCTGCCTAGCGCCAGTAGTCGATACCCATATTCTTTTGTTTCTTTTAGTTACTAACATATTTTTGTCTAGTCGTGGGATCTTGCACGTCCGCGATGAAAGTGCTTTATTCGAGATGTGCTGCGTTCTTCAAGATTCCTAAATGCACCACGAACCCAGCCACGCCCTTCAACTCTTCACTGAGCAGCTCATCCGGAACCCTCCAGACCCGGAAGGACCGACCGAATTCCCTCAACCACGACCCGAAGACATCGGGGCTCCTTAGTTGCTGCGCCACTAGACAGATACACGGCTCTCTTGCGCCGTCTCCGGGCTGGTCGTCCACCTCTCTCAGCGTACAGGCCTCGACGCATGTCTGGACGAAGGGTTTGATGAGGGCATCGTTATATATGCAATCGCACGCGAGTACCACACCGAAGCTCCTGACCGAGGATGATCCCGTGAGGGAGGCGGTGGGCGAATCGAGCTCCCAGTCGAGCGGGGTGAAGACGATTTTGGAGGTCGCTTCATCGGGCGCTGCGCTACTGCTGCTCTTTCTTTTGTGTTTTTTTCCTGAGGCTGACGTGTTGGCGTCGGCTGCGAGGTTTTCGGCGAGGTTCTGCGCGACGAGCCTAGAGACGTACGGTTGGTCTGTGAGGACGTAGCGGGCAACTTTGGGGCCTAGGGCTAGAGCCGTGAGGCCGGAGATGCCGCAGCCGAGCTCGAGAATGAAGGTGTTGGGGCCGATGAGGGCGGTCCGGAGGGGGTTATCTGTCGCAAGGGATGCGAGCCAGTTTGCGAGGTGAGGTGTTATTTTCCATAGGACTTGAGGTCGCATCCCTGTCCGTTAGTTGAAAGCTTGAAAATTGCATCTTCATCTCGAGATGATATCGGCATATTCATTTTGCTTGCCTGCTCCTGTGGTTCCCCCTGCGCGAGAAGATGACAGAATGCCGGGTGACTGGTGGACGGTAAAGTCGCGGCCCGAGACGGTAACGGTAAGGCTTTGAGCTTTGGGATCTACGAAGCCTAGATTCTGGGACGGTATGTCCTGGGAAAAGAGGAGGAAGGTTTCTATTTTACGAGAAGCCATTGTAAGCCAGCTGCGAACCGTGTTACATCCGTGGGTCGCGCTCTGCGTGAGACCGACCTTCGTCAGCATCCTCAATTTCTTCCCCCAAATGCAATGTCAACTCGAGCTTTCCCATTTCAGGACATAGATGCCTGTCTGAGTATTGAGTCTTATAGTTGGACAGCTCTCTAGTTCATGACGAATGACACGAAGCGCGAAGTCACTTTTGAAGGAGTGGGAGGAGTGAAGTTCACTGCGGGTCCTCTTGGACAGACTGCTAATCAACCGGCCACGGTGTGAGAATGATTATTGATGGGTACTGGTTCCTATGTAGTACGTATAAGGTCTGCCCTAACCCTATAACCGCACCTCCTATTCTAAAGTGCGGCAGAACCTCCTAAGCTACCTTTCGCGCAAGTTCTGGACAGGGGGTCCTAAGCCGAGGTTCAATAGAGACCCTCGGCTGTGATTAACGATTCCTAGGCACGAGAGCTACGCATGGATCTAGAAGCCCTTTTGTAAATAGCTGTATTTAGCAGGGGTAGAATATGAAACAAAGGCAAAGGGCAGAGAGGGCTTTTACCACTGGCAAAGCTGCGAAACTATTAGTACGGGGAGTGAAAATGTTTAGAATTGGAATTACTCGCTACAGCCTCCACATTATTCGAAAGTCGGAGGCTGGTTATTCCGTACGTTTGTAGGCAAGGTGTTCGCCTTTGGCTGGCTTTTGGCCGGCTTTGATACTTTGGCAAGCTACTGCGGCTTACAGGCGGCCGACCAACAATCCCTCCGAGTCGGCCGGCATGATGGCGAATTGACTAGATCCTGCTACGAGTAGCTGTCGCTAACGACGGAGTATGCCGCCCATCCCGTCTCTTCTCGACTCTCGCCCGTCCAGCGACTGACATTGACATTTAATGGTAAACACGATTCGGAAAGTGCCTTTTTTTTTTTTAATGGTCTGCAATTCAATAACCATGGACCCTAACTGAGGAGACCAAGCTGTGAAATGTGGAGAACAGAAACTAATCAAGCGGCGAGCGCAAGTGAGACAGCGTTGCATTTATGATCCTCTGCCCTGGATGTTCTTCCCGCTCAGTGGCTTGAATTGCAGATTCACTGCTAGCATGGGGACAGTCAGCCTTGAACCCGTTTCCCAAGCTCTGATCAGATACATAAGCATATCCGTTTCCTCTGCCTCGTGCTGCTCATAATGTTGGCCCATCACATGTCGGGCATTCTCTCTTGCAGTCTAGGTTCCTCAACGACGAGTTTTTCCAGCGATTAACCCACTCGTCGGGCTTGTGTAGCCCCCATTTCGACCTTGACGCGTCATAAATCGCGTCCCTTCTCCAATTTTCCTTTCCAGTTCAACTTCCACCACCCGGACAGGAGGGATATACCCAAAATGGCGCCTTTCATCCCGCGGATGACGGATAAGCCTCCATTTAGCTGTCCAGTACCTGGCGTCACAGCCTTGCCGGGCGAGACGGTTCCCAGGAGGCATCCGGCTGCTCTGGACGAGCTCGTCACCAAACCCCATCCGGACGTCTCAACCACATTCGAAATGGTCCAGTATGCGGCCAAAGAGTACGGCGATGCTCCGGCCATGGGTACCCGGAAACTAATCAAGACGCACACAGAGGTCCAAAAAGTGCACAAGCTAGTCGATGGGCGAGATACCGAGGTAGATAAAACGTGGGTATACTTCGAGCTCGGGCCCTATGGGTACACCTCATTCCGCGAGTATGAGGAACTGGTCCACCAGGTCGGCGCTGGTCTTCACCATCTCGGCCTGCACAAAGCGGATCGAATGCATATCTACGCCGCCACGAGCATGCACTGGCTGGCAATGTCTCACGCGGCAGCCAGCCGGGCCATGACGTTCGTAACCGCATACGACACCCTGGGCGAGGAGGGGCTGAGGCATTCCATGGTGGCGACGGACTCGAAGCTCCTATTCCTGGACCCGCACTTGTTGCCGACGCTGATGGGAGTCCTTGATGAGGCCAAAGAGATCAGGCACGTGGTGTGGAATAGCCAGCATAAAATCAACGAGAAGCAGGCCCTGGCACTCAAGGAGAAATATCCCTATCTCAACATCCTGAGCTTCGAGGAACTTCGGAGACTGGGCGAGGACAACCCTTGCAAGCCCGCGCCGTCAAAACCTGAGGATGTCTGCTGTATTATGTACACGTCTGGATCGACGGGCACGCCCAAAGGTGTTGCCCTGACGCAGGCTAACGTCGTCAGCGCGAGTAAGTCTGCTTTCCTCTCTGTTCCCCCCCTCGGTTTACTAACACAAGTACCACACCTAGTTGCCGGTCTGAACATGTTTTCAGCGAGGTATCTAGCGCACGGCGACCGCAATATGACGTACCTGCCTCTCGCCCACATTCTAGAGTTCGTCAGCGAGCACTGCGCCCTCTTCAACGGTTACGTGATGGGCTACGGGAATCCCAAGACGCTAGCCGACTCGCAAGTTCGCAACTGCGCCGGAGACATTCGCGAGTTTAAGCCGTCCTTCATTGCCGGTGTCCCTGCAGTCTTTGAGTCGATAAAGAAGGGGATTATTAGCAAAGTTTCGGCTGGATCGCCAATCGTGCGGGGACTTTTCTGGGGCGCTCTCACGCTGAAATCCATTCTCATCCGCTACAAGCTACCCGGATGGGGCATTCTTGATGCTATTGTGTTCGATAAGATCCGCGCAGCCACGGGCGGAAATATCAAGGCCATGATATGCGGCGGCGGCCCCATCGCGCGGGACACGCAGGAATTCATTTCAATGGCCATCGCACCGCTCGTTAAGGGCTACGGTCTTACCGAGTGCACCGCTGCCGGTGCCATCATGCCTCCCAACCAATGGACCATGGACGCCCTCGGCCAAATTAGCCCGAGCCTCGAAATCAAGCTCGTCGACTTCCCAGAGGCGGGCTATTTCGTTACGAACAAGCCCTATGCGCAGGGCGAGGTTCTCCTCCGCGGCCCGTGCGTGTCGACGAGCTATTTCAAGAACGAAACGGAGACCAAGGCCGCCATGACGGATGACGGGTGGTTCCGGACAGGCGACGTGGGCGAATTTCTCGCCGACGGTCACCTCCGGCTCATCGACCGCAAGAAGAACCTTGTCAAGACGCTCAATGGCGAGTATATTGCCCTTGAGAAGCTCGAGGCCGTGTACCGCGCAAGTCCCCTCGTGGCCAACCTGTGCATCTATGCCGATGAGCGCCACTCGAAACCTATCGCCATCATCGTCCCGGCCGAGCCGGCGCTGAAGTCGTTCGCTCACACACACGGTGTCGTTGGCGACAACCTGGTCGGTGATGCTCGGCTTCAGGGTTTGGTGCTTGAGTCACTGCAGAAACTTGGCAAAGAAAGCGGGCTTGTGGGCATCGAAATTGTGGACGCGGTTGTCCTTTGCGACGAGGAGTGGACGCCCCTGAATGTAAGTTTTTCTCTTTTCATTCCCCTTTCTCGGCACCGGCGACTGTCGCTAATACCGACCGTCTACAGGGCATGACCACACCTGCTATGAAGCTCAACCGCCGGCAGATTGTTGCCTCGTGCGAAAAGGAAATTGCGACAGCGTACAAGCGGAAGAGCCAGTGATTTGTTTTGCACAGGCAGTAAATACTTGCCAAGGAGAACAGAAGGCGATGCCAAATGCGACCTCGCCCGATGCTATGGAAGGTTTAGGTATATACTTAGTACTTAGATTATAGAGGTTGAAATTTACTAAAGCATGCATATACTATCATGACAGTCTGCTGGCCACCATAAGCAGTTCCCTAGAGAATATCGGAACTGCATGTTTGGGCGCCATGGAAAAACGATGGCAACCCTCACAGTACTAACTACATCCTAGGACCATCCTGGGACCATCCTTATACCAGTTATATGCTAGATGGCCTCGCCAATCTCGCGCCCTCACAGTCGTATGTGGAGTACGAATTACGGAGGGCAAATGAGGAGAAGAAGAAGCTGTTGCCACGCAAAGCAGAAGAAAAAGACTACCCAGTTCTGAGGTTCCGAACCTCGAAACGGTCTCGCAACAAGATCTAAATACACCCCACACATCCTCTCACCAGAAGCTAAAAGTTCATGAGTATGCGTGAATGAAGATGCCAATAATTGATAGAGCTCCATGAACGAAGTAGACGAAACAGAGGCCCGAAAAGATTTCTCTCATGATTCATGTCTGTCTCCTCTTTTCGTGGTACCGAAGGGAGACCAGGCCAGCATTTTTTCGAACGCAACGTGAGCAGCTTGCAGACTTGTGCAAAAGTGTTGAGTTATGCGGCCATGACGAAAACAACAGACGAAACACCGGCGCCGTGGCTTGAAGGAGTTCGGAATCGAATAGAATAAAACATGAAAAAGTACACCTCCCATCACCAATCAATGACGGCCTTGGCCTCGCCCCTGTTCGTCCTAGGCACCGGGACAGCCTTGGCAGCCAGCTGGTTGCTCTTCCCCTTTCTCTTTAGGTAGCCCCTGCCGTCCAGCCACGGGGTTTCCTCGGACATCTTGGCCTCAAACTGGGCAATCTTGTCTTCAAGCTGCATGGTCAGGCCAATGTCGTCGAGGCCGTTGAGGAGACAATGCCTGCGAAACTCCTCTACTTCGAAGGAGCAGAGCTTGTTGCCGTCCGAGTCTCTTACGACTTGATCCTGAAGGTCGACCTCGATCTCTTCTCCATCTCGCGCTACGTCGGCAATTGCATCCAAGTCTGCCTTGTTCGGAATCGAGATGGGGAGCATGCCGTTTTTGAACATGTTGTTGAAGAAGATGTCGGCAAAGCTCGGGGCGATGACGCACTTGATGCCAAAGTCGTTCAGCGCCCACGGAGCATGCTCTCTCGAACTACCGCACCCGAAATTCGGGCCCGTGCACACAAGTATCTTGGCGTCTCTGTACGGCTCCTGGTTGAGCACGAATTCCGGGTTCTCCGATTTGTCTTGGCTGAACCGCCAGCCGTGGAAGAGGGCAGATCCGAGTCCTGTCCGCTTGATCGTCTTCAAGAACTGCTTTGGGATGATGGCGTCCGTATCCACGTTGGACTTTTCTAGCGGCGCGGCAATGCCGCGGAGGACCTCAAACTTAGGCAAACTAGTAGATGCTTGATAAGGTGCCGACGTATTCGTATGCGGCGCATTATCCTCAGGCTGGTCCGCAATGGCTTCTTTGTTGTGCTCGTCCTCGTACACTCTCTCGTCGACGTGAGCGGTCCCGTTGGCCGGAGCAATGGCGGCTTTGGTATGCGGACTAGTGTCGTACTCCGCTAGTTTCCTAACGTCGGCCAACTTTCCTACTACGGCCGCCGCAGCTGCCATGACGGGCGACATGAGATGGGTCCTCCCGAGAGCTCCTTGTCGTCCTTCGAAGTTTCGGTTGCTGGTGCTGGCACACCTCTCCCTGGGAGAGAGGATATCGGGATTCATACCAAGACACATGCTGCATCCGGCTTCCCTCCACTCGAAGCCGGCGCTGACAAAGATCTTATCCAAGCCCTCAGCTTCCGCCTGGGTCTTGACAAGCCCCGATCCGGGAACAACCATGGCTCGCTTGATGTTGGAGGCAATCGTCTTTCCCTGGACCACGTGAGCCGCAGCCCGGAGATCCTCAATTCTCGAGTTCGTGCACGAGCCAATAAAGACCTTGTCGACAGTAATATCCTCCATGCGAGTGCCGGCCTCAAGACCCATATACTGAAGTGCCTGCCTTGCGGCATTCTGCTTTGCCTCGGTTGGGAAGCTCTCGGGATCAGGAACGCATCCCGTAACAGGGACGACATCCTCTGGGCTCGTCCCCCATGTAACGGTAGGCGTGATATCCTTCGCATCGATAAAAATGTCCTTGTCGTACTTCGCGTTTGCGTCGGAATGGAGCCCTTTCCAATACTTGACGGCGCGATTCCACTCGTCGGAACCGTAGCTGGGGGCAAGGGGGCGACCCTTCAGATACTCAAAAGTAACCTCGTCAGGAGCCACCATGCCAGCCCTGGCGCCACCCTCGATGGACATGTTGCAGATAGACATGCGGGCTTCCACGGAGAGTCCGCGAATGACGGACCCGCAAAATTCGATAACGGCACCGTTGCCTCCGGCCGTGCCTATCTTGCCGATAGCATGCAGGATGACATCCTTGGAGCTGACGCCAGGGGCGAGCTCGCCATCGATCTGTATCCGCATGTTCTTACTCCGCTTCGTGATAAGGCATTGGGTCGCCAGGACATGCTCCACCTCGCTAGTCCCGATTCCAAAAGCCAAGGCGCCGAATGCGCCATGTGTCGAAGTATGGCTGTCTCCGCAGACAACAGTGGTACCTGGCAGCGTAAAGCCTTGTTCGGGACCGATGACGTGCACAATACCCTGTCGTTTGTCGCCGAGGCCGAAATAAGTAAGGCCGAATTTTTTGACATTTTCCTCGAGAGTGACACATTGGATTCTCGACTCTTCTTCCTTGATGAAGCTTGAAATATCCTTCATGCCCTTTCGGGTTGATGTTGGGACATTCTATGTCGTGTTAGCAGGTGCGGTTGCGTCTAGCCATTTCCGGATCATGTCTGCTACATACGTGATCTGTGGTTGCCAGCGTGCAGTCGGGCCGCCGAACCTTACGATTCGCATTCTCGAGGCCCTCGAACGCTTGCTACATTCCGCGTTAGTACCGTCATGCCTTTTGTCCCGACGCAAAGCGAAATCATTAGAGGTTCATACGGGAGAGGTAACCTCGTGTACAAGATGTCGATCTGTTCGCCACCAAATTTGTCAGTCAAGCTTCACCTCCAACCAGAGTAGATCGCACGAGATGGGACGAGAACAAACCGATATACAGCAGCAACGTGCCGTCAAGCTTCTCGTCCACGACGTGGGCCTGAAGAACCTTGTCGTAGAGCGTCTGCGGGGTACCCTCGGCAGACGGCATTTTGTCGTGTATTGACGACTCACTGTTACCTGATAGGAATGTGGCGGCCGTGTATTTCAAGTTTTTTAAGACGTTACGACCGGGCTCGCCGAGTAGAAGGTAAATGTTGGTCGTGCCAGAATGATGAATTTCGAGACTTTCCGCTCGAGAAGATATCTTGATGTAAACTGGGCTGCAGTGTCAGATGTTTGGTTGGTTGAAGGAAATGGCGTTGAGCACTCACAAGGGGGTTTCGCTGGGTGAAAAAAGAGTAGAAGGCGGCAGGGAAGGATGCGAATTGCTTGAAAGTTAGGAAGTTCAAGAACTGAGTATATATACTCAGTTGGGGGCAACGAACAACCTGGATGGACTCACGGGCAGCCCGGTCGTCTGTGTCTTAGTCCATGACCGATACCCGGAACTCCAAAAGTATTTCACGTAAGGGGATTTGGCTTTTGCCTCGAAGCGAATCAGCAGCCGTCCGGTACAGATAGGTGGTCCCCAGCGAACGAGATTACACAGAGATCTCTCTCTGCATCAAACGCTGCGCAACAGACACACAGAGCTGAAGCAAGCAATCGTCATGGCCTGCCGGTATCGACGCTTTGGCGCAACTTTTTTTGGGCCGATGTTCGGAGTCTTCTACCCAACAAGTTGCTTTGGAGGGGCAATGTGGGGCACGGGAGACTACTGGTCTGGCCCTGGGCAACTGGCGCGGGCAAATCGTTTGAGGCTCTAGAAAACGCGCGGGGTAGCCCTCTGCTAATTAAGAGTACTTCTTACTCTCCAGACCAGCACTACCTGTAAGTTGCCCATGTCGATTTTGCGCCTCCAACCCTGCCCGCCATAAGTGTCCTCAGATCGCAGTGTGCGCGACCGGCGCCATTTAGATTTGAAAAGCCTGGAACGGCATTGGTTCCAGCGTTAAAGCACACGGGCCTTTCGTTTTGGAGACGTCACAAGGGTCTCTCCGGTCGGAGGAGTTGAATTACCGTAGACAGGCTTGTGGGATATAGCTAGGTAGGTTCTGGATGTGCCGATTTGCAGAAACAAGCTGTATCTCAACTCCAGACTGAAGAATGAAGAGAGGCCTACTTTCGTTGTTGGTTTTTGATTCTACCGTTTTACAATACCTGTACCTGACCGCCAGCATACAGGCCTACAATTCAAGCTCAACCCGGCGCTTCACACGATGCCATCCAGAATACGGAGCTTCAACCTTTTCTGGCCCGCCAACAGCCCCGAAGAAATAATTGGGGAGGAATGGAAAGGCAAATCAAATATGGAGCTCGACTCCGAGAATCGCACTATGCCACTCGCTCGCTGATGTGATTTGCATTAAAACTCCCCGCGTGAGCACATGCATGTCAGCCAAATCAAATATCCCCATTCCCAAGGGCAGAGAGAGAGCAGAATTCCACCTTCTCCACTTTCCCCCATTGCCGTCTTATCCTTCTCCAACTTAGAGCTGTGCCCCAATCAGCATTCGTCACAGTGGCAGTTCGGCTTCTCCCTGGCTGGGCTGTTGCTGGCGAACCCGATCGGCCCAGGGCGAGGGTGCCCTCGCACGTTCGCAGATGCAGGCACTGATGAGACTTCATCATGTGGATACGTTCAAGTTTCTTCCACGCCGGTCGAGGCCTGATTTATGTACCTCCGATCTTCAGCTGCCTCCAACATCGTGTTTGTCATAGTGACGGCTGGTCAGTAGAAATTGTATCATTGTGTAAATGTTTGCTGGACGGACTCGATTGCGTCGGGAAAAGATTGTGCCCCTGCGAGATAGTTCTTATCTTGAAATGTCAAAAGGGAATGGAAAAGAAGCAAATTCCGACAATCTCCGCAGGAAGCCAAACAAAGATCCTGGAAGGAGAGATTTTCATGGCCTGCCCCGTCCTGCGCTAACGGTGCATAATACCTGCCGTCCGTGGCTTGGCAGCATATCGCCGTGCACGGAGTGCCAGGAACTTGTAGGCATGATATCGGCTTCGCAAGAACTTTCATTTTCGTGCTGCTTGACGGCGTCAAGGACATGTATTATTCTCTTCGGGTCTTGAAAGGCAACCCACGCTCAAATGGCATCAACTAGGCGTCAAGCGTGAGAAACAGAGCTATCCAAATTGGAAGACGCTCGTGTGAAGAAAGGAAGAACCCGGACAATTCTTAAGAGAACTTTTTTTTGGGACTAACTAATCTAACATCTTAACCTGGCGTTTTAGGTTCCTCATAGCGGTTAATGCATCCACAACTCATCCACGATCAAGTCTATACTCATGCCCATCCTAAACACTACCTGTGACCGTCTGGACCCGGTCGGCAAGCCAGAAAATGCTCATGAATAAGACCAGAAGGCCGACGACCCCAAGAATTCCTCGTACGACGTCTAGCCATGTTGATTGCTCCTCCTTGAGTCGTGTCCACTAGTCCGAATCGAGTTCAAAGCAAGGCTGTATAAGCTCGAAATACCATTCAATGAGAGTTAGGACAAGCTGAAGCATCTTCTTGACGAGGTAGATAGGCCTGGACCTAGGTTTCGGGGATGGCGCCGGTACCTGCACCTCATCCATCTGTTCTTCAGCTTGGGCATTGGCTATGTCGTCATTCTGCCCTTCATTCGAAGATGCGAATTCATCTAAAGCTTCAGGTACTACTTCTTCTCGGCTCTGTCCGTCACCGTGCGCGGTTCGTACTTCATCAGCCATGTTTTGACCTTCTACCTCCAACGTCGGTATAGCCTCATCCTGCGCCTCCGCTGGCTCGTTGGAGGTGGGCAAAGGACCTTCGATGACGGCGTCTTCTTTTTGTTCCGTCTGTCCGCCTGGGGAATCGTCTTGGGTCATGTATTGCGTCTCGGCTTGACTGTCCTGATGCGATGCCATCGGCTTGTGGAGCTGCCAGGGTTGTCTGATCGACCTGATTCGAGAAGCATCTTTGGCGTCCTTGGCCTTCTCCAACGACGCTACAACAGCTAGTCTCGCCGCCTCGTCCCTCATAGCCTCGTTGAGCCAGATGTCTTCTTGCGCCGTCCTGGGTTGGGACGTAAACGTGGATGTGAGTGATATGTCTTCCTTCACCCACGCTCTCGCAGACAACCTCTTGCTCCTTTCTCTTGTGTGCTCTACTGCGCGAACCGATATGGTACCTGGCTCGAGTGTTGCGGCTTGGGGCTCGTCCTTCTGAGTGATGCTCCGTATCTTCTGGTTGAAGTTGCCGCTGTGCTCGATCTTGGTCGCTTGGCGAGGCTTGTACCACTCGCGGTGACGAAGTCGCTTGCGGCTTCTTAGATTTGCCGTCTGGCGAGTGGTGTCCGGGTTGGATCCAATAGTGGTGATGATGTGTGTGAACGCAGATTGATCTGCTTCCGGAGCGGCTGGGGGGCTCGCTCGTTCCGCGACGCCCCGGGAAGCTCTGCCGAGAAGTCGGGTTCGGATTTCGACCTCTTTCTTGGCTATCCGAGCCTGCGTATTCTGCTGTTCTTGCTGCACTAGCGTCTTTAAACTGGACTCGGAGCTGTCTGTGTCGTTGTGGGTCGTATTGTCTGCCGTCTGATCCACGCCAACCTGCCCCTGAGTGCCTCCATCGGTCTTCTCTCTGATCGACCGATCCAGTTCCATGAAGGCCGCATAAGCTTCCGTAGTGACCTCCAACCCTTTGTTCTCTGTCTCTTCGTCGAGAAGCCCCCTTGGCTCCGCGTTCGGAGGGTCCAATTGAAAATCCTTTCCGAGTTCATGATTGTCCCAGGGAATACTACGGGTTATTTCGCCATGTGTGGTCAGCTTAAGGGTAGGGACTTTTTCCTCTTGAGGGTAAGTCGGCACAGTGTCGATGGCGGTCGGCGGGGCAGGTGTGTCCGCGTTTTCGTCGTCCGAATCATCAAGGTCCAGCGGGATCCGCGTAGGTTCCTTCCCTTTCCCGAAGTCGATTCTGTTCTCATAAAGCTCTAGTGCTGATCGAGACACTTCCGACACGGAGCCACTTGGAAATTTTCGGACAACCATCTTGTGGGAGGGTCGAGAAACACTGCCGGGTGTTTTGTCGTGAGCAGGGGATGGACTCGGTGACGTTTCGACTGGAATCAGTTTCTCGACCTCAGTCTTCACCGGCATTTTGGGGTTCTCGGAATCTGGTGATGCCCTATTAGCGAGCCAAAAAAAAAAAAGAAGGTCCGAATTGGAAAAAAAAGGGTCGCACCATTTGTTTGGATGAAATTTTGTGTAGAGTTCGGGTTGGGTTCTTGTATGGAGGACCACTGACGGGCACTCTTCCTCCACTGCACCGACTTTTGCTCTTCCTTGACTCTCTCCTTCTTCAGTGACGCCTTAGAAATCCGCTCTTGCTCTTTATGTGAGAGAAACCCTCTTATTTCCTCAAACAGATAGTCCATCTCGCGTTCATGTCGAGTCTTGGCAAGATACATCCTCTCCGAAACCGAGCGAAACTTCTCTCGTGTTCTGGAGCTTGGATCGCTTCGGTCTTCGCTGCTGCCCGATGGTGTAAGAACGTCAAGTTGGCCAGTCCGAGGATTGATACCTTGAACACCGAGATAGTCCCCGCTCTCCTTTAGCGTCTTGCGCTGTCTACGTACCTCCAGCCTTTGGTTCATGGACTTTTCGGTAGAGACTTGGCGTGGCCGCTCGATCGGACACCCACGAGTGCGACTGGAGCGTTGAAGATGAGGAGTGTTGTCAAGTTCGCGCAACGACCCATTGGGGTCTGCAGTTTGTCCTGCTTGCCCGGCCGAACCTTGCTCGTTGGCACCTTCTTTCCTTGGTTCCAGGCTCACGTGTCTGGTCATTCTTGTCGATAGACTACGATCAACTGGTCGAAGCGACCGTCCATGCCTCTCGCCGCTAGAAGCTCGCGGTCGGGGCAGGTTTTTGGCCGTATTCCATCGCATGAGCCTGTCTGCATTCGCAAGGTCTGGCGTAGCACATGGCGTGGGTGGTCGTTGCGTCTGAATATTCGAACCTAGGTCTTCCTCGATGGCCTGCCAGTATCCCCTTTCCCGCTGTGTGCCTCCGCGCTCAGCCTTATGGCTAGGAATAACCGACCTCAAAAGCGTTGCAATTGTTGACTTCCTGGTCCTTTTGCTTCTGAGAGACCTGCTCTTGTCTTGCCCACTACGGTCGCGATCCCTCGGGTTGCGGGGCATTGTAGAAGCAATATATCTGAAAGAAAAAAGTTCTAGACTCTATAAAAGAAAGCCGATGAAGATAGAGCGCAGGTTCAGCTACAAAGATTCTCACGGTGCCAGGACCGAGTGAGTCTAAGTTCCCTCATAGCCGCAGAAGAAAGTTTTCCTGGATCCTGGGCGTTTTGCCCGGAAAGTGCACCTGGAACATGGTCTGAGCCGTGCTGGAAGTCGCAGTCTCCTCCAAGTACAAGAAGCTCTTTGACCACTCGACAGGCGCCGCCAGACCATTCGACAGGTGGCCAATCAAGACGAAAGCATGGAGCTTACAGATAAAGTGAAGGAAAACCAGGGAGTGAGATAGAGAGAGAGAAAATAGGGGGGCAATGGAACGCGAAGACAAGTGAATACATGAAGAGAGTAAGAAGTGGAAAATATATAAAAGAAGATCGGATAAAACGGAAAAGCAAGGAAAGCAAGAGGAAACCAGCGGGGGATAGAGAGAAATGACAGCGAGAATAGAGACTCGACGGTGAAGGTGCGTAGGCGGACTGAGGAGGCAGCGTAGACAAAGCATTTTCCAATGCCTTTGGGATCGTAAAACATCTTGCACCTTATTGGAAGTGAAGGGGAGACAGGAATCGAAAACTTGCTAACAATTATCAGCGATTGGCTATGTACTCGCCTCACTCAATGATAACGATTCGAGACCTTGAGCCCAAACGCCGTTGCTGTATTTGCCCCCTTACCTGAACTCCGGTCACACCAGTACAAAGACTGCCCATCGAGGCTGATGCTTGAAAATATTTTATGCAGACCCATAGACTACCGCAACACCGTTATGCTGTGAATAAAAAACGCAAGAAAATCAAATGCCAAATGCTTCGTCTGTTCCGTCTATGTATCGACACCTTGTAGACCACCAGACAAGTCTATGACCACCGACTTGGGTAGCGCTCATCAGATCGTCTGTTCCGGGTATCGGTGAGCGGGTTCATGCCAGCGACGTCAAATCTCCTAACGTTTGACGTCGTCTGTCTACGGTTCTCGTTCTTGACCGGGCTTTCGTCTCTCTGCTCCATGGCTGCCATCTCCCGTCCATTCCGAGGTGAAGACATAAACTCGGAGTTCATATCTCCCAAACTTGTTGCCTTCTTCAATGGCGAATTTCCATGTGAATAGACTCCCATAGTGCCCCCAAAGTTAGTCGCAGCCCCGGACGTTGTTTTTGTTGTTGCTGCCGCCATTCTTTTTGCATGGGCCGGGACTGGGGGACTCTGGGCCGGGAGGCTGTGGCGGTGGGCAGATGATCGAATGCGCGATGGCGGAAACATTTCCGGCCTCGACCGCGCTGCCGATGGCGTGAAGAGGCGCGGACTCATGGCATTGGGGTACGTGCCGTCTGGGTCAATGTGCTTGCTGTAGTTGGGGTTCGGGTGCGTATGGAATTCCCTTTTTATCAGCGTCGTCGGCGTGCCATGCTCAGAATATAGCATTGCTTCTGTGGCGCCATCGACCATGGTTGCAGTTTCGACTTGGGTACCGGCCTCCCTGACGACCGGGTGAAGTCGAGGGTGGACGAATTTGGTGTCGTATTCGTGCAGAACTTCTTTGTGAATAATGGCTGTATCTTTGATCTGCTGAGAGAACCGGGACTGCAAATAGAATAGCTGGGCCGTCACCGCCATCTGGAGCAGAATGCATTTGACAATGGTCAGGCTAGGGTAAGGATCGAGTCCTCCTTCCTGCAGCGGGAGGAAGAACCAGTACACCAGTACATGGCAAGGGCTGAATAAACAGAAAGTTCCGAGACAGACGGGAAGGGGATCCCAAACCGACAGCTCCCAGACGTCGTGCGTCTTGTCAGGATGAGCACGCGACTCAGCAGTTTCCTCAGCCATCAAATCCGTAATAAATCGCAACGGCGACGAAGATGCTGGCGACGATTGAACCTTGACACGTCTCATAGATGGCGTCTCTGCTTCTTTCTCGATGCTGACTTCAAACAGTCGGTAGTGTCGAACTCGGGTGAGGGTGAAGAAAGCGTTCCATAGAGACAGCAACAGGATAATCCACACCGTTGACCGTGCCTAAATGCCCATGGAGTTAGTAGTGTGATCAAGTGAATATTAGAGGTGTAGAGGCGCTTACCAAGAAGGGCAACCAGCTGGCATCGTCATCTTCAAAGATGGCATCGTCACTCTCGGAGCTCCTGCTGTTAGCGCGGGCGAACAAGAAGATGATGCTCATCCCCAGGCCGATCTGAGACCCCAAAGTCTTGGACGAGCTCCATTCGCGTGTCTCCATTTCCTCGGAAAGCCACAGAAGGAAATCTCTGGGGTCAAGAATGGCCGTAATTCGCTGCCAGAGTGGCCTTCGTCGTACGAGTCGTCGTCGAGGTGGAGCCATCGTGTTTCGTGTTCGGGCGTCGCTCCTCTCCCTCGATGCGTTGACGAAGATTGGGAGTGTCGTGTCAGGCGAAATCCCACAGCGCCGATGCGTCGGTTGTTGAACGCTGCGGGCTTACCCGTCGTCAATGGTGAGTGGCTGCGGAATGGCCAACGCAGGCTGGATGCAATACCGCATGCGGGTGATATATCAAAGCTTTGACGATTGCAGGCAACACTGATCCCGTATAATTCGCATTTCAAATGTAAACAGTTGCCGGAGTCAGGCAGCAGGTTGGCCGGGAAGCTATGGCTCGGCCATACCAGTACCAGCCATTTGGGAGCAGCTGGCAAGTGTTCAAGTTTAGTGGGGGGGGGGTTCGTACAGAACTCTACCCCAAAACCAACCAGCCAAACCCACCTTTGATCCGTTCGAAGGCCCGGATTCACGACGCCCATTCGATCCTCCTGCCGACATACTAGAAAATATGTCTTCTCGCGATGCTCTCGCAGATTTCAAGGACAGAAAGTTCCTCGCCGTCATCGGCGACGAGGTGAGGAACTCGCTACCCCGTCGACTGCACCAAGCACTCTTGCTGACATCACTAGGACTCCGTGACGGGACTCCTCCTCGCTGGAGTAGGCGTAAGTCGTAACCTGCGTTTATTTACTGACTATAATACTGACTAGCAGGAGCAGCATGTGACACCGGGTCCCGAAGGGGGGCGGAATTTTCTGGTCGTTGACGACAAGACGGAGACGAAGAAGATCGAAGCCGCTTTCGAAGATTTCACACAGACGAGGAAAGATATCGGCATCGTATTGATAAACCAACATGTTAGGCGCTCCCATCCCGTAGGCTGTGTGGTTGTTCCCCTGTGCCATGCTAATACGTTTCCACGGATAGGTCGCTAGTAGGATACGACATCACGTCGAGGCCCATAAAGCTGCATTTCCCAGCGTTATCGAGATCCCTAGCAAGGATCACCCTTACGACCCGTCTAAAGATAGCTTAATGACGCGGGTAGAAGCGCTGATGGGCGCGAATAGATAATGTTGGTGTGCGAAGTGTACATTAGGGGAATTAAAGCCTTAGCATCACAAGCGCAGGGGACGAGGTGATGGTACGGATGCAATTGCAAAGCTTGTATTCCCAGAACAACCTAAACAGGTGATGTTACAAATGCATTAAGGTGCCTGTATTGTTGAGGAAGCAATACCGCAGTCCTTGTCCAATGATCCATCTCAGAACAGTCTTATCCCATATTTGAATAGTCGTTGATATCTACTCCAGCCCTGCATGCTAATATACCGATGCAACATGTCGGTTTGCAATCGTCCCTTGCTATAGCTCCAAGTTAAGGATGTTGGCGCCCCTGGAGAACACTACAGTCGCCTTCAAGCAGGTGATAGGCTCGTCGTCTTTGGTGTAAACATCGGCAACGACGGTATATTTGCCCTTAGTTCGTATGTTAGCGTTTCATTTCGCGGCCGAGGCAAAGCAGGACACAAAATCAAGACATACTGGTGGGATCTCGCCTGGCAGGCTAACGACCTTCTCAATGTTCAGTTCTCCCTTTTCGACTGGACACTCGAGCTGGACGTTGGCGATCTGTTCGCAGAGGTCCGCCTTGGTGCTGATAAGCTTAATAAGGCCGTACTTGACGGTGAGCAAGATGTAAGCTCCGTCCTCGATATCTTTGGATGTTTCGCCCTTGGCTTGAATGATGAGGTCATGCCCGCTGCGAAGGATATTTAGCTGCTGCCGTCTGTCTTCACGCCACCAAATACTATCAGGAACAAACGTACGCTTGTGGCGGATTCGGAGCGAGAACGACTTCTTTGATGGTCAGGATGTCATCGTTGTGGTCGGCGTCGCAATACTCAAGAGGAGAGTCGCCGGGGACCTGGACATCGTCATCGGCTAGCACCGATTGCTTCGAGTCTGCGAAAATGCTGAAGGCTGTTGTCGGAACTGCTGTCGCTGACAAGAGCCCCACGATTGCTGTTGAGAATCTCATTTCTACCACCGGAGCCGTTGAAGATACAGGATGTTGCTGCTTCTCACTGTCAAAACTGGAGAAGAACGTGTTCCCACAGAGGTTGTGTCAAACCTGGATGGAAGTGATTGGTGCGGTGTGCGGTGAGCAACAACAAGCATTGGGCTGATGGAAGGTTACGGCAGCCCGAGGTCAGCCAGAAGCAGGAAGCCAAGAGGACGTCATGGGAACGCTCCGATCCACTGCCTGCGCCTGGCTATCGCCACCTGCAGCAGGTGGCCTCATGATTGGCTGGTATTCGATGATGTGGGCCTTGGTCATGCTGGCGCCAAAACGCTGCGCCTTGACCACAAGCCATCCAGTCATCCGCCGATCCTCGCCCAGAGGGCCACGAGGCAGCCAGCCGAAAAGGAGAATTATTGTTAAATGCCAGGGCTCCGTTTTCACTTTGCGTTTTGCCCACATCCATACCCCAGCAACACCATTGTCAACTCCTATGATCGACCCAAGCATGGCAACTGCGAATACGATTGTGACCGCGATCGAGTCAAATCGATAAAACCATCCAATGTTCCCTGCAACTGGCAGGAACATGATTCGCAGTCCAACACAAAAGCTCGCCCATGACGATTTCGGCGCGTGCACTCTTAAGACTTCCGTCCATGCATGGTTCAAAGTCGACATCATGGCTGTGAAAACGACGAGACAGGTGTTTGGATGGGGTTGACTCTGCCCTCACATGATACTGTGGGCTTCGCTTTCAGGTTTGAAGACTTGCCAACAGGCACTGTTGCAGGGACTATATTATCATGGATAACGCTCCGCTGTTCTCCTTGGACTCAAAGTCGCACTTTCGAGTCAGAAAGAGCCGATAAACTGCGCTGCCGTGTTGATTGGATGGCTCTTTCCATGGTGAGATGCATCTCTTCCTACAATTGCAGCTTGGCCACCGCGACCACACCTTTATGCATGCGCAGCTCTGTGGATTCGCTACTCCAATAAAAACAGCCTTCGGAAGTCGAGGAGGGACCTTCAACGATGACGCTGCAACCACCGGACGCAAGCATCTTTTGCTCTACGAAGAGACTCTGGAGTCCCTCGTCTCTCCGGCTCTCAAACCGCGCGCCCAACCTCCCATTTGAAGCACTGCCAGATCGTTGTGATTCGAGGTGGTAGTAATCGCCTAAGGAGTAACGAATCCTCGGAATCACAGTGAAATGCCACACTACTTGTGAGTAGCCAACTGCAGGCAAAGCCACAATAGCCCGAGAGCTTGTCTGTCTGCGAACGAAGTCTAGAGGTAGACTACTACTACGGCGTCTTGCTCATCTTCCTGTCACTGTTCTCACGACATTTGAATTGCTATCAATCCATGGAAATTTTCTCAGTTCCACGTATCAAGAGTGGAGGCGGTCGCGAAGGCCAAGAACAATGTGCGTGGTATAGATACATCTGCACCAGAATGAGAAGGCATCGTCGCCGAGTACTATCTCGAAAGAGTATTCCTTGCCATATTTGATGAGGAAGTGTTACAATGTACACAGCCAGCGGGAGACGCGAGTACCCCAATAGTCCACTTCAGCAGGTAAAAATCCCTGCGAGGCGGGCAGGCTTGGGAATCTAAATCTACCCAATAATATGGCAATATCCGCAAAAGCCTATGCTATGTTCACCATGAAGCGGCAGACCGGCAAAACTTTGAAAGGAAGCAGGCAGCGATGTACTTGCTCGTTTATGCTCAGGTTGTACCCTGGAACAGCTGACTCTACCAAAGCATTTCTTGCTTTCATCATCCACCGACCCGGTTGGCAAGTCACGATCCTATTTCAACACGACTTGCCATTTGCTTGGTTTGATCTGTCGGTTGGATTTCATCGGTCACAGCCTCGGATCTGGCCGGTCCTTGCCATATTTTTTTTGCCCCGGGGCCGGAAGGTGTCTGCTAACCCAACTGCGCTCGACTGCCCCTCAAATACCGGAAAATGGATTTAGAGATCCACGATCCATCATTCACCGCGGCAAACAAACTGTGACGTTTTGAGGTCAAGTATTGCCCGGTTCCCTTCGCAACTCATCTTTGCATGCTCGTGTTCCCTCTTCACCGTGGCAGCATAGCCTCCATGGAAACAGCCTTTGAAGATGAGATGTTTTTGCTCTCAGCAGAAATTCAACATTTCTCGTGGGACTCACATAGGCAGATGGAAATAGGGCTTGTTGGCCAATGGCATTCGTCCATGAAAGTTCCAGTTCAGTTGATTAGCGCCAAGCGACCCAGGGAACGAGGAACAAACCACAAAGTACCGATACTTCGAAACGCCAAGAAATGCAGTGACTTTTCGCTGCGCTAGGCCAAGGCCTTGTTATCTGGTACGAAATGCTCAGTACAATATTGATCCTTCGGGCAACAGCCTTCGTCAGGGCCTCCAGTACCCTTGCCCAAGGCAAATTGGGCCATAATTGGTTGAGTTGAGACGCTAATCCGAACTTTGCTTGACGCAAAAGGTACATCCAGCCAGGCCCGCGCTGGTACCTCACATATCGTATCGTATACTACGTATGTTGCACCTGCTCCTCACTCGCAACGCGGCCGAAGGAGGTTCAAAACCTTCAATGACATATTCCCAAGGTCGTGACTTGCTCCCTTTTTGATGCCTTCGTGTCAGAGAGCTTGCGCAGGGTCAGTTGGTAAATGGGAACGAACGCGGCTTTACTGGTTTTGCTGACTTGAGATCATTTGCCTCTAGACACATTCTCGCTCACTGGAACAGCAGATTGCTCATCAAGCATTTTTGAACGGAACTCGTGAGGCTTCACTCAGTCGAGTCGCTCCGAGATGGGCGCGGAGAACCAGAAAATGGAGTAACAAGCGCACAGCTGTCGGCTGTCAGACGACTATCGACTCCCGGCAAAACTGGCGATAACCCGACGCTGATGGGGCAGGAAAAAAAGAGGAGCAGCACCAGGATTTCGGGGGATAGTGGGCCCTGATAGTTGACGACGGAGTCGGGGTACTTTCGCGTTGTACCTCGCCCTCGATCTGCTGCGAAGACGGCAGAGCATCAGCACTGCCAAATGCACCGACGGCTGCCACCTTGGCTGGAAGTCGTGCCGCTCCACCAGCAGTAGTGCTTCTGCTCCTACACCAGTTTTTGCCTGCATTGCGCTCTCCAGTCCACAGTAACAAAGTTTCCACACCCGATCAGCACACTGCACCACCGCACCACCGCACCGACCGACTAGCAGAGACCCGACCTTTTCCTTCTTCTCGTGTTGTCCCCCTCTCCTCCCCTTCTTTTTCCACGCCCCCAGCATACCCTCTCTTGAAGTACTCGGCTGGATCGCGACGTTTCCTTTGGTTTGACTCGGTTATCTCCTCGATGCGCTCCAAATAGCGACCACTCCCCTCCCGAACTAGTCGATTAGACTTTCCGATCGCCTTTAGCAACTTCCATGCTTTGGCGCAATCGAAGACTGCTTGTCGTTCCGTCGAGCCCGACCGCCACGATTTCGCGAACCCACGAACACCTCCCGACACAACCCACAACATTCATTCTTTGAATCCCATTTGAGAATTTCTCGACTTGGCCGACGCCTGAATATTGCCTGTCGAGTTTCCTTTGTCCCCATTATCCCATCGCGTCCTCCAACCCATAACCACTCCTGGCTCCGGCCTCGAGATCCGAACGTACGCACGTAGACACTTGGCTTCGGTCGCCTTGGGCACGACGGGCAGCCTGGCTTCGTTGCGAATCGCTTCGATTGCCACATCCTCGCCGTCACCTCCCTCAATTGCCCATCACCTCGAAACGCGACGGGAGCCTGCAGAGCCGCGTCGTCATGCCACCCAGACGGCAGCGGTAATCTACCAACCTGAACCTCACCGACTGCAAACCGGCCTCCCGAGGTTGCCTATCCCTAGATTATGAACGGAAATCTGCCTCCGACGCAGCCCGCGATTCCTAGCCAGACTCTCTATCCAACGGCCAACCCACGCGGTGGCCCCCAAGATGCACTGCACAAACTGGAGACCGCCGAGGGCGAGTCGTACACTATGAAGTGTATTTGCAACTTTTCTGGCGATGATGGATCGACGATATACTGCGAGCCATGCGAAACATGGCAACATATCGACTGTTTCTACCCCGAGAACCGAGAGGAGGCCCTTCGTGACGATTTCGCCCACTATTGCCACGAATGCAAGCCACGTCCACTGGACCGAGATCGAGCCGTGCAGAGGGGCCAGCGACTCCGGGACAGTGTAGTTGTCCACGCGGAGGCCTTTGACAAGAAGACCAAGAAACCCACAGCGAAAAGTCACAAGAAGAAGGCGAAACCAAACGAACTACAAATAAATGGCACCATCCAGCCCGGATCCGACCCGGCCAAGAACGCGAGCCCAAGCGAGCAACATCCGCCGACGAAGAAGACAAAATCATCACACCGTCCCTCCCAGTCCATTAGTTCGCAAGCGGCGAAGCGAAGTCCATCATACGGCAATGGCAAGCCGCAGGCAAATGGCCATCCTCCCAGCCCGGCAACCACTCCACCAGATCTTCCCCTCGACTTCGAGATTCACAACTACTCTGCGAATTTTTTCTCTCTGTACAACGACGAAGACGTACATGTAGTCAAGAACAACACGTTTGAGCAGCTCCAGATTCCCGACACGCTCTCGCACTGGCTCCGCGATCCGGACCGATTGAAAAAGGAAACATTGCTAGATTTCAAAGACGTCTTCCAGAGACTACCCGCAGACATCGAAACGAGAAAGCGACCGGTGCGGGTCGAGCAAAAGACGTATTCGCCAACGGCTGGCGCTCAGTTGCGGCTGCGATACCTGGTAGCAGCATCGGCTGTGGAGAAAGACGTCCCCCTCATGGAACTCAACGGCCAGATCGGCTTCCAGGCGACATACTGCGCCGACCCAGCTAACGCGTATGAGGAATTGAGCTCACCGCTTCCCTTTGTGTTTTTCCATTCAAAATTACCACTCTGCATCGACACGCGGAAAGAAGGATCAGAAGCACGATATGTGCGACGCAGTTGCAAGCCAAATGCAGTGCTAGACACGTACCTGTCGGGCGGGACCGAGTATCACTTTTGGCTCGTCAGTGACCGGCACATTGCGGCCAAAGATCAGATCACCTTGCCTTGGGACTTTAGATTCCCGGCCCAGAACAAAGATCGCATGCTCCACCTCCTCGGTCTAGGCGACGACGAGATCAACTGCCACGACCAAGCCGAGATGGAGGAAGTCGAATACCAGCTACTTTCGAGCTGGGTGTACCGGATCTTGTCAGAATATGGCGGTTGTGCCTGCGACTTGGGAAGTGATTGCGCCTTTGCGCGATTCCACCGGCAATACATTGGACGGATGCAATCGCGACCGGCGAAAAAGAAACCGCGAAAACCAAAGGCCCAAAACGTCTCGCCAACGAGCACTGGCCAGGCCACAAACAGTCGTGCCCCAAGTGAAGGGCGCCTGGATGACGGGACCGAGCCCGACGCTCGATCGACATCACGAAGCAAACCGCCGAGTCGAGACCGCACACCGCTGCCGCAAGCTCGTCAGGGCTCGTTCGACCAGTTAGGCATCCTCACCGAGCCCACAGACCGAGACAAGAGAAAGGTTGCCATGGTGGAGGACACATTCCGCCGCATGGAACAACAAGCACCGCCGCGTAAGAAGAAACGTATTTCGGACGGGACCACCCAAGGCGGGACAACGAAGGTGAAGTCTTCGCGCTCCACGGCCAATAGCACGCCAAATCTTTCCAACGGTTTTCATTACGTCGACGCCGGCACCTCGAGAAGCAAATCGGGGTCCCCCGCGAGCGCTGTCTCGCCGTCCGGTCAGTTTCCGCCAAGCAACCATGCTCGACCTGGTCATCGACCGCAACAACCCTACCCGGCACCGCTCATACGGCCTAACTACTGCGACGCATCGGTTCAGACGGATCCCGTCGAAGGCGAGTGGTTCAGCGAACCCCAGCAGAGCCCGAAGCCACGAAGACGAATCATTTCCCTTTCGCAGAGGCTGCTCAACAGCCGCCATCAGCATCGCATAGACGAGCAGGAACGAAGGAGACAGCAAACAGCGGCCGCGCTCGCGAACCACATGGTCATGGAAATAGACTCCCCGGTTGATCATAGATCGAGCGCCAGCTCGCCGGTGCTAACCAAAGATACGATATCGACGGTTGCGACATCACCGGGGATATCGTCGGGCGGCGACGTGGCCATGATGGATGCTCCTTCCGGATCTCCACCATCATCGGCGCCCGGGGGCCTGACAGCTGGTTACGCTGACACCTCGGGCTCGACCAGCCCGGCGAAACTGAAAACACCAGACTTGCGGGTTCAGATGCCCCCGCTGCCCCACTTCAACAACACAGCCGGGTCCATTGCAAGTGCCACAACTCCCCTGTCAGCATCGGGCTCGATTTTGCAGTCGCCTTTCTCGACTAATATGCCGAGTCCTTTCGGTCCCACAATGGTGAACGGGATGCAACCGAGCCCGATTAAGAAGAAGCTTAGCTTAAGCGACTATCGCAAGAGTAGGATGGACAAGGCAGCTGCTGGAAAGCCGTTGAACAAGGACACAAAGGCGGTACTTGACGAAGCGAAACCTCCCCTGCTCGAGTCGATCGCCGATTCCCCAACAGCCGAGAAGGCCAATGCCGATACGTCCCCGAAGGGTACCACGAAGGAATTGCCGGCACATTGAACCAAAACATGACCTACATGCTTTGGTTCTTGTATAATATATAGAGGAGCAATGGGATGTAGGGATTACGCTGTATAACGATTTTTGCCATGATGCGACGTCTGGTTGCAGGTTCAATAGGAGGAAATCTACCTCGACGGAACCTCTCGGCTTCTCCACCCATACCATGGCTGGTTCTTTGTCACAAAGCCCATCTCCAAAGCCGTGTTAAGGTGGAGGAACGTGCACCTTTACGATTCGTTGCAATAGGGCCGGCGTTTGTGGAAGGAAAAGGAGCGAAAATTCCAAAAGGGGTGGTTCTCCGAATAGGTTCGGCGCCAAGGTTCTTGTCGTTTCAGCGTGGAGGGCGGCGAAGAATTTTGGGTTGAGAAGGGAAAGGAAGGAACCGGTCGGGACTGTAGTTGCCTTACCTAGCATTGAAAGGACGTGTCACGATCAGATATTTCAGGCCTTTTATGTGCCCTCCCCCGTGCTCTTGCCTACGGGAGAGGGAGAGAAAGGGGGCAATATTCTCTTTGAGCGAAGTTCAGCGAACTGAATGAAAAGATTCACCTCTTTTTCTTTCTCGTTAAGCATGCCATAAGCATCCTCTCGTCTCGCCGAGCTGCTGCTGCTCGGTGCCTATACCCCAATGGTGATGGGGCGATGCTGTACTTGTAGTGACGAGAGCCATGTAGAAATGAATCGGCAATTCTCGAAGTTAATGTGTTGGTGCTGGAAACTAAGGGATTTTTTTTAATTTTATTTCCTCTGCACCGTGGCACCCGCTATGCGCGATAAGGGTATCTTGTCTCTATGGTTTAACCTAGACCCAAGTACAAAGGGAAGGCATAATTTACCAGATATTTGTACTTGTGAAAGGCATACTCTCTCTCCATTTATGTGCCACTCCTGGGGAATAAACCGCTGCCCTCTATGCACGTCCCAACCGCCTCGGTCTCCCCCCTTTGCCCCGTTAGATTTTCAACCGAACATGAACAAGCCTTTTACGTTCTAGCGACGGGTCCAGTCATCAGGGGGATCTTAAGTGTCCTGTCTTTCATAAACACCGCACATGCCATTCACACCCCCGAGGCGATTGTGGGCATCTAAAATATCTCCGCTGGCGCCATGGGAGGTCTTCATTTGCCGTATCTTGAGGTAATCGTCCTACCGATGTGTCTGGCCCAGGTTATCCTCCTTAAAGATGAGAAGGGCCAGTTTATGTCTCCCGAACAGTCCGATCAACCCTGCCAACGCCTGGAGTACGGTTATTTCAAGGGCTAAGCGATCCTCCCGCAAGGGGCCTCGCCACACGAGCCAGAGGTTGAGAAGGGTGAAGTTGCTCGTTTCGGCGATGCGACCCTTTTCGTCCGTGACGACCTTGAGGAGCTTGAGGCGGCCGAGGAGGCGCAGGGTGGGGTCGACGAGGCGATGGGGTTGACAATGTTCCTCCCAAGTCGTCATCGAGGGTTCCAGGAGGCCAGTCCGGGCGTTGAATCGAGGCAGCCGGTGTCGGGGGCAGGGGACAAGCCCAAAGATCTGGGGGGTCGAGTAGAGAAAGTTGAAGAGCTGCGGAAGAAGCAGAAGGAAGATTGTCTTGGAGAAGTGTCCAAGGATACCGACGACGGCGAAGATCATGCCCGAGAAGTAGCAGTAAGTGTCACCCACGAACACTCGGGCCGGATACCAGTTATGGCACAGGAGCGCGAGGCTAACGCCGATCCACGGGAGGAGGAAGTATAGAGAGAAAAGATGCGAGTCAGTGGCTGGATGGGGGTACGGCGTGAGCAGGTACAGGCAATCGTTGATGGCAATCAGAACAGCCACGACGATGCACTGCGAGACCTCGATGCCATTTATGCCGGCAAGCATGTTGATGCTCTGAGGGCAGAACATGGCAAAACATGCCATGTAGATATAGTATAGCGGCCCGAGGTCAAAGAGCTCTCCGAGGTATGGCTGAAGCGGGACCGGTATGACGATCGAGGTGACAGCGAAATCGACAAAGTACACGACCAAGATCGGGATGCAAGCTAGGCCCGGAATCCACCACTTGTGACGCCATCGTATATCGAAGAGGTCGTCGCCGATGCCTAGGAACGCAATTGTCTGGAGGGAGATGATTGCGGAAAGAAAAGACGCAAGCTAAGGGTTTAAGGTCAGTGCCTGTTCATACTTTCTCGCTCGGGGATGAGGCCCAACCTTATTGTGTGGAAATCGATGCAAAAATCGCCCAAGGTTGACATGTTCCACCTCTTGAACCACATCCCTGTTTCCACCACCGCTCGTCGCGGCGACAATATCCTTGTAAAATGGGAAGGGGATGAAGATGATTAGGGCCAGCAGGTAGACGGCGGCGCAAACGGCACCGAGGCATTCGGGGAGTTCTGGCCGGTGCGCCTTGCACAAGTCGTTGCCTTTAAACCCGGCCTTTGCGAACGTAGGGCCCAGCCATCGGATCATAGCATACGTGATGGAAAATGCCAGGCCCGAAAGAGCGAGGGACGCAATCAAGGGTTCTCCCTCGCCCTGGAAGGTGTTGAGAATGATGGTAATGCAGGCGAAGGCGATAGAGAGGTTCGTTAGGCTCTCGGATCGAGAGAGGACCGCGTGGTGCGCCATTTTTGCTACGCCAGTCGAACTCGTCTCCTTTTCTTAAGTCGGTGAATCTTATAAGAGAGGTAAGCCCTCTTTGGGAGAAACGACGGTCGAAATTCGCTGGCGAGGATAAGGGTCGCAATCGCGACTTCCCGAACTACCCACGTTCGCAGGACGGAAGGACAGCTCGGCAAAAAGAAACGGTTGCGTTGTACTTGCGGAGTGTAACATCATAGGCAAACGAAAACATTGAATTAACGTAAGTTCTATAAATTTCGTCGCGCTCGTTAACGGTCGCCAACAGATAGTGAATGCCTGCTTCCACTGGAAAATCCAGGAACAAGACAGAGGAGCTGTCGCGGTATCCGATCATTCCAATCGCGAGGGGCCAGATAGCTTCAATTTCAGGGTCCACAGTGGCGTCCCCACAATCAATGTGTCACTTGCATGTGAATATGTTACGTAAGCAACCATCAGTTTCAAGTCTGTAGTTCGGCGATACTTCTGCACATTCGGCCGGGTCCGGAGCCGGGATTTAAGCTTCGGATTCGAAAGCCCAGTACTTCTGTTGGCCCTGGGCAAGTGTGACTTGGTCATGGTTACCGACAAATCGGTACTTATTTGCAATCGTAATGAAATTCATTACCCATCCAAATATTCACAGTACAAGTACTCTGTTGCCTCTCTCCCTTTCCAGTGTGTCGGTTGTTAAACCAGTTCCCACTTTGCCATGAACGAAAATGCCATGCCAACTTTGCCCTTGCTTCTAAGATATTCCTCCTTTGTAACTCCCCTAGCGTCCCTATCACCAACTTTCGTCAGGGCCATCATGGTGATGTCCTGTCCGGGTGCCCCGAGATCTCTGGCATTAATATCAGCCCACCACCAAAATCCATCCGTGTCCATCGGAATGTACGTTTCGTTTCGACCGTCCAGGCCCTTGATAGCCAGAAGGAACACCCTCGGGGCGCCTTGCCCGTTCTTTTCAAAGGTCCAGTGCTCGCATGGCCTGCTCATCTGGAAGCGGACAACCTCGCCGCTGTAAACGGGAATCTGACGTTCCCTGGGACTCAGACTCTGCTTGCGGCATCCCTCCCTCTCGAAATCGCCATAAATGTGCGGAGGTGAGCCGTCAAGACCACCGGTGAAATATTCCTCCCAAGTAGGGTTTCGGCCGTCCGAGCGGAAGAAGTGTCTGCTGTCCTGTGGGAAGTGCGATGCCCCGAAATCTTCATTCGACTTGGTGAACTGCCCGGGATTGTATTCTTGCTTCTGCTGACCCGTGTTGGAATCAAGATGGCCGGCTCCCCAGCAAGCGTCTATCAATTTCCACTCGCCGTCATCGATCCGGACAGCATTCCAGGCATGGCCAGTCGCATTTTTCGGCGGACATGGTTGGCCCTTTTTCAGTGGACTGTACCCGACTCCCTTTCCATGACCCGTCACCATGATGCAATCCAGGCCTGCACGCCTGGCGATGGCCTCGTAGCATCCGGCATACCCAGCACACACGCCTTTCCCTTCGAAAATGACATCCTCGGGCGTGACACGGCGGCACGCACCGCTTCGGAAGAGCTCCACGTCGTAGACCACGTTATAGTGCATCCAAGCAAAGATGGAGCGGGCCTTGTCCGTTGCTGACCCAAAAGGGTCGCACAGAGCCCGCGCAAGGAACCCAACGGGATCGTTGCGCGGAACTGTGTGGCGCGGATATTGCGAGCCGACTCGATCGGGAACGGAGAAGTCACGGCATAGCAGACAAGAGGCGGTCTGGTTTGCAGCTGCTCGGTCCGACGCAGCTTGAATTTGTGCATCTGAAGGCCTGGAGCACGCGGGCACAGGCGGTGCAGAATCTCTTGCATCTCGGCTTGTCGAAGGCAGCGGTGGAGGCGCATCTCCATTCGCCCTGTGGCCGTTCACCGGTGATTTGTACTCAGAGGGAGGTGGGGGCAGCCTCCGCGGCGTAATCGGCTTCTGGGAGTCCTGATCCAAGCCTGGTGACCTAGCTGGGCGCGACGGAAGACGGGGTGGAAGTGAAGGCCGCGCAGGTGGCGGGGGTTCAAGCGGCCGGACGTTGGGTAAATTCTTGTTAGAAACCAATGGATATCTCGACTTGATGTCGCCGTTGCCCTCCTCTCTAGCCTCTTGATTTCTTCCTTCCACCGCTCGCCTTGTAGGTGGCAGCGGAGGGAGAGACGCCGGATCGAATGCTGGCGGAAGTTTCCGGGAAGGTCCGTCCGAGACAGAACTGAAGTTCGAGATGCTGGTCCGACCTGCAGATGCACTTGAGAGCGTGGATATGTGTGATATCTCCGATGAAGCTGAGTTCCTTCGGGCATCCGTAGGCGGAGTCGAAGTCGCCGCAGGGCGTCGAGGCGGGAGAGCAGGCGAGTGTTGGTTTGAAGGGGTGCGTGATGGAAGAGGGGGAGGGGCCACGCCTGGCGACGCAGCCGGCGACTCAGCAGGCGACGCTCCTGTTGGTCGTCGAGGCAGCGGGGGCGGAGCTGCCTTTGTCGGTCTCGGCGGCATCGCTGGCCTCTGTGCCTCTATCCGTATTTGTGGTGAATTCGTTGTAGCAACTATCGGGACTGTCTGGCTTCGTGATTCCGTCGCCAGTCGTTGAGGGGGTGGCGGAGGAGCAGCTCGCTTTGATTTGGCATCGGCAACCTCGAAGTTCTTCTGTCGGTTCAATGCAGCGATCCGCTCTGCCAGGCTCGTGAACTGCGTCTCCTCAACCTCGGCCATTGTGGACGTGGCTGTAACGACGACGGTGAAATACGATGTCTTGGATCGAGCTGTCTGCGACTAATGGTGGACGTTGGCTAGTGCGCACCGGAAAAGCGGCACGCTTGGTTGGCGTCGAGTTGTTGAGTTGGTGTATTGGCAGCGTTGGATATGTCTACCATCGCAATCCGAGGGATATCTAACTTAACCTACCATTATCTCTGCCGTCTATGAATGCGTTCTGTACTTAGAATAGTAGAGAGGGGTAGCGATGGAAGGGAATGAATGGCTCCCGATACTGTTTTACTCGGTTGGAAGGAGGACCGAATATGGCGGCGATCAGGAACTCCCGCGCCGAGATGCGGGTCGAGTTGGAGGCGACTGGTCGGGGAATCGCGACTGCAGGTAACTCGGCAATCAGGCAGTTTGTGGTGCAGGCCTGAATCGCTACGACGGAAGACCGCAATTGATGGTTTAACGGCGATGGTTGGAGCGGTGGCAAGTTAGCAACAAGTAATTCCAGCGGGAAGGACAGCATGGAGTATTTAAACCGGGCACACCATTAGCACGCCTCAGAGGCGCAGCCTTGCCACGCCAACACCAGTCGCGAATCCTGGATTGTGGAACTACGTTTCCCTGGGATTGGTGGGGGCGGGGAGATCCTTAAACAGAGTACCTACACTAGGAAAGGAAAGAAATTGCAGCTAGTGGTCACTGCTGGTTCCTGACCAGGCTGGCCTTATCAACCCTCCCGCTGGTGTTTGGTATCTTGCCGCATCGACTTATGACCGAAAGAACGCCCAGGTCCACCTTTACAAGCGCACAAGCCGTTCTATGCGAATAGAGGCGTTGAACTTCCTGAGGGTAGATTATTCTGGCAGTACCTTCGTACCAGCAGCTACTTTAACTCGTTCTACACGTATATGCATTTCTTCTCCTCCCTTCTTCCTGTTGTTGTCTCCTCTGTAATTTGTCAGTCCACTTACCTGTTCCCTGCATTCAATGAATTTATAACCCATGGAGGCTTCTCAAGTGGCAATGAATATGTCTAGTCACTTGATTGCCGGTCTACAAACCAACAAAGGTCTTGGCCCCGTGGGACCGACCTTGAAAGGTGTCAGCCTTCCTCAAGGTTGGTTGGCTGAATCACCAAGTCAGCGAATCAAAGTCAATCTTAGCTGCCGTCTGAACCCCTGCCGCCCGCAGGACAGCCCTACCAAGACTGTTACCGCTACGCTGTTTAGCGCTGTCCGGTATAGTGCCAGAGGCCCGCAACGGCGTAACCAGACGCGAAAGCTCTGGAACACAGCCCAGCTGGCACCGTCCCGAAATACTTGGGTCCCCAACCAGCCATTTTCCACTGCGTCCATCGCAGTTTTTACCAACGACGTCGAGGCTGATACAGGTCAAAACTTAGCGCACAACCGTCTCCAGTCCATTCGAATTGTTTGCGACTGTCCGTCATATACCCAAGGCTGTCTTCATTGAGCCACATTGACTGCGCCGGCGGCTTGTGCAGCCGCAGCCATCAAACCATGGCGTCAGCCGCGTCCAAGTCGAAGGGCAAGGCTTCCGAAGAGCCAAAGACGCCCATGACTTTTCTCGACCTCCCAATCGAGGCGCAACGAGAGATACTTGGTCACGTAAAATCTTCCTGTTCCTCCAGTGCCTGAGCTGTATTTCTTTTGGCTAACCTCGCGATACAGTGCGCTCAAGCCGAGTTGATCTGTCTCTCCCTCGTGTCGAAGCACTTCCGCGATTTAGCAGCCGCGCAACTCTACCGAAACTTCTTCATCGTCTTCCCCGACGAGGATGACCCGAGTTACGATTCGCCGATTGACGGTCTTGCCGGGGGTCTTGATACCTTCGTGACCAGCGACTACAACTACGCACAACATCTCCGAGCGCTGTGTCTGGATACTCTGAGCGGCGCCGAGCGAGGGGAAAGAGCATACAAGCCATATCTCTACACGACTAGTTGCGGGAAGTTTATGAATACACTGTTGCTTCTAACGCTAAAGAAGGCAACATGTCTCGAATCCTTCAAGTGAGGCCCTTTCGAGCTAGCACAATCACGACGTGGTACTAGACTAGGCTGACATGATACCCCAGATGGAACATTCGAGTTGAGTTGAGCCGACCCGTTTACAAGGCCCTACACCGAATACCTACGCTCAACAACCTTCATATTCGAATGCAAGCCGGCCCGTCTCTCTACGAGCCTCCACCAACCTTGCCCTTGGCGCCAGTGACACCGCCTGTTTCTGGTCCTATAATGCAATGGGTCGAGCAGCCCGTGTCGCTACCGCCGCCCCCGCCTCCGAATCAGTTATTCCAGCCTCCAGGGCCATTCCCAGGCGGGCCTCCTCCCTTCACAACAACCGTGGTGGTGCCTCACTATACGTCTCCGCCCCCTCCTCAGCCAAAAGCGCCGCCGAAGCCCAAGCTGCTGCGAAAGGTATCGATGACGAACGAGCCTCCCACCTTGTCAGAGTTCAAGAATTTGAGAAGCCTTGCCGTGCTCGACATCGACAGCCTCGACCTGATTACAGAGCTGAAAGCCTGCATTCGGAACTCAGAAGGCACCCTTTCGCACTTGAAACTTTCATTCTCAGACTCGCTCGCCTCAAAATCGCGGAAACCAATTCCCGAAAACGACCCAGAAGACTCTGATGTCGACGATGAGTTCCAGGTGGTGGCACTACCAGCAGCCTCCGGGGACTCTGGGGGTCCCGCCAAGGCTTTCCGCGCGCAGGAGGAGAAGAGGACACAAGAAACAATACTAGGAAGAATCTTCGGAGTCGACCAGTTCGTGGCTAAGACGCTGCCGGAACGACGCAAGAAGGAAACGCCCAAAGTCGAAGAGATGGAGAAGCTATCACCCGAGGAGTCCTGGGTGTCGTCGCTCAAACTTGCGTCCAGCAAGCTGCTGGCTATTGTCAAGGAGAGCGATTCTAGCGTAACTCCTGGGCTGGCCGAGCAGGAGGTGCTTGACATAATCGTCTCGGCCGCCAAAAAGTATACCAAGTCTGATTCGGTGCAGAAGGCTCAAGGAAGCGCTGCCTCACCAAACACGCTGCTCGCAGAGGACGACGTGATACCGCCCCAATTAGCATCGTCCTCGGGCAGTACACCAACTGTCGAGTTGAATGCTGTCGCGTCTGGTGGTGCTTCAGGAGACGATGGCATGAATGGCTGGGCCAAGAGTCCAGGCTCCAGGAGCTTCGAAATTAGGCGCAACGACCCCAAGGACATCGATATCGCCTACACCGGAGACACCGAATCGCTAGGCTGCAGCTCAGACTCGGGAAGCGAAGACACGGCTATCAAAAATGGCGGCCCCTCAGAGAATGAGCCCAAGTCGTCGGCCGCCAACTTTGGGGACAACCGCGCGTCATCGTCATCGTCATCGTCGTCAAGGAAGCCAACGCCGGTAAGCAGCTCCGCGCTACCGAATGGGCCAACTAATCTTGCCGAGGCCACAATCGAAGCTCAGCGGAGCCACGGTAGCGCGCTTCGGGCAAGGCTTCTCGATTCCCGAGAGCGCGTAAAGCAACTGAACAAAGAGATACAGTATTTGCAAGATAATTCGGATCCAGACAGCATCGCCATTGACCTTAAGACGCGACAGTGGAACGAAGTTAAGCTAGACATCAGAAGCACCGAGCAAGACATTAAAAAGGTGGAGGCCGACATCCTGGATGCCCAAAAGCACGCAGTCGTGGACAACGAAGAGGCGAGAAGCCGGAGCATTAGCGACTACATCAAGTCTACAAGAGGGCTTGGATTGAAGTCGTTGGCAATCCACCTCATTCCCGTGCGGCCATCCGTCCTTTCAAGAGCCGTCGATCTCCACGTCCTCGAAGAGCTGACTCTCCTCAACGTGGGAAACCAAAGCCCCATCTGGGGGCTGCTTCAGAAGGAGAATGCCGCGCAACCCCTCGCGCTGAAGAAGATATTTACCGACAACGTAGCCCAATCTTTCTTGAGGTGTGTCTCGGAGCTGAAGGAAGTGACCGAGCTGTTCATGCTGGAACGGTCTGCCAAGTATAAACCTGAGAGCTTCGCCTCGAGATCGACCGTGACCATGGATCAAATCCGCAAGTCCGTGTTGAAGAGGCATCTGCCAACGCTCAAGTACCTGATGATCAAGAACGACTACCAGACGTCGTGGGATGTCGACGAGAAAGCGATGCTCCTGATTTGCCACCAAGGAAAGCGGCTAGAAGAGCTTACTGTCAGCATGGGAATACGGACCGTGGTAAGTGATGACCTTCACATTCAAGGGCCGAGAGAAGAGGCTGACAGGCTGCCAGCACATGCTCTGCCAACACATATCCCACCTGGCAAATATTAGGGCGCTCAACATCGCACACTTCAGAAACGACGACACGTGTGTCTGGGTCATGCGCGAGACGCAAAAGTTCATCATCGATGCGCTCGCCCCGCATCCGCACCTGAAGCTCGAGTGGATCTCCGTGGACAGCGACCGGGCTGTTCAGGTCATCCGCAACGAAGAGCCTTCGAAAAGATCGGACAAGAGGGACAAGGACAGGAAAGGAAAGGGCAAGGCTACGACTACCACGCTCGCCGCATCAGTGGCGGTCGACGACATGCTGCCCCCAATACCCATACCCACCTTCGACGGATGGGACTCGGACGACAACAGCGATGACGATGATGAAGATGACGACGACGACGACAACATGGAAGATGAGCTTAAGGTCACGATGCACGAAAACCTTCAGTTTTACGACGTGTGGGGTGTCAAAAGCTTTGAAAAGCAGATCCTGCTAGGCAAGCTTTGATCAACAAAGGGGGGG
>Ga0247774_1000072_pt1 | contig 44947 bp, 44 predicted proteins | sample UWRJL001104B6_FD_179933 | JGI IMG/M metagenome (GOLD analysis project Ga0247774, IMG submission 179933) | Plant litter microbial communities from Arlington Agricultural Research Station in Wisconsin, United States - UWRJ-L001-104B-6 | ecosystem: Environmental > Terrestrial > Plant litter >...
TCAGTTGCCCACTTGGAGAGGTATGGCAGGAGCCTCTTCAGGTGGGCAACTGAGTCAGTGAAAGCACGTCCTGCAAAGCCCATGCCTCAAAGCCGTCAAGTGTCTTACCCACCAGCCAATCACTGGATTATTTTTTCCGAAGTACACGTGTCTCTCTCCGTGCTGGGGACGTATTCCTCCCATGAGAGCCTGCCGGTGAGACCGCCGAAGATGCTGCTCTGTTAGACATTGGGGGCCATTTTGCAGGCAAATGAAGCCTTCAGTGAGCAAACACATCGAACCCCTCGTCAATTGCCCCCGCATGTTCCAGGTTTGAAGGTTGCGCGGCTTCCCAGCAGGACGGGACGCTGGGACCGCCTTGTGGTGCCCGATCCGTGCAAAATATACGAGACATGATGGACCAGTCAGCTGCTTCGGTTCTCTCCTGTGCCTTGGCGTGCCAGCTTGCCAGCTTCGCTTGCTGTTGCTCGATTGGAAATCGAGTCACAGTTTCCCCATCTTGAACGGCAAGGCATCTCCAACCACCAACATCGGAGCAGCTGTGTCACTCATTCAGACTGCGTCCTTCTGTATCGGCCTCTACCGGTCGACATGAATCTTGGGATGGTCTACTTGGTCAAAATTTCCCCAACTGCCGCCGCAGATACCGATCACTATCGGGCACGAGAGCGTTCGAGACAATAAATCTCGAGTGAACCATTTTGCGCCACCGTGTCACGCCGCCGACTTGTTTGTTGAACATCGATTGGTCAGGACTCTTACGACTCTTACGGCTCTTGCGACTCTTGCGGCTCTTGCGACTCTTGATTGAACCGAATCCGGCCAGCCTCGCCTAAGCAAGCTAGACCGTCGGCTGCGGAAGCAATACACTTTGACGACTCGTCCATCTCGACATCTCTTCCCAAGCATCGCATCGCTCTACAGCAAAATGCATTGAGACGCCGACCTTGAATTAGACTATGCCGGTTGATAGTCGTCCAAGCGCATTCCTTCGACAAGCAACAATACGCTCCGGCCAACGTTAGCAGCTCTATTGATGAGCCACTCTCCCCATGATTTGGTATCTCCTCTATCCTTTTAGAGGGTGCGTAATCTGTCCCCCTTCTGTGCTCGAGACTCATGCAACACATGCTGCAGTCCCGGAACGCTTGCTGATGACATCTCTCTCGCAGGACCACCGAAGCTCCTGTTCTCGGCCCGACACACCCTCTACGAAACGCATTCACCCGCTATGGGCGCTACGTAGCTCGCCACGTGGTGACGATTCTTCTCATCTCGATTGCTGTCGCGGTGATTCTAATATATCCATTCCCATACCTCTACACAACCGACTTCACCAATGGCGCCTCCAGTCTTCCCCACCACGTCTGGACGGTGGCCCAACCGCTGGAACGCAAGTCTGCCATTGAGCCCGATGTGATAATGCGATCGATATGGGTTCATGGGAGTTACATGAAAGCATTGGACCGCGACATTCTTCTCGGGGCTCTCGAGCTCCAGGACGAGCTGCTCGGCACGACGCGGAACTTCAACCCCCGGCAACCGAATAATAGGCATCTGGTGGATCCTGGAACAAGCCGCGACCTCACTATTGTTGAGAGGGACGCGTTCCACGTGGTGAATGGGTTGACGGAGCAGTCGTGGTTCTTCCACTCGCCACTACAGTACTGGGGCTGCGCAGCAGAAAACATCGAGGGCGACGAAGACATTGTGGGGACGGTCAACGAGAAGAAGACGCAACCAACGTCGGTCAATGTCACTTTGCGGCACTCCATCGTCTTCAGCGGGAAGAGGTTCGAGGAGAGAAAGCTCTTGGCTGCGGACGCCTTGGTCATTACCTTGATCCACCTGCGCGATTCGCCCATAGGACGGCAATGGGAGCGTAAGGCAGAAGAGTTCGCCGCTCGTCTTGCGGACAAGTGGGCCATCTTTCCGTCGGATGGGCGAAGCATGCCAAGCCAGCTTTACGAGTTCCAATTCCGGCCCATTTCGAGAGAGGACGTCATCACCCTCACCCTGGCCTACGGCCTAGCCTTTGCCTACACCATGATACGGGTATCAGGACTGAGGGCGGTCAAGTCCAAGATCGGCCTCATCGTCACCGTCATGGCTCAGATCGCTGTCTCTATCTTGTCGAGCTTTACCGTGTGCGCCATCTTCAAGATAGACCTGTCCATGATTCCGCACGCCGCGTATCCCATTGTCATTCTATCCATGAGCCTGGAAAACATATTCCGGCTCATCAACTCGGCCATCCTGACCCCGTCCGAGGACAGTACCAGTAGCCGTATCGGATATGCCTTCGGGGAGACGGCACACATTGCGCTTGCTAGCACGGTGCAGAATTGTCTCCTGCTGTGGCTTCTCTCCAAGGTGGTGGCACCTGCAGTTGCGCACTTTTGTATTTTTGCATCCATTGCTTTTGTCTTCGACTACTTCTACCTTTCCACCTTCTTCCTATCAGTTCTCAGCGTCGACGTTCGTAGAACCGAGCTCAGCGACGCCCTGGCCAAAGCATCGCTAAGACAACACCAACGCCTAGGTTCTGACGCGCAATCAACTACGGCCCCTCGCTGGACCTCGGCTATGTTGGGGGGAAAGACGGCCATGTCTACGAGAATCGCGGGCACAATCATCGCGGTAGGGTTTGTCCTGATCGCTCAGTGGCATTTCTTCGAGAACGAGTCGATGCCGTGGGTTTTCATTCAGTTGCTGCTGGGAGGGGATAAGAAAGACTTTGGGCCGGCTGAAGCTGCCAAGTCATCTTTGCTGGTAGACATTCATCAGGCCCGGAGTCCTACGTCGTGGCTGCGTCTCCAAGACCACGAAACCGCAAGGGAAGTCATCCACGTGGTGAAGCCGGATGCCCACAGCTACATTGCTAGGGTGTTCGAGCCGCTGGTCTTTGTCCGTCGCGGTGCCGATCGTATTCCTCACGAGCCCGAAGGCAGCCTGTTGCCTGCTGTGTACGACTTTCTACATCATCGTCTCGAGCATTTCCTCGTCACAGTCCTGGTCGCCTTGGCTGCGGTGCGCCTCCTTACGAACTACCTGCTTTCGAATGAAAGCGCCGACTCCAAAGATTGGGATGCCGACGAGGAAGCTCTGCTGTCGGTAAAGACCAACGACCCAGGCCACTCGCTTGACGTAGTTTTGATGTCAGCCTCGGCAGATGGCCACATCATCTCGGTGGGGCTGGATCGAGATGTCCGGGTGTGGAATGTGCAACTCGGAACCGCCAACCACTCGATTCTGGAGTTCGAGCGTCCAAGAGAGAAGTATTTTCCCATCCTGGCAATGGCCATCGACGACGCATCCAACTGGTTGGCGCTTCTCTGTCCGAATGACGTCCTCACGTGGAACCTCTCGGAGCATCGGTGGGGACCGTCAGTGCCTCTTGACACCCAGAGCCGGAAAACCGAGGCCTTTTTCTTCGGTTACCCAAGGACCGGGTACATGTACCCTTTGGTTGTGGTCTGGCGTAGCGGTACCATGACACAACTTTGGCCAGAGACTGGGGAGTCATTCGACTTTGTCATTTGCAAGAGCCCGTTGGTGTCGGCTCACCCACTCGTACAAAAATGTAAGTCCGTCTTGGGCCTTAGGCTCTTGTTTGTCGTCTCGAATTTGACCCGCTGACGCGATGCAGCCCTCACCAACCGTTCTTGGGCAAGGCTATCGGTTCTCACGGCCTCGAAGCGAAGCTGCGTTCACCACGCAATCCAAGGGGATGATGGATGGACGTCAGACCATCTCGAACTTGGCGCATCGGAAGATGGGGATGTGCACCAAGTACTTCCCCTTCCCGATCTAGGCGCAATGCTCGTAGCCAGAATACGTTCCGTGCGGCTCATCGACATGCACGACCACCGCATCATTCACAACTTTACGACCGAGCCGATGCGCCCTCGATCGCTGCGATGCCATTACTCATCACGTCGAAAGTTGCAGTGTGGGTCTCTCGGGATCGGCGCCATGGGCCTGGTGTACGCGGAAGCGGCGGAAACGGGAGACTGCGTGATACAAACGTACCGGGCCTGCGAGGAAAGCGACACAATCTGCTTTCAGGACACGTCATCCCCGTCGTGTAGAACGTGTTGCCCCTGGACCCGAGCCCGGGAGTTGCGTACGCATGTGAGCGATCCAGGGAAATGGGAAGCTCTCGCCAACGGGTGCGTTGTCGGCCTGCGAAAGATGAACGATCATTCCAAGCAAAAGAAGTCCCGCTATTCCAGCCCGGCTACCGGGCTTAGGCAGCGGATATACCAGAATCGCTCTGCCGACCTGCAAAGGTCTCAGCCGGATCAGTGGGAGGTTTGGCTTGTCTGCCAGCTGGGGCGGCAGAGCCTCCGCGAGACGCGTCCGCTCCATGACGAGGATGACTCTGCTTCGCATCTGATGATTAATGAGCTGGGGCCCATCGTTAAGGTCGGACTAACTTCGATTGCCGTTGGATTCGGCAACGAGATTAAGCTTATTACTGTGGGACACGAGCGGTTTGGCGACTCTCTCGATGCATTTGGGAACGGGTCTACGCCAATCACCATTCGACGACAGCGACGAGGAGGGGCCGCATCCAGAAATCACTTGGCCGGCAAAGCCCTTTAAATGAGTTTTTTTTCTTTTTCTTTCCTTTGATGATTCTCTCCATGGCGCGGTTTAATGGCGGAAATCCAGTGCTTTTATTAATGCATTATGGCATGGCCTAAAGCGTTGGCGAGCCGCCATACTCGAAATATGACGGGGAGGGGGCCTCGTGGAATCGGCGATGTGGTTTTGATACCCCGCAGTTTATAAGCATAACGGTGAGAGGGCATCGGCTGGCGTCTTGCAAAAGTATTATTTATGGCGGTTAGGTTGACAGGCGAAAGATTTGGCGGCGCTGGTCGGCAGGAGGTCAAGCATATATGATCGATTGGAGAAAGGGGACAGTGAGTTTGTTGGGAAGTTGGACGGCGCCGGCTGGCTATTTACTGGCTTTTTGTTGTATGTGTGTGTATATGTGTGTAGAGCTAGTAGAATGCGTAGCTGGTATCAAAGGGGGCTTTATATTGGGGGAGACTAGCCCGATGGATGAAGAATAATCATCCCCTTGACGCGGAAAAGTACATCTGTCGATAGAGTTTGATAGTAATTATACAGAGTTGAACAAACGTTCGAGCGCCGTTTCCTACCCCGAGGTAAATATTTATGAAGCTATCGACACATCAATCTATCTCAATTCCCGCGTTAACTTTGGCATTGATTCCGACATTTTATTCATCTGCTCTCCTTTTTTAAGTCTTTATTATTCAACCGTTAGATGCGATTGAGAAATGGAATATTCAGAAACACACGTTTCCCAAACGGCAATCCCCAAATTTGATCATGAAAACTCTCGAGCTCCATCACAATCCTCCAGTCCTGAACCTGGGGTGGTTCCAAGAGTAGAAATTCTATTCACGCCCCTTCCGTCGTCCGCGTCGTCCTCGACCGCGACGGTGCGGGGAACTTGTCCGGGAACCAAATGATACACTCGTCGCACCCGTCCTCGAGCTTGATGGTTTGCCAGATGTGGCGCTGCGCGCAGGGCTTCTGAATGAGCGACGCCGAGCGGCAATAACGCGCAAAGGTGAAGGTTTGGTGTTTGCAGCAGAATTCGTGGGCGTAGTAGTTGCACATTTTCTTTTTTAGGATATGTGATTCCCCGCGACCTCTTATTTAAGCCTGCTCTTTTTCAGAACAAATGAGAAAGCGTGCTTTCGAAGTTGCGAGTATGGTGTTTTTGTGCAGTGTGAAAGCGTGTTGAATGGCGGGGATGGCGACAAACAAATGAGTATTAGATGTGCAACGGGTGTTGATCTTGAATAGTTTGAGGTATACGAAAAGGGTTTCGGTAGCGTTTGTTGCTTCTAATTTCGTTTGCTTAGAGACAAATGGCCAGCCCTGTCGAATTGGTGAGGCTGACAGACTAACACGGAGTAGGAAGCTGTGGTGTTATTCGCTCAACCGGCAATGCTGCTTGCTACTTTGTGGGGAGAGAATAGACAAAATGGTGCAATGATTTTATTTCTCGCTAAAAAGGAAAGGGTGGTCGGCATTGACGAAAAATCTGTAGAATATTCTCTTTTTTCTTTGCTCTCTTGTCGCGGTCGTGAGTCTGAGGTGATAATCGGGGCGGCGAGACCAAACGCTTTAATATCCCCGCACACACACACACACACACACACACACACACACACACACACACACAATGTTCATCATTGAGTGTGTTAAGAAAGCGTCTGAGATGTTTTCACACATTTCTCTTGCCACCTTAGCGTGCAAACATACCCAACTATTCGGTTCGAATTCTCTTCAAGATCCTTCCTTGTCCGACCCGAACTCGTTGCGGCTGTGCAATCAACGCCAAGTTTCTATCAAAGTGGTCAACTTACGGAAGATTTAGACGAGGGACAATCCAAAGACCGAAAAAGTGTCTTGCCTTAAAACAGCCATTGTCCCTCTACGCCGAGTATTCGGGATGCCATGTACTCTGATGCCAACGGAAAGAACATCGTACAATAACATCTGACGTACGGGAGTTAGTCACTTTCTTGTTACAAGCGCAGCTTCTCAAAAAATCCAATGTCAATCCCGAATTCTTCCATGAGCCGGCACTCCCCTTACCTCGCATCGTACTGTTGGTCAATTACGTGGGGGGGTGAGGAGGCTGATGGTTGAGGTTTTGATGCCAACTTGTCTTTCTACCTCGCAAGAACGAGATGCCCAGCACCTTGTGGCCAGCCACGGTGAGTTGCAGACAAAAGCTGACGCGTGTTTGTATCCCCTGTAGGCGGCCTGCATCGGCAGTCACGAGTTTCAAGATCTGTCATGACACTTTGAGACTGAACATCCAAACTTTCGTCACCCTGTCATTCTGCAAAATCAATCGGCAGTTGAAACGATCGCCCGGGGTGGGTGCTTGGTCAAATATTCATCGTATCGTGGAAGATCGGGAGAGAGTATCAAGGCCTTATCTAGGGCATGGGTACGAGGATGCAAAGAGAAGCTATAAGTGCCCTATCGGTGGGTTCGCAGCCTCGTTGATACGAAACATGCGTGTATTCAAACTCTTTGTCCAGTATCCAGTCTAAATGAAAACGACCGGCGTTTATTCGGCGCCGGGAATATGTCCCACCGTGTCCGCTTCTGCGTACCCCGTTGGGAAGGTGGCGTTCGCTAGATAGAAGCTGAGAACAGTGTCCTTACCATCAGTCTAAACCCGTGAAACGTTGCCTTGGGGATCCTCTATCCTAAACCCGTCGCCCATCAAGACCTGACAAGTGGCTTTGGGGACGACGGCTGCTCTTGTCAAACATAACTTGCGATGGCGCTGAGCTCATTCCCTTGATGCTTCGATGGAAGATTGTGTGCTGAGGACATCCTGCGGAGACTGCGGAGACTGCGGAGACTGCGTCAGAGATCTGTGTAATGCTGCCAACTCGATCTGACTGCTGCTTGACAATGTCTTGACCCATTCCCAGCTTCGTGCGACACACTCCACTCGAGATGCTCATGTCGGTCGAACAGCTTTCGCTAGTGAAAATCGTAGTCTAGAGTATCCTCGAAGACAATATCTTGCGTGCTTCATTTAAACCACTTTGGGCACTGGGAGTCGCAGGGCCAGTTCTTGGCGTCTACCTGAGAAGTAGCATTCATATGGTAGTCGAGAGCCAGAAATTGGATTGAGAATAGATCGTGCAACACAGGACAGCCCACAACATCATGGGCGGCCAGGCTCTTGCTGCCATTCCATATCACTCCCAAGCGCAACGCAGCTTGGACATTGTCAACTCGAAGGCTGCATGCCTCAACAGCGCGAAGTTGCTGACACGAAAGTGCCGCCATGTCACATGAGGAGGCCGCCATGGCTGGGAAGGCTGGTTGCCAGCCTATCTACAACTGCTGACTGCTTGTTCTGCATGCAGGTGGAACCCCCCGCATGATTTCGACAGTCGCATGGGCTATGAGACAGCCAGTTCTGCAGGTGTACAACAACCTTGTTGGAGGTGGATTCAAGCCAAGGGACATCAGACGGCTCCAGATGGCTCCAGACAACTCTCGAGGGCTTTGTGGGTAAGTGCGTTTAAGCGATGCACTTCAAACCGGGATATGTGACGCACGAGGAAGGGAGCTGTGAGTGTGAATGCCATATGGGCCCGTCAACTCCCGTGAAAGATTTCAACAATAAACAGCAGGCTTCTGGACCAGGTTTCCAAGGCTCTTCTGAAATGGAGTGGTGTTTGATAACAAATATATCGTTGAAAACTAGTAAGTTTAAATCGCGCATTCGCCAGCCGGTCTGAAGTTGAAAGGCAAATGCAGAGTAAAGTGCAGGTTCGCGAGGGCATCCTCTTGACTCTTCACCGCCAGTTTCAACTAATCTTAATTCCACTTTTATTCCGTTTCGTGGAACACTCCCGATCTCACGCAGGTTGCATATGGCAGCGTCTCTCCGTGGATCTTTGCCCCGCCTTGTAGAGGGTGCCCACCCCCGCTCCCTCCTGATGGTGGAGGGGTCATCGAATCGGCTAGGCATCCTGTGTACGAAGGTACTTCGATGCGCTGTCAACCATCTACGGATAGGTGTTGAGAGGGCGTTGTGGAAGAATAGATTGATGGAGAGGATGGCCGCATATATGAAGGCCAAGTGCGAGTGCCGCCTCTGCACTGGCCTGGATTAACCAGCTGGCTAGCGGGGAAGCCGGTGGGCGACAGGGGATCGCCGCGGCCGAGGGCAACGACCGACAACAGCTTCGAGGCACCAGCGTGTTTCGAAGCCAATTGGGCAGACCTGCGAAGATTGAAGTACTCTTCAGGCTCGGCTGAGGTTGCGATGGTCAATTGGCCTTGTCTAGTCACTTGGCGGTGCTAGCAGGTTAAGAATTTAGAGCTTCCACGAGCTCCGTAAACTTGCCAGTGACATGACCGGGAAAAAAAATCGGGGGGCTGGGGGGTGGAATTTGACACGTCTTTGGGCGACGAGGCGCGCGCCGCGTTTGTGTGCGACTCCCCGAAGTGGTTGCATATTGGTGGGGTGTGGAGCGTGAATCTCCCGAGCAGACACTGAAGAGACACAGCAGGCTGGCCTTCTCACCCGCCGTCGGAGCCTCCTCAGTCCTTACGATAATTCTACTATCGATAGTGACGACTTTGAACTTGGGTTTCTTGCCTACGATTCTATTCAGAAGGGGCCGCGATTTTCCTCCATCTCCAGCCATAGCCGTTGTCGTCCACGCCAAAGAATTCTTCCCTCTCATATTTAATTATAGTACAGTTGCGCGAGGAGCGAGAGCTGAATCGACCTTTAGGATTGGGTGTACCGAGTACGACTACGGAAATAGGTCGCGTGTGACTGTTCTGCCCAAATAACCTCCACAGCTGTTATTGTAGAGCTTGAGAAGAATCATGGCATATTCGGTGACGAGACTAGGCTGGCCGCGCAAAGGCGATGGCGAAGGATGAAGAAACAGATGTCTCAGAAATCTGCGACCCGCAGTAATAACCACACGTCGTCTAGTTGATGGTGTATGTCATCAACCCTGTCGCGGAGCTCTACGAATGGAACTTGGCTACCTCTTAGATTGAGACACGGCCGGGAATTAAAACAGGCCTTCGGTAGCCGCGAGGATGAAAGACAAACTTTCCAAGCTTCCACGGTTGCCTCCCTACCAGTTGCTTTCTGAGCACTCTCCTTGCCAGTTCCGCCTTGCTCTGTGCTTTTCAATTAGGTTGAGGCACGATGAAACAGGTCGCAGACATAGGCAGAGGAAGGCGCACAGGTGCAGAGCTCGGGCAGGGGCCTCATATGAGGTTGAAGCGCTCTACCAAGGCAGACGCCTCTGCCGATTTCATTCTTCCTATGAAGGCGCAGGTGGTCTAGGAACCTTTCTTTTGCGACGAGAAGGGTATTGTCAGGTCAGCATAGAGGTTTCACGAAATGGGGAGGTTATTGGAATTGTCTTCCTCTACTAGCGTGGTAGATCGGTCTTATTCGAGCATCAAAAGAGTGAGATTCATTTACTGCTGAGTTGGAGTCTCTTAATACTCAAGATCATCTCGTGCTTTTGAAAAATCCGGTTCGAACCTCCGTACAGGAGCCAAAAGTACCGAGTGCCAGTGTTGGCAGCTAACGACCCCTGTCAGCGGCTGATGCCCGCCCTGTTCCTGGCTTGACCGTAGTGATTCTGGATTACGGCAGGCGTCGCCACCAGCGCAAAGACTCGGTATTTGGGTCCATAATAATTGTGTCCTCATCCCCGTGACTAGATACATTGCACAGTAACGCAGGCCCAGGCGCCCAGCCTGCAGCGGTTGACGGCACGAAGGCTATCCTATCTGGCCCCGTTTAATTTTGCCTCTTCCCTCCTGCATTTTCTCACTCCCTATTCGACAACGACACCGGTGCGGATTCGTCCTGCTCGTGGACGACATTGAACAACTCATCGTGCAGGCCAGAATCCCGCCATTAATCCCCTACGGTCCCTTCGCTGTTTACAGTTCTGCACCGACCGCCGTCATTCGCTGTTATCTTGCGACCTGGTGTGCCACCATCACTGGTCCTCCGTACTACGCGTTCGAGTACATCAATCTGATCTCGAAGTCGAGGCCCTGGTTCGGGCTCCCTCGCTCCATCTCAACGTCACTCGTTTATTTTAGTGTTCCCTGCCTCTTTTCATTCTTATTATTACCCTAATCTAGGTCCACTTGTTCCGGCGCGCCGAGCTCTGATCGTAAATTTCTTCGCCTCGCTAGAATATTTCCGCACTCATTCGTTCCCTCTAGCAGCTGCTGAGAGATACTCGCACCGGCTTTCCAAGACATTGCGCATCGACACTTGGACCATTTCGTCGCCGTTCATGCACAGTCCAACTTGGGTCTGCGCATCTCCTTAGAACAGCATACACTCGTACATAATCCTGCTTGCCCTAACTGGTTCAATCGCGGTCTCGCGAGGTCGGTTTGTCATGCATCTCTAAAATCCCTTTGGACTCAATCACATCTTCCACTTTCGAACACGACCACCTTCCATCACCTGTTGGCCTTTCTGGGATTCGAACACGACGACGCCTACCTCAATTGACTCCGACGCTCTTCACCTCAATTGACGAAAGACCCAACCAGCCTGTCTTTGAGAGGTTCTACCAGTGGAGCCCTCAAAGTGCTACTGGACTCCGCTTTCACCGCCTTCCCAGCTCGGGTCGCCTTCGCTTGGCCACGTCAAATCACGTCTCGTCATCATACCAAAACAACCAAGGATGGCCCCTTTACGAAGTCAATTGAGTTTCCTTTGATCTGACTTATAAATTGGAGACGAAGCACACGAGGCACAAAGAGAGACGTCATGGTTTCAGCAAAGCTTCACGACCGCACCTTGATATTCAGTTTGGAGCCTCAATCTTTTTTGTGGGCATCATCCGGCCTTTGGTAGTCAACGGCACCATACCGCAGTCCAGCGGTTCAGCGATTCATAACCAACGATCCACGCAGCAGATCCAGCCCATTCGAGCTCCCCATTGGCCTTGGTCGCTTTGCATCCCCTACCTGTACAACCAAAAATTCCCCGAGTCTGATCTCAATCATTGTATGATATTGGTCAGTCGCCCGCCAATGAGTTCTGCCCGGCCGATGCCAACCTCGTCCGGCTAACAAATTTATCTTTGTAGTACCAGGTAATTTTCAAGTTGGCGGTATTGCCGTTCTGGACACGCAGGGTCCTCCAAGGCCAGAACCCCAGGCTCTGATCACGTTGCTCCGAATTTCATGCTGTGCTCAGCACCGAGCAAAACACACACGGACAGCATCTCGCGTTTGGCCTGCTATTCTTTCGCCCAGCGGTGACATTCGCCATTTTGAGGCAGCCCTCCTGTGTCTCTATTTAACGTATTACCCATGACTCCGGTACCTTGGCTTTTATAGCCTATCATCACCGGGTTGGCCTCCCGTTTCATCTCTCTCCTTCACCACTCCCATCATCTCTAATCCGACGTCTCCGAGTCCTGCGTCAACCCCATGGCTTCCTCGGAAGTGGACCAAAAGTTTCTGGGCAGGCTGGCCAAAACGGTCGAGCCGACCAACCCATTATTAGCAACCATGCTATTCAAGATTCTCGGCCTCTCTCTTAACCTTGCCGAGCAACTTGTTAGTGCGAAGAAGAAGCGTCGAGCAGCACCGACCGAGCATCCTGAGTTCCTAGAGTTGGTGTTTCACATCATCTGGCTGTCGAGGGAAGGACTCAAGATGTTGGAGCAATATGTGATCCCCAGCGTGGGGCACGAGAGCGAGCTCAAGGTTCTCGCCTTCAAACTTCGCGCGTCATTCTTCCACATATTTGTGTTGTTTCACAATACACCGTCTGTCTCGGACATGAACATTTCAACCCCAGAATTTCTCGCCAGCATGACGGTTCCACCATTGTCGACACCGAGGATGGATAAGGGCAAGGGTGTTGCGAGGGACGATGACCTCGAATCTAATAACTCGTCGTTACAACCGACGCACGCGTTGGAAGGTGGTCCCGTCGGCCCTCCGCCAGGCTTTGGCCCCGAGACTCCAGCTTCCTTCCTGCTACCAGCTCGAGATTACCTCCCCGAGGCACATCAGTATTTCAGAGAGGCTGTAGCATTAGCCGAGGATCTGCTCTGGGGTTCTCACTCGCTTCGTTTATCGGTGAAAACAGAGTACGCTGCCTTTCTTTACGAATGCGTCCACGATGCCGAAGGAAGTAGGAGATTAGCACGAGATACTATCGCCGAAGTTTACGAGGCACAAGAAGGGATGGACGACGACATGTTTGGAGATGCTTGCGAACTGGTGACGGTGCTAGGCAAGATGATGAAGAGAGGCTTGGGATCAAGCAACAACACATTACGAAGCGATCGCCGAACGCCGGGTCCAGGTGGCACCGAAAGCCCTGCGCCCGCACCCCCGCCGGGCATGGAGAACGCGATATGATCACCTCATCGCTACATCGCGGCCGCACCTGGACTCCCCTACATGATCTGTAATACAGGCATCTGCCGCTGGTGAACACCACCAATGCACAAGTTTCAATCTACCATCGGCACCTGAGCGTCTGGCGCCTTTGCGCTATCATTTAATCCTCATTTGCCTCGAGACTTCGCATTTATAACCACCTTCGACATCTAACTACCTTCGCTCCACACCTAATCACATCTATCTGTCCGACTCTGCATCAATATCGGCGCAGCGAGGTTCTCAATTGCATGGAGAGAGCAGCAAAAGGGGTGCTTTTAGGGACAGGATGTTTTTTTGGGGGGGATCTTGGATCTTTTTTGTATTTGTATATAGTTTCTTGAGCCTCGGGACTTGGGAGAGGGCCTATCGATCATTTGCTTTTGTTGCTTGCTTGTTCGTTTTCTTCTGGTCTGTTGATACCCAAGGCCCAGATCGAGCAAGGAGAAGGGGGGCGGAGCGCTTGATCCATCTAGTTTGCAAGCTTGTGTGCTATTAGTGTCGGGGAGATACAGATACAGGCTCGGTTTGAGTTATGTGTCATTTTTTTTTTCGGGAGAAAGCGTCTGTGGTTACGTCGTGTAAGTAAACTTGGTGTTGAGCTACATAGGCATGGCATTGTATCTTTCTCGGACGGGCTGAATATTAGAGCAGCTGGGGGGTTTTCCCAGTGGCTGCATGTTTTGAGTTCAATGGGCTGTCCTTAAGACTGAAGGATTCGTGGGTACGATCCCCTACGCGAGATCAAGTGACCTTGAATTGCAATTGCTGGATGCCCACGCCCCCTTTGGTGTACTTGCCCCATTACCTGGACCATTCGAACAGACCCTTGAGTTCCTGGGTATAATATGGTTGACTAGTAATGAGATCAGTCGACGATACGAGCAGAACCCCCCCCCCCGGAAGCATCACGTAGTAGTATTCACCGTGTCAAATTTAGGCCAGCGCTATTTAGAGCCGAAGCAGGGACGAGGACAATATAGCTCGATTTCAAATCACCCAGCGGAGAGCGGAGATGTCATCACACTCCTATTTCTTTGAAATAATGTCTATTGACAATCTGCAAAGTGAGCAGAAAACATGCCACCTGCAGGGTAACAAAAGAGCACCCCCTTCTTAACCCACTAGGCCGCTAACCATCGCCAGAGAACCTCGTCGTCAAGGAGCTCTACAGCATTGACACCACTAAGAGGCGGCAAACTAAAGCAAAACCCTATGTAGGGCTAAAAATGTATCAATTGGCAACGCTATCTGGAATTAAGAAGGGAAAGAAACCTCGACGCCCCAAACCCGCCGCCAAAATTGTCTCGCCCTGGCTTTTCACCTCCGATCATCATCCTCATATGTATTGCAATATCTCTTCTTCCAAGCTCCATGGCGAGACCCAAATCTCGGGGGGGAAAAACCCCCCCTCCCCCCGCTTGTACTTGCCCCCTCACTTAGTAACTCCTCTTGACCTCGTCCGGACTTCCCAACTCTTCGACCAATCTTTCGCTCAATATGAGACCATCCTATGCTAAATATGAGACACTGGAAGGCTATCGCGAGATAGGTGAGGTACCAAAGACTAGTCGAAAATAATAATGCTTGTGTCGCAGGCGGGTATTGATACGTCTTGCCAGTGGGAAACTTCCCCGTATCCTACCCGAAAAATCCGAAGGCAAGACCCTATCGTGATTCGAAAGTCGTCCATATGGCCGATGGTGCTCCAGACGCCTCTTTACCCCTCGAAATACTTAGGAAGTCTGTGGTAAAACCGGAGTTGTGTAGGACTGTTTGGCGTTTAGGTGCCGATGGTGGCCGCTTCGATAGCAAAACACAAACGCCGGAAGGAAAAAAACGAAAAGAACGATGACCATAAAGAAAAGAAGTGCTGCGTTGTTGTATGGAGTCTGTCTGGGTCGGAGAGGCTAATAATTGTCGCCATCATAGGGAGCATATTCGCTGGGAAGATCGTCGACCCACGACTGAGCCCTGACGCTGCGTTCTTCGGCGAGAGCAGCATCCTCTGCCGTTTCAGTCTTTTTCTTGAGGTACTCGATGGGCACCATCATGCCTGTGACGTTGCAGAAGTTGGCTTGCATCTCCAGCCAGCGAGAGCGCTTCATCTTGGAGTCAATAGTTGCAAGAACTCGGCAATCCCACTCGGTAAAGAATGGGTCAGGTTCGAAGCTGAGATACGGGGGGTAGAGCTCCTCGCGTATTTTTTGCAAATATTCCTGCTCAGCAACGTCTGAATCCGGGTGGTCTTCGGGGTGGCGATGAGGATTGACGGCAGGAGGGACTGTGACGAAGGAATGCTCTGAGCGATCGCCACGCTCGGATTCTCCATCTCCGGCAATGTTACCGCAACCCACATGATGGGAGGCGAAGAGGGTCTCTGCAGTCTGGCGGGCCGTCTCCTTATGTCTGTTACGCTTAACCCTCGAGATTTTCTTCTTCTTCTCTGAAGTGTGCTCTGTCTTGATCTTCTCTTCAATCGTTTTACCGAACGACACAGCTCCCTTGGCCTTGCCCTTCTTCTTGGAACTATCATGCCTTCCATTAGCTCCCATCTTCGTCGGGGCATCGTCTTCTGTAGGAATCTGAGACGAGTCACTGGTAGCCAGCTCTTTGTATCGAGCCTTGACTTCCTCCTTGCTCTTGCTAAGAGCCTGGCAGATGCTGGCCCATGACTCGTCACCTTCTTTCATGCTGATGAGAAGAGCGTCGAAGGACTGGGACCATCCTGTTTCGTTGCTTGAGCTGTCCACCAGACCAGAGCCCCCTGCTGAAGAGGTAGGGCTAGCGCCTGAGGCGTCTTTGCTGCTTTCATCATCCTCGGCTGTATCCCTCTTGTCCAAATCGCTGGAAGTAAACCGGGCGGAAGATTCGAGCCTGTCGGACGAGGAGTCGGCTTCGGTAGTAGTTTTCTCGTCAGACGATGTCTTGGGAATACTTGACTCCACTTCATCGGTGTCGCTGTTGTCTGTGTCACTCTCTGCCTGGCTGTCAGGATCAGCAGTAGCGTTGCCGGCCTTTGCGGAGCTCGCGTCTTCGCCGGAGTTTTCGGAGCTGTACGTGACTGCATTGCTTGAGTCTTCACTCGACGTCACCTCGTCGGGTGATGTAGCAGCCGTGGAGGACTCCAGACTCTCATCAGACTCAGTGTGTTTGGTCTTCGACTTCCTGTTCTTTCTCTCCTTCTTGCGCTCCTTTTTGCTCATCTTCCGAGGCTTGTCCTGCGCCTCGAATTTGTTAAACACGAGATCCACGGCAAGATCTGGAGAAGTCTCTGGGGAGCCGTCTTGGAGAGCCATTGCTGCTAATTGCTGGATGAACTACCGCCAGTAAATTCCAAACAATTTGGGATTCTGTCTTAATCAAGCGACGAACAAATGACGGTTGTGTCTATGTTAAGGACGGTCAGTGCTTTCGGCAAAAGACTAGTCTAGCGAAAGAGATGGAGAGGAAAGTCGTAAAGCGAAGGCAAAACCCTGGTAAGTACGCGTATGTTTCAATCCAAGATTCTCGGTGAAAGCAGGGAGATAGTCGAGGTTGCCTTTGGCGCCGTTATCGGTGGAGCTTGTAACAATATGTGGCTGATGAGCTGTCTTTAGGGCAACCGAAAAGAGCTCAAGGTGAAATTCCAATTTGTGGAGCAAACGCAGAAGAAAAAGGCTTTAAAAGAGCTCGAAAAGAAAGATAATGAATTCAAGAAAAGACAGTCATACCTATTACGTGTGACCCAAGTTGTATGTAAATTCAATCGTCATGTCGTAGGGGGAGATGGCGAGCTCAGTGGCCTGGAGAGTGGTGGCTACTTGTTTCCTCCTACGCGTCTGAGTATTGCCCTTTACAGTGTCAATGGGGCAAGACTGATAGAAGGGAAGATAAATACTTACTGCTTGCCAAGTAGGCGACTGAGTTCGTCAAGTAATTGCTGTCAAAATTGAATCTTCAGACGGCGGCAGGTGACGAGGGAGTGGAGGTAGACACTTCTGGGCGTCTGGCTGTCGGATATCGAGCTTCCAAGGCGTGAGTATTCGGCCTAGATATACGGGCGAGTCCGTTCTGTCCTTAGCAGTGCCTCTTGTCAAAAAAGGCAAACAAATTAGATGCGCGAGTGAAGGACTGAGAATCAAGGGAGGATAGGCTGGTCTCTGAGAGGTGCAGAATGAGGCTGATTCGGCGAAGCGAGATGTTCTTGATATCGACCATATCGACGACGAGGCACGCTCGCAATCCTAGCCGAGGCTCAGGCGAATAAGTGGTTTAAGGGAGAAGTGGCAATTTCTTTCCACTTTGGAGTTATTGTGGGAAGAAAACGGGCTGGAAAGACTCGAGACCCGAGTGGTAGTAGTTTAGGAAGCAGTCAGTCGAATTTAACAGGCAAGTCCTATCCACTCCATGAATAAAGCGACAATATCATACTATGTGATGAAGAATATTCTGAAATTTAACGAAAACTCACGAATGAATGGCATATGACAGTGATTATTATTCACCAAGTGCGTATGCAAGAAAAGGTAGCAATTTAAGCCTTTAGGGGCATGTCCTTCAACATGCTTGAATTTAAACCATAGATGCGCCACAGATGATGCCATCAGATGAGATACCATGCCCTTGGTATCACTTCCAAATATTCTACCACTCTCGGTGAACTGTGCTCATTTTTGGTAATCTCTTTTTGTTCTTGAGCTAGACAAATATGGCCCCCAAGCCAGCATGTCCAGATGTCAAAATTATATAGAGCCATTGTGAAAGACGCGTATGAGTCTTGTTGCGGCATGCTCGATGGTGTGCTCTAATAGCTCCTTCTTCTCTTTGCCTTCATCTGACTCTGGCGCCATGTGTCCTTGTGACTTGCGGCAACTGTTGTGCTGTTATGTGGGCGGGAGAGCCCCTTTTTCGCCAGATTCGCAGGTGAACCCAGCCGCTCACAACTGACAAACAGAGCAGCTGCAGCGATTAAATCGCGCAGTTACTCGGGGAGGGTATCTTGATAAGCAACCACTTCGTTCTCGATTTCTGTCAGTCCCCAATTGGGCATCTTCTAGGTTAATATCAAACGCTCCGGATTTGAATTTTGTAATCTGAACAAGTGCATTCTGTGTTCTGATAGAAGATGACTTCAAACAACCTGCCTCCCCTGCCTCCCAACTTTGCCAAGGCACTCGAGCTCATAGACGAAGCCCACGCCCAGGATCCTCGAGTAGGGAGCGGAACACCGTATGAGCTACGCTATGCTCGAAAGATGACTCGGTGGCTGGAGGCTCGATGTCCTGACGCGTCGCCGGTTCTTCAACTTGCCTGCAGAGCCCAGCATTTCAAGAGGTAAGGTAGGGAAGCTAACAATCCAAAGGATGACGAATGGTGGAGTCAATCTGTTGCCACGCACCAAGGCTCATCTTTCCAAGCGGAGCCGATTGGCCCAGTTCCTGACTCTGAATGTGTTGTAGATGGGAAATCCCGAGAACGAACTACCCGGCTACTCGTGCTGGATACCTCACCTGGCGCGCAAATCTCAAGTCTCTCGCCGCAACGCATGTCGCCGAGCTTCTCACATCCGCATCGACTCCCACGGCCGATAGGAACCCTGTCATCAATCCGTCGCTCTCTGAAGAGGAAGTTGGACGAGTGGCGGCCCTAATCCGGAAGGAGAAGCTTAGCACCGACCCAGAGACGCAAGTCCTGGAGGATGTTGCGTGTCTCGTGTTTCTAGACGACCAGTTCGATGACTTTGAAGCCAGAGATGAGATTGGTGAGGAAAAGATCTTGAGCATTTTACGGAAAACATGGGGGAAGATGAGCGAGAGAGGTCGTGAGATTGCGCTAGGAATGGAGCTTAGTGAGAAGGCAAAGGGTCTGATTAGGAAAGCCATAGCAGGGTGAATGTGTAGGGAATACCTGCAAATCAAAGTAGCTAAGGGGGACAAAATACAAGCAATTTCAAGTGTTAGCCGTAACCCTGAATTATTTGGTGTGTAGTGACTTCGGGTTAGGATATCGAAGAAGAACTGCTCGCGTCTTTGCGCGGCCCGGCGAAATTTTCCAAATGCCTTCAAATTTCCCATCAGATCGCCGAAGAGATCGTTAGGAGATAGAAGACTTAGTTTCCCGCGCCTTGGCACTTGCGTCCCATTTTGCGGCACTGGGTTCTGCAACTCTCGTGTTGGATTCCTGCACTATCTCCTAATATCCAATCCATATAACTTCATCTGATAGAGGACAAAAATCATAGCTATCACAACGACCAATGTGAATAGTGAGAATCTTCCTCTAAACGAATCAAAATTGTGTCCTACCGCGACATAGCATCCAAAGAAGTCTTGAACGCGAATGAGGATACTAGCCTTTCCCAGCCGTTGAAGAGAGTAATTGGTATGCAATATACAATAGCAAAATACGCTCGGAGGGCCTGGCCATGAGATCTGTACGCATACTCTAGGTGATATTCACCGTAAAGATCCTCAATGCGACGGATTCGTCACATCGGCATCGATGGCGACATGCCCTGGGACCCGCGTCCGGAACCGGTCTACGGCTCGTAGTTGAAATTATTGTTGTTGCCTATGTTGTCACTGTTTTCAGCTGGAGGGGACGAACAAGACTTATCGCCGTCCTTCATCACAGCCGTGGCAAAGCCAGTTTGACAGGATTAGGCTAGCAGCTATCGCGTACACTGCTTCCAAACGAGGAATATACTCTGCAACAAATACCCATTCGGATCACCCTGAATGTTCACCGACCCATGCAACCCCCCACCCCCCACCCCAGATACTGAGATGCGATTGTTCACATTCAATACCGCATGCCGCGCATTACAATCGGAATAAACTTCGTGATTCTCTTCCACCTGTCCCGAGAACGAAAAGGTTTGACCGTCGACCCACTTGCCGCCACCTTCAATGATGTGACTGTAGGGCTGGAAGACATCACCCATTATCATGTTACTGTACAAGGTTGCCTTGATGCCTTTATCGAGCTTCGCGAACCCTTCCAACGCGGTTCCCACCTGCGCATACTTCCAACCGTCAGGATAGCTAATACTTATGTGCAGTTGGCAGTTTTTTTGTGTTTCACTTTTATTGATGCCGGGACCCATGGAGGTTTGGAAGGAGTCGTAGGCGATGAGGATGGTGGTGCGGTTTCGCGACAAGTTGGCGGAGACGGATTGGGAGGGGCAGCCGAGTCCTGTGTAGAGGAAGGTGTCAAGCTCGACGAGATCAGGATCAGGGAGGACAGTTGGTTCTCCGGCCAAGGCGCTGAAAAAAAAAGCAACAAGTGGAAGCAATCGAATAAGGCTCATTGTGGTGAGTTTGTAAGAGTTAGAATGCCTGATCTGGAGGAACTCACATAGAATTGTAGCTACGGCATGGTTGAAAGTCATCGAATAGGCTTTATAAAAAAAAAGTTGGGAATAGGACAGTTAAAGCTACCATTTCAGCTCTCAAATTAACATCCAAATGCGGGATGCATTGCTAAACAACGCCTACTCACCTGGATGGTTAATTAAAACGTCCATAGATACCATTCTCGACCCAGTAAATGAGGAAACTTTCATTTACTAGTAGTCTCCGGCTGCAGACTGCTTGATATTGGACGATTCAACCCGTGTCGGGTATGCCCCGCGAGGAGATCCTTTCGGTGGATGCTTGTTCGCCCAGCGGTCTGGCAAGTGTTGTCGCTTGTCAGAAAGAGAGGGAGGATATTCGTCACAGCCGTAGTCGGACGGATGCAACTGAAAGATACGATACAGCCAATTGAGGCAATTTGGGATCTAGATTCCTTATCTCTGATTGTGTCTCTCCAGGTTGATTCTGTGTGTTTTCGTGGTGATCTCCTTGAAAAGCTCTTGCCCGTGGATCTAAGTCCCAGGCTGTCCTGTACAGCTGTCTTCAGCTGCTACCCAAGCGTTTCTGACAGGTACCCGTAAAACTCGAAAAATCGGATCAGGCGCTTGGGCCACATACCCCCTACAAGCGTTCAGCCACCGTCCTTTTGGGCCTAGTTTTTGACTGGGTATCCTGGACTCTGGCGCGTCGGCTGATTTTCCTGGGTTGCGGACGTGCGCGCCGGGCAGTGAAAGGTACCACCTGGAAATGGGCCAACAGAGAGAGTTACTTGGTTGGCCAAGCTGACATAAAAAACGGCACGCTCAACACCTACACCAAACCTCACAAAGGTTTGTGGCCAAACTTATAACCTCATCCAACGCTAGGATCGGCTTCTTTTTCGACATTTCCCTCAGCCAGAGCAGCCACGATGTTCCGGTCGGCTGCTCGACGCGCTGCGGCAGTCACAGACCTTTCCAGCTACCCGAAAATCGGCGAGAAGCTCCATGGATTCACCTTGCGCCGAACTAAGCATATTCCTGAATTGGAACTGACTGCTCTCCACCTGCAGCATGACAAGACGGGTGCGGAATACTTGCACATTGCTCGAGATGACAGTAACAATGTCTTTTCGATCGGCTTCAAGACCAATCCGCCCGACGATACCGGCGTGCCACATATATTGGAGCACACGACGTTGTGCGGAAGCGCAAAGTATGGCGCCCTTTGGACAATGAGACGACTTAACCAGCTGACCTTAGCAGGTACCCCATCCGAGACCCCTTCTTCAAGATGCTCCCGCGAACATTGTCCAGCTTCATGAACGCATTCACGGCGTCCGATCACACATACTATCCCTTTGCATCCACGAACCCACAAGACTTCAAGAATCTCATGTCCGTGTACCTCGACTCGACCCTGCATCCCCTGCTGAACAAGACCGATTTCGCCCAGGAAGGATGGAGAATCGGACCCGAGAACCCTCAAGCTTCAAGAGACCAAGAAGGCAGCAAGCTCGTGTTCAAGGGCGTCGTGTACAATGAGATGAAAGGCCAGATGTCTGATGCTGGGTACCTTTACTACATTCGATTCCACGACCACATATTCCCCGACATCAACAACTCCGGGGGCGACCCGCAAAAGATCACGGACCTCACGTATGAACAGTTGAAGCAGTATCACGCTGATCACTATCATCCGAGCAACGCAAGAGTTTTCACGTACGGCGACTTTCCTCTCGCCGACCATCTCCGCGAAGTTGACGCACAACTGCGAGCGTTCGAGAAAATACAAGCAGAGAAGGATATTCGGAAGCCCATTGATTTGAGCAGTGGCTCGCAGGAGGTTGCCCTGCACGGACCCATTGACCCCCTGGTTGACCCGCAAAGGCAGTTTAAGACCTCCATATCTTGGATACTTGGCGACACTACCAATGTGGTGGAGTCTTTCTCCCTGTCGCTCCTGTCTAGCTTATTGATGGACGGCTACGGCTCTCCGCTGTATAAGGGTTTGATAGAGACGGGTCTCGGGACTGACTGGAGTCCGAATGCTGGTTACGATAGCAGTCCCTGTCAAGCCATCTTCTCCGTCGGTCTCACTGGCGTCCGGGAGGACGACGTCCCCAAACTGAAGGCCGAAGTCGACCGGATTTTCCGAGAACAGCGAGACAAGGGGTTCGACAAGTCCAAGATTGATGGCATCCTTCATCAGATCGAACTGAGTCTGAAACACAAGACCGCAAACTTTGGCTTGTCATTGCTTCATCGACTGAAGCCAAAGTGGTTTACGGGGGTTGATCCGTTCGACTCGCTCGCTTGGAATGACACCCTGGATGCTTTTCACGCGAAGATGGCAGAAGGAGGCTATCTCGAAGGCCTCATGGACAAATATCTTCTCAACAGCAACACTCTCACCTTTACCATGGCTCCCTCATCATCGTTCGGAAAGGAAATTGTACAGGAGGAAGAACGACGACTCGCTACCAAGATCAAACAAGCGACAGAAAAGGCTGGCGGCGAGGCAACGGCTCGAGCGGCCTTTGAGAAGCAGGAACAGGTCCTCCTGAAGGAGCAGGCAAAGACGACTAGTGAAGACTTGAGCTGTCTCCCTACGGTTCATGTCGGCGACATTCCGCGTACGAAGAAGCCTTTGGTCCTTCGGGACGATAGCATCGGCGATGCTAGTGTGCAATGGCGCGAAGCCCCGACGAACGGTCTCACGTACTTCCGAGCTGTTCAAACGCTTGAAAACTTCCCGGATGAGCTTCGCGAGCTGATGCCACTGTTCGCCGACAGTATCATGCGCCTTGGGACAAAGGATCTGACGATGGAGCAGCTGGAGGATCTCATCAAGTTGAAGACAGGTGGCGTCTCGGTCGGATACCACTTTTCGCCTTCTCCCTCGGACTTTACGAAAGCTGAAGAAGGATTCGCCTTTACTGGCATGGCGCTGGACAGAAATGTGCCTGCCATGTTCGATCTCCTCCGAAAGCTGGTCGTTGACACCAACTTTGACAGTCCTGAAGCCTCCAAACAAATTCGCCAACTCTTGCAGGCATCTGCCGACGGCATGGTGAACGACATTGCTTCGTCGGGACACCAGTTTGCAAAGGGGTACGCTGAGTCGGGCCTCACCCGTGGAGCCTGGCTACAGCAGCAGGTTGGCGGCCTCTCGCAAGTCAAGCTCATCACCGCCCTCTCCAGCCGGCCGGAGTCAGACCAGCTCGCCGACGTCCTCGAGAAGCTGAAGAGGATCCAGCGAATCGCGCTGTCAGGAAAGGGGATGCGAACAGCCGTCACCTGCGGCACCGAAAGCGTCCAGAGCAACACCGCAGCACTGACTAACTTCCTAGCCGCTCGAGCCAGCAGCGTGCCTGGATCCAGAACCCAGGGCTCTGCAAAGCTCCCCACGGACCGCAAGGCATTCTTTCCCCTCCCATACCAGGTCTACTACGGCGGTCTCGCCCTCCCTACCGTCTCGTATACCTCCCCCGACGGGGCCCCTCTCCAGATCCTCGCCCAGCTTTTGACGCATAAGCACCTGCACCACGAGATTCGCGAAAAGGGCGGGGCGTACGGCGGGGGGGCATATGCGCGGGCGATTGATGGGCTGTTTGGGTTTTACTCCTACAGGGATCCTAATCCGCAGAATACGATGGGTATCATGCGCGGGGCTGGTACATTCGCGCGCGATCGCCAGTGGACTGATCGAGACCTAGAGGAAGCCAAGATTTCGCTGTTCAAGGGTGTTGATGCCCCGTTGTCGGTCAACCAGGAGGGGCTGGGCAAATTCTTGTATGGGATTACGGAGGAGATGAAGCAGAAGAAACGAGAGGAGTTGCTCGACGTTACGAGAGAGCAGGTGAGGGATGTCGCGCAAAAGTATCTTGTCGAGGGAGTGGAGAAGGGAAGAGAAAGGGTTGCCTTCTTAGGAGAGAAGCAGAGCTGGGTTGATGGCGAGTGGACGGTGCATGCCATGGACGCGGCAAAACCGTGAGAGATGCCCTGCTTCATACCTGAAGAGGTTTGTATGTGGAGTGTATGTTGATGTAAAAAGTACTGACTGTATTACCACTGGATAGACTAATGTATACCCTCTCCTGCTCACTGCCCTGCTTTCCCATATGATGTTCCAGCGTCAGCTACAATACGTCTCAAGGCCACGCGCTTCCATGGCCTTGAGATCACAAAACGACGCAAGAGCAAAAAACCTACAATAGTGGTCAAGGAAGCGGGAGCTCCTCCAAGAGCAAACGCTTCCCATTTGCCCCTTTGTTTTTCTCCCTTTCAGAACCGAGGTGCTCAAAGTGTCGTGGACCATCGGACTATCGTGGAGCAGACATCCTTTCGTTTCGTTTCCTTCTTTCCCAATCCTTTTTCATTTTGCAGTATCTTTTCATACTCTATTCTTCTAGTGTTACGCTGGATTTTTACACCTCGAGATGGACAGCCCGGATCGTTGTCCGCAGCTGAAGTAGTCCCACACGCTTGAGTAGCGATGGCTATAAAAGGAGATCTACAACTCGCTAGATATCTTCTACGGCACAACCATTTTAATACCTCATTCATATATACCTAGGGCATCGTGTCTGAGGACTTGCTGGCAGTTGGAGTGACCACCACAGACTATATCGTCCTTTCCAGCTCTCTTTGACGTTGTTATCAAGCTATATCCGTGTAAAATCTAGTATTGCAAAAGAAAAAAAAAAAAAGCCGCCGGAGCCCCCTACCCTACTATTCTATAATTCTATGTGTTCTCTAATGCTACCTGTTCCACGAACGTCATGCACGCTCGGCCGGGCTATTTACTTCTATTCGTTTCCCTAAACCCCAAGTGCCTCGGCTGCTGCCCTCTTCGCCACGTCTTGCAGCAAGCTCCGAAAACTCGGCCCCAAAACCGAAATGACCTCTGCAACATCCGGCCCCGTCGGCCTCTCGTCCACTTCCCTCGAATCACGCCGTCCATCCAGCGTAATCTCCCCCGAAATATTGGGCTTCCCGGGCGTGGTCCTGTCAATCACGTCCCTTGCAGTACGCAATCCACCCTCCACATCAGGAGTGATGAGCGTGTTGTCGAGTAGATCCTGCCAGCTTGCAAGATACATCCCCGGACCTTCGGCGGTGCGGGACGAGTGCGTGGCAGAGATGTCCCGCGTGCGGCTATTGGAGACTGACTGCAAAGTGGATAGGTAGGCAGCATGGGAGTTAAGGAGGGGGACGAGGGAAGATTGCGTGCGCGAGGGGAGGGTGGTGAAGAGGCGGTGGAGGGCGGGGAGGATGCTGTCTTCATCCTCGTCCGTGCAGCGCTGGCCGCCGAGGGCCCTGGCGACGTCTTTGGCCCAGTCGCGGAAGGCGTCGCGGATGGTGGGGCATTTGCTACAAAGATGGAAGAGCCATTTATAGACAGAGCCGCGATGGCGTTTAAGGAGGCCGACGTAGTCCTCGACCGATGCAAGGTCATAGTCGTGTCCGTGCTCGGTGGTCCTGCTCGCTCCGCCGGATTTGCTGTTGGCTCTCGCATTTGGCGAGCTCGTCTTGATTAAATCGTCTATAAAGGCTTGGGTTGCGTTCAAATGCTCTCCAAGGTCAATCTCGTCGTGAATGAGCCTGATCATGGGCTCGTAGGCGGCCACGCACTCCCGTACTGCCTCAGTGAGGAGATCCGGAGTCTGACGGCAGAGAATATTGGTGATTGCGGCTCGGTCGCGGGCGGACAGTAGAGCGGAGTAGTACTGCAGGCACATGCGGTGGTGTTCTACATTTATGGCATCGGCGGACGCGACGATCTTCGGGTCGCTGGTGGCCTTGAGGATCGCGATGACAATAGATTTATTGTTATCTATGCTGGCTTCTCGTACTCGGCCATGTGCTGAGCACGACTCCTGGACGTGCTGCTTAATAGCTTTGAGCAGCTCTGCTGAAGGGCCGTCTTTCGCCTTTTCGATCTTGTCGGTCGACTTTGTGAAGTTGCTCGCATCCCACGAGAGGACACCGGAAATGATCCTGGGTTATATGGTTAGTACATGGCGAGGCGGTCCCCGAGTGTTCCCCATCCGTTCAGCGGAACATATTAAAGCTTACCTTTGTAACAGGTTCATCCCCTCGTACGGGTTCTGCGTAATCCCGGCCCAGTTGGATAGTGATGTCAAGCTTAACTTTGTGAGAAGCAGCTTGACCATGGCATTGAGCATTGTCGCTGCGTTTCCGTACTTGAAAATCTTGCCCATCATCAAATAGGGAACCATCTTGTGTGTGTTTTCAATGAGCTTAAGAAGATATTGTCCCTCGGAGGAGACGACAAAGACATGGTGGATGAAACTGGCAAGGCTTTGGGAATAGGTTAGTTTGTGATCAGTGTGAAGGTTCGAATGGGAGTTCTTACTGGATGATGGCATACTCAGCCGCCTCCTTCACGAGTGGCGAATGCGCTTCCAAATCGTCCGTCTTACTCAACCAGTCGCACAGCTCGTCGATAAGATCTCCGTGAATAAGGCCTTGCAAAAGTTCGTCCCAGGCCTCGTTCACCGGCCTTGACATTTCGGCGCTGACATGGCCATTTGAACGGTTTTGTGTCGCGTGCCCATTTCGATGTCCATTCTCCTTCTCTGTGCTCTCGCCCGAGCTTTGTTTATGTGCTTTCGGATAACCTCCCAAGCATCCCCGTGCCACCGCTTCGATAACAGCTGACGCAGCCGTTGCCAAGGTCTTCCTAGTACCTACGGCACCTTTGTCATAACTCTCCGAAAGGCCCGCGTCTGCGAGCTTGGTGAGGAGACCCCGAACCCGAACGTTCCAAAACGAGTGATCAAGATCCCCAATTCCGGGAAGCGGGAGGACAAACTTCAGGAGAAGAGTTTGGAGGAGCGGAGATCCAGGGGATGGCCCAGGTCTTTTACCTGAATCGAGGGTTGAATTTGTTGGCACGCCATTGGTCCCATCAGGGTGACCGTCGACGCCGTTGACGCCGTTCTGGGTTGGTTCGCCCCGAGCATACCTTTCCGAATCCGGATCCGTGAACGGATACCCGTACTGTGCCACTGCGTCAGGAAACTTGAAGCCCTCGATCTCTGCGTAGGCCTCTTCGTGCGTGAGGATGTTGAACAGGGCATTAAGTTGCTCATCGGAGAGTTGAATTTTTTCGTTCGGCGGTGTTGGGCAGGCTTCCGAAGACTGGTCGGTCTCAGCCTGGCAGGCGCTGTTCAGGCCAACAAGCGAAGGCATGGCCGTGGCCGGCGTCGATGAACAAGGGTAAAGTGCGAGTCCGAGAGAAGACGCGACTAATGAATGTGCCGTGAGAATTCATGGGCGACTGATTGGAGCAAGGACCCGCGAAAACGCTCAAGATGAGCGAAATGTTGCCACGTTGGAATGCGGCGATTTGAGGTCTTATGTAGTGAAGGCAAGTCAAGTGACGACAGTGGACCCTTAAAATTTCAGGGCGTATGACATCAGATTCCGATCGACTGGCACGCGGATGTTACCCGATCGCGGTGAAAACCCTAAACAACCCTAATACGTCTAAAGTTGGTCGGGTCATTATTTGGAAGCACCACGGGGCTACAGCTGCACTCATGCCTCAAAGAGCACGAACACCACCAAATATAGTACTAGAATCCTAATACATACTTTCGTCAACGGATATTCCTTCAGAACCATTCAATTCCGTCTCAGTGATATCTCAACCCAGTAACTAGCCAACCAACCTCCATGTCCTCTCCATAGTCTTCGCGGTACCTTGCTTAATCACCCATCTTGCCCTCATCCCCGGTGCTACTGCTCACATCCATCTCGTCCGTTGCGGCTGTCTCTACCATACCCACTTTCTCCACCGGGACGTCCTTGGACTTTGGGCTCCCGTTACCACTCGATTCCGCAACCGAGCTGCCCTTCTCACTATCCTCGGCAGACATCGGAATACCCCAGTCTGCCTCGAGCTTGCGGCGTAGAAAGTTTTTGAACTCGCCAGCACGTCGCAGGTCGTGCGCAGCGTTGGCCTCGGCTAGCCACTGCGGGTCGTGTTTTCCCCATTTGAGGTCGTCGACATACTGGGCGGCGTCAGATCGGAAGCTATCGTCGTTAAGGAGGCCGGCTATGCTGGGCTCGGCGTGGTCGGATCCAGGGTTGAGGATATGCTTTTCGGAGGGGAAGAGGTTAAGGATGTTCTGACGTTCTAAGGGGGAGAGAATGTCCCAGGCGATGGGGTGTTGGATGATTTCCTAAGATGAGAGGCCGGGCGATTAGTCCCCTCAGGAATTAGCCAGACCTTTCTTGCCATTTCCTCTTGTTATTGTCCCAGAGAAATAGTCGGCAGAATATACTGTGGGGAAGAAGAATCCTGAAGAGGATTGCAGGTATTGAGCTCCCAGGAAAGAGGACTAACGTACACGGATGTCGGCCTCGGCCAGAGGTGACTTCTCGCTTGTCAGGATGTTGCGAGCATCCCACTTGGGCTTGGGCTTAGTGGCGCTAGATACCTTTCTTGGCTGGACACGCTTCGGCTGGGGAGTCCGTTTCACCTTCGCTTTCACTTTCACCTTCGGTACCTCTGTGTTGGTGCCGGCGCCTTCGTCCGTCTCGGCTTCAGTGCCGCCATTCGTCTTGGCCTCGATGGCTTCATCTGCCTTGGCTGGAGTCTCAGATGGGGGTTGGATGGTATGATCGACCTGGTCCTCCGCGACTGCACCGATCGCAGCTTTCCTAGCCGCAACCGCTAACCTCGTCTCGCGAGGCATTCTACTTGACCTTAGAAACGGACGCTGTGAGGCTGACTTAGTCTTATATGTATTAGCGGGGAGCGTCGCGTAGAACGTTGGGCGAGCTGCATGAATGAATCCGCTCGTAGTGTCGTAGTGTCGAGAATCAAACGCTAATGCAGAGCGGAGGGAAAACCTGCGAGGTTCGTAAAAAAAGAGAGCCAGAAATGTTCGGTCAAAGTAGATATTGCTGAGTCGTAGTGGTAATAAGTAAAAGAGAGATGCACAAAAAGAGAATGCCGAGCCTTGTCGCTCACGTGGGACCGCGAGTATGTAATTCCGGCGAGGTGTACGATGAGAAGCTGCGGTCGGAATTGAATCCAGATTCCTTCGTTCGCTCATCACCTCGAATCCCCCAACAAGGAAAGTGCGACGTCCAGAACTAGCGAATATTGGCCCGTGCGGCAGATTGGTACATGGATTCAGATTCTGTGCCAGGTTTGCACATGCCCAGAGCCCTTTGTGCCCATTTTCAAAGCCGATGATTCATGGTTCAGCTTACAAGCTAGGCAGTTTGATGAAGGAAGGGTTTCTTGGATAAGACCGACGGAATATCTCTGGGGGGGACTTCAAGTTAGGGTTAGGGTGGGAACATATTTAGTACTTGGGCATCTCGCTAATGTTGCCACATGTTGAAGCAAGAGAAGCAGCAAATAATTCATGCACTGGGGAAGCGTATTTAACCAAATGCCAGACAAAAATTAATCAATTTTGCAGCACCCGCCGAAGTCAACCACTAACCGTTTGCCATAATATACTGCCATCCCAACCTAGCGCGCTAGTGTCACCTAAGCGGTGGCAATGTTGGGGATTGTCGCCTAGTGCTATTTCCCTAAGCCTCTAATTCTAGCTCTGCAGAGAAGTCGCTCGTTTCTGACCAAGAAGCCCGAAAAAGCTGAAGATCTCATCGGATATCCTTTCTAGGGTGATTGCGATATTTGCACGAGGAGCTATAAAATGCTTCCTCAGATCTCATTCCGATTCATTCAAAAGGCATCAAGATATCAACATGTTTCTCCAGCTCTTCAAGGCGAGTCGAAGAGACAGTATGAGTCTTGAAGGCCGTTAGCGAGTTCCCGACCCCCTCTTGGGAACAAGGGAGAATGAACCTACATTTCATGTCGGATGTAAGCCGATTAAGATCTAGAATTCCGCCGTCGGCTATGTCAGCTGTGAAGGCGGAATGCTGCTAGTGCGCGCCGCGCTAGAGAAGGAGGAGGCATGTTTGTTTCTATACCTTCTGATTTTCTACTAGACTGAGCCTTCGTCAACTGGAGTGTGAGATCAGGATGATGGAGGATTTCACACAGAATTCTCGGTCGGCTTCACTTCACTGTGGGCGCTCCCTGCGCGTCGGCCGTAGAGTGGCGTTCGAGACATCGAGTTGACGGAAGGGTCGAAATGTTGAACGGGCATCGTCTCGAAGAACATACGTACTCAGGTCTTGGACTTCCCGGCAGGCCGGCCCGTCGGCTTCAGCGGCGGCCTCCCTGCAGACTTCCTCGTAGCCTTGTATGTGCTCATGAAGTATTCATAGAGGTCTCGATCCTCAGCCGGCAAGTTCGATTCCTCCACGGCAGCAAATTTAAGTGCAAGCTCCTTCAAGACGTCGGAATGCGCCTTGTTTTGATGAGTCTGTCACTCCAGTTAGACATAAATGACGATACCCACACAATCGTGCAGTCATCAAACCTTCAGATTCCCAAGTTGACAGAAGTCCTTGCCGCAACCTTCCAACTTGCAAACGAAGGGCTTCCGAACCCTGTGCGTTAGCTCGTGAGTTTGGCAGTTCCCGCGTTGGGTAAAGGTTCTGTCGCAGGAAGAACATTGGAAGGGTCGTTCCCCGGTATGTTTTCGTTCGTGAGCTCGGAGGTTACCAAGTTGGGAGAAACGCTGGCCGCACTCTGCAATTTCACACACCTGAGACAAGTCAATACAATTCGTTCCGACAAGTGGAAGATTGGCTTGGACAGACATATGGCTTCTCTCCCGTATGGGCCCGCTTGTGCATATCAAGATGGGCCTTGTGACGAAATTCCTTGCTGCAAGTGGGATTATCGCAAATATACCTCTTGTCGGATTCATGTGCCGCGCCGGATACCCCGACCTGGACGTCGGAATGCGTATCTTGTTTAGTAGTAATAGTACTCATCAGCACGTCGACTTCGGTGCTCATTCCGACCTGATTCATCATGGGGTTCGCCTGGAGTGGTCCAACCGTCGATAAAACATCGGCGTCTTCTTCGGTGCCCTGCTCTTTCCCAACAGACGTTGGACTCTGGCTGGGCCCTCCGTAGCCATTCCCAGACCCAGTAACCAGATAGAATTGCATGTCCTGGTCATTGCCACCTTGTGTTTGGTGGGGCAAGCCGTTCAGGCATTTCTGGGTGGTCATTCCGAGTTCCACGGGCACTTGGGTCGAAGGGTATGGATACAAGCCGTCGGGAAAGACACCTCGAGCCGAAGGCTGGGTGTACACTGGTACAGGTCGGGCTTGCCGACTACACCTGCTCATGGTGTTCAAAAGTCGCAACGGTGCAGCGCCCAAATGCCTCTCAATCGGCAAGGCGACTCGTACACCTGGCGAGCGGGATTTGCCGGTGGGCATAGACCTACCGAGAAAGATGGCAAGTAGCCAGCGAAAATGAGTTCTCAACTCCGAGGGCTCACGAGTAGGACATGATACGAGGTGTGGTGATGCCTTGGTGTCTCAATTATTTGACTGAGTGAGTCGGTGAATCTGCCGTAAACTTGTGACGAGGTGCATGGCAGACTGGTGAAGTCCTCACAAGGCCGGTGTGAGCCGTTTGCCAGGAATGATTGGGCCGGGGCTCTTATGCACAGCTGTCAGCAGCTGCGAATTGAGATTGAAAGCTGGAGCCTGAGGGCCCGCTAATGCCGCGGCGCGCAGCACACCTGATACAGGATGGCAGGGCGGAGCCTAGCGGGATGACCTCCCAAGCTTGCTTTATCAGGAGCTCGATCCCGCTCTTCGAAGTTGCAACGTCCTATCTCCAACAAGGCCCGCAGAGAAGCTTCCCGACGACACATTCAGACCTCTTGGTTTCCTAGCAAGTCTTCAGACGAAAACCGAATTTGAAGGCCTCGACTCTGCGTATATCTTTCGAATCACCGACCGATCGAGAGGAGTAAACAATCGAGGTTGGGCTTCGAGACCCGCCAGCGGCTACGGCGTAACGTCATCGACGGGGTACCACAGCAGCGACACAAACACACTCTACCATGTCTACGAGAAAGAAGGTCCTTCTCAAGGTGCGCATCAGCCGGGCTACTGCGATGGATCACAAGGAGAAGCTGACAAAGGTTGGGTCAGGTTATCATCTTGGGTGATAGCGGTGTTGGGAAGACGAGTTTGATGAATCAATATGTACGTCCATGCAGGTACCTTGCTCCTGCCTCAACCCCACCAGAACAAGGCAGCGCTGACGGATTGACGATGCCCAGGTCAACAAGAAGTTTAGCGCGAGCTACAAGGCAACTATCGGCGCCGATTTCCTGACGAGAGAAGTTCTCGTTGACGACCGACAAGTAACCATGCAGGTGCGGTTCCAGGCGACACAATAGCTACGGTTACTGGTAGCTCTGGCTAACAAGGACAATAGTTGTGGGATACAGCCGGCCAGGAGAGATTTCAGTCTCTAGGCGTTGCATTCTATCGCGGAGCAGATTGCTGTGTGCTGGTGTTCGACGTCAACAACTCGAAGAGCTTCGACGCCTTGGATAGCTGGAGGGACGAGTTCTTGATCCAGGCATCCCCCAGGGACCCAGACAACTTCCCATTTGTGAGTCGGACGGTTTGCAGGGGGCGGGAAATTGGAGACTAATGGACGCGCAGGTTGTTCTTGGTAACAAGATTGATGTCGAGGAGAGCAAGCGGGTGATCTCAACTAAGCGGGCGATGACCTTCTGCCAATCTAAGGGTGGAATTCCGTACTTCGAGACCAGTGCAAAGGAGGCCATAAACGTCGAGCAGGCTTTTGAAGGTTGGTTCTGACCTTACAACGCATATGCGCTTTACTAACATTCGATGTTCAGTCATTGCTCGAAATGCCCTCGCACAGGAAGAGTCGGAAGAGTTCGGTGCCGACTATCAAGATCCCATCAACATTCACATCGACAACGACCGGGACGGGTGTGCGTGCTAGAGTAGTTTGGCCGATAGCAACCGTCCTCGTTGCCTCATTCTTGGCGACGGAGCGACGACGAATATGTGATGGACTGAGGCAAGCACTGAGAGCGATAGTGGCGAGGGGTCGAAGCGGAGGCGGTGTTTTAATACCGGGAATAGCTGGATTGTAGCATAAGTCTGAGCCTGGTGTTTCTCTTTGAACTTATCAAAACTTATTATAGGTATGCAGAGACATTTTAAGCATGCGCCAACCTGTGATCACATGCCACTTCGTTGTCGTAAAAAGTAGATGGTGGATATGCGAACTAGGATGAAGTCCGCCGCTTGTGTTTCTTGTTGAGGAATTCCTCGATTTACCAGTACTCATCTCTGCGTTACTTGTGAATAAATCTGTCTAACATTAATCAAAGAATAACGATTCGTGAGATGCTGTGAGCAGTTTGAGCTTTGACATGATTGATTCAGCGAAGCTAGGCTCAAAGCATTGTTTATGTATGGTCTGCTGCCGGCAAGTGACGTCGCTGTATTGCGCCAAGACTGGCACCTGAAAGAAGTCCGGCCCGCTGCGCCCAGCTGCCTCTTACCCCTGTCTCAATCAAGCGATCTGCCATATATGGCAGCTCCAACTTCGCCAGGTTCTCTTTGCATCCAAATTAGTACGAGTCGTCGCAAGTGGACTGGAAGGACAACTGAATCATTTACCCCCACTGACATTATCCCGAGATACGAGAGTAAGCCTCGCCAGATTCCCACTTGTTTCCGCTTCGCCGAAACTGCCGAAGGGGACGACTCGAACCTGAACCACGAGACCGCAACGAAGATATCTAGATGTGGCCATCTACCGAACCCGCATACTCTAGACAGGAAGTTTGAGATCCGCCTGACCGGGTCTTGGCATACTGCGCTTACCAGGGCGAGGAAGACCTACGGGGGAGGATCTACGGGGGAGGATATCATCTCATATCCATCGACACAATGGCCCCTCCAGAACCGCTGCTGCCAGCAGAGCTCGCGCCGGACCAACCCCTACCACCACAGACCACATCGCGAGACTCTATAAGTAGTCTGGGAACCAGCACGGACGGGGAAGACCTCGAAGACATGGTTGTTTCGACGCAATCACTAGGGCCGCCCGCAGGTCAGGCATCGGGATGGAGAGAACGGTTTAACCCTCGAGGCTTGGCGAGGCGGACGCTGGGAATATCCTTACTGCTAGTTACAGTGTTCCTGTGGACTCTGTCAAACTTCCTTGCAAGCGTGAGTTCTGAATAGGGTCTTGGCCTGCAAGCGAGAGTTGTGGAACGGAGCGCTAATGATCGTGCAGTCCATATTCTCGAACAATACGTACGACAAGCCGTTTTTCGTCGTCTACGTCAACACGTCGGTATTCGCCATCTCGTTGATACCCATGACAATAAGATACGTACGGAGGAACGGGTTCCAGGCCCTGCGTGCCGGTGCAATACAAGCATGGCACGAGCAAAAGTACGGAAAGTCGCACCTCAAGCCAGCCCTCGAAGATGACGACATTACGGCTGGGGAGCGTCTACTTCCCGACGGGGAGAACGGGTCGCTGGAGATGCTCGACCAGTCCCAGCAAGACATATCGGCAGGGGCCGGCGGCTCCGCAAGCGAGGAAAAGCTCTCCTTCCGCGAGACGGCCATACTGTCCCTCGAGTTCTCGATGCTTTGGTTCATTGCAAACTACTTTGCTTCCGCATGTCTGGAGTATACCTCTGTGGGGAGCGTTACCATCCTGACGTCGACCAGCAGTATATGGACGCTCATCTTTTGCGCGTTGATGCGCGTAGAGGGGTTCACGGCGCGAAAGCTTATGGGGGTCCTCGCCTCCCTTGTTGGTGTTATTCTTATCAGCACCGTGGACTTGTCGGGGTCGAGTGACGAGAATAGGGGCTCGTTCCCGCACAAATCTCTCTCTCAGATCGCTATTGGTGATGCTATGGCTTTCGTCAGTGCCATCATCTATGGCTTATACGTGACAGTCATGAAGAGGAGGGTCGGCAACGAAGACCGCGTATATATGCCCCTGTTCTTCGGCTTGGTTGGCGTGTACAACCTACTTCTTCTATGGCCGCTGTTTTTTATCTTTCATTTTACGAATATTGAACCGGTATGTTGGTCCATAGTGGGCCCGAGACTTCTTGAATTGTGCTCGCTGGCTAACGAGAGATGTCTAGTTTGCAATGCCACCAACTGGAAAGATCTGGGCTGTGATTATTGCCAACTCGCTTTCATCCTTTGTCAGCGATCTTTCGTGGGCATATGCCATGCTCCTGACAACTCCTTTGGTCGTCACCGTCGGCCTGTCCCTTACGATCCCGCTATCTCTCATCGGGGAGATGATTCAGTACCAGCAGTACGCCAGCATAATATACTGGATTGGGGCGGCTGTCGTGTTCGTGTCGTTCTTGTTCGTCAACCACGAGAGCCACGAGGAAGGGGACACGAAGGATCGGCCGTCCCCCCCTGCGCAGGAGGATTCTGGCGTTGCTGTATAGAGTTGGTTTCACCACATGGAGAGCTGTAACGGTTTTAGGTAATGTGGTTAGCGGAGCTACTTGGTCGCTCTTGGTTCGGAGATGAAGTCCTTGAGATCCATATGTAACTTGGTAATATAGCCTTGGTGCCCAGAGGACTGGTTTGCAGGGCAGTGTAGAATGGCATTTGGAGCCAATATTGGGTGATTGTACATAGATTCGGTGCACGCGTGGGGGTATTCTTGAGTCCGATAAGGATCTTGTAAACATGACCATATACTGGTATCTGATCCTTCCGCACAAACAGACCAGAAGTGACATTATTAGCAAGCTTGCCTCAGTGGGACTGCAGATCTTGTGCACAGCGCTGCCGACCGCTACCGACGTTCTTGGCATTTTGTCTCGAAACCCGTGGAAACACGTGATAGAGAAATCTGCATCGATCATCTTATCAAATCACAACCGTGACGGGGGCATCAGAATGATGAATGAATTTAGGGGCCGGCAATACTGGCCACAACGTTTTGAAAGGAATGGCTGCAAACGCCGGTCTAGATTCGTCCCGTGGGGTCGCTGGCAAGCATCCGAGAGCTCCAGCGTCCCTTCGAGCGGCTAAAATTCGCCAGAGGTAGGCGATCTCCCGCTAAAAGCTCGATCAGCGACGCTCTGCCGGGCAAAACCATCCTTGAGAATTTTATGAAACAGGACCAGCCGGTAAGAAATCGGCTGCGAGCGGCTGGTATGTAGTACAACATATTGGGAATCCTTCAAGTTGAGCTATCACAAGTACTTAGATATTCCGGTGTGTGCTTTGATATATCTTTTCTCCCGTTTTCTTCTTTTTGGGCCTTTTGTCTCGTCAATTATTTGTCCATATTTCCTTCCTTGCTGGACGTTCTCCGGGTCTTCTTGTTGAACGGCCATATTAGTGACATCATCGCCCGGAGAGGAGCTTTTGCTTGGTTTGAAGTGGAGCTACAACATCCCGTCAATTTGACTCTTGGAAGGAGGAACTTAGAAGCTCTCAAGAATCACGACTAGTAACTTCACTAGGCCGGAGGCTCGCCTCGCTTGGCTACCCGGCTAGGAGAGGGCCTATGACTAGGTCGGTCTTCTGGTGACAGCCGGAAGGGACCGAGCAGCAAGGCTAGGCCACCGGCGGCTTCTTCCTCGGCGAGATCGCGGGCATCGAGTTCGGCTACAACGACGAGAAGAGTCAGGAGCTTATCGACGTTCTCGTTCGGCCGAAATTAGCCGGTGTTTTGAGAGTTATCTCTGTGGCCAAGGACGTCAATCGTGATATTTGATCCAGAAGGGAACCGCGTCCACCATCTCACGACATTCTTTACCACAACCTGTGGAAGGCTTAGTTAGATTCATTGTTTATACTCCTACATCTATACTTACCATCTGGTTTATGAAAAGGACACCATTCCCTCCGCTCACGACAATAGACTGGTTAAACTGCCTCCCTGTCGAAGACGAGCATCGCACCAAAACTTCGGTTGAAGCCAATAACTTCCTCTCCTAATGTCTTCAGGATCGAGCGACGCCACGACCCAGGGTCATCGTTCCCTCGCCGAGTCCATTAATTCTGCGACGCGACCGCTTCACTCCCAACTTAACAAGCGAATCGTTGCTCACCTACCCCAGGCTCTTCCTCCCCGCGCCGCAGATCCGTCTGCATATGTCACTGGCCTCCTCCACATCGCCCCTATATACGCAAAGTTCGAGTCGATGTGGCACGACATTTTAACCCATGCGCCGCACTGTAAAGACGACAAGAACTCTTGGAGGTTCGATGGCGCCGTTCGTGCCAACAGAGTGCACCGCGAGGATTCGAAAATTCCAACTGCAAGAAAAGACGAAAGTGGAAGTGGAAGTGGAGCGGTGTTGGCAGAGCCATTTCCACACGTCTGCGACAGGATGCACTACATACTAGGGGCTCTTCATCTTCCGGGTTTGCTGCGGGATAGCAGAATACGGAAAGACATCGAGGCCATGACCGGGTGGTCCAAGGACACGGTAGACCAGAAAATTGCGGATGTAGAATCGAGGGGACCACTAGGAAGCTTTCTGGAACATATCAAGAAAGCAATCCATGACGGGCCCCATGTGCTGATCGCGTACTCCTACATCCTCTACATGGCTCTCTTCTCGGGTGGGAGGTTTATGCGCGCCTCGCTCGAGTCGGCAGGCGAGGAGTTTTGGTTGCAGGTCCCGTCGCCCCTCCGGCCCAACATGCTGCGCTGCGAGATGGGCCACCCCGAGGCTACCGACGCTTACCCTCAGAATGATATTGCTAGGCCTAGCCTGCAGCATCCCAACCCGCACAACTCCCTACACTTCTTCAACTTTCCCATGTCCGAGGACGGCGAGGATCTCAAGCGCGAGTTTAAGGAGCGGCTGTTGGCCGTGGAGTGCCGGCTTGACCCTCCCGAGTTCTCTGACGTGGTGGAGGAGGGGATCAAGATCTTCGAGCACATGCTCATGGTAGTGGAGCAACTGGACCATGTCTGCAACCCCACACCCTCGACGTCGGACTCAGAGGGCCGGGTTGGGATCCAGATGCTCCGCCCGGAGAATCTGCTGCAACTAGGGAAGTTGCGGGATAGCGTCGTGGTTGCCAGAGAGAGGAACGCGAAGAAGTCGCGCGAGCAACTGCGGAACTCGCTGGCTAAGAGTGGGAGCGAGATGGAGGACGGTAAGGAACAGAAAGGGAACGGGGCAGCTGCTGTTGTTGCGACCGAGGGTGATGATGGTGGCGAGAAGACGATTCGGTTTGAGTTTTCGGTGGTGGACAAGATGACGGGCAAGGAGCAGACGCCGACATGCTATGATGGCGCCCCGGAGCCACGGGATAGCGACCCCCCTAGGCCTCGGGGGTTTCCTCGCATGATTCCGGATCTCGAATCCAAGATACCACCGCGTTTGGACCCTGGGATGGCGGGCTTCGATCCTAAGCATGAAACGAGAGTGACAACCGGGAATCCTAAGAGGACGACGGTGTCGGCTGGGTTCAACTCTACAAATTGGTTCGGCGTCTTGGTTCCCCTAGGTTCGTGGGCTGTCTTTCTTGCGATCCTCATGGCTATTTTCTGGGCTGAGGCTCTGGTGGGAAGAAAGGTGTGGTGGATGGTCGGCGCCTGAGAGTGGTTTCGCAAAGACTCTCTAGAGCTGATGCGGCGGAACCCGCCTTCCTGGAAGTGGATGCCCTAGTGTTGTTTAACATACAAGATGCCTAATAGTCATAGTCCTTCATACCCTGAGGTGGGGACGTTCATTTCAAGTAGAGGAGTTAGTGTAAAAATATCGACTTCTTTAGGTGTTTGGTGTTATGCCTTTGGGTACGCATGGGCAGCGGTATTAAGTTTGGGGACGCAGCGCAAACAAAACATTCCCTCTTATATGTGATCTTTCCAAGAATTGTAGTAAAGGACAGAAACCTAGAGGTTTTGATGAACTCCTTGAAATACAGATGTGGAACTGTATCTGACGTAGGTAGGTGTGAGTGACCTTGAGGTTGGAATCAAATGACAATATATATATACCTGACGCTGCTGTTCCGATTGACCAGCAGGGACGGCCTGCCGAGTGCACATGCCTCAGCCCTGTAGCCCGCCTGATTGACAACGGGCGAAACCCCCTGTCGGCTCGTACACCCCGCCAATCACGGCTCTCATGGATGCTTTCTTCTGGAAAGGCGATCGGGACGGTAGATTCACAATAGTACCATGATCCACGTCCTTCAAGCTCATGATGACGGATCTTGATAATTCCGTCCCAATTTCACCTATCAAGCAGTGGCGTATGGAACTAGATACGCATATGCGTTTCTGGCCATCGATTACTGGGACACCTGTGAATTTCTCGTATGCCCAGGAAGGATTTTACTTGTATCTATCCAAGACACCTAGCGGACAATCATCATGTGGGTCGGTAGTTGCTGCACTAAATCATGATTGGGTTCGTTTAAGCGGGCCTCGTCTTCGTTTTGCGTCTTGTCCTGCATTGGAGATCACTGAAGCCACTTGTTCTGTCCTAGTCGCTCGGCAGTTTTTGTACCTACATACGCTGGCGCTTTTACTTTTTCGAAGAAGCAAGTTTGGTGAACACGCCGGATTAATCTTGTTCGGGTTTTTTTAGCGGAACCAGTTGCCCTCACGGGCGAGACTCCTCGTGCTTGATTGCAGCCGTGGTCAAATAGGGTAATATCCCGCGAGCCGTTGGCTGGCCCCCAATTTGTCCACGTTGGTGTCAGCTCCCCAGACACCGTCTGCTTCAAACGGACTAGGCATCCTCAAGTGGCATGTTAAAGGTGTCTTATGGTATTTCATCACGATGCAACATAAATCTCGCTTCTTCGAAAAGAAAATTAGTTACATAAATCTCTGTTTTTGCTTCTTCGAGGACCTGGCCCCCCAAAGGTGAAACTGGGGACAGCCCATCGTCCACAATCACATGCATTCAGCAAGCTACCAGCTTTAGTATCTGGTAGCGTTTCGAAGCAACCAATCTGCATCAGATCCGGGTAAACGATCTCCTCCCAGCTTCGAATGGGATGCGTCTTTCTGATTGTCGAGCATCGTGGCAATCAGGGCAATCACTTTGTTCTCGAACACTCAACTTTTCGTAAATTCCGTGGCCGCATATCCCTTGCTTTATACAAGAACAAGCCAAGCTTCGGATCGAGCCAGCTCGGTTCCTCGCTAGCGCCGCTCCTAAGGCCCGAATCAAGAGACACGGCCCTGCCACCTAACATCAATCCCAAACCGGCGCCTGTCAGCCTGTTAATAACCCCCGCCTTCCCCACGCCAAATTCAACTACGAATGCACCCAACATCCTTGACGGGCAAAAAAAAGAGGCGAAGCCTTTTTCAGTGACGACATCCGCACACGCGGACCCGACCGATCAATACGACTCGAGACTAAACTAGTGGGAATACTCCATCAACTGAATAAAGTGTCTACCAAAGATTGGAAGAGGCACCTTGAGCCGGCGAGCATCTCGCTCGCGTAGGCGCCTTTCCGTTGGCGGTTATCGGACGGACGGGGGGAGGAAGCTGGGACATCGTCGTCGGATCCCCCGCCTTCCCGCGACGCCATTCCCAGAGACATGAGCCCCGATTCCGTCGGGACCCTGCTGGCTGACATTGCAAACCTGATCCACAACGGTCTCCGCATCCTGGGCTTTGCCGACAAAAGTCAATGGGGTCCCGACGAGCACGAGCAGGTGCACGCGCTGGAAGAGGCGCTGGACGATGCCAAGAAAGACTTTCAAGAGTTGTCGCAGCTGGTCAACGGCCAGTTTTACTACCAGAATGATCGGAATCGTAAGTGGTCTTGGATTCTAGCCCTATCAGATTTGTTGTTGCTGCTAGTTGCCGTCCCCCACCTGCAGTGCCCGACGGGATAGTTTGAAAGACAACCCCTTGATAGCAGTTTTGCTGACTCGACATCTCCTCCTTCTAGGCGACTCCGTATCCGAACTTCTCACCCTCCGCGCCCAGTTTTCGCTCCATGTACAAAATTTCAAAGACTGGGCCCGCGCCGGCGGCCCGATTAATCCCATCTGGGTCAAGGAAACAGCCGACCTCCGCCGTTTACTACATCGCGCGCAATGCCGTGCAGCTTCCCGCGTTTTTGCCTCGGAGCAGGAAACCACCGAGCGCTGCCTCGGCGCTTTTCTAGTCTACCGGAAACAGCGCGACTGGCGCTACCACTCTGGAACGGGGTTGTTGCACGGCGGCATGGATCCCGAAGAGTACCAACGGCAAAGATACGAGGAGCTGGTGCTGTGCAATACGGTGGGCAAGTTTGAGCGGTTTGGGGAGAGACATATCGCGTTTGTGTGTGATTACTGTGATGGGTATATCGTGTGGGAGGATTTGGAGACGATGCCGTCGATACGGACCGTCGACGAGGCCCTGGCGTTGGGGCGGAATCGGACATCTGTCGTGGGAAGTCCGGGTCCCGACGGGCTGGCGCCGTTGTTGCTACGGAGGACCTCGACGAGCGTGACGGTGCAGCACCAGCAGCCACCGACGCCGCCGGCGGCGGGCATAGCGCACTGGCAAGCTACGGGGTTTGCGGTTTCGACGCGGGAGGAGAAGAGTATCGTCTTTGCTCCGCTGGCGATTGCGAACCACTTGGCGCCCGAGACCGGGGAGTGGAACACCAGGATGTTATGCCCCTTTTGCGACGACGACTACGCCCAGGCGCAGGGACAGGGGGCCGAGACCACCGCAGACGACGAGGACGCTGTCAAGTGGGCGCCGGACGAACGGGGGTACGAAGACCTGAACAAGTTTAGAGAGCATCTCGAGTGGCAGCACACGCCGCTGCCGGTACCGTCGATACCATTGCCTTCAGCACCGTCGGGCCGGTGCGTCGTCATGTGAAGGATTGACGAGGAGGGCTGGATAGGGGACGAGCGTTTTCGGTTGGGATAACCCTTTTGGAGGCCGGCGTTCAGTGACTTTCTTTACCAGGCTGTACACCAGGGGAAAATTTTGCAGTCAACGGTGCAGGCGAGTCAGGCTATTATGACTTTAGGATATCTTTAGATTAATGCCCTCCCTTGGACGGGGGAAGCGAAGGGCGAGAAGTAAACAACCCCACGGGAGGAGTTTTTTTTCCTACCAGAAAACAGGCAAACGGAGTTGCGGTCTGCTTCGAAGATCGGGGGATCTGCACCAGGTATGGTTATTTGGGAACCAACTGCAGATACTATTGGAAACTACACCATGAGTGTGCGTTTTGCATTTTGGAATGAGAAAAATATATCTTCATGTCACGGGCAGTATTATGAGTTGATGCCTTACGAATTCAACCGAGAATGTATCATATCAGAAGACATATTTTACAGTCTCAGGCCAGATCTACCCCGAGACATTTACAATTCTCCTTCGCCCACCACTTCCTCCGATCACACCGTTCCAACTGCTTGTTGTTGTACTTTGCTTTGCCTGGCTCCACGCCGCCTCCAACTCTATCATATAATAATTCCTTCGTCTCTGCCCCTCGTGAGGAGCATGGCCAGCTTCAATGGCCACTCTGCAGTGGTACCCGTCCCTTCCTCGCGACCAGTCGTTTTTCCCCTGTCCCTGCCTCCCCAGCGCCTTATTCATTCGTCCCCCATTAGAAAAACCTCCACCAAAAGAAGATCAAAATAATAAGCCCCAGCGCCGCAAAGGGCCCATACTGCTTCATCATCAGCTCCCAGTTGATCCTCACGGCCGCCCTCCTGTACTTCTTGCTATCGTCCCTGAGGCGCGAGCTGATTTCGCCCATGCGCTCGAGCGAGTCCCCCCTGTACAACAGGTCCTCAATGTTCTTGGTCATCACCTTAGCCACGCCCCGCAGCTCGTCGTTCAGTTTGTCCAGGTTTTGCGCCGCCCGGCCGTCCTGGTACGTCGCCTTTGTCTTACGGATGAAGGTGTCGAAGTCCATGAAGGCGTACGGCCGGAGGGACGGGTTGTGGACCGACGAGGCCGGGTGGGTGGTCAGGAACTCTTTGGAGAGCTCCTCGAGGTAGTGGAAGGAGACATTGCGGGGGTAGGTGCGGTCAGTAATAGTGATAAATACGATGTCTTCCTTGATGACGTAGCTGTTTTGAGCCTAGGCGTTAGTTTTGTTTGCATGGCTCCTGGATGGTTGCGAGGTATCTGCTGTGCTGCGGGCGAAGTTGAAGGGAACGAAGGGAGGAAGGAACCACGGGGAAAACGTACTGGAGGTTAAACTGCCCACATTCAATCGTGACCTGCGGCTCCGAGTTGCGACTCAGTTTCCGCAGTACCTGGCGCACCTGTGACTTGACCTCCTCGACGCCCACCTCGGGCTGCTCGTCGTCGACCGAGGCGCAGAGCATCAGCCCGTCAAGGCGGGCTATTTGGGTTGACCGGATCATCTTTGCGACTTGTGTTCTAGCCTAGCCGACCTCTTCGACGATTGCGATGTCTTGTCGCCAGCACCCCTATTCGGTTTTGTCCACTAGTTGTGACGTTTCCTAATCTCCGTAGGCCCCTCTTTCAAATGGTTGCGATTCGCTGTTGGCCACGGAAAGCACTGAGAAGCAATTAATGAATCGGCAAAAAAACGATTCGGAGAGGCTCGTTTGATCGTGTCAGCCAAATCTCTCGTTCGCGCGTACGTGGCAGCAAGTGCACCTGACTGATATTGGCCAGGCAGCTTTTCAGAAACAACTCGTTAATTTGGAAAAGAATTTCGTTCTGCCGAAATAATGGCTGCGAAATCGCGATCCGTAATGGAAATTTATCTTGCGTCGATTGGAGGGTTCGTCACTGTCGATGTTGAAGAACCATTCGGTTTCGACCGTAGGCTTCTTTAATTTTGGGCAGGAGTTTGTCCAAGCTTCCCGGTTTGCTGCCATTGAAATGGACAGTTTGTTCAGCGAGGCTAGCCAATCGGAAGACTTGTAAACGGAGACAGGGGTGTACCGCTCGCGCTGTGGCACGCTTCCCAGCCTTATCCATCAGCTCCAAGTTCCAGCGGGATACTAAACGAATTTTGACCCTTCCTGGTTCTAATCCAACAAGAAACTGCCGTGTATAAACGCGTGTATAAGGGATCGAAGACAAGATGAAGCAAAAAGAAAAAGAACGAAGGAAAGAAGGAAGAAAGCAGTGCGATACTGTGCACCATAATGTGCACATTGAAATGAGAATACGGTATATTAGGGTTACGGTACTCTTCAATGTCACGAATCGGTCGATGACGTCTCGCAGCTTGCTCCTAACCCGAGCCTGGAAGTCAGGTCTCTGCAACCGACACGTTCGAGAGTCGCGCTCCTGCAACCCTTTTCGCAGTCCGCGTCCTCCCAATGGATGTCGCCGACCTCGATCCCCAATGGCCGACGATGACGACCTCTTCGAAAAGGTCCAGGGCCTCAGCGATCTCGAGCTGGCCCTCCTTCTGAGCCTCGTCAACCGCGAGCACTGCATCCTCAGTACCGCACCATCGGCGGTTGACGACCTCGTGGAGGAGCTCCAACTGGTACGGGAAGAACACAATTTTAGTCCTCAATTCGCTTTTGAAGAAGTGTATACTAAAATGTGCTGTCATTAGATCTCATCCAAGACCTTTGGCCTACCATGCGTGGTCATAAACTGCCACCAGCAAACCACCATTGAAGACTTCGCTGCCGGCCTCCTACTCGCCCCCTCCCCACCAACCCCCCGCGCCACCTCGCCTCTGCTCCATGCATCCCACCCCC
>Ga0247774_1000073_pt1 | contig 44728 bp, 50 predicted proteins | sample UWRJL001104B6_FD_179933 | JGI IMG/M metagenome (GOLD analysis project Ga0247774, IMG submission 179933) | Plant litter microbial communities from Arlington Agricultural Research Station in Wisconsin, United States - UWRJ-L001-104B-6 | ecosystem: Environmental > Terrestrial > Plant litter >...
CTCGTCGCTTGCTAGCTCGAAATCACATTCATTCGGCAAGTCGGTGTGTGCAGCGTGGCTAAATATAAAGTTTTGTCGACTTTGGCCATTGGAATGTTGTTGAAACTGTTCAGAAGGGTTTTTTTCCCAAAAGGTTCGTTGGAAAGTGACAAAGGAGACAAACAGTTTTACCAAGCCCCGGAACTCTCGAGATATTAGCAGGAGCGAGAATGGTAGGCGAAGTTTCTTCAAGATCGGCGTAACTGCAACAGCTTCTGCAAGGCTCCCGGAACCGGTCTCAGAAACAGGCGCGAACGGGAAAGTCAATTGACGAGCCGCTCACACTTTTGTGCACTTCCTCAATAAGCTATTGTCGCTAATGCTCTTGTCCAAATCCATCGACAAGTGATACAGATTGAACATAATCCCCTCCGTAGCGCTGGGAAGAAGCCGTCGTCCCGCCCCAGCATCCAGCCGCCAGCAGGTCACCCAAAAGAAAGTATTTATTACACCTTCGTTTCCGCTCCATGTGTTGTAAATGTCCACTCCACCATAAGGCGCTGGCAATCCAGGTTCAAGTCGGGTGTTAATAAGTATTCCGTCCTGTATGGCAAAGGCGGCTCTCGTAATGCATGTCAGATAGTGTCGGTTGTAAAAGGCCAGCACAAATAGCGTGTCGCTAATGCAACGATATTCTTTCCATTTATCTCGCTTCACGCTTTGTGGACTTTTTTGAGCCTGCCTCGGGGCCGGGCCTAAGTCCAGCGTCAAGTGGCCCCAGCCTCTTTAATCAAAGTTATTGCTGCCAGCCACAGACAATTGAGCATCGATACGAATACAAACGACATGATGCAAGCCCTTATCGAAACAGTGCACCAAGTTTGATGTCTTCGCCGTCGGCGGGCACGGACCACGAAGTCAAAGAAGCTGCCAATATCGGGTCAACAGCCGTCAAGTGACAGCCAATTTCTTGTCCCGGCCACCACGGTCATAGGATTGCAGATGAGGTTGCAACGCAGGGATCTAGGCGTTGAGGGGATGAACGTGAATCACAAAACTGGGTTACCAAGGTCGCATGTATGAGGGTGCTGTATTGCCGGGTCTTCCTTTGACGGCTGATGCTCGTGACTTAGCGGCTAAGAGAGCAGGAACAAGATGAGGTCAGACTGGAGTCATCCTTCTCCATCTGATCTGTAAGCTTTGCCGCCTCTTCCTCGAATCGGCCCAACATCCAGCCACGCTTGCCTTGCCTCGCTTGTTTCTCCTTCACGATACGATCTTCCCTGGCTGTCACATGAATAATCACGATCCAGTCTAGGTGCTATAGCTACGGTATGTCGCTTATGAGCGGATTCGTCGGACTACTTACCTTCAAACGGCTTCGCAGAGACACGCTCGCCCTGCTTTCCTGGCATCTCGCCGGCGGTGCTTCCAATTACGTGACGCTATTACCAGCCCAAGTTGGTAAGGTAACACAAGTCAATGCAAGAGCTGCAGCCAGGCTAAGAGACCCAGAACCACTCCTACTGCAAAGCAGGCTGGCCTTCCCGTTTTTACTTTCCATGTCAAGTTTGAGGGGTGATTGTAGCAGCGACTTACCGACCTCGCGGGGTCTCATCCTCTATCGCCCCTTCGACCAACTAACCATTTATCACTAAGAGCCCGCGAGATGTCTCGAGAAGTCCAGAAGAGCGAGAAGTGCTTTGCGCTGCCTTCTCGGTGAGGAATTTCATGTTTTCCTTGTCTCGGCCACAGCATGGCGGCAACATGCGACTTGCGACGGTGACCACCCGCCAGCGGATCTACTTTAGGACGCTCACATATCTGCAGACGATTGCCGACAAGTCGTATCCTATCTCCCTATTCGGAGGAATATGTGGAAGGGACTGCGGGAATCCGAGACTTGGGAATCGCTGCAGCCACGGCCGTCGTCGGCTTCAAGAGACAACCAAGCCTCATCATGGAAGACTCTCGTAGCCACAGCCAAGCCAAGGTGTCCTAAACTGGTTTGGGTCGATCTTGCATCTCTCGTCGTGCCCGTCCATCCGTAGCTCCAGCCAGTCGGCGGTCTATTCAGTGTCATGAGTTTAGTCGGCCGCCACCAACCAGACGGCGTCATCTCTTCCCGGATCAGTTTGAACTCGACGCGCAGCCCATGTCAGTCAACGGGGAGTCGGCTCTTGTTAGATGGCAAGTTTGCCCAACATGATTGGCTCCACGCATTCGCCTTCACGCTCGGCGATATAAAAAATGCGCCACAGCTGAAACCTGCCTTTTGCTCTTAACTCCTATCCGAGGATGATACGAAGCCGGCAATTGCGATATTCTGCTCCCTACCTTAAAAACCACCACTCAAGTTTTTTCGGAATCTGTTCTTGGTACCGAGTACTGAACCACTGATGCTATTCTCGCAAGGTCCGGTGCCATCTCTGAGACATTTGGGCACCTTTGAGCGCTACTCAGATGGGTCGACCTGTGGCACTAGGGGCAACGAAGCAGGTTTGAGCATCATCTGCTCCATGTTGGCTAGATAGTATCTTAACCGACGGCAAATGGCCATGTTGAAAGTCAAGAAGGCCAACAGCTATTCGCAGGTCCAAGGCAACTCCGGCGAAAGCCAGCCTAGCCGTCTGCGTCTGCTTGTCGTCTTCCACCACTTCAGGTGGTGGGTTGGAATGATGGTGGGAAAGAGGGGGCATATGCCGACCTGCCTTGGCGGTTGGTGGAGACATGATGCATGCTGTGGTTGGCTGGTCGGTGGTAGAGATGCAGGAGATGCATGCACCTACCATCCAAGCTCGGGCCACATGCCCGCCATATGCATTCAAATCATGTGGGACTGTGGGTAACGTACTTGCCTATCTCCCTTCGACTTGTCAACGGTTTGCTGCCTGGTCCGCTTGCTGCCAGCTTTTGGCACACGGGCCGCAAAAACTCCACTCGAACTGTCCATCGAGCACACCACCACGAAGCCAAGTCGCAGCTGCGACTTGCTTTGAGTAACCTTTGAGGATTCCACCTCATACGCCGTTGACCGAGGAGTATGTTCGCATCGCAAACCGAACGCAGCCAAGGCAACTTCATCTGAGCCCGCGCTACGAGCACGACGCGCCAGAACCTGCCCACGTCCGACGCGTCCTTACCGATCCTACTTATCATGGAGGACAGGTCGAGAGTTTGAGTATCTTCCGGATGTAAGGGAGATGCTCACCTCTTAGTAAGCTTAGCCTTGGTCATGCAACATGATCGAATGATTTCTGCTGGCTCTGAAATCCGATCCTCATTTGATTTTGCCGCCGAGTCAAAGGAGAGCTCCTGTTGGTCGAGACGGCGAATCTCTGGCCTCGAAACGCCCGCTGCAGGCCGTCGACCTGTGGATACGGAGCCTCGGCTCGCCGTCCTGATTCCAGGCGGACAAAGTAGTACTTCGAATCGAGCATCTTGAAGTCAGGGTGCAGTCGCTGGCGCTTCTCACCCGAGACGGAAGCTTGGCGGCTGGCCAGGCGACTACTTCACCACTTCGCCCCAGCAAGCGGGAGCTACCCATGCTCCCGCACTTGCAGCAGACCCCCCAAAGAGTCCAAATGGTGTCCATCCACCCGATATTGCTTTTCTCCTCCATTTCCGAGCCCGCTCGGCGGGGAGGCACTGAAAAAGCCAAGGTTGGTGCTCAAATCTTGCCATCCAACTGAAGACCTGTCAGTCGTTGCCGGCCCTCCATTCCGACCTTGAAGGGCTCTCCAACCCGCCACCTTTGTTCTCTATCCATGCGCATGTGCGCGCTTCCAAAATCTTCCGCACGCGGGGCCAAGACGGGATTGTGGAGAGCCAAGCCGCTTCCCCGTGCGGCTAGCGACCACCTCGACCAGTGTGTTTATGTTGTCCTACGGGTCGCGCGTATTACGCTGAGCCCACTCCTTCACCAAGCCAATTATTGCCGTCGATAGCTTCACCAGAGAACATCATCCTGGACGCTACTCTAGTTTGATAGACGGATACCTTTGTATGGAAGTCTGCTGTAGGCTACATGGGCCTCCGTTGTAGTGGCTTGGAAATGGACGAAAAGGACAGCCCTGCTACCCATCGAGCTTGACCAAAAAGCTTCGATGCCTCAGGCTTCCTCTGCATCGGTGTTGCATCGTCATTGGGGTTGTATTATAGCATTGGTCTTTGATTGCCGCTTGGCATCGACTGGGTGTTTTGGAACATCAGAGCGGGATGCTACCAGTATCTCAAAATGCCTTTTTTTTTGGGCGACTCTGCAGTAGACTTGTAAACTGTGGGAGGTCACTAGTGAAATGTAACAGGGTCGATCAGTCACTTCGGCCAATGCAAGTCATCACTGGTCATTCAGTAACGTCCGGGATTTAGCTTTGTGTGGCTGCTGCCCAGAGGCAGATGGCTGATTCTGGATCCCATCCACTGCGAGCATGCAATGCTTCCAGGTAGGGAGCTCGCCAACAAAGAGTGCAACTCTTATTGGATGGACCTCCTTCCATGGCACTATGACGGCGTTGTCGCCATCGTGGTCTCAAGGGCTATCATGCCATGTTCTGAGGATGTGCAAACAGGAGCGCCGACGGCTGGACAACCCGGCTTCCACGGTTTTTTGTGTTCAGGCCTGCTCCACCACAGTATTGTAGGTGATCCGATGTCGATGGTGGAGTTACAGCGTCCAGAGGCACCTTCGGCACCTTATCTTATCTACCCGAGCTGGCGAGCGAGCGACACATGGCGACATCAGCTATTTTTATGCCATGGAGGCCGGGCCACCAAGCCAAGGCCAGGCGTCAAAGGAACAAAGTGCTGCCAATGGTTAAACAAGCTTGGCAGGCGATCGGTGTATCGGCCAGTTTCAATCCTACTGGTGAGCGCCATCGAGAGAACATGGTCAAAGAGTCGTCGCCAATGGCCCAGAACAGGCTGCTTCCGGAGCCTGACCTGGATTTGTCGAAAAGTCACACCCGTGGTGGACGCAGCGGTGCCGACTCGTACTGACACACGGTGAAGAGTTCCGATTGCTCCCTGAAAACCCTTAGCGAATAAATTGAGCAGTCTTCGTATGCGAGAGCCCGGCTCTCCCCAAAATGCGAAATTGGCGGGACCAGGCAATCTGGCAAAAGTCACCGGCTGAATTGCGCCGCAGATCATATGATTCAGATCCTGTATTAAGCCATTAATAAGCTCTTTCAGGTGCCTGCCTTTCCCGGCCAAGGACTGACCATTTACGGACCCCGTCAGTGGGGGTTTTGCGAATCTGACAGGACGGGTAAAGCACAAGTTAGACCGCTTGTGCAGATCGTGAGCGGGTGATGAATCGATTTCGCGGTTGGGAAAAGGCGGGATGAAGGAGCGAGAAGAGCTTGGTTGGTATCACTATTCCGTCCAGCCTTGCCGCATTCGTCGCCTGAGGCACCCAGGCCGATTACCCTTTCGAGGAAGCTTGCTCCCGTTGTGCAGCCGCTCCAGTCAAGGAGCTGCAGCCGTCGGAACCTGCAAAATATGACAACGAACGGACTGTGGCTCTTCTAGCAGGGATTTTCCGGAGACGGCTCGGGCATAACGCGCCTCGAATAGATTCAATCACATTGCATTGCTGAGCTGCTGATGGAAGCCTTCGGTCGGGCTCTGGGGTACTTTCGAAAGTGTCAAAGGACGAAGGTGCATTGACTGGTGATGCGCCGTTGATCCGTTTGACTCGGGTGCTCTTCACCGCGAAACACTAGTGGGCCAAGCGAGATTTGACAAGCGCATGGACTCGGAAAGCCTCGCACGAGAAGCTGGAACCCGAACTTCGAATCGAAAAAACGGCAAGCAAATCGTACCCACGTGACTTGTCGACTGACGAGCCAGCGTGATCGCAGAATCGCTCGTCCTTGCGCTGTGGAACAAGCCAGGAATAGCAATATCCGTGACAGACGGAGCTCATGCTCCTTGTCGACAACAAATTAATGGCCAGCCAATAACCAAATCCGGACCACCACAAGAAAATTTCGTCCTCACCAGGTATTTGGGATTGAAGCCCTGACTTGGACAACCCTCCACACTGTGGAAAAATATCCGGCGGCTCATGCCGCTAGACAGAGCCTCCCATTTGCCCCACTAAGCGCTAAGCGCAGACGTCACTTCAACCCCCAGCGCGAAAAATGGAACTCGCATAGCTGAAGAAACAAAGCATCAACCGACTGGCACCCAAAGCACTAACATCGCAAGCAATCTCAGTGGCCTGGTGAGACGAGCAAGGACGCAGAAATGACGAGTCTCAAACGGTCCGCCGAGTCGGACCCCTTCGCGGACAATATCGCTTCGAAGGTATTCGTCCGGTCAACAAGATTGGGCAAGGTCCAGAAGATTGTTCGAGAGGTCTATCTACGCCGAGATATCCCCTGCTCGTCGCCTCTATGTCGGGAATGCTCTCAAAATATCCCCAGGGATGCTGCCGGCAAAGGTACGCCGCCCCGGGGCTCCTCACATGAAATCGAGGCAGGCCGCTGGCCTCAAGCCTCAGGTACCGACTAACTTACGTTCCAGCACAACCTTTTGTGCTGTCAGCCAAGCCAGCCAGGACAAAGGTGTTTCCCAGCGGGCACTATGTTGTTCCAGACACAAATGCGCTTCTTAATTCCATGGACCTCTTTGAGCAAGGGACGGCGTTTCACGATGTCGTCATTTTGCAAACGGTTCTCGAAGAAGTCCGAAACCGGTCACTGCCCTTGTACAACCGCCTCGTCGGCCTCACCAACAGCGAGGACAAGAGATTCTACGTCTTTTTCAATGACTTTCGCATGGAAACGCATGTCAAGCGGCAGCCCAACGAGTCTATCAATGACAGGAATGACCGGGCAATCCGGCGGGCAGTCCAATGGTACAACGAACACTTGGGCGGGGCAAAGGGGAAACACGTGCCGGTGACGGTTCTGCTGAGTAACGACCAGGACAACCTCAGGAAGGCACTGGAGCAGGACATTCCAGCGCAGTCTGTCCGCGAGTATCTCGGGGGTATCGAAGATGGGCAGAGACTTCTCGACTTGGTGGCCGACACAGAGCAAGGCTCGTTCAGGAAAACCACGGACACGGACAACATCTACCCCGAATACTACACCTTGTCCCGGATGATGACAGGGGTCAAGGCGGGTCTCATGCACCAAGGGATATTTAGTGTCTCTCCTTACAACTATCTCGAGGCGTCAATCAAGGTGCCAGCCTTTCCCAAGGCTTTGTTGGTGCTGGGTAGGGAGAACATCAATCGGGCTGTGGACGCCGACCAGGTCGTTGTCGAGGTGCTCCCCAAGGATCAGTGGAAGGCGCCATCCACTCAAATCATTGAAGAAGAGGCCGTGACGAAAAACGAGAATGCCGACGTAGAAGACGGCCAAGACGTGATATCCGAGAAGGAGAGGAAACTTCTGCAAGAAGAGGTGAAGAAGACGCACAAGAGCACCGAGGGCCGATCACAACCAACGGCAAAGGTTGTCGGCATCATTAAGCGCAATTGGCGGCAGTACGTCGGCCATGTTGACCCTTCATCCGTTAGCCGGTCCTCGGGACAGGGCCGGAAACTCGAAAGTGTTTTCGTTCTCCCGATGGATAGGCGCATACCCAAAATTCGTCTCAGGACCAGGCAGATGTCTGAGCTAGTTGGGAAGAGGCTTGTTGTCGCCATCGATGCCTGGTCGAGAGCCACGCGGCATCCCACAGGACATCTCGTCAGAGCACTCGGCGAACTCGAGGACAAGGCGGCCGAGACGGAGGCGCTTCTTCTTGAGTATGATGTGCAGTATCGGCCTTTTCCCAAGACGGTGTTGGATTGCCTCCCACCCGAAGGCCATGACTGGAGGGTTCCCGCCAGCAAGGAAGACGCAGGCTGGAGAGACAGGGCTGATTTACGGCACTTGCTCATCTGCAGCATCGATCCGGTGGGCTGCCAGGACATCGATGATGCCCTTCACGCACGGCCACTGGAGAATGGAAATTTCGAAGTTGGTGTCCACATCGCAGACGTATCGCACTTTGTCAAGCCGGCCAACGCAATGGACACAGAAGCAAGTATTCGGGGGACAACGGTCTACCTGGTCGACAAGCGAATAGACATGCTGCCAACCTTGCTAGGCACTGATCTCTGCTCCCTAAAGCCCTATGTTGAACGCTACGCGTTTTCCGTCATCTGGGAGATGAACACCAGCGCCGACATTGTCAACGCACGCTTCACAAAGTCCGTGATCCAGTCCCGAGAAGCATTCAGCTACGAACAAGCGCAGCTCCGCATCGACGACGCGGCCCAGCAGGATGACTTGACCGAGGGCATGCGAGCCCTCCTCATGCTCTCCAAGAAACTCAAGCAGAAGCGCATGGATGCCGGTGCCCTCTCCCTGTCATCGCCTGAAGTCAAAGTTCAGATGGAGTCAGAGACGTCAGATCCAATAGACGTGAAGACGAAGCAGCTCCTCGACACCAACTCCCTTGTCGAGGAGTTCATGCTGCTCGCCAATACATCGGTAGCCGCCAAGATCTACGAGGCATTCCCCCAAACCGCCATCCTCCGGCGCCATGCGTCCCCTCCAAAGACCAACTTTGACGAGCTCTCGAACCAGCTGCGGGTCAAGAGGGGCCTCGAGCTCCGAACCGACTCCAGCAAGGCCGTGGCCGAGAGCCTGGATGCGTGCGTTGACCCGGCGAATCCCTTCTTCAACACGCTGGTGCGCATCATGGCGACGCGGTGCATGATGTCGGCCGAGTACTTTTGCAGTGGCACGCAGGCCTACCCCGAGTTCCGCCACTACGGCCTCGCCTCAGAGATCTACACGCACTTCACGTCCCCCATCCGCCGCTATGCCGACCTCGTCGCCCATCGCCAGCTCGCCGCCGCCATCGACTACGAGCCCGTTCATCCGGCCGTCCGATCGCGGGGTCGTCTCGAGGGCGTCTGCAAGAACATCAACGTCCGCCACCGCAACGCCCAGCTGGCGGGCCGCGCCAGCATCGCCTACTACGTCGGCCAGGCCCTGCGCGGCAAGGTGGCCGACGAGGACGGCTACGTCATGCGCATCTTCAGCAACGGCTTCGTGGTCTTGGTGCCGCGCTTTGGCATCGAGGGGCTTATCCGTCTGCGGGACCTGGTGCCGCGCGGGTGCGAGGAGCCGCACGCCGAGTTTGACGCCGAGAACTACGTGTTGAAGGCGAGCGGGAGCCGGGACGTCACGGTTGAGCTGTTCCAGCGGGTCAAGGTTCGGGTTGCGGACGAGAAGGATGCGGTGACGGGCAAGAGGGGCGTGAAGATGCAGCTGTTAGGGTAAGAGGAGTGGGTAAAGACAGTCGCCGGGATTGCTCCGGGAGGTCGATGGACTACCGCGGGTAGAAGAGCTCAAAGCCAAATGGCAGAATGGGTGTGCCGGCGGCGGTTGCCAAGAAGACTAAGCCGATCCACGAGTACCAGTGGCACTCAAGGTTACGGCAACGATCAAGAAATAACACATATGATGGCGACAAGTTCGTTTACATCCGATGTGCTTTTTGTATTCATACGCCTCCAATAAAACCGCCATGTTGAGCTGTCAAAGGTATCGTCTATGACTATGTACCGCATTGCGTTGAAAGGGAGCCGTCCTTGGAAAAGAGTATTGGAACATAAAGTCTGTCTAAGCTTGCATGGCATCAGCCTCGGCTGCGTTCACATCATCGTCGTTCCCCCACAATGCCTCCAGTTTAAACTCTTCCGCCCACTCCGAGAGCAGAATCTTCTCATCGGGAAGACTTTCGCCGTCTGCGTCGATACCGTTCGAGACAATGACATTCTTTCCGGCTCCTCCGTTCCTGGCAACGACAGGCAGGATCGGGGCCTCGGTCCAGCCCTGGATGCGGCCGTCCCGCCAGTCCGTCACGACGGTCATTGCCGCAGCATTGATGTTGGGCACGCCTCCTTTGCCGAGCCTTCCGCGGCGGCGGGCGACCTCGACGAGGAAAGGCAATGTGGTGTCGCCGGTGGCATGCGGAATGAGGGGCGGCACGTCGTAGACGTCGAGTAGCCTCTGCAGAAGGTCGGGCGTGGCCGACATGCGTTTCAGGAGGAGGGTAACTGCGGGGACGGCGTCGTCGATCTGCTTCGGCGGCACGACGTTGAGGAGGATGAGGTTGGCGTGTTTTTCCTGGGCGGATTTGGGAGCCACAGGTCCGCCGCTGGTGGGAGGTTGGGAAGGAAAGACGATGCCGGGCGAGTCCAGAAGCGTGAGCTTGTTGTCAATCTTGACGGCACGGATGGTTGTCGTAACACCTGCTTCGGCACCTGCAGGGCAGGCCTTGGATGCGGCGCCGGCTTTGCCGCCCAACCTCGAGAGTAGAGCATTGATAACGCTCGACTTGCCGACGTTGGGGTAGCCGATGACGCCCACGTTGACGGCCCTCTTCAGGTTCCGGCTCGCCGCGAAGGCCTTGAGGGCGCGGAACAGAGTTCCCGACGTGTTTTGCACCGTGAGGTCCTTGTGGTTGAAGGTATGAGCGTTGGGTGCCGGGTTGGAGGCGCGGAGCGGCAGCGTCGGGAAAGATCTCCGGAGGTGGGCAAGCCATCCCTTCAGAACTTGCGGGGGCACCAGATCAATCTTGTTCAGGATAAATATGAGACGCTTCCCTGCTGCTGAAGCTGCCATTATATCCCGCTCGATCTCGCGAGACCGTGTTCCTTCGGGGTCGCGGGCATCGAGAACATAGAGGCTGACGTCGGCTTGTTGGATGACTTGCTTGTAGACCTTGTCGAACGTCTTCCTGGACGAATCCCGACTAACTTCCACCTCATCACCGCCAAATTCGTCCCCGGAAGAATCGCGATCCTCCATGTCTGAAGTGTCCTGAAGTTGCCTTTCATAATTCTGGGCCGCCGCCCTGGCACTGGCGAGCAGCGCCGCCATCGGATTCGAGTCGTCGCCGTCGTCATCCTCGCCATCAATCTCCATTGTGTCCTCAAACTCGTCTTCCGTGTCCTCAGCCCTGACCACACCATCCACTAGCGTCTCAGCATCGTCTTTCTCGGCAACGCCGGTCCTTGCCGCCTTGGCCATCTCCTTCCGCCGCTGCACCTCCTCGGCCTTGCGTGTGCGCCGCTCTTCGATCTCCTCGAGTATCCTTTCCTTGTATGGGAACAAGTTCGGGATGCCGGGGTCCTTCTTCAGTTTGGACCGCCATTCTGGATTCTGCTTGGCCTTCTTTCGCATCTTCTTCTGCTTCGAGGCTGACGCCTTCTGAATATTTTTGCGAAGACGGGTCGAGACCCGCTTCGATTTTGGTTCTGCCATTCGAAAAGGCCACAGGTAAGTCGGAAGGAACGCTGAATATGGGTTTGGAGATATAGTGTAGGACTTGGATTTATAATACTTACTACTCGGCTTATTTATCGTGCCGGCCATTGTGATTGTGGTAATTGACAGGCCGTTTCTCGCAACTTATCGCAGTAATACCTAAAGTTCTCGTCGATGAGAAGTCGGGGATGCAAAAATTTTGGTGGGGCAGAGCGGTGGATTGTGGCAGAACTCCGTCCCCGCCTTCACCGCCTTGATCGCCTTGCTTGGAGGTTACTGCAGCGGGCTGATGCCGTAAGAAGAAGGACAAAAGACGACAAACAAATGTCTACCGTTTCGGATGACTGGATTTTGAGATTTTCGGTCAGTCTATTATAGATACCATTTCTTTTGATGGTCACAAGTTCGGCTCCTCTGTAGCATCTGCGGGTATCAGGCCACTTGAAGTAAACATAGCCCTAACCCTACAAAGTTCTTGATGCGCAACTTCATCGTCTAATTAGTGGGGGGAAACCTATAGCTAGTGGGACAAGAGCAGGCGAAGCTGCGGAGTTGCCCGACTGGGAAGCCGCCGAATTTGGTAGACTTCTTTTCCAACGCTTGATTGATTTCTTTTTAAATGGTTTGTGAGGAACTACGATGCTACGTTACTGGGACTGCTTATTCTCACCCATAATCGCCGCCGATACCGTCGTAATATAAAGACGAAGTCCGGAAAGAATCGAATCATTAGAACAAGTCCAAGCCTATAAGAGAGGGCACAGCAACAACGGCCTTCTCCAACGACTTGAGAAACACTCCCTTAGATATATCCCAACCCACAGCGGACAAGACGGCACCTTTGACACAATTATGGCCAACCAGTTCAAGGCACCGGCAGTCCAGGTTTCATTCCATGGCTTCCTCTTTGACATGGACGGCACTATCATCGATTCAACCGCGGCGGTGGTAAAACACTGGCATTCGTAAGGCCCTGTCCAAGCTCCGTTCCACGGACGAAACCAAGAAACTAACCCGAGATGTGTGCCGTGTAGCGTGGGTACTGAAATAGGGGTTGAACCAGAGGTTATCCTACAAACCTCGCATGGGCGGCGTAGCATCGATGTCCTCAAGATCCTGTGTCCTGAGAAGGCGAACTGGGAATGTAAGTTTTGTGCAAGGGGAATCGCAGCACTTGATCCCGAGTTACTCTTCCATCCACTGCAGCGTTCCAACCCAGATTCATCCCTAGACCCTGCGTGCCAGATATGTGCCCTTCTCCTTCTCGACAGTGACAGCTAACCTACCTTCTCGACAGACATCTGCTACATGGAAGGCCTCCTTCCCAAGAACTACGGCAAGGACGCCATCGAAATCCCCGGCGCTCGCCCGCTTCTGGCCCAGCTGATTGCCCACGATGCCCCCTGGGCCATAGTCACCTCGGGCACCCTTCCGCTGGTGGGCGGCTGGCTCGACGTCCTCGATATTCCGCGCCCCGCCGTGCTCGTGACGGCTGAGTCAGTCGAGAACGGCAAGCCCGACCCGTCGTGCTATGTCATGGGCCGGGAGCGGCTGGGGCTGCAGGTGAGGGAAGAGGGTGGCGAGGAGAAGACCCTGCTCGTGCTGGAGGATAGCCCCGCGGGCATCAAGGCGGGCAAGGCGGCAGGTTGCCGGGTTCTGGCTCTCGTGACGAGCCACAGTCTTGAGCAGGTGAGGGAGGCCGGGCCGGATTGGGTTGTCAGGGACTTGCGGGACGTGAGAGTCGTGGAGATGAGAGCGGGGGTGGTCACCATTGAAATTGTGAATGTTCTAGCTTGAAGACAGGACATTGTATCAGCGCGGTGTTCAGTACTAGATAGAGGGGATATGATATGGCGATCTTAGGTAGACTTAATAGAGCATACCAAATCCATGATTCATACACGGTTAATGGGGAACATAATGAAGCAGAAGAGTAGAGTAACTATATTCAACATAGCCGAGCGTAGCGACATCCAGACGAGCTGTCCTGACGGAAGTTCCCCCTTAACGTACCTGCATTAGCTTTAACAGTTGTAACATCCATCTTGCATATCGTCTACTTGGATATATTCGGCCCTGACGATGCAGAAGCTTGCGCGGATCAACCTCATTCTTCCACAGGTCAACGCAAATTCCAATTCCCCCTTCATACTAAGGGTTGGGTTGGATGAGAAGAGAGAGACATATCTGGATCGAAACCTCCATCCTCCGTGTCGTCTTGTGCCGGACTCCAACGCGACGTGAGCTGGGGACCGAAGCCAAGGGGCACAAGGACAAAAGCAAATTATAACAGTGCACACGGGGAACAAACAAAGACCGTCAGAGAATAACCAACAACAAGATGTGCTGGCTGGAGCCTGAACGTGATTCACTGTTGTGATGTCCCTTCCCCAACTTGACCCGTCTCTGGCCCAAATATCTAGCGAGGTTGTCTTGGTCTGCGCTATCGTAGGCAGGATTGCTCTCACTCGTTTGTCCGAGTTCCAACCATACACCCGGTGCCTCTGTAAACCAACGAATGGTGAAATGTGCACATGTACACACACACCCGTTGCAAGACACGTACCCGAACAGAGGAGAACCTATGGAGTTGGTGGCCGTCGAGGAAGGCCTTTCATAAGCCCGGGGCCATTGCGCTTGGGAACGGGCAAGACAAATGGTTCGAACGCGTCTCGCTCGCCCCTCCCTCTGTCGTCTCTCTCTCGTAGGAGAAAAGGTTCCGGTTACAGAAAGAACACGCAAGTGTCACCGCCAACCGATAAGGGAGCAAGGAATTCCATACCCAGACAAGAGAATAGGAGTATGCAGGAGCATCGCAATCCCGTCACAGTAGGAACGGACGAACAGGGTCGAAGAGATGGGAGGTAAAGTGTTGTCCCTGAGTTCTTTTGGGGGATCACAACGTCCCATACCTTGGAAGTTGGGTGGGGGAGAGACATATCCGTCCTGGAGAAAGCCTGGAAGCGTTAGGCACATTGGTAGTCCAGGTTGGACCAACTCCCTTTCTCGTATTCAACGGGCCGCCCACATCCAACGGCTTAACCTTTACTTCTTGGTTTGATAGCGGCTTTTTCCAAACGTAGTTGAACGTAGCCACAGTTGTAGAAAGGGTCATCCATTGACACTCACTGGTTGATAGAGCTGGAGATAAGCGCGGCTCCCGTGATGGGATCTACGATGTCAAGGTGAGAGTGGGCCTTGATCATGGACTGGTGGTGATAGCGATCTAACACCTTGACCTACCACACGGGCAAAGGACAAGACAATGGGCCACCAGGCTGCTCGAAGTGGCACTGAGCCTGGACGGTTCAACGCTTGGTCTAGCCACAGGTTTGTAGAAGCCATCCCAGGGGTCACAGATACAACGGCGACACTACCGGGGGCAGCCCCAATTCCGACTCCATGGTGGTGGCGAAAGTTTGCGCTACCAGGCGAAGCTTCCAAAGCATGGTGTCCTCCAAAGCAAGTAGCCAATCTCCCAAGCCGGCTACCTTGGAAGAGATTCGAGCTTTGTCCCAGGCCAATTCCGGCAGCCTGCAAGGTCCCGAGAGCAGGAAGCCAGCAGAAAGCCAGCAGAGTTCACCTCGTGTGGTGCAGGTGACAACGAGGTGGATGCTCTCTCCTCCACCTCTTACAGCAAAGACCCGCGTGCAACATCAGTGGTGTACGTGTCTCTGTGCTCGGAAAGATAGGTGGAGGGGGAAGGTGGAGGGGGGAGGTTGAGGCCTCCCTAGGTCGCTGGACTTGTCTCCGACGAGTGCTGTTTCATGCTGGGTGATTCTCGTGGGCCACATATGAGGAAAGACCTTCGAGCTGCAGCTCTACCGATGATGTGCCGATGTTGTGGCCCACCTCGGGGCAATCCTCATCTCCAATGGGGGGTACGAAGTTAGACATACCGACAATAGGTGTGTCGGCGGCAGGATCGCCGCCACCGCGTCGGGCATTCTCAGGTCGTTCAGGTCGGCGACCCTGTACCTGAGTAACGTGAAGTAAGGACGAACAAGGAGAGGCAAATGCGACGGCATTGCCTTGCCTTTCCGCCCAGGCTCCTTGGAATACTCATGGACCAGAACCTTTCGGTCCTCGGAAAACTTGAAAGCCGACGTGATGGCGAACATTCCCAACGGCCAACCACAGCATGGCAGTATTGAGGGAGGCCTGAGGCAAATACGAGGCCGGCATGCTGTGTTCGCTGCTTTCTCCATCATGACTGGTCAGTGACTCAGTAGTCTTGGAGGTACAGCCTTCGAAAATGGAAAGTGCCCGGTGGGCTGCCAGCTAAGAGCAGGAACAAAGCAAAAAAGCACCATCCTGTCAGGTCCTCTCAGAACTTCATTTTGCGAGGCTTATTTCCCCCCAGGTTGAACCTTCCACAAGTAAGCCCCTGCTGGTTCCGTGTTCGTGACGATATGCGGCATTTCCCCGCGGGCTGCATCGCAAAATTGTAAACAGTCAGCGGCTGAGCATGTGCAAAAGAGTAATAAGAGAAGTGTTCCTGTCATATCTGATTTAAGTGCTACGTTGATGACGAGAAAAAGCAAGGCGTTCACGCCGTCGTCTGAACGGTCCACAGGCAGCCGTGACTTTGAAGACCCAGGCATCGACCCATGTCCTGATATCCCTACATGTCGGCAATGATTTGCAGCTCCCGCAGCACCTGAGCGTACCAGGACAGCCGTGTCAACCGTGCCAATGACTTAATGCAGAGTCGATCCGTTTCCTTCTGCCGATCAGGAACAAAAACAGTAAAAGCAAGTGCCGGGAGTGAAGCTCCCCGAAGCCATTGAGTAATCGAGTCTGCCAGACGCGATACGAACCCAACCCGCCAGTGCAAAGGGGTGTGGCAATTCTATGGCAAGCCGTTCATCGCGACGACCAAGTCTACATCCTTCAATTTGATGCACGGAGATGGGCCGACTAGATGCAGTGGATCTGATGAGAACGGCGAGGGACCAGACAATGGATCTCGGCAGCTCGAACCTAATCTTGGTGGATCGACAAAGGTAGGCTTGAACCCCAAAAATATGTGCCTTGGCAGTGGCAGCAGGCAGTGAAATTTTCGTCCGAAACCATGCTTGTCCTTCTAGTGATGGCTAACCTGCTCTCGGACATGGTCGACAGTGCTACTGGCCCTCGTAGGCACTGGGATCCTGCGGGGAAAAACAGACCATAATCCACCTGGTAGGCCTACCGTGCCAGGCGGAAAGTGGATTTAAACCAGATCTTGCTCTGCATAGAGGGCCATGACAATGCATTACAGGCACTGCTTCTAGGAACCAAGAAAAAAGAAGGGAAAAGAGGGAGAGAGAGAACCTTCCCGATATGTTACAGATGCGCAATGCAGCGACCGGCCGCCGCTCTCCCTAGCTGGTGCGATCGGATGAATTTAATAGTTGTCATGGACGTCGATGCTATTTCCCCTCGAGCAGCGAAGATCTTCACTGGGATCTGCTCTCGGGGAATGCGGGGCGGCGACGGGGGTAGGCTTTGGATCGGGAGATTCCGCGCTGCAAATACTACGTACGATTACGTAGTCCTATGTACCAGTGCTGGGAGAAAATTGGGGGGATTGTTATTGAGCAGACGATGAATCGGTGAACAAGAGAATGTCACTGCCTATTTCGACTACCATAACTATCGACAGCCGGCCGACAGAAAAACAAGATTCAATCACCCGCTAAGCGGAGAAGCCACACAGAATCCCCCGACGACCATCTCCTGCCGTTATCTGGCACCGGTAAGGAAATAAAAAATCAGCTCATTTTGACGGCAACGTAATGACGAGGCTGCCAATATTGCCATATTGTTGACGCTGGTCGAGGCGCCTAAGAACTGGGCCCAGGATGCTGCTCTTTGCTCTCGTGTATTAGGAGTTAGGCCAGCTAGCAACGACTCCAGAAATCCAACAATGGGACGAAACGGGCCTGCAAGGTCGACATCTCGGCCGCCCAAGCATGGGGCCAAAGGCATCCAGGTGGCCAGAAATGGGCGACAAGGAAAAATAGGGGCGTGTTAGTAAAATGAGAACCTTGTCAATGTCACGACTCACCACGCGCTCCTGTCAGGTCCACCGCGGGAATATTGTCCGCCTTCAGAGTCACTGCCAAGAATTTGCCGCGAAAACTAGCACATGGATAGACGTTTGCGGTTTGAACGGCTTTGAGCTAAAAAATTCCTTCAAACTTGGCCTCCACAGCCGGGGCGGGAAACGCGATTCGTGGTGATCTGGTTATCAATATCACTCCTTTCCCCTTCCCAGTCGCTGGCAGGGCTGTTTTTTTCCTCCCTCGTACGCTCAGCAGCCGCCATGGATAGCGCAAGTCTGCCTCACCCGCTAAAAAACGTGCTGGTGGCTTTCTCTCCACCAACCAGACAACTTCCCCTGTGGGCTCACAATTTAAGCTTTTTTGCTTCTAAAAGTGTACGCTAGTAGTAGTCGCAAATGATATCCTCCCAGCGAAAGGCGGAAGCTCACCTTCAGACGGTGCCGTCTCTATTTTCTGCTCGCCCTCTCCACTCCCCCTCCATCTTGGCGCAGGTACGGGTTGCCGTGGTGGTAGCGCAGAGTTAATGGGACGAACATATGCAAATTTCTCTCATGCAGGAACGGCGCGAGAAAAAAAAAAAAACTCGGTGCAAAAAAAAAGAAGAAAAATACGCCTCGGCGCGACGCCGCCATGCCATGCGGTTCGGGAGTCAGTCACGACCAAGAGCGTTTCTCTTAATGTACCTGCATCCAGACTACGAAAACACGAATACACTTTAGCAAGGGCAAAGGCCGCCACACCGCGTGGGTTTGGTCGGAGACTCGGCTGGCGGTCCTAGACCCTGGTCCTGGTCCTAAGCCTAGTCGCTGAGTTGAGGATTTCCACCTTCGCCGTTTCCGGTGATCAAGCCTCCTCGTTCGTTTTGTTTTCGTATCTCGACGCAACAAGAGCTGCCGTTTTCGATCTGTGCTTAAAGACATGATTCCGGAAACAACGGCGGGGGAAAAGAAAACCGTCTCTTCGCATGCGGCAACACCCTTCTCCCCATTCCGTAGGATACCTAGGGATGCCGCTATGTCTTGATGAGGAGGCGCGCATGAAATTTGCGTCGGGTGGTTTCGAAACGAGGCCCCGGTGAAAAAAAAAAAAGCAAATAGGGGATGGCTGATGATTCAGACCAGAGGCCAAGGGGAAAATGCGGATGGGCCTATCTGAGCATGCTCATGAGTCAGGAAGCCCATCTGAGATTGAAAACTCTCTTGTCGGCCTTTGTCGACGTTTCGTTCTTTGCGTCGTCTGAAGGCGACCGCCTTTGCGCTCCACCTCCACAGCGGAAGCAGAACCCCAGATCCGACCTTCAACCCTGGCAGGATTGGCGCCAGGGTGGCTTGCGAGGCTATGCTCAAAGTACGGAACATCCCAGCTGACGATGTCATTCTGGGTGCCAATGATGAGGGAGCAGGCAGGGACACCGCACGTGGCGGACCGGGGTGCCTCCTCCTTTCTGATCTATGGTCTAATCTCCCGCCCCTGGAGCGTGCGCCAACCGCGATTGATGGCTGACTTTGTCTAGCGCTTGGGCCATCAGCACCCGGGTCCCTTCGCGCTGGTTGTGGCATGGCGCGGACTCTTCGTAATATGGCATCAGCGCGTACAACCCTGCGAGGATTTGCCATTTTGGTGACTGCGGCGATTCTCCAGGGCGTAGGAGGAAGAAAATGATACTCAGATGATGATTTGCCGATTGGTATACGATGCTGCACAAACAAGCTGCCCCTAGCTCGAGGACAGCTGGTGGGGGTTTTGTCTTCTTTCAATTGGTAGGCTGGCAAGATGGGAGGCTGATAGGGCAATACGAGTCAAGATACATTTGGAAAGCAATCGCTGCAACGTCATGGCTAGAAGCTTGAAACTCCTTATTCTACAAAATACGTGGTGGTTGTCCTTGGTTACGATACGTAGCTGTAGTGGGTGCTAAAGCCGAGAGGAGTCGGAGACTCGGGGTAACAGAAGTGGTCCGTGCTTTTCCATCGGCTTTGATGTGAAATGCCACCGAACGGCGCCGAACCTCGGCCCGTTTCGACTAGCCGTACGGGCAGTTCGTGGTGGGGCTTCGGCGGAATCGGATGCGGGAGATGTTTCTATCAAAGGTAGGGATCGCGATGAAGACGTGCAAAATGTTCCACGAAGCTAGAAACCAAGACACGACAGCCTCTCGTTTTTGCGCAGAGTACGCCTGCCTATCCTTGGGGAATAGCTTGCCCTTCGGCGTTGGCGGAAAGAGACGGAATTACGGCCACAGGTTCCTTCCGTGCTTGACGGTGGAGCGAAGGAGCGAAGGCTTGGACCCTTGCAGGCGTTCATGTTTGATATATTTGATCACTTGATCCCTGTGGCGACTGATCAAGGTAACCTTTCAGTTAGGGAAAATATAGGTTGGACAATGACGGCGGCTTGGCATGCTAAACCTGAACTTCTTTCGAGGGCACGGCTAGTTCGTACTACTTCTCAGCGGTGAAGCAACAACCTCGATCTGACCCGCGAACGGATCACCCGGTTGAGCTTGCAATCCAAAGACTCTTCTTTGCACCATGGCGACATGACCAGTAGCTGCCATCCACTCATTTACTGCAATCTTGGTCATCGGACGGCCCACTGCCCACTCGCAGGCCCGCGATATTTTGCCCTGAACTCTGAGGTGAGCCTTGCAGACGTACTTGCCTTTCTGACCTCTCCTTAAAAAGCCGGCAACGGCTCGTGGTCTGCCATCCCGGTGGTAAGGGACCTAGTTTGCTAGTGTCAACCGCCGACTGGTAGGGTTGCGACTGGCGAATTGCTGCATCTGGAGGCTCTGGTTTGATACCACCCCACGACGGCGGGAGGGCACCATCGAGTCTATTAAAAAAAAAAAAAAAAAAAAAAAAAAAAACCTGGGCCGCCTTGGCCGGTCTGCTTGGCATTTTCCGTCTAGTACTAGCTGGCATGAACTGGATGTTTATTATTCAGTCGTCGTGAAGCAGAATGGCATTACAGAGGTGACGATACTACTAAATCGAAGGAGCATGTTCGAAAGTAACACTACGGAGGAACCGTTCCCAGTGCCCATGCATGGTGGTTAGCCTTGGCCCTGTACATTAGGACGCGCAGTAAAGCCCCGAGTCAGGATTGACCAGGTGCTAGCATGGTGTTGTGCGGACGTGACAAAAGCTGGTCCTTGCGCATTCCCGCCAACGCGGAATTTCTGACGCCTCCCGATCTCTTGGGGTTTTAGCGCGTTCGACTCCCGGCTTTCACAGTTGGGTGCCCCCCGGCCCCCTGTAACAGCTCCTTGCTCCTGACTTGCAACGAAACCAGACAGTTTGATAGTTCGACAGCTCTTCCAATAGCATCCACACATTCGTGGTGTGAAGACGAAGAATCCAGAAACGTACATCATAATACCTCTTCATCCTTTACCTCCCTCAGGGGCGAGAAAAAAGCAATGCCGCATGGCGGTTCTGAAAGGATGAGGAGAGGGTTGAGGAGAGCGCTCGCTAAGTGATGCTGGCACGAAAGGAATGCACGCCGCACGTTCCGCCCTACGAAGTTTCTTTCCGCAGTATCGTTGCATTGGGACGCCACGGAGATATCCTCTCCCATTTTCAGTACCGCGGGGGTTTTGCTGGTACTTCTTTGTATTAGTATTCGTATGCAGAGTGGCAATACTAGCGCTCCGTACCCCGTACCTACCACCGTATCCATGGGACGTCCTAGACAAGAGGTTCAGTCTCGCGGGATGCAACCAAAGACTTAAGACACATTGTGTTCGAAGAAGCCACGAGGTTCTCTCATTGCGGGGTTCGACGCATCCGATGGTGCTAGTAGTAGTACGACTTTCAGTACATAGGATCCACTCTCCTCGATAGCCTGCGAACAACAAAGTTCGAAGCGAAACGAGGCTATCGGACACCGTACCCCGATGGGAGGTCGCATGAGATGAATGAATAGAGTACAAAGGCAGAACATCACTAATCAGAGCTTCGAAGCGTCATTCTGCCGCGTGGAGAGTCGGGGGGAAATAGCTTCTTCGCCTTCAGTTTTTCGCTACTACGGTTCTAAAGCTAAAAAAAAAATGCCGCAGCGCGTTGAACCGGCTCTGAAATTGTCGTACAGCCATCCAATGGCGTGTAAGAACACGGCCAAGACGCCACTGGCTCACCAAATTTTTTAGCTGTCTTTCACGAAGACGGCGGGAAGGCTTCCAGGGCTTCCAGAGCTAGCCGCACTTGGACCGACTCAAACTTCACTATTTCCTAGCGCCGACAACGGAAGCGGCCTCCCTAGCAGGTGCGATTGGGTGGTGGGTCGTCGCTGCATTGGAGGCTGAAATACCATGACCTGGACACGGAAACTTCAACGGTTGCTAAACATGCAAGTTGGGCCATCTTGGAATCGTAAGATGGCTTGGGACAAGGCGTTCCTAGCGCGGGCCCATATCTAAACGTCTTACTCCTATCACAGCCTAAATTGCCACCGTCGCCCATCGCTTCCCTCGTAGCACTACGAACACTCAAGATGTGAGGCAGGCTGCGGCGATGGCGGCGGGGGTCACGATTTCGGGTAGCGTTTTGGCTGGGTTGGTCCGCGATAGGTAGGGTGCCCGGTCGCCTGGTCGCCGGCTTCTGGCGCCAACTGCAAGCAGTTGATGAGGCTGATTCGAGCAACGCTTGCTTGCTGTTGGCCGTTGCTAGCATGCACCCGCTAGATGCGGTGGACACGAGCGGAAACCCCGCGACGTGGGCTGCACGAATGCTAACCCGCATTTGTCGGTGGCGGGTCCGCGAGAAAGACTCAATCTCACTCTTTCCCCGTCGCGGTCACTCTGTAGTCGAGAAGCGTCGAGATTGCAGACTCCAATCAAGTTGGATCGGGGGCCGCCAGGAATGGAAAGCGCCTGGACAGGACGCTGTCGCCCGCGGCTCGAGATAGGTTGCCCAGGCCCGCCGCAGAGGTTGCAAGATGCTGCACCTGCTAGCAAGATGAATAATTTTCCTGTTCGGGCCACTGCGGTATCTAGATGCAAGGATCATCCTTGACACTTGAAGTCTAGAAGACAAAAACAGCGGCTGTCTGGACTTTGGAGCTTCCGCCGCCTCGTCGGTTGGTTTTCGAACATTCGCCGCCTTTCTTCCGTCGCGACACCAATCTTCAAGATGAATAAACGATGCTCCATGATTGACATATTTGCCGACTAAAAAGAGGTGCGACCTCTCCATTCTCAACTTCCATTCGTAATTGGCTTGAGGCAACGGAATTTGCCCCGTCCGCACGTGATGCGATCGGAAAGGCCTACACCCGGTTCGGCCATCTCCGTTCAGGCAATGATGGACGCGTTTGGTCGGCGACCTTGACAGAATGTGGAAAAGCATAATCCGACGAGGCTGGCTTAAACCCAGGAATTTGGCGAGGGCTTGCTTGCAAGTTGTCACACTGCAAATGCGGATCAGCGCATCTGACAGGACCCAAAAGGTGGTGTGCGAGCTAAGTGGGCCCGATCAAGGTGGCGCCGGAGTTGGGTGCCGACGACAAAGCCCAGAGCTACAGAGGCATTGTATGTGAAGTGCGTGCTGGGTCTAGTTCTCAGCATTCCGAATCTGATGCATCAGATTTTCTCGCCAGTGCCACTCGAGGCAAGGTGCTGCTGGCGTGAGGTGCAGAGTGCCGGCTGCAGAGTGTCTGCAAGCCCCACCAGACCGATTCACCAAGCAGCATGATTTTCCAGTCCTCTGTAATAGCGCACATCTTAAGATGATCCCTCCGGGAAGGTCTGTCGAGCATCGCGGCAGGTGCGAGGTGGTGCAGTACCCCGCCTGGCTTGTGCTGGCGTGATGGGGCGGTAGTGTTTGGTGCCTCCCTCTCTGCTCGTACCGCTGTAGTACCGCCGTGGTACCGCTGTCGTCAACCAAGGAACCGGAGCAAGGAGCGGGTGCGGGTGCGGCAAATCAGTTGTCGACAGACTGCATAGATTGATGATGAGGTTCGAAAAGGCACGATGCAACGATGCGACGCAGTCATGTCCACCCGGGCGGTGTCGAAAAGTTGAAGTCGCTCATTGAGGTTGGGAAAGAACGCCATTCATCATCGCTTTGCGGGTTTTCAGGCCGACAGGGATCTTTGCCAGCACCGCGGCTGCAGCCACCGAGGTCCACTGTTCCACACTTTCTCCATCGTGACTTATCTTTGTCGGCACGCAATCCTAGGAGTACTTCCGTACCTATTCCTGCCATCCGTCTTCGCACATCTAGCATTCAGAGACATGCATCTGCCTAACGAAGTAACTCGTTTGGTTTATCGGCCATGTTCTGCAGGAATCATGATGGTGGATCCCGTTAGGAACATTCTGGCGACGGTTGCGAGTTGGAATAACTTGAATACTCCGGCCGTAGTTTAGATGGCGGTAGTAAAGGGGCGACTTTGACGTTGTGCTCGAACTCTCGGCAAGCTCAGGGACCAGAGCGCGGAGATTTCTTCTGGCTAGCTCTTCTTCAGTCGGCGTTCATTTGAGCTGCGGCATTGCGACAATGCCTGCTTGCTGGGTAGGGCGGGTTCCTTCCGCGGCTGAGCCCAGCCACTCGCGCAGGGCTGTCTCACTGAACACTCTGCTCCGGCCCAGCGTCAGTTCGACAAGAAACTGACAACGGCACCAGCAAGCGCGAAAGTCGGTCAAGTAGTTGGGTTGTACGTATCATGTGCATCTGGGATGGCAGCATCGGCCAATGATGAGGGTATTACTGACCCGAATATGCAGCCGGTCCAGGAATAGATGCTCTCATCAGCAGTGTAACGCCGATGCCGAAGTAGTGGGCTGTGATTCCATAGGCCAACCGTCTCTTGAAGCCGTGAACAATATCTGGCACTGCTGAGTGGGGTGGGATGGCCCGGACGGGACATGCAACCTGCAGTTGTGGCTTCATTTGGTCAGCGATTGACCTGTCACCAAGCACGTAAATACTACGACTACCAGTAAAAGCTTAGAAGATCGTCAGTGTGATGTCCACCAGCCCGGGAAATTTCCGATGAGGATGAGATTGACTAAGATTCAGGACCCCACGTCCCGAAAAGAAGGTCGAGTCTATGTCGAACCAAAGCCGTAAACGGGGATTCAAACCAAGAAAGGACAAGCAGCAGCGCGACCGTTAGGAAGGCTTTAAACTGGAACCCGCAAGCCCGGCCATCCAAGGACCCCGATCCAACTGCTGGCCTTCCTCCTCTCAGAAAGATCGGCAGGTCGATCCGCCAGGTGCTCCTGCACCCAACCGGATTTGTTAGCAGAATGCTGGACTCATCGAAAATCGACTCCCTCGAAGTCGAGAGTACTACGCTACGACCGCGCCTGCTTGCTAGTGTCTATTGACACCTGTCACCTGCTGTCTGCGATCTGCCACATGTCTTGCAACAGCGCCTGTCACCTTCAGCGTCTAGCGTTGCAAACGTGCTGATTGATGACAATTTCGAGAGTGATATCCTTCTTCACTTCATGCGAACTTGGTTGAAGGCAAAACCCTCCATAATATTGCCAGAACTGGGATTTCTGTAACTCATGGATGCTTCGGCGGTCTACGTGGCGCATCATCTCAGGATTTTGATGGGGAAAAAAAGGGAAGCCTATATTGACTTGTCAAGACGGTTGTTCTTGGGGTGACCTGGAGAACGCCTCCAGCCCGACGATGGGCAGAGTTACTGGCTCCAACGAAGCGAGGCGGGCACGCCCGCCAATGTGTGTGCAGGACCATCGCAACCACCGTGTGAGAATGAGCATTGACGAGATTTTTGAAAGAGTGGGTGTAAAGGTAGGAGGAGAACTCTTTCCCGCGCGGCATGTAATCCGCGTTCCGTGTCGGGTCTGCAATGGAAAGTTATGTTTCTTTCCTCCAAACTGTGAACCCCTTTTGCGACGGAATCCCTCTCACGCACATATCTACAGCGGACCGTGCCGTGCATATTGGTAATCTAAGTGCTGGGGAAATTGCTGGCTGCAAGCTTTCCGACGAATAATAACGATGCATTTCAGACAGGTTCCATGAGTTGGTCGGCAGAAGCTATCTGAAAGACCCGAACATTCTCATACCAGCCATCACGTGGCTGTACGAGGGCGCAAGTATCTTGCAGAGGCAGCTCCTGGGCTATCGTACTCGACTCCTAGTGGACTCGGACACTCGGCGGATTGGTCCGTGGCGGCTTCTTTATCTCCGGACTATGTTTGCCAGCACAAAAGAGAAGAGACTCGTGCTAAGGTTAAATTAAAACCATGGCGCGACTTATCACGGATGCCAAAACAGAGAGAAAATTTCTTGCCTATTCCCCCCCTCCCTTCATGAAGTGCATGATCAGGAAAAAATCGATCCCTTGAGCGAAGCGTGCTAGGAGTTTCCGTACTTGCAGTCTCTACCAAGATCTTCAGGTGCAGCCCCGCAGCCTTGCGCTTCAGTCGCCTTTCCGCCCGGCGCTGCCAGTGAGCTTCAGTTGTCGATGCACGCTGTTCGACTTCCGTGCTAGCAGTATATCGTACTTGGACAGAACCTACCCATCATCTTTTATCCGCCCATATCGTCTCCCATGATGCACGGGTATGACGAAAAAGTAAAGGGAGAATAGACCCATTGCTTTCATTTCAACCTACAACATATGCTGCCCTACCTTTGGGCGGATCCTTCATCGTGACTGTCAGGACAAGTTAGCCTCGACTTTTTTGCGACTCGCTGACACGGAAGGCGTCAAGCGTCGGGGACCTGGAGTTTCTCTGTAGGACTATGACCAAAGTACAACACAGCAAGCGCTCGCCCTCTCACCTTGCCAGTTGCCACAACGCCAAATGACTAGCCTTCTTAGAGAAACGGTGAGCTATGATCCCGGTGCCCTGGCTCCGTCCAGGGTCCATTCGCTTATTCTCGGACACTGATTCGTCTACTGGACTTGCCTGCACAACCCGTCTATCCCACGCTTGCCCCCTTTCCCAATATTCTCAGACCCCGACCACAGAAATCTCCCATCGCAAGCTGGATGAGCCCGGAGTATCCGTGGGGTCGAGTGGGGCTTCTCCAACACCACCAACTGATCGTGACAGAGCAAAGTTTGGTCCACATGCCTACTGTACCTACGCAACCTCGCACGACGACCGCAGAGTAAATCACGAGTACAGCGGCAAGGCTGTCGGAATCTACCTCTACAAATTAGACTAGGATACGAAGCTGCGGAGAAATTCGGTATCTCCAGCTTGCCGTGCCAAGCCTGCAACCAAAATTACCTGACGATGGGCCCCACGATGTCCCTGCCACGGGAAGCGCTTGCACAAGGCTCTAACAAGCCAAATGGTAAGGCAAACTGGGTTGCCATTATCCAAAACATGGATGCAGTTCCTCAGAGCCCTTGCCTTTTTTTTTTGAATCTGGCAGATTCGAGACTGTGACCAGAATGGCACGAATCTATCGTGAGCCCTCGCCCCAGAGTGTCCAACTCGATGGAGAGACCGTGTGGACCCGCCTGGTCTTACCCCTGAACGGCTTGCCGCCACAACGCCAAGCTCCTTCGACAAACTCAGCGACATGGGAAGGAAAATGCATCTCCTACCAAAATCTAGCCTCTCGCAAATCTTGCTGGTGACCGACGTCCCCACCGTCGGGACCACGCCAGTCTTTTTCGGCAAGCACAGTGACCTCGACGTTCCCAAAACGGGACAACCGGTGGTTGCCAGCACTGTACGACTCGCAGTAGTGGAGGCTTGGCGCAGTTGGCGATGCAAAGGGCTAGCCATCAAGCAGGCCAATGAAGCATCTCGACTAGATATTCCTTGATGAAGCGACTTCGTCGTGTCTCCCCGCAGTTCAAGTCATCAATGAGAAGGGCGTTTTCAGCCCTAAAGTGAGCTGCACGTTGCTGACAGGCCGATAACAGTCGGAAAGCCATCCACCTCTTTCACAATTGAAGACACTGCGAGACACGATAACCAAAGGTCGCGACTGGCGGAATCGTCGACCAACCGTCGAGGTTCTGAAGGCTTGCATGAAGGTAATTTTACCACCTCGCAGCTAAGATACACAAGTCGTCGTACACCCCACCGCTGTGCAGAATCTGCCACCAGTCGCAAGTTCGCAACTGGGACGACTTTTGTGACAGAAGCCCCCTGTGAATTACTTTTATTTTGGTTCTATTATGGGTTCTGCAGCAATAGTGGGGAGTTGTCGACTCCATCTCTGAGTCGACCAGATATTTGGTGTGAAGCTTATGCCATTGACAGACATTGCCGGCCCTGCTGCTCTTGCAAAGGTCGATTCCAGCCGGGCGCAGCCGGGCAATCGGGCTCCTACCCAGACCAAACCCCACTCTTCCGTCCAAGCTGGAGGGTTACAGCACTAAAGGAAGTTTTGCATCACCTGAAGTTGCACCCTGCTGATGATCTTCGATGTCAACCATTCCGCCGGGAAAAAGGGCGATCAGAGGCGCCTCGGCGACCATACTCCTACCCATGAACCTTGCGACATACCTTCTTCATGATGGATGCTACCCTCGAACGCTCCTAGCTCAATCCGATCTTTAGAGCCTTGGCCGCAGCCAGTCAACCGAGTCTCTGGCATTTTTGACCGGTGGTGAGGCAGAGACGAAGGCTCGCAGCTTCATCGTTGCTTCCGTCCGGGGCCGACACTGAGTCTGCACTCTCGACCTTCAGGGTAGGAGTCGTCCGAGAGGCCAGCAGCAATCGCTTGTGATCGCTTCCCTGAACCTTCGTGTCGTCCATCTTGTTGCCTTAGCCGCCCCTGTTGGGGAATGCTCCCTCTCATAATTTGATTGCTCCTGTGGCCGATAATTCCGCCCTCCCTTCCGAGATGCTAGGTAGATCTAGGAGACGACAGTGCTGGCCTCCGTCCGCGGCTTCCCCCAGACTGACCTGCTTGGCGAGAGTGGCCGGCCTTGCAAGCCTGAGACTCTGAGTGTGCCGAGACGTTGACAGCATGCCGCGTCTGTCGCCTTCCAAGGACCTGCCTGGCAGCCCAGCACCCCCAGGTCAGGCACGAAGGCTGAAAGCCACCCACTCATCGCCCCTGTACAACCGCCCTGGTCTCTTGTTCCTGGCCAAAATCAGATGAGGCGGAAAGGTCTCCATGCGACCTGGTCGGCGACACGCGCGACGAGTAAACCTATCTTCAGCATCGGCCGTCAATGACCTCCAATTCGCGAGTTGTGCATCGTCTGTCACGCTCTAATGTCTTGCTTCCCGTCTAGCACGAAGATCATTATCGAGCAGCCTTTCCAACCCGCACTCGACGCCAAGTGGAGCTCTGTTTCCCTAGCCGAACTCCCCCGCTACGCCACCTACTGAACAGGATTCCAGCCAGAGTCGGTACCCCATGTTGACATCCATATTGCCAGCAGCTACCGGGGTGATTGGCAGGGCTTTCTCCATCCTGATCAATCGCGTCCCGACATTGTGCTTGAACGTTCTAGCTAAGGCATTTGAACCGCAGGCATTCTTTTCATCCCTGCGACCAAGCCTCGCTCGATGCCCCGTTCAAAAGAGAAGCTGTTTAGGGGGAGACGATCTGTTCCTGAAGATTGGTCGCATCAGGAGTGGAACCCGGCTCTGAGTTTGGAGTTTGGGGAGAAAAGGCCTGAGAATCTGGAGGTCTGTTCTCGGGGGGTGCGCCTTCACAGTTCGGTGTCCACATCCGCACAGGATGCAAAGAATGGCTGGTCAGGCAAGCTGCACGGCATTTTGCACACCCATTTGTGGTACCTTTAGACAGATGTACTTCAACGAAAGACACAGGCTGCAGCATGCACTGCCTAAGGGCCTGAAGCTGGCGGTGGATGCCGTAGAGGAAATGACAAACTGTTCTGGCTGGCTTTTCCGGTGAGAGGTCGGATTTTCTGAATTGGGGGTCAGATGGTAGCACCCAAGGCCCTTCGAGCCGGACCAGCTCTCACTGCCGCCTGCGGCCTGCCGCCGCCCAGGTACCAAGATGTACCTTCGTGCATGTCGGGCTCTGTCTCTCCCCTACCCCTGCTCCCTCCTTGGTCCACGTCCAACGGTGCCATAACCCGGCACCCCGACCCATTATGATCTCCTCCACCCAGGGCCCCAGGCTACCACTGCCCTGCGTCTAGTGTCCACTCCCCAGTGCCCATCCTCGCACCTGGCTCTGGTACCCCCCGGTACGAAAACGAGAGCCGGCGTCGACTTACACCATTACACGATCAGCAGCAACCCCCATCCAGCCCTCTGACCTCTCGTGCTTCCTCCCGCACCGCACCCACGATGAGGAGCCTCCTCGTACCCTGGGAATCTCCTTGAGTGGTACATCTTCTCTTCACCCCCCCCTCGTTTGTAATCCTGACTTTGTTTTCCTTCCCCCTTCCAACCTACACTCGGATCTGCGTTCACGGCTTCGACATCTCCTCGACAAAGCGTTTGGCTGTGTCTCACTTTTGCGGCACCCCTGGTCCACCTTGGGTCCTTCGTGGAGTCTTAAAAGTCATCACTATCCGCCTCTCGGACCCCATCGAGTGCCAGTGCTGAACCTCACTTACTTACACACTCGTTGCCATCCCACCTCTGTATAATATCGCGGGTCCCGCCCACTAAGCACTAAGCACTAGGCTCCTGGCACCCGGCACCTCAAGCCTCAGTCACTCGTTGGCCCTACCACCTTCATTTGTTATAACACCAGCCCAGACCATCGCTCGAGGCTCCCCGACTTTCTTCCCTCGTCTCATCAACAGACTCAACACGTCCATGTCGACAAGGGCCACTCTCCAAGCCTGACCGGTCGACTGATCAAAGCAACAGGTGCTTGAGGGGGTTGAGCAAGCACAAACCAGCTGTAAAGCATTCAGGAGGACCATGGCCGCCTTCTATCAGCAACACTATCCGCTCCATGCGGGGCACCAGATGCCGCAAGTCGCATACGCCGGTTACCCTGGATATCCAAACCGGTACCCCACGGGTCAACCAGTCTCTTCCTTCTACTGGGGCACCATTTACCGAGCCAACAAGACGGATTCGAAACCCCGGCTGTCTAAGGAAGAGGTGGATAAGCTCGAGGCCGAGTTCCAGAAGAACAACAAGCCGAACTCGAGTCTCAAGAAAGGCCTGGCAGAACAGTTAGGAGTCGATGTAGCCCGCATCAATGTATGAGCGCCTCCGGCTTTATCCCTCATTCCTCCTTCACGTGGCAAGACATGACTGACGCTGTCTCTGCAGAACTGGTTCCAGAATCGACGGGCCAAGAAGAAGCAAGTGATCAGGGCAGCCGAGATGGAGGCTAGCCAGCAGGCTAAGAGCATCAAGTCAGAGCCACCATCACCTGAAGTGAATGAGTTCTCCCATTCGAGCGATCACAACGACGGTGTCGGTCCATCCAAAGTAACCATGGCAAATCTTCACGACTTGAGCGCCCCGTCGAGCCCATCCCAGGCATCTCACCACAGCGGCGAGGCCATCTTTGACGACGTGTCCCAGGAGGAAATGGTGGAGCTGGACGCCTCAACGGAAGAAATACAGTCGGGGTATACCTCGCCATGCCACGACCTATCCCACGACGCCAACGCAGCCTTCGACTTTGCCCAGACCACCAGCGATGCGTTTGCAAGTCTCGCGGCGACACAATCACCAGTCATGGCCTGTCAGGTAACGGCAGAGATGGTCATGTCGACAGCTTCGGCTACCTGTTCAATGCCTGTAGTGATGGAGGATATCTCCAGTACCGGCTTTGGCGCCTTCTCACTCGACATGATTACCGCTTTCTCCGACGCAGAACTGAAGCACCCAATTCCCGCCTTGGCGCCTCAAACAGATCAAGACATTCCGCAACCTTCAGTCGAGTCGAACTACTCACGAGTATCGCCCGTGCCCATGACGCAGTCGCCGCCGATGATGCATGTTCAGGACTTCCGCATCAAGTCGCCGCCGGTAGTTGGTTTGGCCGGCCGACGGAGGCGGCCTGCGCCCGCGCCTCTGGGCATTCGGAACGCTGCACACGGACCTACGACGAGCATGAGCTTTGCTGCGAGGACAATGGACCCCGGGAGCCCAATGCGCCGTGTTGCGTCGGCCACCGGCTTCGCGCCCCAGGGAGTGCGCAAGACGGCAATGCCGCAGCGAAGCCCCTTCCCCGAGCGAAACCCGGAGAACTTTGTCAGGCTATTCCACACTCAGACGCCGACAATCCACACGGGCGTCAGCATAATGGCACCTCCGACCCCGGACACTCCGGTTGTACCCCAGCAAGCGGCGAGGGAAGCGACGGTTTCGTCATGCTCTTCCGAGGAAGACCAGTCGATGCTCTATCGCCAGTCCAGCATGTCGAGCCTCGGATCCGCCATGGATCAGAGCCTTCGAACGCCGCCAGCCACGCCTTCGAACATGCCCGACATGTATCCCTTCTCCAACATTGCATTTACAGTGCACGATGACCCCGTGCTCACGCCGAGCCTGGGTGATACGTTTTCGGACATCGGCGCCCCCCCCTACGCGACCAGTGGTTGCGGCAGCCAGCCTCCCACTCCAAGCTTCGCCCCGGCTGGCGCCATGGGCTTCCAGACTGCCTTCGCCGACGGCACCCAATACTGCTGGCCCGCAGCCCAGTCCGGATCTGCAGCATCCTCGCCCAACGCGAGGGTTCGCCAACTGCAGTTCAACAACATGACTGCCGAGCATTTCCATTCCCGGAAATGACTCCCGGTCCATCGACTTGCCGTTACATAGTTGTCACCAGCCAGGTGTACAGATTTCGCTCCTCATTACGCAGGAGGCCACGCCTCGACGGACCCGGTACCGAGATACTCTGCTGTAACAACACCTTCAGGAGCACGCGCCGTGCCCAAAATCTGTCTTCTCGGTTTCTCTGGCTTTCTACGAGGCGAAGCAAAGCACAAACTCAATACTATACGAAACTCGATGAGTTCCTTAATAATGTAATGAAGCAACGGGGAAAGGATCTAATGTCAGGAACAACGGCGCCTGTGTTTTGTGTTTTTTTTTTTTTTTGGAGAAGGCTGCGGTTTGTTTTCGGGAAGCTAAAATACCCCCCTATGAGATGCACTGAATACCAAAGGAAAAACATATGGTCTATCAGTGTCTGGAGTTAATTTTTTGGTGTCAGAGGCGAAGACGGGATGATGTCCTTGTATCAGGACATTTCAATAGCAAGGCGTCTACGGGAGGGAGGAGCGATTGTTTTTTTTACTACAGTCTGATTTTGTTCAGATGTCCTGACTTGGCGAGAATCGGTCGAGAAAAGGGTGTTCTCTAGATAGCAGGGATGGGATGGTTGTTGAAGACGAGAGGACCGAAACCGCGACGGAACATAATTACTAGGCTTGTATACACGATAGCGAAGGAAACTGGCTGAATCTTGGACGGATTCGTATTATTAGAGACAAGAGAACAATAAAAAATACTCACAATGAAAGGAATAGTACAAGACCCCGGTTGCTCTCCCCTGGTGAAGAATCGGGATGTGTCGTTGGTGTGGAGGTCGAGAGAGGCGTGTCTTTGAATCGGATACAGTTCCCACCCATGCGGAATCGCTGCATTCCAACTGTCGAAATCGCATCTTTGTCCGTGTACCCAAAGTAAAAACGCATTCAGTACGGCTTCGAGAGTAGAAGGTCCCGGGCACACGCCCCGTTGAGGAATTGGCACCATCTACGATTTGAAGGTACGAAAACCAGCACTACTGCTAGTACGAGGATGTCACTGACGCAGGTCGTAACTAACAGCAGCAGAACTCCAAGGCTGAAGCTGCCAGATCGCAAGCCACCAGACGTCATTCGAAGCTCAAAATTCTTTTGAGCAAAGGCAAACACGAGAATTGGTACCCCATTTTGCAGGGGGAAGTTTGAAAAAAATTACCTCGTACTGCACTCGGCTACGAGCTGCAGGGTCGTAAAGATGCAGACCTAGCGAGATGTTGGTAATGTCCCCGGGGCGTATCCCATGAGCGGGGGGGGTGGATGCTGCATGACGGTCGAAAGACGGTACTCAGCTTTCTTCCGGACGAGGCAATAGGATGAGGAAGGTACTATTCTGGCTGCTGAACTAGGATCTCGCCCAACTGAGCCTTATGTCCTGCAGGAGGGCGGCAACTTCGTGGTTTTCGATGGTATCGAACAAAGGCAGTAGGCAGTATGACGTATTGGAGCTTCCCGTCACGAACCGTACGACGATGTGCGTCGCGATGGTGGTGGCAGCCGAGACAGCGGGGCTGTGCCGGAACAATTTTTTTTCTCAGATGCAGATGCAAGATGCAAGACAAAAAGGGCAAAAGAAATCGAAAAGAATAATGGGGAATAGGAAGAGGTGGCCCACCTATCAACGCTGAATGCTGTGCACGTCTGCTGCATGTCCAGTACAGCTGTGGAGGCTATGTTCGCCTGGCGGAGCACCGACCGGTTGGTTGGGCAGGTGGATTGTTGTTTGGAGGAGGTGGGTGGTCGCTCCGGGGGGCATGTCATTACCAGCACCAATTGACCCCACCGCGGGGTTGTCCGTCTGATAGGGCTGATGCACCTTCGGTCACTGGAGCTGGACCAGAGTGGTATGAGAGCAGCCCAGAACCTGGTGGTGTGCGTGTGTGTGTGTGCAGGGCTGAGCTGAATAAATTGACAGTGACTGTGGAGATTTTGCAGGTGGCCGTGTGGAGCTTTGAGAGACTTGGAAGAACGAGGAATGCACGTATGGTTGCAGGGCAGTGAAGTTCCGCTGGAGCCTTTTTCTGCTTAGTGACGTCAGTGAAGCGCGTATTACTAGTAGGTTACGATACTCCATTGCGAGAATTGTGAAAGGTGCAGGCATTTGCTCGCGCGGCGAACCCGTTTAGATCGTTACTCCTCACAATGTAGCGAAATGCAAGGTTCAATCCCAATAAATTCGACCGATGTATCTCCAAGTACCGTAATATTCCTTCCTCTTTCATAGTAAGACTCACGGCTGATTGCCGCCCAGCATGGCTTGTGCCTCGGAGAGTTTGACTTGCAGCATGTTCCTATAATTTTGCTCTGCTAGTTGTGACGCTTTAACCAGGCTGACGAACATCGTCAGCCGCATTTGACCAGGGGGAATCACCCTGCTTTTGGAGTGCTATTTTCGCTATAAGACAAACTGTGTGACTCTCAACCGTTTGAAAGGTCAGCAATTAACATGAAATATATTAGAAAGAGACTAGGTCAATTAACCAACATCTCCAGCTCCATGTAACTTCGTCTATTTAGAGCAGTCTACCACAAAACACATAGATGTCCGGGCCCTGCGTCAAAGTGGTTGCTCTTCTCTATTGTCCGCATATCCTACGTCCGACTTTCCATCAGTATACCGTAAACACGGTCGGGATATACCCGCCAACCGCCTCTGTTCCAATTGAAAAGATCGTGCTTGAAGTCGACCATCTCATGGATATAGGCGGAGAAGATGGACCAAGTCCGAGCTATGCTCGAGAGGTCAAAAGATAGGGCTCCTTTTCAGCAGATATGTAAAATAAGCGTGAAGTGCTCTCTTAGATCTCGCTGGATTTTTAGCTAGCTAGTGGTGACTTAAGGTGTAGCGAAGTAGTGTCAAGGCTCCGGAGACGGCAACAGACAAAAGATCTTGTCATCGTTTATACATGTTACTTCTTTGGGCTATATTTCTTGTTATTTCATCGATGAACTTGATTCAAGTCTTCACTCCTACTTCCAACATTATAGGTTTGTCGATCCGGGCCGTCGAGACGCTCAGGCAAACTGTCGAGGAACCGACTATCTAAGCACATTATATAGCTTCGTCAGTGGCCTTTGAAACCATTACAGAATGCAGGTCCCATTCTCAGCTCACCTGTTGAAAGTTCACTTTGATCTTCTCGACTGCTAGCACCCTCTTGCCGACAAAGCCCATCGTCATGTAACTCTCGACCATTTTAATGGCCGCTGAGACTCTTGCGCTTTCAGTTTGCGGCTGCTAAACCCAGCCGCGTTGAACTGGGAGTTTCCGAAGGCCAAAATCTTCACTAATACTTGGAACTGTAGCGAGAAAAGAAGAACGGGGGCCAAGTGACCCTGGCGCCTTGATAGTATGAAGTTCCCAGTCGCTCGCTGGGACCCGGGGTGAGTCATACTTTCTCTACTACCTTGGGTGTGAGTCACAAATGCCGCTAGTCTAAATCCTTTTAGAAGGCTCAAGCCTGGTGCTCTCAATAAGCGGAAATAACGCAGCATCATAGCTCAGGGGTAGAGCACTGGGCTCATAACCCAGGGGTCCTTGGATCGAAACCAAGTGATGCTATCAAGACGCTTTTTTTTTTATAGAGTTTCTTCACTTTCACTTCTTCTTCTCGAATGCTGGGAGATCGACGTTAACCTTTGCAAATGTTATTTTGAATTTGGTTTGTGTATCTCTCACCTTGGCACCACTTGGGATGTTATCTCGAATAGTCTCCTTGTAGAGTCGAATCCGGAATTAGGGTCATCTCTACCGAGGGCCGCGGTGATTAACAGAAAAAAATACCTAGAATATGCCATGCCTTCCTTCTATGTTATCTTCAGCTTGACTACCAGAACATGCTTGATGCTACTCGATATTGTTCCAGCCTCTCTGCTTCTTATTACACCGGATATAGGAAATAACGAGCAGGGTTGAGAGCCCACGTAATAGATATCTTAGTCCCAATAGCATTTTAGCCCCATGGTGGAACTTCATTCGCTGTGGATGCACAAGGGCATGAGTGATCTATGTCAGATATGCTAAAGTTAGAAAGACAGACTGGAGAGCACTCGAGCGGTTGTGCCGTTCATTCGTGGAATGGTGGCCTAGGAGGGCTCGGCCTCGCTAACTGGTAGATAAAGCGTCTCCTTCCTGGTCCCGGTCAAGCTAAGGTCCCTACTAGCAGAGAGCGCAAACCCGAAATCTTATACTTTCTAGTATCCAGGCTTCCTAAACGTTATTCTGCAAGGAAACTGTATTATCGTCGCCTTTCATTCCATATGTAAGATAGTCTTGAGAACGGTAGCTGAGCTCGCGTGTTGGAGAAGGTCCAGAGGCGTCAGACCTCATGGCTCGTTGCGACGTCCAAATTGCTTAAACCCCAACAAATGCTCGATTTCAAAGACTAAGAACGATAGCATAGATAGGGCGAAGAAAATAGAAGGTACGAAACTACCCTAAGCGCCTGAATCCATCCAGGTAGAGTACCGTGTTAAATGACAGTGTTGTTTTTCTCGCACAGTACGTGCCACCTGCAGAGCTTGGTTGTGCTAATTACTGGCCCAACTAAATCTAGACGTCAAAGTATCGCTTCAATTTCCTAGTCTGCCTGGGTAGATCAGCAATTCACCTGGGAACGGCAGCCAAACTGCTCCCAAGGGAGGAACAATGGCTCTCTTAGTCAATTCCCACCTACTTCGTCTCGCCAGCCCGGCATTACGATCTTTACGAGCCTCCAACCAGCGGCGGTGGGCACGGGTCCACGATGTCCGATATCTTGCCACCACCGAACAGCCCCGAGCCACCGTCGAAAAGTACCGAGCAAAGCTAAACCGCAAGGCAAAAGAAGAGGGACTAGAGGGGTTTGAAGACCTCAAATTGGCCTACGCGGACAAGATTGCCGAGCTACGGAAAAAAGACGCCATTGATGTTCCAACGAAGGGCACATTGTCGTCGGAAGCTTCGACAACTGCTACCGGCCCTCACAAAGCACGGCTGGAAGCGCAGCGCACGCCGCAATCGAAGCCCGCAGCATCCAGCTCTTCCTCCACGCCGGCCGTGAAGCCACTCTCCACCATCCTCGACCTCGGAAAGGCACGCGCGCTTCCCGACAAGGAGCTGACGGCCATCTGGCGCCTTCATCACGCCGAGAACCCGCTCTCGCTCTGCGCCGTCATACCAGCCGCTACGTACTTCGCCATGGAGTCGGCTGCGCGCGCGGCGCCGCAGTTCGTCCTCCCCGTGCCGCACCCGGAGCAGGGCGCCGAGATTCACTTCTTGCAGTGGAGCTTTGATGCGGCCACGCGCACAAGCACGGTGCTGTTCACGCAGCTGGCCGAGTACAAGGCTCGCGGCGAGTTTGCGCAGCCGCACACAACAGTCACACACCACACCGACCTGGCGGAGGAGCGCGGGCTCATCTTAATGCAAGGACAGGTGGTCGAGGGCCGCGGCGCCCGAGTCGAGCACGCGCGCTTCCTGGTCATGTGCCTGCAGAAGTTCTACGGTGCCTGGGACGCAGCGGCGGAAAAGGAGACGAGCGGAGGGGGTGAGAGAAAACAAATGCTTGAGTGGTTTTCCAAAGGTGACCCGAGGTTTACCATCGAGAAGCTAATGGAGGAGACAGAGAAGCTGGCTTGAACAGATAGCCTTTCTCCCATGTTTCTTGGAGCAGCCGCAGAGGGTGATATTGTACAGGTTGTACCATGTGTATTACTTACGGAGTCACGATGATAGACAGTTTCGGGGTTTGCGTCTTCATTAGAGAGGGCCGTGATGTTAGACGACATAGACCTAGGCCTGCGATGCCCATACTTAAACAATATATGGTGACGGACTGCACTTTATTCTTGCCGGCTATCACCATCCTGCTTGGCTTCTCTTATCACTGTCGTCTCTGTCCGTGGGAACCATCAAGGAGCTCGACTGCAGGTAACGTCCCGTTTGGAGAAGGTGCGCCTAGTCTCGGCTTGCGTCTGAACCGCCTGAATCGCCAAGAGGTTCCCACCCACCAACTCTGCCTGCAACGTCGGAGCTACTACTACACTGAGCTGGGATAGACGGCCAATTGACCTCCACCCCAAGGTCACGGACGCAGGCAAATCAAGATTTGCCTACCCCAAATATGGTCCAAAAAGAGGCAGGTGCCAGGGTGGCAGGTGGCAAGACTATATAAAGGGCAACTTGCTCCGAGGCAGGCTAGAATGGAGTTGCGCGAAATGGCCAGGCGTCGCAACTTGGGCCAGGCAACTGAAAACGTCGAGAATATTCCTTAAGATGCCGCACCGCTCAACATTTGCAGATCTCGAGATCCCGGAGACGGACCTCTGGACCTTCATCTTCGAGCGCGCTGATCGACCATTCCCAGACCATCATGGTGAGACTATCCAACGATCAAAGCCTTCCCGCGAAACAAGCTCTAACGAAGAAATTTTAGTACTCTTTGTTGATGCCGACACTACGCGATCCTACACGTTTTCGGAGGCAAAAGCCCTGAGCACGCAGCTAGGCAAGAGTCTTTGCTCGGTATGGGGCTTCCGGCGAGGCGACGTTGTCCTTTTTTACACGCCGAACGCTATCGACATGCCCGTCGTTATGCTCGGGGTGCTCTGGGCCGGTTGTACCGTCTCGCCTGCCAATTCGATGTTCACGGCGGAAGAATTGGCGAGACAGCTGAAGCATTCGAAGGCGAGTGCCATTGTGACGCAGAAGCCTTATCTGGCGACGGTACGAGAGGCTGTAAGAAAAGCCGGTGTGAGAGAAGGCCGTATTCTGCTGCTCGGCGACGCTAAGGATGAGAGCGGAGAGGCTCCGCACTGGACTGACATGACAGATACGAGTTTTTCGGGTGTCGGAAAACCTGCAGTCGATGCGAAAGACTTGTCTTTCATAGTATACAGCTCCGTAAGTGGACACAACTCGGACCAAGACGAGTCTCGGTGAGATGGCAGAGCGCTGACTTGAGGTGACAGGGAACGACCGGACTCCCCAAGGGCGTCATGCTGACGCACTACAACATCGTTTCCAACATTGTACAAATGAAGGAATTTGACCACCGATATCTCGACTTTGACAGAGACTCACAGATTGGTGTCTTGCCCTTCTTCCATGTTTATGTGAGTCTACGGAACTTGAACTCGGCCGGCCGTCTTCTTAAACTTGAAAGAAGGCTAACCGAGAACTAGGGACTCGTCGTCATTTGTCTTTTGGGCATGTGGACAGGAGTCAAGACCCTTGTGATGGCTAAATTCGATCTGGACCGCTTTTGCCAGTTGATACAGGAACACCAGATATCCGTCATTTACATCCCGCCTCCCATCGTCCTCGCACTGGCCAAGAATCCCATGGTGTCCAAGTACGACCTATCATCTCTCAGGTTCCTCAACTCCGGAGCGGCGCCCTTGACAAAGGAGCTCGTCGAGGGCGTGTGGCAGCGGTTCAAGATTGGTGTCAAGCAGGGCTACGGACTGTCCGAGACGAGCCCGGTGGCGACCTGCCAGACAATTGACGAGTTTGGAAAGTACATGGGAAGCGTGGGAAAGTTGTTGCCGAACATGGAATCCAAAATCATTGACGAAGACGGTAACGAGGTCAAGGATGGAGAGGTAAGTAGCTTCCCAGCTACGAGCTGGCCAGTCCAAGCGCTAGTAGTACTAACAGTGGCACAAAGACTGGCGAGTTGCTTTTAAGAGGGCCAAACGTATTTCAAGGCTATCTCAACCAGCCGGAACTCAACAAAGACATCTTTACCAGTGACGGCTATTTCAAAACCGGCGACATTGGATACAGAGATGGCAAGAGCAACTACTACATAACCGACCGTGCCAAGGAGCTCATTAAATACAGTAAGGAGTTTGCGTGTTTCCTTTGTCTCGACCGGCGATGTCACTAATCGTTTGCCAGATGGCTTCCAGGTTGCTCCTGCCGAGCTCGAAGGCGCCCTGGTGGCCCACCCAGACATTGTCGACGCTTGTGTTATTGGCGTATGGGACCCTAAACGGCAAACAGAGGTTCCTCGTGCTTATGTCGTGGCCAAGCCCGGAACTACTGCCAACGATGCTCTTGCTACTGATATCATCCAGTGGCTTGCGAAGCGGCTAGCAGCATACAAGCGGCTAAGAGGAGGCGTCTGCTTCATTGATGCCGTGCCGAAGTCAGCAGCGGGCAAGATTTTGAGGAGGGTTTTGAAGGATGCCGCAAAGAATGAAGACGAACTAAAGTCAAAGCTGTAGCGGGAGGACGATAGACAGACGATGTTAGCAATAAAAGCTGGTCTCTGCTTATACATATGAGGGTTAGGGTTTAAGTCGCACTTATTCGGAGCCGAAGTCGAACCGGGACAAGTACTAAGAACGATATTTCGAGAAAATTTTGGTCTTCTCTCAGACCCGATAGACAGTAGCTAACATCGCGCAGGAGCGTTCAGCTGTAATATGCGCCAAACTGGGCTATTCACACACCCCTTTATGTTGGACAGCAACACGGTGAAATTTTGGGCAGCTAAAATGAGGCAAATTTCAAGGGACCTTCGTCAGCAGCCACCAAAGACTCAACAGTCGCACGGCTTAGAAGGCGCACGCCAGTTGGCAAACGCGGAACACGCACCAGGGCAGCGCATGGGAGAACCAATGCGAAGAAAAAATATGCACGTCGCCTCGGAATGGAGCTTCTGGGAACAATAGCAGGGGAAGCTCGGTGCATTCTGCTCTGGGATTGGGTGGAAGGTGCGAAGCTCCCCCCCCCCAGCAGCCTAACTCCGAGGAGCTTTCCAAGGGCTGCAGCCGAGGTGAGGGGCAGCTGACCTGAATGGCGGGGCTCGACGAGGGGCAGCCGGCAGGCTTCTGAGCAACTCAGACAATGGAAGGGGTCGAAGTGGGAGGGGTGGAGTGTGATGTCTTTTCAAACATTTATGGAACGGATTATGCGACGAGATCTCTGTCGAAAACACTAGAGCAAGGCCAGAAGAAGAACGCGTTTGGCGATCAAGATATTCGTCCCGGATCTTCTAAGTTTAGCCGTGAATGGTATTGGAGCGATCCTGACGCCTCGCTGCTTCTCAACAATGGCTGATATTCCCAGACCTTCGGAGCTCAAAGAATTGGACGCCGACTAGAAAAAAAGAGAAGTGCTAAATAATAGGTAGAACGGGTAGGTACTAGACAGATGGTGCGGCCCATGCCCCAAGACATGGGATAGGAACACGACAGTTTCAGGGGTTTCCAGGCTCCTGGCAGCAGTTTGTTGGTCATTGATAACGTTTCGTTAGTCTGCCTCTGTGTGAGGTTGCGATAATTGTAGAAAGTTGAACCTTGTCGACGAGTGATGCGCCGAAGCCAAAGTTAGATGTCCCTTGCCTGTCTCTACAAGGTCGGTGCGAGGGACTTAGGCTGTCTGGGCTGGCGTCTGGATCTCTAACACCCGTGCTTCAAACCACATCGTCATTCGTCGCAAGCCGGCGCTGCACTGGCAAGTGTCCTCGCCCGCCCCAACGGTTCAGGTTCACGATAATTGAATTTTATCTTCCGCAACCTTATGAATTTCCGCATGTAAGAATATTATCGGCACTGCTTCTATTTCCTAAGCCGCGTTCTTTCCACTACGCGATCAGAGTACCTGACGCTACCACGGACTTGGCTTAAACTTGATTTCTTGGCTGTCGCGTCCTGTGCCTCACGATCCCGAGCGAGCAGCGGGGTGAACTTTGAGCAGCCCTCATCCTCGCCTCCCTGACATCTCTGGATTTGACCTCAGACAAAGCCTCCGGGCCCACTTCATACTGAAAATTTCTCGACCAGAAAACATCTGATCGGTCCTACGTTTTGCCATTGGTAGCATCCCTACCTACCATAAAGTCCGGAGCTCACGAGAACCAGCAGCGGGCATCAGTAAGTTCCCACATTTCCTACCTCCGAGGAGGGACACGCCCTCCGCGCTCTATCTGCGGGCCTTTCTTAGCCCCGACCGCCACATCCTGGCACAGTTCCAGGTGCATATTGTACCGATTGCTCCCCGCGCACTGGCGCCGATCAATAAAGTTAAACTACCCCTCGGCGAACGACGGTCTCCTGGCTCTGCCGAGTTCCAGCTGCCCCCAACTTTCCAACTCACCAAGACCTCCCTCTTCCACTTGCACGACACCGGATTTTTGGATATTTCGCCCGCAATTGACCGGCGACACTGACCTCTACTGGAGACGTCGATCGACCCTCATTTTCATTCTCCAGAAACTATCAATTTGTCCGACAAGTGATTCACCATGGCTGGCAAACCTGATGCGGCGTAAGTTGCCCCTCCATCTGACGCCCCCACTCCGGAGAGGTGCCTCTCGAAGTCCGATTCATCTCCGGAACACCAAAAATGCCTGCCTCGCCTCGCTGAAGCTTGGAGAAGCTCTTGCGAGTGCCGCTCGAAAGGTGATGACGCATGTTTCCACTAACAGTCGACGTGGCGCAGATCAATGGAGCTCAAGGAAAATACCCTGATCGTGGTGCTCGGCGCCTCTGGAGATCTGGCCAAAAAGAAGACAGTGAGCCTCGCTTGAAGCATCTTCCCAGCTCAAGTTACCCCGATAGCTAACAATGGAGTAGTTCCCTGCCCTGTTCGGCCTGGTAAACGCCGCCTTCTTCCGAGCTCGATATTCGCGGTATCGGCTGAGTGCTAACGGACGCTGACGCAATAAATGATAGTATCGAAACGGATTCCTGCCCAAAGATGTCAGGATTGCCGGGTATGCGCGGACGAAGATGGACTACGGCGAATACATCAAGAGGGTTCGGTCCTTCATGAAGACGCCCACAAAGGAGGTGGAACAGCAACTTGACGACTTTTGCAAGCTCTGCTCGTACGTCTCGGGCCAGTACGACAAAGACGACGACTTTATGAGGCTCACAGGCCATCTCGAGGACCTCGAGAACGGTCGTGGCACGACACACCGGCTGTTCTACATGGCACTACCACCGAGCGTTTTCACAGTGGTCTCGCAGCACCTGAAGCGATGCTGCTACCCCGTACGAGGCATCTGTCGCGTCATTGTCGAGAAGCCCTTCGGCAAGGATCTTGCGAGCTCCCGAGAGCTTCAAATGAGCCTCGAACCGGACTGGAGCGAGGACGAACTCTTCCGGATTGACCATTACCTTGGAAAGGAAATGGTCAAGAACCTGCTGATCCTGCGATTTGGCAATTCCTTCTTCGGCTCGACGTGGCACAGGCATCACATCGACAACGTGCAGATCACGTTCAAGGAGCCCTTTGGCACCGAAGGCCGTGGAGGGTACTTTGACGAGTTCGGCATTATCCGCGATGTCATGCAGAACCATCTCTTGCAGGTCTTGACGCTTCTGGCCATGGAGCGGCCCGTGTCGTTTTCGGCCGAGGATATTCGAGACGAGAAGGTGCGGGTTCTGCGGGCCATGCCTGCGATTGAGCCTAAGAATGTCATCATTGGCCAGTATGGCCGATCGCTCGATGGCAGCAAGCCGTCGTACAAGGAAGACGACACCGTCCCCAAGAACTCGCGGTGCCCGACCTTCTGCGCCCTGGTGGCGTATATCAAGAACGAGCGGTGGGACGGCGTTCCCTTCATCATGAAGGCCGGCAAGGCGCTTAATGAGCAGAAGACGGAGATTCGAGTCCAGTTCAAGGACGTCACCTCGGGCATCTTCAAGGACATCCCGCGGAACGAGCTCGTCATCAGGATCCAGCCCAACGAGAGCGTGTACATGAAGATGAACTCGAAGCTTCCCGGCCTCAGCATGCAGACGGTGGTCACGGAGCTCGACCTGACGTACCGCCGACGCTTCTCAGATCTTAAGATCCCCGAGGCCTACGAATCTTTGATTCTAGATGCTCTCAAGGGAGACCATTCCAACTTCGTCCGAGACGACGAGTTGGATGCCAGCTGGAGGGTCTTCACCCCTCTCCTGCACTATCTGGACGATAACAAGGAGATTGTTCCCATGGAGTACCCTTACGGTAAGCTGGCCAGCGTCGCCGCCCCAAGGCTGTCTCGTAGCGTGGCTGACATTCCATCCCAGGTTCTCGTGGACCTGCGGTGCTTGACGATTTCACCTCGTCGTACGGTTACAAGTTTAGCGATGCGGCTGGATACCAATGGCCCACGACATCTGCTGCGCCACCCAACAAGTTGTAAGCAATCCCTATTGTGCTTCAGGCTGGCATGGCGGCAGAAGAAGTTGCAGAGGCGTGCTAACCTTTCCGCGACAAGTTGATGGCAAGTATGGCAGGAAAAGGAAGGATTGCTTGATGAGGTTTTGATAAAGGAAAAGCCGGCCAGTTACCCTGATTGGTTTTGCATTATGGTTGAGCGTCGGAAAAAATGGGCACGTATAGAGAAGCAGGTTCAAGATTTTTCCAGATGGGAAGGTTGACTGGATGCGCCGAGAGGTTTGGGTGGGTTCGTCGCTGTTGCCCATGTTTGTTCACTTTGTCAATAGTACAAAAAATGGCGTCTTAACTTGGTCTTTCATCTGAAATTAGGTGAGATGTGTACAGGATGCTTGCCGATGGCAAGGCTATACGACAGGGAAGGACTAGATGATATACGTAAGGTGTTGCGTTTTCGCTTATACGAGACCGGCTTGATGTTGCTGATGGCCACCTGGTTTTGCAGCTTTTCTCGCCAAATCAAGCCTCGTCAGATGTGTCGCAAAGCGAAGGTGACACTCATGGCAAGGTGTTCAAGAGAAGAGCCCTTACCTAGCATACGGCACCAGCGGAAAAACCGTCCTTGTACGAAGATAGTCACCAAC
>Ga0247774_1000074_pt1 | contig 44607 bp, 29 predicted proteins | sample UWRJL001104B6_FD_179933 | JGI IMG/M metagenome (GOLD analysis project Ga0247774, IMG submission 179933) | Plant litter microbial communities from Arlington Agricultural Research Station in Wisconsin, United States - UWRJ-L001-104B-6 | ecosystem: Environmental > Terrestrial > Plant litter >...
CAGTAGAAGAATTGTCGGAATTGCTACATAGATTATTAAATGAAGGAGAAATGGTTATTAAATGGGATAGAAAAGTCAAAAATAAAGGCAATGCTATTTTATCCGATTTAGCTGCGTAGCAGCTTATCGATTTAATCGTGGATACTCTGGGCAACATTCCCGGCGACTTCCTGAATTTGGAGTTCTTGATGCTGAAGCCTTTTCAGTTAGGAGTCCAGAAGTATATTGACCTTCTGGAGAACATCGATTGTGAAAGCAAACTAATCAATTTTCTCCGCATGGAAAAGTGGATTTTTGATAGTCCAGACCAAGCTGGAGAGGCTTACCGACAGTTCATGAAAGATTTCTCTCAGGGAAACAAACTGATTCAAGGTCAGGTCGAGATTGGCAACAAGCGAGTGGATCTGGCAAATATCCGCATCCCGATTTTGAACATTTACGCCGAGCAAGATCATCTCGTTCCTCCAGCATCTTCCTTAGCTCTTAAGACATACATTGCTAGCGAAGACTACACCTTGCGCTCCTTCCCAGTTGGACATATCGGGATGTACGTCAGCAGTAAAGTGCAGCGAAACCTTCCTCCCACTATTGTCGATTGGCTTAAGGTGCGATCGTAGAAAAACCGATGCTGGTGTTCTGGCTCACCACAATGCCTTCGTTTGCTGCGATCGCCCACTTAGGCGCGCGTGCAAACGGGTGTTTAACTTTGGTAACTCTGTTCCTTCTACACAAGCTAGCTTAACGTTAATATCCATCTAACAGTAGACAAAAACCGAGCTTCCTTGATGCTATTCTAGGAGCATCTATAAAGATAACCAATCGCATAATTAGGATATAATTCAACACCCCAAACTCAGCACGCCAATGGGGGGTTAATTAAAACAAACCTTGAACGGCAAGATTACCTTAGCTAACAAAGAGAGAGGCTGTATGGCTGAAACAAAGAACGATTCAGAAATCTTGCCAGAGGATTTTAGTGACTCATCGGCAGATAACGCCTTACTCGAGCCAAAACAAGACCGATTAGGATATGCACCCTTCGCCAAACATCTTGCAGACAGTATTTGCCAAATGAACTTTCCTGAAGGATTCGTTATAGCAGTTTACGGTTCCTCAGGTTTTGGAAAATCCACACTATTGAACTTTTTAACGTACTATCTCGAGCAAAAGCCAGAGAGCGAGCAACCTATTATTGTCCCTTTTAATCCCTGGTTATTTTCTGGGGGCGAAGACATCACCAGGCGCTTTATTGGTCAATTACAGGCTGTTTTGAGCCAATTTAAAGCTGTCCCCAAAGGCATCCTAGGTCGAATAACCAATCTGGCTAAAGCAGTTTCAGAAATTCCTCTTCCTTACGCTCAAGCTAGCAGAGCACTTGTAAAATTATTTGACGATAAAGAAAAGGAGACTTCCGACTTAAAAGCAGAAGTCGAAGATACACTAGAAAAGCAGCATCCGCGAATCGTAGTAACGATTGACGATATTGACAGGCTCTCCGCTGAAGAGATCAGTCAATTATTTTATCTTATTAAATCAATCCCCAACTTTACTAACGTTGTCTATTTGCTCGTTTTCGATCAAGAAGTTGTCATCAAAACCCTCGCAGATACACAACCTCTACCCGGAGCAATCTACCTCAATCAGATTGTTCAAGCTTCTTTTGAGTTACCTCTCCCAGATAAAACCTCCCTCCGCAAGCTACTTTTTGACAAACTCAATGGCATACTGGCTGACGCACCAAAGCCACTACTCAATCTAAATCGCTGGGGCAATGTTTATTTACAAGGGATAGACTACTTTATTACCAACCCTCGCGACATTACTCGTCTGACCAACATCTTAACCGTGACATACCCAGCGGTGAAAGGTGAAGTGAACCCAGTTGATTTTATTGCTATTGAGTCCCTGCGAGCCTTTCGCCCAAAAATATATGACATAATCCGCACAAATCCTAAATTCTTTGCAGGAAATGCGGATGCGGAAGGTACTCTAATCCCGACATTGGAAGAAATCAAAGATTTTCACGATTCGTGGGTGACTAAGTTTGAAGATGACGAGGATAAAGAACCAGTTAAACGGCTGCTATTACAGCTTTTTCCTAAGTTAGAAGCCGTTTGGCATAATACCAATTCCCCTGCACAAGATGAGTCAATATGGGGCAAACAATTACGTATTTGCAGCTTAGATATATTTCCGAACTACTTCCGTTTAGTATTAACACAAGATGAATTCTCTGATGCTGAGATTAAAACAATTTTTGCCAAGGCAAAAGATGCTAAAGCATTTGGGGAAAATCTTGTAGAACTTGCTCATCAAAAACGCTCTGATGGCACGACGCAAGTTCGGGCATTTCTTGAACGGCTTGAGGATTACCCTGAAAAAGAAATTCCTACCGATTGCATTCCTTCAATAGTGAAAGCTTTGTTTGATGTCGGCGACCAGCTTTTGCCTCCGGAAGACGAACCGCATGGAATGTTTGATTTTGGCAATGACATTAGAATTGAACGCCTGATCTCACGATTGTTGCGTCGGATTGACGAACAAGCACGGTTTGAAACCTTGAAAGAGGCAATATCAAACGGTAATGCCTTATCCATAATTGTGCGCGAAGTAGCAGCCTTGGGTCAGGAACAAGGTAAGTATGGAGCCGAGGAATTTATCCCCGCAGAGGAATGCCTCCAGAGTGTAGAACACCTTAAAGAACTTGAAGGAATAGCCTTGAAGCGGCTGCGAGATGCTTCACAACAAAACTCCCTACTGCAATCCCCAAAGCTATCTGAAAATTTACACTATTGGCAAAGTTGGGCAGGAGAAGAGGAAGTCAAGCAATGGGTTGAAAAGATTATTGAGGATGACGAAGGGCTAGTTAATTTCTTGGAGAAGTTCCTGCAAAAAGATTTTAGTGAGGATGGGTCGAAGGAAACTCAAAAAACAGGCTACAAACTTGACCTTAGCTGGCTCGAACCCTATCTCGAACCATCCGCGATGGTTGAGCGAATGAGTAGTCTCGCTGAAACGAGCGAGTTAACAGAAGATGGGAAAAATGCGATCGCCCAATTTATCCGAGAATATGAGACGCAGCAGCAGGGAGAAGGCCCGGATTAGGCAAGGAGTTAGGCAGTCGAATAGCAGTGCTAGAGCCTCTATCCGGTAATCCAAATAATGTGCAGGGTATGACGCAACTGACTGGGGACGAACGTTAGAAACTCCTCGTTCAGGGAAGCAACCAGGGCTAGGCCATAAATTTATTGCTATTCCTTTGCTTCTATCAACTCTGTTGGTTGCCTAGCTGGGAATAGGGCGCGTATTAGCTGACCCACCGGCACAGAACGCTGCTCGCGAACAAACACCAAGGGCACCAGAGCCAACAGTCGCAAGACGGCTGAGAGAGCAAACGCCATTGGCAAACCACCAAAACCAGTCAGACTCGCGACATAGCCACCAACAGTGATGCCTAAAGCCCCAGTGATTCCAGGAACCGCCGCCGCAATAGCAAAATAAATCGACTGATTGCGTAGCGGCGTCACCGACATCATCAGATTGCCACTGCACAGGTCAATCGCTGCCCAAGTCCCCCCGGCCACTATATGCAAGAAGGGGAACCAAGCCCAAAGGAAAATAGAAGAAGTTCCAGCTTCTAGCCACAGTAGAGGCGTCAGAGCCACCAAGACTCCCACAATTATCATCACGGGGCGATTACCAATCCGGTCAGCCAGTCTGCCCCAGAACATCAGCATCAGCAAGTTAGCACCAGCTCCCAAGCTGTTATAGAGTGTTACCAAACTGACATCGAGGTTGAGATCCCCCAGCAAATAGAGGTTAAAGAAGGGAGCGCTGATGTTAACCGCAAAGCTCCAGAAGCCTGCGTAAATAAGAAACCTCAAGAAATTGGCATCCTTGAAGAAGCTAAAAACAGTCTCCCAAGGTGACAGGTGGTCTGTATCCGAATCGGTGGCCTGTAAAAGCTTTGGATTCACATCAGTCATCCAGAAGTGAACGATCAGACTGATTATCCCCAGCACGATTCCCAGAACCAATACCGCACCGAAGCCAGAGAGCGAGCCACCGGGCCACTTCGATACTGCTAGACCCAGAAGCGGCACAGCGATGAGATTGGTTAAGGTAACAACACTGTTGCGGAAGCCAAAATACCGCCCCCGCAATCGCTCTGGTACTAACACAGCCATCCAGCTAAAAAAGGAAGCACGCCCCAAAGCTTCCATGATATTAGTCACCCAGATAATTGCCAGTGTCAACACTACCAACTGGTGTGCAGCCATACGAGATGAGCCCACCAACCAAATCCCTGGGACAATCAGCAACCACAGCAGCCGCGACGACCCAAAAATCAACAGGGAATACCAGTTGCGGCTGTTCATGCGGTCTCCCAGATAGGCCCCCAGCGGTTGCAGCAAATTCGTTAGCTGAGGAATTGAGGCAAGCAAACCAATTTCTACTGTACTCGCACCGAGATCCAGTAAGAAATTACTAAGCAACGCGCCGCCAATGATACTGGCAAAGACTGTAGCGAAGCCACCTTCGGTAGTTAATGCCTTGAGGCTTGTCCGAATTTCTCGCTTGGGAATTTTTTGAGGCGGCTTTGGAGGAAATACCGTCTCTGATAATGCCCTATTCTCTTGTTCGACTTTTAATACTAAATCTTTGTCAGTGTGTTGAAAATCTTCAACGACTACTTCCAAGTTTAGTAATCCTGTCAGTAGAGGATTCATGAGCGTTTTTTGTAATATTCGCTACATTAACATATGATAAACCGAAAAGCCATCCTTATTCCGTTTCTTGCCACATCCCCACTAGGATAGATATGTAAAAAATAATTGCCTGATAAGCAATTATACTTAAAATTATACTTAAATTTTCGGAAATTGCACAAGCCGGCTCTTGTCCCCCCAGTAGTTCATTGCAAGGAACTATGAATAAAAAACCCTCCCCGTGAACGGGGAGGGTTCGTCAATTCGCTATCTTAAGACTAAGTGGATGAGCTTGCTGGTGGGCTTTCATCCTCAAGTTCATCTATTAATGGTAATGGTTTCAAACTGGTGCGTCCTGCTTGAATAGCCGCTGCTTGACGCTTGAGTGTTGGGATCAGGACTCGCATTAGCTCACTCACAGAGACAGCGCGCTGCTCGTGAACAAACACCAAGGGCACCAGAGCCAACAGCCGCAAGACGGCTGAGAGAGCAAATACCGTTGGCAAGCCACCAAAATCAGTCAGACTGGCGACATAGCCACCCACAGTGATGCCGATCGCCCCAGTGATTCCCGGAACCGCCGCCGCAATAGCAAAATAAAGCGACTGATTGCGTAGCGGTGTCACCGACATCATCAGATTGCCGCTGCACAGGTCGATCGCTGCCCAAGTCGCACCGCCGAGTATGTGCAACAAGGGGAACCAAGCCCAAAGGAAAATTGGAGAAGTTCCAGATTCTAGCCACAGTAGAGGCGTCAGAGCCACTAAGATTCCCACAGTAATCATCAGTGGGCGATTGCCAATCCGATCGGCTAGTCTGCCCCAGAACATCAGCATCAGCAAGTTAGCACCAGCGCCCAAGCTGTTATAAAGCGTTACCACGCTGACATCTAGGTTGAGATCCCCCAGCAAGTAGAGGTTAAAGAAGGGAGCGCTGATGTTAACCGCAAAGCTCCACAAGGATGAGTAAAACAAAAACCTCAAAAAATTGGCATCCTTGAGGAAGCTAAAAACTTTCTTCAAGGGCGAGCCGTGGTCTGTATCCGAATCGGCGGCATGTACTACCTGCGGGTTGACATCGGTTATCCAGAACTGAAAGATCAGACTGAGTATTGCGAACACAACTCCCACAACTAAGACGACACCGAAGCCCGAGAGCGAACCACCCGGCCACTTCGATACCGCTAGACCCAGCAGCGGCACGCCGATGAGATTGGTGAAGGTCACCACACTATTGCGAAACCCAAAATAACGCCCGCGCAATCGGTCTGGTACTAACACAGCCATCCAGCTAAGAAAGGAAGCACGACCCAAAGCTTCCATGAAATTACTCAGGCAGATAATTGCCAATGTCAACACCACCAACTGGCGCGGCTGGATACGAGATGTGCCCACCAACCAAATCCCTGGCACAATCAGCAACCACGGCAGCCGCGAGGAGCCGAAAATCAACAGCGAATACCAGTGGCGGCTCTTGATGCGGTCTCCCAGATAGGCTCCCAGCGGTTGCAGCAAATTGGTTAGCTGAGGAATTGAGGCGAGCAGACCAATCTCTACTGTACTGGCACCGAGATCCAGCAAGAAATTACTAAGCAAGGCGCCGCCAATAATACTGTAAAAGACGGTAGCAAAGGCACCTTCGGTGGTTAATGCCTTGAGGCTTTTCCGAATATCTCGCTTGGGAATTTTAAGATGCGGGTTTGTAGTAAGTATCGGCTCTGATAATGCCTTATTATCTGGGATTTCCTCAATGACCAGAGGGGTCAGAGGACTCGTTTCTACTAAAATGCTATCTTGTTGTGGATGCAACATATTATCTAGACAATATTTAAACAGTTAATCGGAACTACCTTACTGCTTTGCTCTGAGTGCACTTCTCAGAACCAATGTTCTAAAGAATGCTTTATTTAAATCCTGCAATGGCAACTTCTTACCTGCTGAGCGTTAATTAGTAAACGTCATAGAGTATTTCAGAAATATAGCCACAACCTGTCCCAAACTACCAGGTTTTTTTTATACAAAATTTATTTAAAAACATTCTATATTCTAGTATAGTAGAACTTTAATAATTTGACAAAAATTTTTATAGACTATTATTATTTTTTGTAAACAAAGTTTAAGCTGTTAGTTACAACAATATTTGCTTAAGTTCTTCTAGAGTTAATCATTAGAGGTTATTTCTCAGGATAGACTTCTTTCTAAACTCTCAGGAGGATGCAGATATGCTAGGTCTAAGGTATTTGGAGTTAGAAGTTGAGCTCGTAGATTTCAACTAGATCGAACTTTCCTAGAGTGATTTCATCTTCAAGCCGAAAAATTTTTAATGAGGACTTTAAGGAGTAGGCTGGATTGAAGCCAATAAATTACCAGGTGGTTGCCGTTGTTGGGCTTCGAGGGGCATCGGAGTTGAGGTAATCATCAAGTTTGTTTCAGGAAGAAGGGGCAAAAGGAAGCGGTTGTCTCTGCTGCCGGTCAGGTGGGGCTAAATTCCTTGAGGGGCGAGATTTGTATCTCTGGCGGTGAGGCAACCTCTTTCGTTTCAAGATAGGTCGATCGCCCTAGCAGTACATTCCGTTAGTTAGAGGAAAGAAAAGGGATGGCAGCTTAGGATGTTTAGTAAAACAGGGAATGTTCTAGAAAACGATGAGCTTATTACTAATAGATATGGATGGTACGCTCCGCGAACCACTCAGCGGACAACAATACTTTCAACATCCCAAAGATCAACGCATTATTGAAGGCGCCCAGATTGCTATTCGCGCCTACAAAGATGATTGGATAATTGCCGGCATCACTAACCAAGGTGGAGTTGCCGCAGGTCATAAGTCGATGCAAGAGTGCATCCAGGAACAGCAATACACGCTTGAGTTATTCCCAGAGTTGAGAGAGATATACTTCTGCCCCGACTTTGAGGGTAAAAAGTGTTTCCGCGTCACTGGTCACAATGTTTATAACCACAGCAAAACGAAGTGGTCTGGGCAGTACCGCAAACCGCGATCGGGTATGTTGCAATTAGCAATGGTCAGACACAAGTACAGTCCGCAAAATTCTCTTTATGTGGGCGATCGCCCGGAAGATGAACAAGCCGCCCAACGAGCAGGTGTCCCCTTTCAATGGGCACGGGACTGGATCGAGCAACATCAAGAGGCGATCGTCCCCAACCTTACAGAAGTATAGTAATTGACCGGATATTCATGAAACGGAAATTATAGATAGCAAGGGCATTACCTAAATATCTATTCAAGCCTATTCTGGGATTTCCCACAATGCAGAAAACTAAAATGCGGCTCAGGTTAAAGGACAAGAAGATGGCTACTGGCTTGTCTGTAAGCCCAGTGATGGGGCAAAGTCGGTGGGGGTCAAGCTGGGGGGCGAATGGGAAACGTCCTACTCTGACCAGAGGTGAAGCAGAAACCCACATCGCTTCGCGATTAAGGCGAAAGCACCTACTTGGAATGTTTTTCGCAGGCATCACTGGGGCGATGGGATCGGCCTGTACCACTAATTCTATGGAGAAAATTACATCGATGAGAACAGACAAACCACAGAATCACGATCGGGCATCTATAAACGGACGCCTGCTGGCACGACCAACCCAGGCTACGCGAACGGCACCAAGCGGTCTGCAACCCTTGGGACTTTCTACCCAGCGCGACGGACTCCTCTACGTGCCTAAAAATTACCAAGCTTCCCGACCCGCACCGCTGGTGGTGATGCTGCACGGAGCAGGTGGCGACGCACGCGGCGGGCTGACTCCGTTCCAAAACCTCGCCGATGCCACTGGACTCATCCTGCTGGCACCTGCCTCGCGCGGCCGGACGTGGGATGTGCTCGTCGGTGGGTACGGTCCCGATATCGCCTTGATTGACCAGGCGCTGGCGCAGACGTTCAGCCGCTACGCTGTAGACCCTACCCGCATTGCGATCGAGGGCTTCTCGGACGGGGCTTCCTATGCCCTAAGTGTTGGCATCACCAACGGCGATTTGTTCAGCCATGTGATAGCGTTCTCGCCGGGGTTTATGAGACCAGCTTCACAGGTTGGCGAACCGCGTCTGTTTATCTCGCACGGCACGGAAGACTCTGTTTTGCCGATCGATCCTTGCAGCCTTGACACTCCTCGACCTAAAGGTGCGAGGATTCTTGGCTCAACCAGTCGGCTTGCTCGCTGATGTCACCACCAACGAGTAGAGGTCGGTCTGTCCCCAAGCGTTAATTTCGGTGTGCCCCACCGTATTTAAAACGATTCCCGCTTGTTTCAATCCTTTCGCTAAAATATTCAGCGCTGCGTTGTGGTCGCGGTCTAGTACCGCACCGCAACTACAAACGTGAGTCCGAACCGATAACGATTTTTTAACAGCATTTCCACAGGCAGAGCAATCTTGAGAAGTGTACATAGGAGCAACAGCAATTACTGTCTTGCCATACACTTTTCCAAAGTATTGCAACCATTGAGCGAATTGCGACCACGCTGCATCGCTAATTGATTTAGCAAGTTTGTAATTCTTTACCATGTTCCTCACCTGCAAATCTTCGTAGGCTACGAAATCGCTAGATTTCACTACGCACAATGCCGTCTTAACGGCGAAGTCTTTACGCTGCCTACCAACTTTCAGATGTTTTTTTCCTAGTCTGTTAATCGCTTTTTTGCGGTTTTTAGAACCCTTTTTCTTCCGGGAGACTCGTTTTTGCGCTCTTTTTAGAGCTTTTTCACTTTTGCGAAGATAACGAGGGTTGGGTACAGTATTTTCATTGCTGTCTGTGTAGAAGTGGTTCAACCCCACATCTATCCCAATAGACTTACCCGTGGGTACAGCTTCCTCAGTCCGCTCTACGCTGATACACAACTGAACATAGTAGCCGTCGGCACGTCGTACAACTCTGACTCGCTTAATCTCGGTAGGTGCATAAAAATGCAAATCACGAGAGCCGACCAATTTAAATGTCCCTGCTTCAAAGCCGTCGATAAAAGTTAGACTTTTTTTGTCAGCAGAAAGCTTCCAGCCTGTTGTTTTGTACTCTAAAGAGCGAGTGTGTTTCTTGAACTGCGGGTAGCCCTTTTTCCCAGGTTTCTTCGCCTTACAGTTAGCAAAAAAACGCTGAATAGCAAAAATGGCACGTTCGTGCCGTAGCCTGACGCGCCATCGAATTAAGTTTTCCCGCCCATTCAAACTCACGCGCCATCACGGCACATTGCTTGTATAGGTCGGACAACTTAACTCCTTCATTATCGATCCAATAACGTAGAGCCTTGTTTCTGACAAACTGCGCTGTGCGGATCATATCGTCAATGATCCGATATTGCGCTAGCTTGCCTTTTAACTTAAACTCTAGTGTTATCATGCAATTATCTTAACACTTTATGAGCGATTGTCGCTATAATTTAAAAGCCTTCCTTAAGAACCGGGCTTTAAACCCAGCTTCTTGGTAAGACAACCCGGTAGAAGAAGGGGGATAAGCAGCGAGAATCTCCCTAACAAGAGTTCGGCAGATTAAAGGGCATCACGTAGCTATAGTTAGAGTTATGAATAACTTAAGTGAATTTAGAGAATTTATTGAAACAAAGCCGCTTTACTCATGGCAAGAGTTTCAACGGTGCGAATTTGGTGGTACACAGTTTACTAACTTGTCCCAGAATGAATTTGATAGACTATTTACTGACTTGTCCCAGATTGAAATGGAGTGTCCTACTTGTAAGCGAAGTAGACCATTCGGTTGTCAAAGAATACGTTTGGGTGATGACTATTCGGATGATGACTATCCGGGTGATGACTATCGCGTGGAAAAGCTAGCATCCCGAATCTATCCATTTTGGTTCAAGTGCTATAGCTGTTCTTCCAGTGAATATACTTTTTTCATTGAGGTAGATATAGAAAACGGCAAGATTAGAAAAGTTGGTCAAAGTCCTGCTTGGTCAATCAATCTTGACAAAGATATCGAGAGGTTTCTGGAAGATGATTCAGAATTTTTTAAGAAAGCCTTGATCTGTGAATCTCAAGGCTATGGCATTGCCGCATTTTCTTATTACAGAAGAGTTTTAGAAAACTCTATCGGAAAAATCCTTGACAATCTTCGTTCTATTCTTCAAATGCAAGGCTCCTCATCAGAGATGATAGAACAAATTGATAGAGCTTTAAAGGGAATTGTAATGGATGAAAGAATTAAGATCGCTAAAGATGCAATTCCGAATAGCTTAAGACCAAATGGGATGAACCCTTTAGCAATAATTTACGACACATTGAGTGCTGGAATTCACAGACTTCCTGAAGAGGAGTGTCTAAAGAACTCCGAACATATACGGGTTTCATTGTCCTATCTAATCAGAACACTTACTCGGCAGAATGAAGAGCAAAGAGCATTTCTTGAGGCCACAAAGAGTCTCAATGACTTTAACAGTAAGTCTAGTTAATCCGATGGAAAAATTTGCCTAACAATTAGTTGGCAGTGCATCTCCAATCTTATATGCTGCGTTGCTCTTGCATGACATATCAGTCAATTCGATCTATTCGATCACGTTGGCATCAGTTGCTGAATGCGCTGTGGTTCCTCTCCCAGCCAATCTAAATTCTGGGCAGTGCTGTCGAAAATTGATGAGGTTTTGAATGGCTCAAACTCGCCGCGCGATGCCGCTTCTGCCGTTTTTGCTAACAGCGATCGCACCTGCTCGTCATTCATTGGCTGGAACGTCCGCACCGCCTCAAACGCTTGATCGAGAATCTCCATGCTGTCAATTCCCGTAACCACAACCGATGTAGGTAGATTCAGCGCATAGTGCAGACACTCAATTGGCGTTACCGTATTTGACCGTAACAAAATCCCGTTTCCCATGCTTTTCATGCCAAGAATGCCGATGTCCTGTTTAACCAGTTCTGGCACAACCAGCTTCGCAAAACTTCGGTAGTGTGCATCCATCACATTCAGCGGCAACTGAGCCGCATCAAACTTAAACCCATAACTGGCTGCGACTTCCAGCATATGCAGATGAATCTGGGGGTCTTTGTGTCCGGTGAAGCCAATATATCGGAGTTTGCCAGCTTCCCGCGCCTCAATTAAGGCGGCATTTGCCCCTTCTGGATCGAAAACTCGAGGCGGGTCCTCGAACCGGAGGATTTCGTGGTGCTGGACGAGATCGATGCAATCAACTTGCAGGCGTTGCAGTGATTCGTCTAGCTGTCTTGCGGCTTCTTTCTTCGAGCGGCCGTCGATTTTCGTCATCAGGAATACTTTGTCTCGGTAGCCATCGCGGAGAGCTTTCCCCATGCGAATCTCGCTGATTCCACCGTTGTAATCCCAACTGTTATCCATAAAAGTGATGCCGCGGTCGATCGCACTGCGAACAATCCGGATACCCAGTTGCTCATCAACATACTTCAATCCGATGTGCCAACCACCCAATCCGATCGCAGAAACCCTCTCTCCTGTGCTGCCAAGAGTTCGGTATACCATTTCTGAGTTTGACGTACTTTGTGACATCTGTTCTCCTTGTTTTGCAGCTATTGCTTAAGTGCAGATAGCTATAAGCAAATTCAAACGCAAGGAAACGTTTACAACATCTTGCTTGAGACACACTAGAACTGAGTATTGGCAATTTAGGAGGTGTGGGGTACACGGTTGAGTTGAGGCGTTATGCGATCGCTATTAGTGCTACCTGGTATCCGCACTTCAAAGGCACTGACTTGGGCGTAATTACGAATTATCAAGGTCGGATTGCGAATTATTCGGTTACTCATTTCTAATTTCTACGTGAATCTGTCAAAAAATTGCTTTTGTATTAGCAGCATTTTGACGATCGCGCCGATCGCCTAACGTTTGTGAAAGAGAACCGCGCGCTTTCGGCTCACCCATCCTCACCGTCGGACAAAGACGATCGGTAGCTCGATCGCTGAGCGATTCGATCGCCATCCGGTTGCTCTTGGCTCCCCATCTCATTGTTTTGCCGTGCGGCTTTGTCACTCAAAGAGGTTAACGGCGAAGGCGATAAAGATGAGTGGCTGTCTTTTCCAAAAGCGCGTTCAGTACCCATGCCACCTGTTCCCGGTAACAACCGATTAAACCAACCGATCGCAGTGGCAGAAAGCCCTGGAAAAAGAGCATAGAGTCTGGCAGTAAACCAAGTCCAAAGTGGCACAATTACCTCTGCATCACCCCGTCGAAATCCAGCAATGGTCTCACGAGCAACCTTTTCAGCACTCGTCGAGCTCAAGGGCAACGAATCAGCAATGCGGAACAGGTAAACTCCTTGCGGTGCTGACCTTTAAACATAGCGTGGTCTATCACGCCTGTGCGGATGAAACCCGGACATACCGTTGTGACAGCAATCCCGTCCTTTGCCAGTTCTGTCCGCAGCCCTTCCGAGAAACCGGTTAAGGCAAATTTGCTCGCGCAATACGCCAACATATGCGGGGAAACTACCTTGCCGCAGATCGAAGAGATATTAACGATGCGTCCAGCCTGTCGTTGAAGCATTTCCGGGAAAACCGCATAAGTAGTGTATAGCGGTGCCCAGAAATGCAGCTTCATCAAGTCGTCGTAGTCCTCGATCGTCAATAGGTCCATTGGGGCCACAAGGTCGGTGCCTGCATTGTTAATGAGGATGTCGATCGAACCGAAGCGATCGCGCACCTGCTGCACCATCTGGTCAACCTGGGTGCGATCGGTGACATCACAGGGAACAGTCAGCACCTCTCCACCGCACTCCTCCAGCTCAACACGCGCCCTTTCGAGCTCGGCGCGATCGCGCGCACAAATTGCCAAACGCGCTCCTTGCTGCACCAACTGGCGCGCCATAACCAAACCAAGTCCGCGAGAACCACCCGTAAGCAGCACCGTCTTGCCGGTGAGATCGTATTGACGTTCGCGCCACGATCGCACCACCGAAAGCACGACGAACAAAGCGGCCACGCCAACTGCAAAAAGAATAAGAGGATTCTGATTATCTATATAGAAATTCATGGTTAAAACTCAAATGCTGATGTATTGTGAAGCGCAGTCTACCCTACTACCTGAACCCGATCCTAAAACCTTAAACTTCTCCTCTCCACTGACTAAGAGGTTGTCATCAGGGAACGCATCTATTAGCTTTTGAACCTTCTAGATAATTAAATTTTGCAACGCTTTACAGTCTGCCAATCTTTCGCCAATCTGAAGCCGTTTTATATCCTCTAACGTTGTAACCATGTTTACTTATCCTCGATTAAAATAATCTGATTGATAGTTATTGTTATCCGGCTTGCTAGGCAATTTCTGCTGGGCATTATTGGCAAATAAGGCAGTGTCTCTACCACCTTATTTGCTGAGCTACCGTTCATCTCTATCACAGATTTGCGCGATTTTCAAGAATCTTTTTAACGGGAGTCAGTTCCTTGATTTGGACTACCAACAACCTTGGGAGCAGCTCCTGGAGCTTCAGGTTCACTACCGGGACTAACGTCAGTATCGGATTGTTGACCGGTCATGCGATATCTCTCATCCAGTGGAGTGTCACCCTCTTCTGTGGTCGGTATACTTGTTTGGGTTCCAGGATTATTTTGACGGTTATATTTTGCATCATCTTGCCGAGAGTCAGAAGGCTTATATGATGTCATGATTTGCACCTGTTTTTGACCTTACTCTACAAGGCTATCATTCAGTTTCAAGTAGGTACTCTATCCTCAGACATGACTCGTTCTATCACTAATTATCGAGGGAATATTGAGCGAGAATAATTGCATAAAATATGTGCAATCGTTGTCGATCGGGCTTAACATTTGTTGTACGCCCGATATCGCTGTAGAAAACCATCCGTACTTTTCGCCGTTGTATCGATTACCGTGTGTTGCCCTGTGTTTTGGTGTCCTGCTTACGGCGTCCCAGCAGGGTGCCAACAGCGGTAACAACTTCCGGCACTGCGAGTACGATGGACGCGATCGAGCAAACCGTCGCAACGCCGGCAGTATTCACAAAACGGCTTGTTCTCGCTCCATTCTTCCCGAGCTAACTCGACATTGGTCACGCCGTCCAACACAAGCTTAATACCCCTTGCAATTGGTAACAGAGAGTTGCGTCTAGCGCGGTCTAGACCACCAGCAGCAGCTAGCCAAGCAGTGATGGCATAATTAGCCACCATTATCGGCTCGTCGGGTGAGTTGAATTTGTTGTAAGCGTAATTAGAAGCGTCAACGCGGTCTGCATCGAAAAGCTTTTGTCCCGGCGGATCTGGTAGGTGATTAACGCTCCCAGTCTGGTAGAGTGTGACGGCTTGTCCCATCGAACCCCCAAGCATAGATAAGCCGATAATCCATCGCCGACGGGTCATGTGAGGGTTCTGTCCTTTACGCAGCTCCTCACTCAGTTGTTTTGGATCCATAAAACGCAATCCTCAATAATAATAATGTATGCGTTAACGGTCACATCAGCCATACACAAAGCGGTTCACCGAAAATGAATAGGATACGCACGATAGAACCCAATTCAACGATGCGATCGTCCTGCGCTGAGAGTGTATAGATTTCCCATCATTTTATGGATGCAGTTTGATGCGTACCACTTACCTAAGAGGTACTTTAAATAAAGGGCTATATTTCAAGCTGTTGTATATAAAAGCTTCAACTCGGTTAATATTAAGTCCTTTCTTTAGATAGACCCTTAGACAAAGTAATAGCATTAAAGTTTAGTAGAGAAATTTTTAGTGAATCAAACCTTTTTATGGGAAAACAAATATTTTTTATTGAAAACTGTTTCATCTTTAAAAAGCTCCCCAAGAGGTTATCTTAGAGAGCTTTGTTAGTTTTTATAGCAGGTTTCTAAAGCCGATGGTTTCCTAATTACTTTCGCAACACCAGATAAAAGATCAGAAATCACTCTCTAGGTAAACTCATGCGATTTTAATCCTCAGTCGGCTTTTGTAATTTACGGCCTGCCAAGCATTTTGAAATAGCTTTCCCAAAATTGCTTCTGGGCTTCAATTGACTGACGAGCCACCATAGCTTGGAATTCCAGAGAACTCGTCACCACCTGTTCCTGAAATTTCAGGGTTTTATCGACAGTATCGCGTGTATGGGGCATATTGGAACTTGGCATATTCGGCATCATGGATGCCCAGCTAGTGAAAATGCCTCTCTACAATTCGCTTAACTGTCTTAGGTACTGTTCGGTGTTACTATTCCAATCCATCATGTTTCTCCTTTGATTGGGGTATTAAATACTGATTCTCTTGTCGGCAAACAATCAAGTTGATAATCAATTATAGCCTGTATAGTCTGCAATGAATAATAACTAGGTTTTTTAAGTGCATTTGTAAATAAGATTTGTATGAAAAGCAAGCTGTAATCAATACTTCATAGGCTTTACAGCTTCTCAAAAAATACATTTCAACGAATATGCAGCCTGCGCCATAAGGTTGAGTTAGTTAGATGAAAGCCTAACTACTGATGACCGTGCAAATTTTCATTTTTTGATTTTTAATTGGGAGGAAAAGATGCTTCCGAATTCAGGCGTGTAGATCATCCAAAATCCCAAAATCCTGAAATTAGTAATCCAAAATCTGTAATCCCAAATCAGCAAGCTACCCGACTCATCCCTGGAGCTTTAGCGAGAGGAACAATCAAAAATTTAAAAGCCCAAATCCCAAAGTCTTTGACTTTTGATTGAGCTTTGATAAATGACAAAAACTTCCTGATACCACTGACAGAATCCGCTTCCCCAAGCATCCCGCTTGAAGGTGGTAGCACTTAACAACGCGAGAATTAAAAGATAGTGAGGATGTATGCAAGAAGCCTATATTGTCTCAGCATTACGCACGCCGCTCGGTCGGTTTGGAGGTGTGTTTACGGACTTTTCCCCAGTGGATTTAGGGGCACACGCCATGCGAGCGGCCTTGGAGCAAACCGGACTATCGGGTGACGCTTTAGACCTGTACATTTTTGGTAACGTACTTAGGGCAGGTCACGGACACCGCCCCGTCAGGCAGCTTTTAAAGCCGGGATTCCGGCAACGGTAAACGGGTATGCCATAGATATGGTGTGTTCGTCGCGAATGATGAGCGTGATGAACGCCGTTACAGCTATCCGCGCTCAAGAAGCCGAAATCATACTGGCTGGCGGCATGGAAGCTATGTCTCAGACTGGATTTTTCTTATCGCACCGAGCCAGATGGGGGTACAAATTGCTGCTAGGTTCGCCAGAGCAACTCACGGATATTTTGCTCCACGACGGACTCACCGACGCTACCACCTCGGAAACAATGGGAGAGCAAGCTGAACGGCTGGCAGCAGCTTACAACATCACACGCCCTGAGTTGGACGAAGTTGCTTTCTATTCACAAGCTAGGGCAGCCATTGCAACCGAGCAAGGTTTCTTCAAGAAGGAAATCGTACCAATTGAGATCGAAGGGAAGAAAAGTCCGCAATTCGTGGATAAAGATGAGGGAATCCGCCCCGAAACCACCTTAGAGAGCCTTGCCAAACTCAAGCCTGCTTTTGGGGAAAATGGAGTATTCACTGCAGGCAACAGCAGTCAGATATCGGATGGAGCAGCAGCGCTAGTCTTAGCAAGCAAAACGGCCGTGGAACACTACGGACTTAAGCCAATAGCACGGGTAATTGGAGGAGCGTCGATAGGTGGGGAAGCTTGGCGATTCCCCGAAGTTCCCATCCTGGCAGTCAACAAGCTTTTAGACAAGCTCAAGATGAGAATCTACGATTTCGATCTGTTCGAGAACAATGAGGCGTTCGCTTTAAGCAGCGTGCTGTTCAACCGGACGCTGGGCGTTCCTTACGAGAAGCTCAACGTCTATGGGGGAGCCGACTGCGGTCACCTACCCCATGTTGAGCGTCCCGAACTTTTTACCCAGGAGTTGAGTAAGTTTCTCGCTGGAGTTGCTTTTTAGCAAGCCTGCAATGTTTGAGCGGGAACTCAACACCTTGCCCCTTACGGTACAGGTAGCCTATCGGAAGGTCGCTAGCCTTCAGGAATTGAGTTTTTTTCTAGGAGTAAAGCGCTGTAGCCTGCCTTTAGCAGGTAAGCGGCGCAAACCAAGCCATTGTGACCGACGATCGCGCGACAACCACGGAAGAAGCTTTACCCCAAGAAGCTCCCAGCTTCAAATTCAACCCCCGCGCCATTGGCCACATCTTTATCCACTTGAGTCCGATAGTCCAAGAACTAAAACTTTCTAAGTATCAGTTTCTTGTTGCGGCTAGACGATTGGACGAATTAATTAGCCGTTGAGCCGATATACACCACAGAGTCCCTGTTTTTCGTGTCTGTAGGATGCCATTAAAAACCTGTCGTTGGTCATAACGCAGGTTTACCCGTTTTGGGTGGGAGCAGAGTATGGTCACTATTTTCTGAATGATTTGTGAGTGCTGCTGGATAACGGGTACTTCCCGTATCACACTAATATGGAACGCTCTATTCTTTGCCGTCTAAGTTTTTCAATTGTTCTGCTAGTTGAGAAATTTCTGGGTAGGAGTCGATCTTTCGTTACAGTGCTTTACATCTTGTCCTATGCAAGTTAGTATCCCGGCTTTACCTTTACAGTGGAGGTGGCAGCTAATTCCTGTTACAGTTGGGTAAGTTCTGGTTGGCTTGGGTGTGCCAGAATACGGAAGTTAATAATATTCCTTTCTTTTTCACATGATGAGCGTCAACTATGACCCTAAAGACCACAAGAGCGTAGAAGCCTCGTTCCGAAAAGCTGTCGAAGTTAATCCCAATGAACCAGAAGGTTACATTAATTTGGGAATTGTTCTCTACGATTGTGGCAAGCTAGAAGAGGCGATCGCTCAGTACCAGCAAGCCATTCATTTCGACCCCACGCGCTCCGACGCTCACTATCATTTGGGAATAGTTTTCGCCGAACAAGGTAATTTAGAGTCGGCAATGACTTGTTATGAACAAGCAATTCGGATTAATCCTGATGATGCACAGCCTCATGTTGGCATGGCCGCAGTTTTCAGCCAACAAAGCGATCGCGCAGCAGCTATTACCAAGCTTCAAGATGCTATTCGCCTTAACCCTAACCTAGTTTATACTCATACAAACTCCATACTAGCTCTCAAAACACCAGACCAATTAGAATCTGAAATTTCCCACCTTCAGGCAACCATCCGCCTTCATCCTAACGATGTGGAGGCTCATTTTAATTTAGGGAACGCACTAGGACAACTTGGGTTGACCAAAGAAGCGATCGCAGCTTATCGGCAAGCAATTCGATTTGATGAGAATAATGCCATAGCTTACTGTAAATTAAGCTCAGTATTTATTGAGCAGCGCCAGTTTAAGGAAGCGCTCAGGGTTTGCCACCGAGCCATACAACTCGATGCCACCTTAGCAATCGCCCATAATATTTTAGGGGTGATCCTAGATCGTCAACGAAAAACTAACGAGGCGATCGCAGCCTACACCAAAGCTCTACAGCTCGATCCGACTTTAGCGCTAGCTCACAGTAATATTGGAGTTATCTTAATCAAGCAGCGCCAACTAGATCTCGCTAGTATTAAGTTCAGGCAAGCAATTCGATTTGCTCCAAATTTTGCCCATGTTCACCATAACTTAGGAACCGTTTTTTTTAAACAAGTCAAAAGCGCTCAAGCTATAGCTAAATTTCAGCAAGCACTTTGCTTAAATCCTAATCTAAAAATCGCTAAATGGGGGTTGTGGCTAGCGCAGTTGCAGCAAAATAAAAGAGTCAAGGCTGTTTCAGTCGGAGTAGGAATCGTTGCTTTAAGTGTGTTGATTTGGTCACTATTGGTGATTATTTCCCCATACAATGCCACTGTCGCTCGTTTTGTTCTTTCATTTAATCCTAATGATGCTAACCTTCATGTTTACTTAGGATTTGCTTTGCAGGAGAAAGGTCAGCTAGAAGAGGCGAGCGTTCACTACCAAGAAGCTATTCGGCTCAATCCCAACGATCCCTTCGCTCACTTTTACTTGGGGTTGGCTTTACAAAATCAAGGTCAATTTCAGAAAGCTATTTTTCACTATAAAGAGGTAATTCGTATTGATCCTCAGTTTATACATGCTTACAATAATTTAGGATATATTTTAGATAAACAAGGTCAAGTAGAAGAATTGATCGCCCTACTTAAGGTAGCAGTTCGGCTCAATCCCCGCGATGCAGTTATTAGCGAAAACTTAGCAGTTTTTTTCTATAGCGCAGGCATTGATTTACATAAGCAAGGCAAGACGCAAGAGGCTATTGCTGCATATCGTGAAGCTATTCGTCAGACTCCTAGCTTTACACCTCCGTACAATAATTTGGCAATAATTCTCGCATCTCAGGGTAAAACCGATGAGGCAATTTTACTATATAAAAAAGCAGTTAAAATTAATCCTGACCTGTGGCTGACTCAAACCAATTTAGGGGATACTCTCTGGCGTCAAGGGCAATTAGACGAAGCGATCGCACACTATCGAGAAGCTATTCGCAGCAATCCCGACTATTTTAGGGCTTACTATAGCTTAAGCTATGTTCTGTCTCAAAAAGGTCAACAAGCAGAAGCAAATGCCCTGGCACGAAAAGCACGGGATTTGGAGAAAAAAAGTCAGAATGTTCCAAATAATCCACGATATTGAAAGCCAGAATTCAATCTATGGATTAAACGAATATAGGGTAAAAAGTAGCTAAGCTTGTAGTATTATTTGTCTAATTATATCTCTCAAGGCGGCTGTATAACGTTTGCAGCATTTCTAACTTGTGGGAGTAGATGGCTGGAGCTATTCACAACGGCTGTTCCGCTTTAAAAGGTGGCTCTTCTGGCAGCGGAATAAACTCTGTCTCTTCAGGAACCTGACCAAACCGTCCCTCTCTCCAATCGAGTTTGGCTTGTTCAATGCGATCGCGCCGACTCGAAACAAAATTCCACCACTTATGCCGCTCACCGACAGGTTCACCGCCAATCACAATACAGCGAGCCGTGTCAGAGGCAGAAATGCTTACTTCAGCGCCTGAATTTAAAACCGCTAACCGATGCTGTTCTAAAGGGACTCCATCGATCGCCAGCCCCTCTGTAACGCTGTAAACGGCCTGTTCGCTGTAATCGCCCGGTAAGGTAAATTGCTTGCCGGGAGCTAGTTGTGCATCCAGATAAATCATGGGTGAAAATATTTGAACTGGGGAAGTGCGACCGCAGGCATCACCCGCAATCAGGGTTAAAGAAACTCCTGCATCCTCCCAAACAGGCAGATCGGTAGCCGGATGGTGCCGAAACCAGGGGTCGGTTTCTTCGTGTTCGTCGGGAAGTGCTATCCAGGTTTGGATGCCGTGCAGGATGGCTTCTTTGCTGCGATCGTCCTGGGGCGTGCGTTCGGAGTGGACAATGCCTCGCCCTGCCGTCATCCAGTTCACCGCGCCAGGACGGATTTCTTGGACGCTGCCGACACTGTCGCGGTGCAGCAAAACCCCTTCAAACAGGTAGGTGACGGTTGCTAAGTTGATGTGCGGGTGCGGCCTGACATCCACGCCCCGATCGGGTGGAAACACCGCAGGGCCGAGATGGTCAAAAAAGATGAAGGGGCCAACCAGTGTTAGAACGTCTGAGGGAAGGAGGCGGCGGGCTTGGAATCCACCCAAATCTTGAATGTGCGGCTCGATGAGATGCTGGATGCTATCTGTCATGATGTTGGTGAAGTTGCGAAGGTTAATCGCCTGTGTCAAAAGTGCATTATACAAAAAGCTATCCCTAGAGAGCTGTATCAGTGACTCGGTGTAATGTTTTTGCTTCGATTAAATTTACCAAAGCTATCAAGGTCAAGGAGATTGACATGGAATGTCCAGGGTGCAAGGGACTCAAAATCATTCACGTCCGGGCTGTTCCGGGCGTCCACCAACAATATGATGTGGAATGCCCCGTTTGCGGTGGCACAGGAGAGCTTCCAGACTCGGCCGAACTCCCGAACCATTGCCCTGCTTGTGGCGAACCTGTCCGCGCTGGGGAGACGCGGTGCGATCGCCATAAATCAGCAGAGCAACTTGAGTAAGTATTAAACCGAGATAAACGCCACTAGAGAAGGTTGACAGCTTATTCCAGATGTATAAAGTACAGCAACAGCAGGTTGCAAACCTGTTTCTTAGTGCTGATAATTGACCAAATAAGCGTGCCTGTGCCAAGGAAAATATCACCCCTTTAGCGTGGATATGCCTGAATCTGTGCACCGTAAACTGTCCGTGTTGGCAGCAAAAACGGGACGCAAGAAAGTGGATATTGTGCGGATGTTGTTGGAGGATGGGTTGAAGGAGGTGGACGGGTAAAAGCGATCGTCCTAGCCCGCTTCAAGGTAGTGAAGAACTTCTCCAAATCCTCGAAATCTTGTAGCGGGCTGGCGGCACAGTGGTTGGCCCATTAACCACCCGGCCAATCAGGGATTGAACCTTACACGCCAGGGCAAAGAGAATGGGTTAGTTTGTATGAAAGGGCGATCGTCCCAATTGGGCTGGCGATCGCATTGAGGCGCCTTCAATCTATCAATACTTCGGACAGTTTTGGGAACGATACTACAAGCTTTAGAGGGCAAGGATAATCAAAAAGTCGAATTAAATGCCGCGTCAGGGGTAGATCTGACATTGATTTAATTACCCACAGGGGCTCAGAATCCCAGAGAGTAAGCCATTGGGCCATATAGAAACTGTCCTGACTGTTGGGTAAGCTAGGTGGGGAATTATCGCTGGGGTTCTCCGAAAAAAATATTTAGCAAACTATCGGGCGAATCATCCGGACAAGCAAAATGATGAATGTATCTCTTGATTGATGTAAATATTTCTCAAATCAGGAGAACTAACGGTGAAAACCAAGAAGCAATCCCAGAAACAAGTTACCACCCAGCTACAGGTACATCTACCTATTGTCACTCTGACCGAAAAAGATATGTCTTCCGTCAACGGCGGCGGACAAATTAATACAATTTAGAGGTTAAGAAACCTCTAGAATTGTTGGTAGGAGGGGCTAAGGTAACGAGGACGTTAATCCAAGTTCTAAAACGAAGGAGGAAACAAGGGCTTCTTTCCCCTCCAATTTGTTAAAATTCATTTAAACGTGGAGGATTCTACAATGGACACTAAAAAACAATCCCAGAAACCAACCAAAACATTACCTGTGACACAACTGCCAATTGTCACCCTGACTGACAAAGATATGTCTTCCGTCAACGGCGGCTTCGCATGGTCTGGTTAAGAAACCTCTAAGGTTGCTGTAGGAGGGGCTAAGGTAACGAGGAATTAAATCCTAGTTAGGAAAAGAAGTAGTAGAAAACGACTTCTTTTCCCTTCCACTTTGTTAAGTTTCTCTAAAACGCGGAGGATTATATAATGGACACGAAAAAGCAAGACCAGAAACAAGCCAAAACCTTACCTGTGAAAAATTTGCCAATTGTAACCCTGACCGAAAAAGATATGTCTTCCGTCAACGGCGGAGGTTATAGTACATGGGCGGGTTAATCAACCTCTAAGGTTGCTGTAGGAGGGACTAAGCGAACGAGGAATTCAACCCGAGTTCTGAAAATGAAGGAAGTAGTAAAAAACAACTTCTCTTCCCCTCCAATCTGTTAAAATCCACAAAAACGCGGAGGATTATATAATGGACACGAAAAAGCAAGACCAGAAACAAGCCAAAACCTTACCTTTGGTAAAACTGCCAATTGTCACCCTGACTGACAAAGATATGTCTTCCGTTAACGGCGGACGGATCGGTATGCCGGGTGGCGAGTAGAGCGATATTGTGACCGAAAAATAGATGTCTCCTGTCAATGGCAGTAGACAAATCAATGCAATTTAGAGGTAAGAAACCTCTAAGCTTGTTAGTACGAGGGCTAAGGTAACGAGGAATTAAACCCTAGTTCTGAAAAAAATTAGTTTTTTGATACTTATCTTTCCCTCCAATCTGTTATAACTCACTAAAACGCCGAGGATTATACAATGGACACTAAAAAGCAATCTCAGAAACCAGCCAAAACATTACCTGTGACACAACTGCCAATCGTCACCCTGACAGAAAAAGATATGTCTTCCGTCAACGGCGGCGGAAGCTACGTATGGAATGGTTAATCAACCTCTAAGCTTGCTGTAGAAGGGACTAAGCGAACGAGGAATTCAAGCCAAGTTCTGAAAATGAGGGAAGTAGTAAAAAACTACTGCTCTTCCCCTCCACTTTGTTAAAATCCACAAAAACGCGGAGGATTCTACAATGGACACTAAAAAGCAAGACCAAAAACAAGCCAAAACCTTACCTTTGGTAAAACTACCAATTGTCACGCTGACCGAAAAAGATATGTCTTCCGTCAATGGCGGAAGTAGTCACCATGGTTGATAGATAGCAACTGACAAAGTAAAGATTGGTGCTACCTAGTAGCTGTTCAAAAGTCTAAAAAGTGAACCCGGAGAGGATTGCCCTAGTCACAAAAGAGCAATAATTCTATTTCCTCTCTGGGTTATTTGTTGGTTAGCCAGCCGCGTGGTACTCTACCCTTGTAAGTATGTTTAGTGACCCCAACCCAGACCTGCTCCGCCCAGCCAAAAGCGATGAATTTCTGCCTCCCATCAGTCTTTGGACAACTCTAGGCGGCGTACTTCTCATGGGAAGCGTTAGTGCAGCTATCATCCTCACTGCGGTTACGAAATACAACATTACCGTCAAAGCCCCCGCCACCGTCCGACCTTTGGGGGAAGTTCAGGTAGTACAAGCAGCCACAGAAGGAACCGTCGAAAGTATTCCGGTTAAAGAAAACATGCTGGTAAAACAGGGAGATGCGATCGCAATTATCGACTCTTCCCAATCTTTGACTAAAAAAAGTCAATTACAAGGAAATATCCAGCAAAATCAACTGCAACTGCGTCAAATTTTGGCTCAAGTTACCGCTACAGACGAGCGAATCGCAGCAGAAAACTGGGGGATGGAACGCGCAATTGCCTCCGCCGAAGCCGATTTAAGCCGCAATCAACAGGAATATCGAGAACGAAAACTGACGACAGTTGCCGAAGTTGAAGCAGCCGCAGCTAATTTTCAATTAGCCCAACTGGAAAGGCAAAAAGCCCAAGAAGAATTGCAAAAAGAACAGGCTTATTTACTAAAAATAGCGGCTAATTTAAAAGCAACAGAGGCGAGTTTAAAGGCGGCAATTTCTAAGCAAAATCGCTATCAGCCGCTGCGAAAATCAGGGGCGATTTCCCTCGATTTACTAGAAGAAACTGAACGAGCCGTTGAGCAGCAAGAACAAGCCGTAGCTGGGGAAAAAGCAGCGCTTAAAGTCCAACAACAAGCCATTGAAAGCCAAAGAAAAACCGTCGAAAAACAACAGCAAGCGGTTGAAGTAGCTGCCGCTAAATTGAAAATCGTTCAAGCTGCCCTTAATCCTAGTGCCGCACCTGTAGCGATCGCTTCTGAACGAATTCTTCAAGAAAAAGCTAAGGGCGAAGCAGGTTTGGCGATGTTAAAAAAAGAACGAGAAGCGCTAATTCAAAGTCGCCACGAAATCCAAAATCAAATCAACCGCGATCGGCAAGAACTCCAACAAATTGGTATCGAGCTCAAAAAAACGATAATTACCGCCCCAGCCGACGGTACTATCCTCAAACTAGAACTGCGAAATTCGGGTCAGGTGGTACGTCCTGGAGAATCCATTGCCCGCATTGCTCCAAGTAATGCCTCACTTGTCATTAAAGCTCGTGTGGCAGTTCAAGATATTGGCCGCGTTCGAGTCTGCAAAGAAGAAAAAGTCTCAGACTGTACGCAGGGCAAAGCTCAACTGCAAGTTTCTGCCTATCCTTTTCCAGATTATGGCACGCTCAAAGCTGCGGTAAGGGCGATCGCTCCCGATGCAATTACAGTTCACAGCCAGGATACAAATGCAGCTACTCCCTACTACGAGGTGACACTTCAGCCTGAAAAACTTTATCTAGATAAGAGCGGTCATCATTATCCCATCCAATCGGGAATGGAAGTTACAGCAGACATTATTTCCACAGAAGAGACGGTACTTACGTTTATTCTCACAAAGGCAAGACTGCTGATAAATTTATGATTTAACAGTCTAACTCTTCCTCAAATTGATGGAGTTGTGTTACTTTTTCAAAACGAAGATTAACTACAAAAAATTATTACTTTATCTAGCTCGCTTAAATTTTCTCATTCACTTTTTTAGTATTTGATAGAGTGCGATGCTTGTGACAAGAAACTAAGTGTCACTAAGTTTATCCAAAAGCTATAAAAACATGATGAGAATAATGAGTCAACACTGGCATATTCTGTTGGATCTAAAATAAGAATGCTTAGATTTGTTAAATATCCTTGTGTTTTACAGCTTACTGAGTCTGACTGTGGGGCAGCTTGCTTCGCTACCGTTGCTAAACACTACGGGCGTACCCTAGCAATCAGCCATATTCGGGAACTGGTAGGCACAGGGCAACACGGAACCACTCTACTAGGCCTGAAGCGGGGGGCGGAGGCGCTAGGTTTCAATGCTCAAGGCGTCAAAGCATCACCAGAGATTATAGACCAAATCGACGCTCTCCCCCTGCCTGCAATTATTCACTGGCTGGGGTACCACTGGGTAGTTTTGTATGGGCGACAGGGCAAGAAATATGTCATCGCTGACCCAGCCGTTGGTATCCGTTATTTATCCCGCCATCAGTTAACCGAAGGCTGGCAAAATTACATCATGCTCTTGCTAGAGGCAGACCCAATTCGCTTTGCCCAGCAGCCCAGCGATCGCATTAACAGCCTGGGACACTTTGTGCAGCGCATCTGGCCTTACCGAGCCCTTTTATCGGAAGCGTTGCTGCTCAATCTTTTCTTGGGTTTGATTACTCTGGCTTTTCCATTTCTAATCCAAATTCTCACTGATGATGTGCTGGTGCGGGGAGATACCAAGCTGCTCAATGGTGTCATTATTGCCACTATAGTCATGAGTTTAATCGGTAGCGGAATGAGACTGGTGCAGTCAAATTTGATTGCACATTTTAGTCAACGGCTGGAGTTGGGGCTCATTCTCGAATTTATTCGGGCAATCCTGCGTTTACCGCTCACTTATTATGAAACTCATCGCAGTGGTGAAATCATTAGCCGGCTGCGAGATATTCAACGCATTAGAAATATAATTTCTCAGCTTTTAATTAGTTTACCCAGCGAGTTTTTTATTGCTGCGGCGTCTTTGGGTTTCTTATGGTTTTATAGCTGGAAACTTATGCTGCTTGCCACCTCAATCGCAGCGGTAATGACCCTATCGACGCTTGTGTTCCTGCCAACTCTCCGGCAAAAAACCCGAACTGTATTAGCCGAAGACGGTGAGAACCAAGCAATTCTGGTAGAAACCTTTAAAGGAGGACTCACGCTCAAAACAACCTCTGCGGCACCTCAACTTTGGGAACAACTCCAGAGTCGATCGGGCAAGGTAGCCAATCTGACATTTCGCAGTATCCAGATTACCGTTATTAACCGCAGCTTTTCTGATTTAGTCTCTAATCTCGGTAGTGTCGGTATGCTTTGGGAAGGCAGCCAACTGGTGATTGCTAAAGAAATCAGCATCGGTCAACTGGTCGCTTCCTATACCTTAGCGCAAAATGTAATTCGCTTAATGACTGATTTGATTATCATTATCAATGAATTTATTTGGATTAGAACTGCTGTTGAACGCCTGACCGAGGTCACTGATGCCCAACCAGAAATGCAACAAAGCGATGTCAAAAAGCCTTTTGCAAAAATTTCTGAAAATGCTGATATTGTTTGCACCAACATTAACTTTAACTATCCCGGTCAAGTTGATTTAGTTGAGGATTTCTCTGTGACGATTCCTGGGGGAAAAGTCGTTGCTTTAATTGGAGAATCTGGTTGCGGTAAAAGTACCTTAGTCAAACTTATTGCAGGGTTATATCCCTTGCAATCGGGCAATATTCGCCTGGGAATTTATAACAGTCAAGACCTGGCTCTTGATTGTTTGCGCCAACAGATTGTTCTAATTCCTCAAGAACCTCACTTTTGGAGTCGCTCGATTCTCGCCAACTTTCGTTTGGGTTCACCTCACGTTGCCTTTGAGGAAATTGTTAGAGCCTGTCAGCTAGCTAAGATTGATGAATTTATCAGTAAACTACCTGATAAATATCAAACTGTTTTAGGCGAGTTTGGCGCAAATATTTCTGGAGGACAGCGACAACGACTCGCCATAGCTAGAGCAATTGTCACCAACCCACCAATCCTGATTTTAGACGAATCAACAGCTAACCTTGACCCAGTAAGTGAAGCCCAAGTCCTAGATGGGCTCTTGTCTCACCGCCAAGGCAAAACTACGATTTTGATTAGTCACCGCCCTAGAGTCATCATGCGAGCTGATTGGATTGTTTTACTGGAGCAGGGTCAAGTGAAACGGCAAGGTTCTTTTGATGAATTGCAAAAGCAGACTGGCAACCATTTAGACTTCTTAACTCCTTGAAAACTATGGAGCCCAGCTCTAATTAGGTTTTGCTGAATAAGTGCCAAAAGTTGACATCCTCCCCGCCGTGAACGGTCAGGGATTCTAAACATCACTGTTTAGGCTTCCTCTTTCCACGACTCGACTTACATTGAGGAGTTGCCTCACCAGTGCAGTGGTCGATGTCTCCAGAGGCGTTTAACGTTTCCGTGTGCCCCACGGTACGAAGCCCTAGTTCAAGTAGGTTGATTGCGGCATTCCAGTCACGGTCTAGTACAACACCGCAATGTTGGCAGCGGTGCGTTTTTTGACTCAAAGACTTTTTAACAACTTCCCCACAGTTAGAACAATTTTGCGAAGTGTAGTGCCCAGGTACAGCAACTGTTACTACCCCAAATACTTTGCCAAAATATTCCAACCATTGACGGAAAGTAGACCATGCCACATCAGAAATAGACTTGGCTAGCTTTCTATTTTTGACCATATTCCGCACCTGCAAATCCTCGTAGGCAACCAAGTCGCTAGACTGGATTACGCATCTTGCTAATTTCACAGCAAAATCTTTACGCTGTCTACTTACTTTGAGGTGCTTTCTGCTCAATCGGTTTCTTGCTCTGGCTCTATTTTTAGAGCCTTTTTTTGTTCGCGAAAAACGACGATTCAGTCGTTCAAGCGATTTCTCGGAGTTCCGCAGATGGCGCGGGTTCTCAATTGTTTGACCGTCGGAATCGGTGTAGAAATGCGTCAAGCCAACATCCAAACCTAGTGTTTTACCAGTCGGCGTCCTCTTTTCTAATCGTTCTTGATTTACCAAGAATTGAACGTAGTAACCGTCTGCTCTACGGACAACACGCACTCGCTTAATCTGCTTTAACTGGTAGAAGTGCAAGTCGCGAGTTCCCCACAGCTTAAAGCTTCCAGCTTCAAATCCATCGGTGAAAGTGATAGTACGCCTATCTTCTGACAACTTATAGCCTGTTGTTTTGTATTCAACAGAACCGTGGGTCTGATGCTTCTTAAAGCGTGGGAAACCTTTTTTGCCTGGTTTGCCTTTTTTGCAGTTGTCGTAAAACCGCGCAATTGCTGACCAAGCTCTTTCGGCAGAAGCCTGACGCGCTTGCGAATTGAGCTTGCCAGCCCAAGGAAATTCTTTGGCGAGAACAGCGCAGTATGCACTTAACTCGTACTTGCCGATTCCCTTGTTGTCGAGCCAGTATCTAAGACAGCTATTGCGAACAAAGCGAGCGGTGCGGATGGCTTCGTCTAGCCTCTCGTACTGCTGCTTCGTCCCCTCAAGTTTTGCCTCAAATACCAACATAAGTTTACGCTTGTTGTTTCAGCGTAAGTATAACACAGAAAGCCGTCCTTATAAGACGGGGCTTTAAACCCAATTGTTTTAGGTAAACGAAGATTCGGTCTGAACTGGGGTTTCTGCTATTCTGCCATCTATCACACCACTCGCCTGTACCTCCTTTCCTTCATCGCTACAGACAGCCGATAATGCTTCGGCTGCTTCACCTGCATTTATGCCGATGCCGATACAGCGCGCTGTAGGACGGTCAGCATTCCAGACAGCGGAAACATCACCAACACCCTTCGCTTTATTGCCAACCGCAACACCACCTGGACCGTTCGCATTTGCACCAGAACCAGTTTCCATTCGATCGAAGGATCCTAGTTTAACGATCGAACTGCAAGCACCCGATAAAGAAGCGACGGTCAGGTTTACCGTGGATATGTCCGAATCTTTACACCGTAAACTGTCGATGCTGGTGGCAAAGACAGGGCGCAAGAAAGTTGACCAGAGTGCGGGTGCTGTTGGAGGATGGGTTGAAGGAGGTGGATGCGTAGGGGCGGGTCGTTGCCTCAAAGAATCGAGATCTCGAAGGTATACAGGACTGACGCAGGCACAAACCATATATTGTTTGCTAGCGTCTTATCCTTTATGCGACAGACGGCAACCTTTCAACTTCTTTCCCCAAAAACCGTTCGTTGACGATTTCCCTGTAAGCCTCTAAATCGGGCTGCCAATTCTCTAGAAGCTGGTATAAGTGTTGCAGTTTCTCGCCTTCTAATTCTCCTGCAACCTCGTACTGAAAGCTACCAGAGAACAATACTGCGGGAGTTGGGTCGGCATCTTGCAGTTGCAACAAAGCTTCGGCAACGCTCAAGTTGAGTTCTCCCCGTTCGAGAGAATACACTAAATTGACCGCAGCTTTTACCGGAGCTTTCCCAACATCAGACCAAGTGCCTTTCGAGAGTAAAGTGGAGGTGATGAACTCGCGGGCAGCATTTTCATCTCCCCCCTCAAAGGTGACGAAACTTCTCGGATTGATGCTCAAATTTTGATAGTCGGTGCGGGGTAGCGCTTCAACGTATTTGCGGATAATAGCGGGAATTTTGGTGTCTTCTAAAGGTTTTGTGCTCAGAGATTCGATGAAGGTGATGGCGTTCGATTGAGCGACAATGTTGATGCCGTTGGTGAAGGCAACTTGAGAGATTTGAGGACTGAAAATGGGGGGGCGGGCGAGTTCCCACCCAGGTGGAACGATGCCGCTGTATTTGAGGAAGTCGGAGTTGAGGAGGGTGGGGGAGTGGTTTTTGGCAGTTAGGGCTAAGGCTAGTTCTTGAATGGTTATTTTTGGTGTCATGGCTGTTTGTGAAGAGGTATTGAGTTATATTTTATGCTGGGTGGGTTGTCTTTATACAGGGGGCAAGAGGTAATAACCAATAACATTCATTAATCCTAAATATATGAATATATGAATCAGGCTAAACGACGCTCGCCTGTCTAAGTTATAGCGGTTCTCACGAACATGAGGTACGGCATATTCTCACTCTATTCATGATTTTAGAGTATTTTTATGTACCTCACCTATAGGTGAAAGGCTATAGTTGCCTAATCGCACAACCGTAATTTTCTATTTAAGGAGTTCTCAACACTTGATTGCATCGCTCTAGTACCATCCGCTCAATCTCAGGTAATACTTCTTGAAGATAGTCATGTTCTTTGCCTGCATACGGAATCAGTTTGAAATTAGCTTCGATCTTTTGCAAAAAATCTATAATGTTTTCAGGCTTTCGGGCATCTAAAACATACCAGCATATACTTCTTAGTAATGGGTAAAGATCGTCTCGATTTTGAAATTGGTAAAGTGATAAATTGAAAGTATTACTTAAAGAATTAATAAATATACATGCTGTAACTCTATTAAAAACCGTCTTCAAGTTTATATCTACATTGGGTTCAGCTGCAATAACAAAATGAATAACTAAGCAATAATCTTGTAGATGTCTCTGATAAGACACCACATTTTCAGATACCCCTGATATTCCTTGCGCTATGTACGCTCTAACTTGATCTCCAGAACAGCCACGTAATTGCTTACCAAGGCTATCAATGTATAAGCCATCTCGATCTCTAAAAGCCATACGACTCGCCAATACGGGAGAGCCATAATCGTACTCTATACTCCCCAGGTGTAATTTCTTACAGTGATGAGATTGATCATTCATTAAGATTTTGATGTGAACCTTCTTGCTATCTCCATCAAAAAATATTGAAGTACCTTCTAAAAAAGCTAAGTTAAAGTGAGAAAACAAACTTTCTGCAAATTCATAATGAGAAAATCCAGCCATGTATGTAATGAAATTACTTTCAGTTTCAGAAAATTCTCGCCTACTTGAAATGGCTTTCTTAAGTAATTCGATAGTCGGTTTTTTACACTGACTGACTACGTGTGCAAATTTTTCATTCATAGTTTTGTACCTTATCTAAATTTTCAACAAACATATAATATCTTGATAGAGAGGATAGAGACAATTCAAGCATAACAGGGTGGGAACTATCGAGCCACTCTTCACCCTTCGCAAAGTAGTGCTAATCTCGAATTAGTTCTATATTGAGCCGATCGCGACCACCATACGCCTCTAGCCACTCAGACCATTTAGTTGGATTAGGGTCAAATTGATCGAGCTCTCGCCAACCTATATCCCCGCGAGCTGATATATCTATACCTCCTACATCTCCCATACCCATAGGGTCATAAACAACCCCTTTTTTGGCAAAAACTTGATGCTCGAACCAACCACTGGCCTTAGGATCTTGAAGGAAACTACCATCTTTAGAACTTATTTTTATTCGTCTACCACCTCCAAGGTCATCTTGATACGATTTGGCTACATCACCACAATCAGCATTATGAACTAAAATGCCTAGGCTAGAGACGTAGTAGGTATGGAAGCCTTCGACCTTGAAGTTGTAGACCGTAAAATCACCCTCCCGTCTTTCAATTCTATCAACATCAATGATTCTGCCGTCTTCGGTTTGCAACAGCGAACCAACTTCGAGGTCTTTGGCTTCTATCCAACCCTTATCCGGTGTCCAGAATGGATGCTCACCCGTGGTTGAGATAACCTCCCCATCAATATAAAGGTCAACCAGCTTATCGGTGTGGCGCACGAAGGTTTCTAGAACCTGCCGCTTTTCAATCCCCCCTGGTGTAGTAGGGTCATCAGCAATTACCCAATCCCCAACCCGAATATCTTCAATATTCTTAATTCCCTGGGTTGTCAGAATCTCCGTACCGGCAACAAAGCACTGCGGCCCGCCGCCAGCCGTAAAACCCTTGGTATTTTCAGGGCCATTCTTCATCACATCATCGACCCCAGGCGTACCGCCCTTAACCCTCCTCGCCGCACCAATCCCCTTGGCCACCCCAAGCGTCATCCCCACAAGCGGCACGTAAGCCAGCAAATTCCAGGTATCCTCCACCTCCCACCGACCGTTATCCTGGTAGCTTTGGTAAAGATTCCCAGTAGCCTTCGCCGCCCCATAAATATCAAGCCCAGTTTGAGCCGCCATCCCCGCAGCAGCCACCCACTGCAGCGGCCCCACCTTCGTAGCCGCCATCACCGGCAACTTCATCCCCAACAGGAACGACACCCCAATACCAGTCACATTCCCCGCGCCCCACAGCGCCCCGTTAGTCGGTTCAAACTTGTTACCGCTGTGTACCTCGTACAAATCAGTCAAATAACCCCCAGACACCCCGCTAGCAAAACCAGCACCCCAATCCCCGAACATCCCCAAAATCTCCTCACCGCTAGCCCCACCAGCAGCAGCCCCAGCGATATAAGCACCGCCAAAACCAACCCCGCCGATCGCCGCCAGCGCGCCAACCGCACTCAGCGTCGCCATGATGTCGCCCATCATCGTGGAGTAGCCTGTCGGGTCAGTAAACCGCACCGGATTGGCGTGCGCGTACTGGTAATCGTGCTGGCTCATCGGGTCGCTTAAAGAGCCGCTGAAAGCGTCTTTCGAGATAAACCTGCCCAAACTCGGGTCGTAGTACCGAGCCCGCAGGTAATCCAATCCGGTAGAACTATCGCGCTGTTCCCCGGCAAATTGGAAAGAATTGCCGAAAGTCCCCGTTTGGTTCAACAACCCGCCAAACGCATCGTAAGTATAGCGGTCAGTAACCAAACCCACGCTATCGGTAATCGCCCGCGTCGAACCGATGCCGTCAGTATGGTAGAATCCCTCCCGACCGTTGCGAGTAGCTGCAACCAAACCCAGTCCGTGAGTGTAATCGGCAGTAACTTGACCCGCCGCATCGTACTCCATCAATACTTCAGGCAAACCGCCCGCTGAAGCCGTCAAATAATTGGTTCTGACACCATCAGCAATGCTGGCTACCCGATTGCCAAAAGCATCGTAAATGAAATTAGTTTGAGAAATACCTCCAGGTCCCGAATTAGTGACCCCCGCCAAGCGGTTTTCCCCGTCATTAATCCAGTCGTAGGTAACAGTTTGCGTGCCGTCACTGCGCCGCGCGATCGAACCGTTATTATCATAACCGAAAATGGTAGTTTGACCGCCCTGAGTTAACTCTCGCAGGCGGTTGTTGTCATCGTAAACATAATTCGCCAAGCCCGCCACCGTGTCATTCCGACTCAGGCGGTTGCCTACTAAATCGTAGGTATAATCAATCGTGCGATCGCCAGTGACGCCACCGGCCATTTTTTCTTGAGTCAGCCGGTTGAGGGCATCGTAATCATAATCGACCGTCCGACCGCCGTACTCTTCAACTTTCTTGCGGTTGCCAACTCCATCGAGAGTGTATTTGAAATCGCTGAAAGTCGTCCCCGTAACATTTTTTGTTGTTATTTGTGCTAAGCGATTGCGAGGATCGTATTTGCGTTCTTCTACAGAATTGTTAGCGAATTTAGTTTGGGAGAGATTGCCCACCCGATTGTAATCGTAATCCGCCAAAACCCGGGTGCCTTCAGAAACAGTATCCAAACGATTTAACGAATCGTAACCGTAAGTTATCGTTTGATTCGGCGTCACCAAAGAAGTGATATTGTTCAACAAATCGTAGCCGTATCGAACGACTTTTTCGTCTGGCGTCCTTACCATTTCCAACCTGTCGTAATTATCGTACCCGTACCGCGTGATGCCGCGCCCGTCCGTCACAGTTTCCAAACCAGTTGTCACCGGATCGTAGGTATAAGAAACATCTCCGATGCTGGGGTCTTCAAATCTCTTGTCCTTCAAACGTCCGAAGGAATCGTAAATGTAATTAATCTTGTCGCCGTTGAAATCAGTTGTCGTAGTAACTTGCCCAAACTGGTTGTAATCAGTGCGATTACTTTGACCCAGCGGCAAAATTGTTGTCGTGGGGCGGTTAAAGTCGTCGTATTCAAACTCGGTAACTTTTTTGTTAGCATCCTCAATCTTTTCCAAGCGAGACAGGTTGTCGTAGGTGTACTTGGTGAAAGTATCCCGCAACTGACCGTTAACTACCTGCTTGGGTTGTTCTATTTGAGTGAGTTGGCTGAGGTTGTCGTAGCTGTATATAGTCGGGTTGAGGTTTTCATCGGTGTAGGCGGTGAGGCGGCCGAATCGGTCGTAACCCATTGAAACTTTATCGTTATTGTGGAAAGTTGTTTCCACTCTCTGTCCGTATTCGTCGTACTTGAAGCTGGTCGATTGCTTCAGCGCGTCGGTAACTCGAATTAAATTGCCGCGGTGGTCGTATTCAAATTCCGTGCGTTCGCTGTTGGCATTAATAACTGCTTTGACTTGACCTTTAGTATCATATTCGTAGGTAGTGGTTTGATTCAGTTCGTTGGTTTCAGTTTTAACCCGACCCAATTCATCGTAAGTCAATTTGAAGCGGGAATTGTCGAAGAAAATAACTTCCTTAACCCGCGCCTTGTCGTCGTAAACGTATTGAGTTTTCCGGTTGCGGTAGTCGGTAACTGTTTCCACCTGACCGCCTGTGTTGTAGGTGTAAGTTGTCGGCTTGTTGAAAGCATCTACAACCCGCTCAATTTGACCGATTTCGTTGTAAAAGTATTGGGTTTTGTTGCTCAATATATCGGTTTGCGACTCAATCCGATTGCCGTCCGAGTATTCAGTTTTTGTCCTGGGATTGTCAGTCCAATCGTCATTCAAATCCGGCAGAATTGTCTCGGTCAAGCGGTTCAAAGCATCGTAAACGTAGCGCGTTTCCAGTCCGGTTGGAGAGATTTGGGCGATGAGATTGTTGGCGGCATCGTACTTGTTAATAACTTTCGGATTGTCGGCGCTGTTGGTTGGCGTGTTGTCGGGCAGGGTAACTTCGTCGATGCGAGTAACTGCCCGCCCTACGGCTGCAATTGGAGTGGTGTTTTCTCCAGGGGCTAGCGGCAAATCGTAGCGGTAGGTCGTGACGTTGCCAAATACGTCCGTTGTCGATTTCACCCGCCCTAAAGCATCGTAAATAATCGATTGATTGTTACCCTGACTGGTTCTAGCAGCGGTGATGCGACCCTCGCTATCGTAGTCGTACTCCATCTTCAAGGTATGGGTTTGACCGTTGAGGGTAAAGGTAGTTGTGGCAACTTCTATTTTGCCGTTGGGATTGTAATCGAAATCAACCACATTTCCGCGACTGTCTATCGTGCGTTTGATGTTGCCTTGAGTGTCGTATTCAAACTGAGTAACTTGACCGTCGGGTGCGGTTTGTATTCGCAGTTGACCTGGCGCGTTGTAGGTGTAAGTTGTTTTTAAACCGTCAGTATCTGTGCTTTCAATTAAGTTACCGCGGCTGTCGTATTTAGCTGTGGTTTTAAGACCCGTTGGCGAGACAATTGAAGTGGCGCGACCTTGGTTGTCGTAGGTCATGCGCGTGATGTTGCCGTCTTCATCTTCAATTGTCAGGAGGTTTCTGCGGTTATCGTAAGTGTATGTAGTTGTAACTCCATCGGCATCGGTTTCGGTAAGCAGGTTGTTGTCGTCATCGTAAGTCCTGTCAATCCGCTTGCCTAAGGGGTCAATCTCAGTCAGAACGTTCCCGCGACTGTCGTAAACGTAAGTAGTTTCCTTCTCAAAAACATCCTTAACTTTCTGAATCGAATTCGAGGGATCGTAAATCAATTCCACCGCCGACCCATTCGCATCAACCATCTGCTTGAGGCGACCTTGTTCGTCGTACTCAGTCTTCACTCCGCTTCTTCCCAAGGGGTCGATAACCTCAGTTAAAAAGTGCGGTCTGTCTTCATCTTCGTACTTAAATTGAGTCGGATTATTCTCCCTATCCTTAACAGCAACTAAATCCCCTTTAGCGTCGTATTCGTACTTAACTTTCTTGCCATCCGGGTCGCTAACGCTAACAATCCTGCCTGCTGCATCCCTCTCAAAAGTCACCGACTTACCAGTCGAACTCTTAATCCCCGCATCGCTAAAAGTCAGCTTGTTTCCGTTAGCATCAGTAGCAGTCAACAAATCCCCAGATGCCGCATCAATCTCGTAAACCAATCCCTCTTGAGTAGTCAGGATGTAGATGCCCCCAAAAGCAGGATTTTCGGGATTGAAGGGCTGTCCGTTCACTCCGTAATACCCGTTCTCATTCCTGACTAAATTCGCATCCTTAACCGTCAGGGTCATCGTAGAACCCTTTTGAGACTCAAAAGCCGGCTTGTACATTGCTGCCCCCGGTCCCGCCGCCCCCAAATACTGATTCAAATGATGCGGAGTCGGCTTAAACGTAAACGTTTCCCGCTTTCCGCCCGGTAACGTAATAAACACCTTCGTTCCCGATTGAAAAGGAACCGTATTAATCCCCAAATCCTCGAAAGTCGGGTCAGCTTTTAGCGAAGTCTTCAAATCCGTATCCCGGAATTCCATCCGCCAGCCGTAGCCGAAATCATCTGTTGCATTGGCATTCAAAGAATCGTAAGTGCGAGTCACGCTAATCGGAATTCCCGCCACCGGAACGGTTAAATCAGTAAACGACAACTGGAAATTCCCCAACTTCAAATCCCCTGCAACATTCACCGTCCTCTCAGTAGTCGAACCGTTGCCGTTAGCATCGAATGCAGTGAATTTGAGAGTGTAAGCGCCGTTAGCCAAAACAGTCGGGTCAAATGTCGCAAGAACTTCATTATCGACCGCGGTTGTTCCCCGATAAACCTCCTTAAACTCCCCGCCACCAACCGGGGCTACTTCTAAAGTATAGTAAGCCAAATTGCTGTCATTAATCGTGCCAGTGATGTTGACAGGTGCGCTAATTTCTGTATCATCTTCTAGGTCGATATTGATAGTTGGCGCGCTGACATCGCTAGTATCAATTGCAGCCACAACTTGAGTAGCAGTTCCCGGATTTCCAGCCGCATCTAGTGCTGTCGCAACTGCCGTTACACTTCCTAAATTATCTAACTTGACATTTGCTTGACCTTGTGCATCTAAAACAACAGGAGTGCCGTTAATAGTTAAGCCCAAAGATTCAACTTTCACGTTATCAACAGCATTCACCGTAAACGTGACAGAATCCCCAACACCGACGGTATTGTTACTAGCAATTAAACTTACTTTCGGCGCAACAGTATCGGCAACAACGCTTAAATTGTAAGAAACAGTAACGCTTTCCCCAAAAGTATCAGTTACCTTAACCTCAATCGGATGATTGCCGATATTAGCAGCCGATGGCTTCCAACTAATGCGGCCGAATTCATCAACAGTCATGCCGCTGGGAGATTGAATTAAAGCAAAAGTCAACAAATCTCTATTCGCATCAGTCGCCTTCAAATTGTAGCGATAATTTTGACCGGGCGAAACAGATTGAATCGGAATAGTTGGCACAACGGCTGCTGAATTAGCCCTGGCAATTAACTCAAATCCTTGGGCCGCACCCGTACCGGAATTGTCAACAGCCCCGACTACTATTTGATGGTTTCCAGCAGTCGGATTGTTCCAAGTAACAACACCATTCGCTGAATTAATTGTCATCCCGGTTGGAGATTGCAATAATTGGTATTGCGAGATAGTACCGTCAGCATCGGCGGCAGTTACTTGGTAGCTGTAAGGGCGTCCTGGTGATGCTGTAAATACTGGTGTAGAAGTGATTGCTGGGGGAAGGTCGATCGCAGTTTCAGAAATAGCTAGTGCATATTGCTGTGAAGCTGTACCCCCACTTGAGTCAGAAACCAACACCCCTACATTCTGCACGCCTACCTGCGATTCGGAGGGCGTCCACTGAATTAACCCGGTTTGGGGGTCGATCGTCATTCCGTTTGGCGGCGAAAGCAAAGAGAAAGTTAGGGGGTCGTTTTCAGCATCCCGTGCCAGTACCTGGTAGTTGTATGCTTTGTTAGCAGCAGCTAGGGTTGGGGGAGTGGAAATAATACCGGGCGACACGTTGACTCCCCGCACGTTGAGCGTGAAAGCCTGACCGACATAAGTCCCCGATGAATCCATAACCCGCACGGCTACTTCGTGGGAACCCACCTGTTCCAGGGATGGTTGCCAGCGCAGCTTGCCGGTTTCCGGGTCGATCGACATCCCGACTGGGGCTGCATCCAGACTCCAAAACAGCGGGTCCCCGTCGGGGTCAGTGGCAATTGGGTTGTACTGATACGGCTGCTGTGCGATCGCCACCTCAAAGGGTTCTGACTCAATACTGGGCGGTTGATTGACAGAGTACGAACGCACGTCGATCGCAAATTCCTGTTCCGCCACACCGGAACGTCCATCTGAAACAACGATTTTGACCGGGTTGGAACCAAACTGAGCGCTGTTTGGCTGCCAGAAAATTCGCCCTTTTTCATCGACAGTCATCCCGACTGGGGCAGTTGCCAGAGTGTAGGTCAGAGGGTCGCCGTTAGCGTCTTGGGCTTGTAGATTGTAGAAATAGGGACGACTCAACCCGGTATTGAGACGAGGTGCAGAGGTAATAATTGGGTTGTCGTTAGCAGCGGAGGCCGAGACTTCAATGTTGAAAGTCTGAGCAATGGGTTGTCCTCGACCATCGCTAGTCGTTACGGTAATCGAGTGATTTCCAGCTTGCTCGGTTTTTGGAGTCCAAGTCACCAGTCCCGTAGCGGAGTCAACTTTCATGCCTTCAGGAGCCCCAGCTAAACTAAATGCGAGCGGGTCATTATCGGCGTCAGATGCCCGAGGCTGGTATATCCATGTCTGACCCACAACAGCCGTCGGGTTGAGAGGCAGACCAAAACCCGGCCCAGTCAAGAATATTGGCAGTGTGTTAGGAGGAGAAACTGTGGTCTGGAAGGATTGCAGGTCTACCCCACCGTTCCCGTCAGTGACTCGTAAAACCGCATTCTGAATTCCTATCTGGTTGGGAGTCGGCAACCAGCTAACTAAGCCGGTTTTTGCGTCCACCACCATACCATCAGGTTTGACCGTCAGGTCGTAACTCAAAACATCTCCATTTTGGTCGGTTGCCACAGCCCGGTAGCGGAATTTCTGACCGACCATTGCATCATTGGGCGGCTGACTCAGGAAAGATGGAGGTACGTTCGATAAAGTTGCATTGGTGTTTCCAAAATCCAGATTTTTTACAGTCTGGTTGCCAGCAAGTGCAACTTGGTAAGTATTGCCAGTTGGCACAACTTGAGTTATGCCTGTTGGGAGTTCTTGGGCTACGGTATAATTTCCAGGTTCTAGGGTAAAAGAGTAATTGCCTTGTTCGTCAGTGAAAGTAAATTGTTCCGAAAGGTCGCGCTTATTGTTACCGTTACTATCCAAGTAGACAGGCCAGTTACTCAGACCTTGACCTTTGGAACCGACCCTAACCTCAACATTGTCCAAGCCCCAGGACTCGTTGTTAATATCTGTATTACCTCGATTGTCGGCCTTGCCTAGAAAATTGAGTAAAAGGGAACTATCTTTGTGGTCGAATGTAAAACTTAGGTTGTAGATGGAGTCGCCATAATAACTATATCCAAGCGTGTTGATTTCTGTCGCGCCCCTGCGGGGAGGATAATTACTGAGCGGGCTATAAGTATCGGGATAAGATTGTCCTACTCCCCGCGAAGACCACTCAGAATCTATATTGTTAAATGTTGTTCGCAGCAGTATCGGCCCGTTTTCCAAGTTTAACTCCCACAAATCAGGCTCTCCCAACCAGTAATCATTGCCATTCCACGATTGGAGGATGTACAAATCAAACGAAACCGTAACAGTGTCGTGTTCCGGTAAGGAAGTGAGTTCGAGACTTGTTTTTCCTCTAGGGTTATTTTTGCTGACACTGCTGTACTGCCCCAAAAAATGTCTATTTCCTATGGGTGTGACATCCGTAATAGGATTGGACCACTCAGCCTTCGAGCGTTTTTGGTCTTCAAAATCGTTGAAATACACAAGGGTATTCAGAGGCTGACGGTCATCTAAATATACTTTCCCTTTGAGTTCTCCTGGCACAACATTGGACACATTGAGAGTGTAGGTTTGAGTATCAACAGCGCCCCTGTTGTCTTTCACTTTAACCGTAACTTCATGCTGTCCGACATCTGACGATGTTAGGTTATTCCAGGTAATTTCACCTGTATTCGCGTCAATTTTCATTCCTTGCGGAGCAGCAACAAGCGAATATTTAAGGGGGTCTAAATCTGGGTCAACTGAAGAGAGTTGATAGGTGTAACCTTTAGAGGCATAAGCCTTAGTTTCAGGTTCGCTGGTAATAATCGGCGCGTGATTGCCCGGTTCTTTTTGACTCTGAATTTTAAATGCTTGCTCTGTGGTTCCTCCTTGACCGTCCGTCACCTTCAATACCACCTCAGAAAGCCCTAGTTGGTCGCTTGTCGGTGTCCATGTGAGTTGACCCGTACTGGGGTTAACGCTCATACCTGCTGGACTGCTAACTAGAGTGTAAGTAAGGGGGTTGCTATCGGGGTCTTTGGCGATCGCCTCATAAGTATAAGGTGTATTGACGGCTGCATCGACAACTGGCGTTGAAGTAAAAATCGGCGGTCTATTTGGTGGCGGATTAATAGCTGAAAGCACATACTTTTGTTGGGCAACCCCACCTTTTCCATCGGACGCTTCCACCGTCACCGCATGATTTCCAATATCTCCTGCAACCGGGTTCCAACTAATAATGCCGGTTTCAGAATCTATCTCCATTCCTTGCGGTTTTTCCAACAAGGAATAAGTCAGCACATCCCCATCGGCATCAATAGCTATTGCTGAATAAACGTAGCCTTTCCCCACCAAAGCTTCGGCATCCGGTGCTGCCTTAAATTCGGGAAGTTGATTTAACTGACTTAAAAATAATAATTCGTAACTAAACTGAACTTTTTCAGGATTGTAAAACTTTAACCTATCGGTTGATGTCAGTTCTCCCGGCTCTAAAATGCCGCCGTCAACCAGTTTAGTAATGTCGTAATAAGGAATTCCTTCTGGCGTTATTCCGTCCGCATCCAGCATTCGCACCGTTGGGTCGCTGATGTTGTTTATTCCTATCAATAACGAACCCCGTACCGGATATTGTCCTGTATTTTTTACCACTAAATCGGCGTAAAGAATTTTGCTCCCCTCATTGAAGGAAGTCTGCTTGTATTCTGCTTCCAGACTGCTCGAAACGTCCCGCAGCCGGGCGAAATTGACGGGCGCGTTGGTGGATGCACCCTCGTCGGGCGATACTGTTAATTGAGCTGTTGGATCCCCTGAAGGTTGGATGGCAATTGAGGTGATGCCGACTCTGGTTTCTGTATCGCTGTCGTTATTTACCAACCGCACTTGCAGCTCTGCAGCCGTACCTGGAGCTATTTGTGATAGGTTGACGCTGATGGTTTTTCCGTTGAGAGTGACGCCCGGTGCTAGTTGAGATTGTTGCCCTTCGGTACTGTTAAAAAAGGCGTTTTTACCTGGGGAAATAGTTGGGACTAGGGATTTTCCTAAGTTATCGACTAATGCTATTTCTAAAGCGTCGTTGATTGATTTGGGGTCAGAAGTATCAAAGTTGATGTCGCTCAGGCTGATGTTGAGAATTGAGCCAGATGCGGGGACGGTTAAGGTCTGCGAGTATTGATTGGCAAATATTTCTCCTTCTACCAATACAATGGTGTCGTTCGGTTCTGTTGGCTCTACCAAGCTGTTGGCGTATTCTATCAGTTCCTGTCCCAGGGGAGTGTTCCGCCATTCTTTAGCAGGATTGATGACTGTAGAAAGCAGCGGTGCGTTTCCTCTTGCTCCGATTACTGTGAAGATTAGGTCGTTGTAGTCGCCGTCCGAGTTGGCGGCCGACATATCTTCCGTCGCGAAGGTGTTCCCCGTACCTGTTGCGTCGGCGATCGGCAGCACGTATGATGTATTGTTGGGGTTGGCGCTCTCGATCGAGAACAAGGGACGCAGTTCCGGAAACAAATCCCACAACCACTCCGATTGCAGCGATGACTGCACCGTACCGCTGGGTACTAACATGACGGCAAAGGTATCATTGGGCTTCATGTTGAAGGTTTTGATGCCCTGGTACGGGCCGCTGCCCCACGAACCTTCTCCCGGCATCGCACCGGTGAATTTGCCTCCTTCGATGCTGTCGCGGATGACGAGGTGCCCTTCAGTGGAATTGGTGAGAACTCTCCTGGCAGCTTCGGCAATAAATTCTGGACTCCCTGGCGTCAGCGCGGACATTCCTGACAGACTGAAAATGCCAAGCTCGCCTTCATAGTAGCCACCGTCAAATTGATAGTCAAATTTGACTTTTCCGTCAGCATTTTCTACCAGGAAAGTGCCGGGACTGGGTGAGTTGGCTGCTGCTGTTATTGAGAGATTTGCGCTCGGATTGGTATTGCTTTGGAAGTCGCCGGCAGGCTGTGTTGGATTGGGCACAATGTCGGCAATACCGTCAGAAACTTGAGCCGATTCTTCTGCCTCTAATGACAGCAAACCGCTTGATATATCTGCGGGGTTTGGCGCAATTTCAGAAACTTGAGCCGATTCTTCTGCCTCTTTCGACAGCAAACCGCTCGATATATCTGCGGGGTTTGGCGCAATTTCGTTTTCAGAATACGTGGGCAGGGAGCTAGTAGTTTCTGTGGGAGTTGAATTGCTATTATTAGTGTTTGAAATTGGTTCGGGTGGGGAGTTAAGATTTGAGGGTGAAGCGCTGGTTTCGACTGAGGCTATCTGTGCCGTACCTGCTGCTGTTTCTGATGAATTTGAGAAAAGTGTCGGTATGGCAGAATCGGTTTGTAAGCTTGAGTTTGAGTAGGAGATTAGCGGGTCGAGTTCGAGAGAATTAATGACAATTGCCTGGGCGTTTTCAGTCTCTAATTCTGCTGCTGTGAAGGTGACAGCGATGTCTGTATCAATTGTATCGGCAGAGTCTTCTGAAAGAGGGAGAGCGTCTGTTTTTGGTGGCAATTGCTTGCTTTCAAATTCTGCTGTTATTTCAGCAAGAGTCAACTCTGGTTCAACGGTATCATCCGTTTCTGGTGTGGCAACAATTAACTCGGTTTTTGTCACCAATTGTTCGGTTTCTAATTCGGCTGCTATTTCAGGGAAAGCGGTATTATCTTCAATTAAATTGGCAGTATTTTCTGTAATAATCTCAACTGGCTGTTCTATTTCCGAATTTAATTCAGTAGGGCTAACACTAAGTGTTTCTGGGGGAGAGGCTGTTTGTTCTATGAGTTGCGATTCTTGAGTATCGACTTTGTCAACTGGTGATGTTTCTGTTGGTGGCGATTCTTGAGTATCGCATTTGTCAACAATTGATGTTTCTGTGGCTGGCGATTCTGGGCTGTCTGAGTTAGCAACAGTTGAGGTTTCTGTTGGTAGTGATTCTTGGCTGTCTGAGTTAGCAACAGTTGCTGCTGTTGGCTGAGGTTTTTGTTGGTCGTTATCAGCAGCTATTGATGGTGTTTCTCCTTGGAATTGATCGCCGGAATTGGTAATAATTGATTCTTGGGGAATTTGCGGCTCGGATTTATCCGATTCACCCTTCAGTTTTTGAACTAAGTCGGAGTGAATTGATGCAGAGTCGGAGCCCGCTAATTGGTTCAGGGGAACGATTTGGGATGTAGCGCCCGTGACCCGGAAGGTGATATCATCGTAATCGCGATAGCTTGCTTGACTCACCGCCATATCTTCCATGACGAAGAGTTGACCTTCACCTGTAATATCGGCAATTTGACCGATACTGAAGCCGTCGTTGGGATTTTCTGTAGCTATTGAAAATAGGGGTTTTTTGTCGCCGCCGATTGCGGGGTTGTCGTATACTTGTTGTACGGTGCCGTTGG
>Ga0247774_1000075_pt1 | contig 44330 bp, 36 predicted proteins | sample UWRJL001104B6_FD_179933 | JGI IMG/M metagenome (GOLD analysis project Ga0247774, IMG submission 179933) | Plant litter microbial communities from Arlington Agricultural Research Station in Wisconsin, United States - UWRJ-L001-104B-6 | ecosystem: Environmental > Terrestrial > Plant litter >...
CGCACGTTACCGCTGCGCTCCGGACGCACGTTACCGCTGCGCTCCGGACGCACGTTACCGCTGCGCTCCGGACGCGCGCTACCGCTGCGCTCCGGACGCGCGCTACCGCTGCGCTCCGGACGCGCGTTGCTGCTGCGCTCGGGAGACGCTTCGCCGCTGCGCGCCGGACGCGCATTGCGGGGACGAGCAAAACGATCGCCCTCCGGGCCCACAGCGGCGCTGGCGCGCGGCGGCTCGCGGAATTTGGGTCGTTCTTCGCGCCCGCCGCGCGGTTCGACACTCGAGGCGCGGTGGCGATCTTTTCCGGTGCCGGGTTCGCGCCGCGATCTTGCGTGCGGCTCTTCGGCAGAGCGCTTGGCCACTGCCACGCGCGGCACCTTGGCGTTCGCCTTGACTTGGATCTCCCAGGCTTCGGTGCCGGCCGCGCGCACGCGCTGGGGCACACCGAAGTCGCGCTTGAGCACGACCAGCTCGTCCAGGCTCAAATGCCGCCACTGGCCGGGTCGCAAGTCCTCCGCCGTGACGCCGGCATGGGAGATCCGCGCCAGCCGCATGACGAGCGAGCCCGTCGCTTCGCCCAGACGACGCACTTGGCGGTTGCGCCCTTCGCGCAGCGTGAGCTCGAGCCAGGTCTTGTCGCCTTCGTAGCGCAAGCGGCGCACCTCGGCGGGCGCAGTGGCGCGACCGTCGATCTCGATGCTCTTCCGCCAATCTTCCAGCTGGTGGTCGAGCACGAGCCCCTGCACTTTCGCGACGTACACCTTCTTGGCCTTGTTTCGCGGGTGCGCGAGGGCGTTGGCAAACTCGCCATCGTTGGTGCACAAAAGCGCGCCGCTGGTGTGAAAATCCAACCGGCCCACGGGAACCACGCGCACGCCGACCGGGGTGAGCAACTCAGCCACCGTGGGACGACCCTCGGGGTCACTCAACGTGCACATCACCCCACGCGGCTTGTGCAGCACGATGTACACGAGGGGCTCGGCCATCAAGCGATTGCCGTCCACCTCGACCTTGGCCTTGCGCGGGTCGACACGAACCCCGAGCTGATCGACGACGCGACCGTCGACCTTCACCCGACCCTTCGTGATCAACTCCTCGGCGGCTCTGCGCGAGGCGATACCAGCACGAGCCAGGACTTTCTGAAGCCGTTCTTCTGCCATAAGGGTGGCAGGTCCTAGCACCGGGACTCAGCGAGCGCTGGGCTTTCGTCAGCCCGAGCCGAAAGAGCTACTTGCGAGCGCGTGCGCCGCTTGGCGCCGCGCCCCCCGAGCCGCCCGCGGCGGCGGCCGCAGCGGCGGCAGCGGCTTTCTCGGCCTCAGCGTCTTTCAGCTCGATTTCGCGCAAGGCGATCTCGTCGCGATCCCAGCGGTCGACGTGACCGTCGTAGTCCAGGTCGACCCCGCGCCGCTCGAGCTTGCCTTCATCGTAGATTTCCCAGACGTCGGGCCTGCTGTCGTAGTTGGTGTCGATCTGCGCGCGGCTCAGTTGGCCGGTGACGTAGAAGCGCGTCTCGTCGTCTTGACCGTCACCGTTGTGGTCTTCGCGCAGCTTGGCGACGCGGCCTTTGGCGAAGGTGATCCAGGTGTCCATCTTGCCGTCGAAATTCGTGTCGGCGACCTCGTTCAAGGCTTCACCCTTGTCCGTGTAGGTGCGCACCACGTCCTTCACGCCATCGAGGTTGGTATCGACTTCGCGGCACAAGAGCACGCGGTGACGGTCTTCACCCTCACCGACCACGCCGTACACGCGGCGAATGTTTGGCTTTCTCGCGCCCGAGCCGAGGCTCTCGACGACCTCACGGTCGCTGCGCCCTTTGAAGTCGCAGCGCGAGCGGTCGTCGGCGGCCACACCGCTCACCTCCCCGCGCAGCGCTGCACCGGTCTTTGGACCCTCGCCCGAACCACAGGCGTAGGCGCCAATGCCGAGTAGCAGTGCAGCCAGGCCGCCCAATCCGCGCCATCGATCGTGCGCTTTGCTCACTTGTTGGTGCCTTTCTCGGCCGGCGTCGCCGCTGGTGCGGGCGTCGACTTTTCGGTCGGCACGTCCGCCGGCTTGTTCTCCATTTCGGTCGGCAGCGAGCTCTTGGTCTCGAAGGTCGGACTGGCCGGCGCTTTGTCCGCGCGTTCCGGCGGCACGTATCCGGTCTCTTTGCAGTAGTCGATGGTCGCACCTGGATCGGGACGGCCGTCGTTGTTCATGTCGGAATGGATCAAGGGACAACCCGGCTTGGGATACTCCCACCATTGATCGATCATGCCGTCGCCGTTCGAGTCACGCTCGCTGCGCACGAGCACGCCAGCTTGGTAGAAATCCCAGGTGTCGAGGCGCTGCGGCAGTGCCGTGGATTGATCCTTTTCGGCGATCTGCCCGGCTTTGAAGCTGGTGATCTCGTCGATTTGGCCGTCCTTGTCGTAGTCGTTTTCGCGCCGGCGCAGCTGACCATTGCCATCGAAATAACTGTACGCGTCGATCACGCCATCGAAGTTCAGGTCCACCGCGCGGCACAGCTCGTGACCGCCCTCGCGCACGATCGTAATGTCGGTCTTGCCGTCACCGTTGGCGTCGATCTTCTCGACGGTCTCGGACTTGAGATCACACTTCTCGTGAGCGATCGTCGTGTCGCGTGTGGTTGCGGCACTCGCAGAGTTCGCACCCGCCCCCGCTGCACCATTACACCCGAACTGGAAGAACGCGCCGCTCAATAGCGCTGCCCAAACCCAGCTGTTGGTGTCCCTCGTTCTGCTCGTCATTCTGAACCTCTCGGCGTCGATCTCGACCGCGCGACCGCGGGCTGCTGACGGCCTAGCTTTAGCCCGGAATGCGGCGCAAGCATAGCCACGTACCCATGGGCAATACCGCCTCGGAAGGGCCGCAGCCCCGTCCGAATGGCCGGTGCTCCCGGCCGTCCATGTCGCCACACTCAACCCGGAAAGTGCCCGGATTTGGAGCCGGACCACATTTGATAACCGAACGAAATCAAAGCACAATTTACAAACTCACGGGCTTTGTTCCGATTGACAACACACGTATGGGAATCTAGTGTAACGGCTGGTAACTGGACTCGCCCTCCGCATGTCTCGCAAGAAGATCTCCACCACCGTCTACATCACGCCCGAGCAGAACGAGCGGCTGCATCTGTTGCATACCCGCACCAAGGTTCCGGTCGCTGTGTACATTCGGGAGGGGATTGATCTGGTGTTGAAGCGCTATGAGCACGCGCTGCCGGGGCAGATGAGCCTGACGGACACTCCCGCACCCAAAGCCGCGAAAAAGTAGTTCGAGGCGAGGTCCTGGCGGAGGCTGGCTGGTCGGCGCGCCAATGCCGCGCTAGAGAGCCGCCCCGCGACCGCCCGCTTTTGCAAGCAATGCCGACCGATCCCAAAAAGATTCGTAACTTCTCGATCATCGCCCACGTCGATCACGGAAAAAGCACGCTCGCGGACCGCATCCTCGACGTGACCGGGGCGATCAGCAAACGCGAGAAGGTCGAACAGTTCCTGGACAAGCTGCCACTGGAGCGCGAGCGCGGTATCACGATCAAGGCGCAGTCGGTGCGCCTGAAGTACCTATCGACCAGCGGCGAAGAGTATCAGCTGCAGCTGATCGATACGCCCGGCCACGTGGACTTCAACTACGAGGTCAGCTCCAGCTTGCGTGCTTGCGAAGGAGCGTTGCTGGTCGTCGATGCCACGCAAGGGGTGCAGGCACAAACGGTCGCCAACGCCTACCTCGCCATCGAAAATAACCTGGAAATCATCCCGGTTCTGAACAAGGTGGACCTGCCGTCGGCCAACGTCGACCACACCGCCGAGCAGATCGAGAAAGTGATTGGCCTCGACTGCAGCGGCGCACTGTTCGCCAGCGGCAAGACGGGGGTCGGGGTACTGGAAGTGCTGGAGGCCGTGATTGCTCGGGTGCCTCCGCCCAAGGGCGACCCCAACGCTCCCTTGCGCGCGCTGCTCTTCGACAGCTGGTACGACAGCTACCGCGGCGCAGTCGTCATGCTGCGCGTCATGGACGGCACCCTCAAAAAGGGTGACCGCATGAAGTTCATGGCCACCGGTCGCCACTACGACGTGACCGAGATGGGTTGCTACAATCCGCACCCGATCGCGATCGACGAGCTCGGTCCGGGCGAGGTCGGCTTCGTCGCCGCCAACATCAAGTCCACGGAGGACACCAAGATCGGTGACACCGTAACCAGCTTCCATCATGGCGCGAGCGAGCCGCTGCCCGGCTTTCGCGAAGTGAAGCCGATGGTCTTCGCCGGCATCTTCCCGACGGACTCCGCCGAGTACGAGAATTTACGCGACGCGCTGGCCAAGCTGCACATGAACGACTCTTCGTTCAGCTTCGAGCCGGATACTTCGGACGCGCTGGGCTTCGGCTTTCGCTGCGGCTTTCTCGGCCTCTTGCACATGGAAATCATCCAGGAGCGGTTGGAGCGCGAGTACAACCTGGATTTGATCACCACCGCGCCCAGCGTGGTGTACTTCGCGCACACCAAGAACGGCGAGACCGTGCGCGTCGACAACCCGTCGAAGATGCCTCCGGTCGGCGACATCGATACGATCGAGGAGCCGATCCTCAAACTGACGGTGCACGTACCCGCTGAATACGTGGGCGCCACCGTGGCCTTGTGTGAAGAACGCCGCGGGACCCAGCTCGGGCTCAATTTCTCCACCAAGGACCACGTCGTGGTGACCTACGAGCTGCCGCTCGCGGAAGTGATTTTGGATTTTCACGACCGCTTGAAGAGCGCCTCGCGCGGCTATGCCAGCATGGACTACGAGGTCACGGGCTACCGCGCCGATACCTTGGTCAAGCTCGACATCATGTTGAACGGCGAGCCGCTCGACGCGCTCAGCATCATCGTCCATCGCGACACGGCTTTTCCTCGGGGCCGCGCCTTGACCGCGAAGTTGAAGGAGCTGGTGCCGCGTCAGCAATACGAGGTGGCGATCCAAGCCGCCATTGGTGCCAAGGTGATCGCCCGCGAGACCGTGCGCGCCATGCGCAAGGACGTCACTGCCAAGTGCTACGGCGGCGACATCAGCCGCAAGCGCAAGCTGCTGGAGAAGCAGAAAGAGGGCAAAAAACGCATGAAGGCCGTGGGCAGCGTCGAGGTGCCCCAGGAAGCGTTTTTGGCCATCTTGAAGCTAGAGACCTAGGTCATTCGAGCCCGAACGCCGCCTGCCCGCGCTTGCAGGGAGCGGGTTCCGTCGTTAGAAAAGAAGGACACTGATGAGTAGCTCTGCCTCGAAGCTGCGTGAAAAACGCTTATCGGAACTGAACGCGGGCGCGACGCCCGACGGACAGGTGACGCACCTGGAAACGGTGGCGTTCGGTCCGTCGCTTGCCGTCGAGCGCTTCCGCTTCGGCAACGGGCTCGAGCTGCTCTTTTGCGAAGACCACAGCGCGCCGGTGATCGCCTATCACACCTGGTTCCGTGTCGGCTCGCGCCACGAGCGCGAAGGCAAGACCGGGCTTGCGCACCTATTCGAGCACTTGATGTTCAACGAGGTCGAAGGCCGGAAGGCCGGCGAGTTCGACCGCAAGCTGGAAGAAGCCGGAGCCGAGAGCAACGCCTCGACTTGGCTGGATTTCACGCAGTACAACGTGTCGATCCCCAAGGATCAACTGCCGCTGGTGGTGAAGCTCGAGTCCGAGCGCATGAGCCGCCTGGTGCTGCGCGATCCGCAAGTGAAGAGCGAAAAAGAGGTGGTCGCCAACGAGCGCCGCTATCGCGTCGACGACGACGTGGAGGGCGCCGTGAGCGAGCTGCTCTGGGCAACCGCCTTCGAAAAGCACGCCTATCGTTGGCCAACCATCGGCTGGATGAAGGACATCGAAGGCTTCACCACCGAAGACTGCTTGGAATTTTATCGCACGTACTACGCGCCGAACAACGCCGTGCTGGTGATCGTGGGCGACGTGGCCGAGGCCGCGCTTTTGAAGCGGCTTTCAGCGGCATACGGCGCGCTTCCGGCCAGCACGCTGCCGATCGAAGACGTGCGGCCGGAGCCCCCGCAAAGCGGCGAGCGACGGGTCGAGGTGAGCAAGCCCACGGCGACCGAAAAGCTGGTCGTCGGCTACCACAGCCCGGCCATGGGCGATTTCGACCACCCTGCCCTGTCGCTCTTGGCAGAGGTTTTGTTCAGTGGGCGCGCCAGCCGCTTGCATCAGAAGCTGGTGCGAGAGCTGGAGCTCGCGACCGAAGTGCGCGCGTTCGTCGGTCCCTTTCGCGATCCCGGGTTGTTCGAGCTGTTCGTCTCGGCGCGCGAGGGCCAGAGCGCAGAAAAGTTATTGGAAGTGATCGACGCCGAGTTTGCCAAGGTTCAGGCCGAAGCCATCTCTGCCGAGGAGATCGCGCGCGCCGCGGCGCGGCTCGAGCTCGGCTTGTTGGCAGGGCTCGAGACTGTCGACGGCAAAGCCTCGACGCTCGGCTTCTACGAGATCGTGCTGGGCCGCCCGGGCGCGGCCTTCGAGCGTCTCGACACCACCCGCCGCGTGACCGCGAGCGACTTGATTCGGGTGGCGCGCCGCTACTTGCTGCCGCGCTATCGCAGCGTGATCTTGGTCCGGCCGGATTTGTCCGCCAGTACCGACGCCGGTGACGCGGAGGCTGCACAATGAGCGCCGCTGCCGCCACGGTCGTTCGTCTGCAAGATGCGGGGGGCGCCACCGTGCTCTTGGAGACCTCGCGCGCGCTGCCCTTGGTCTCGATCAGCATCGGTTTGAAGAGCGGCGCCTTGCTCGACGCGCCCGGTAAAGAGGGCTCGACCCGCTTGCTCTCGCGCTTGATGCGACGCACGGCCGGCGGCCTCGAGGCGCAGGTGATCGACACCCGCATCGACTCGCTCGGAGCCTCGCTGAGCGCGGACGTCGCGCACAGCACGATGGTCTTCCAAGCCACGGTGATTTCGCGTTCCCTGAACGCATTCGTGGACCTGCTGGTGGATGTCCTGGCGCGGCCCGGCTTGGCCACGGCCGAGCTCGAGCGTCTGCAGCGCGAAACCTTGGCTGAGCTCAAAGATTCGCTCGACGACGATCGCAGTCTGGCGCGGCGTTTCTTTCGCCGGCGCTTCTTCGGCTCACACCCCTACGGTCGCTCCGTGTCCGGGACGTCCAAGAGCGTGCCCGAGATCAACCCCGCCGACGTCCAGGCCGTTTTCGAGCGCTCGTTCGTGCGCGGCAATCTGGTCTTCGCCTTCTCGGGTGATGTGGACGCGGAGCGCGCCTCGCAGATCGCCCAGCGCATTTCGGATGCGTTGCCGAACGGACCCGCGCCGGCGGATACCACCCCGGAGCCCACGCCTGTGCCCGGGCGGCGACTGGTGATCGTCGACAAGCCGGAGCGCACTCAGACTCAGATCATGATCGGTTGCCTCGGCTCACACACGCGCGACGACGATCACGTCGCGCTGTTGGTCGCGAACACCATCTTCGGCGGCACCTTCACCGCGCGCATGACGCAAGAGGTCCGCTCCAAGCGCGGCTGGTCGTACGGCGCGTACTCCAGCATGCCCTTCGATCGCCGTCGCCAGAGCTTCAGCATGTGGACGTTCCCCAAAGCGGACGACGCCGGTCCGTGCCTGAAGCTCCAGCTCGACATGCTGCACGAGCTGCGCGAAAAAGGCGTAACCAAGGCGGAGCTCTCCTGGGCCAAGCGCTACATGGTCCGCTCGCATTGCTTCGCCATCGACACCGCCGCCAAGCGCGTGGGCTTGGAGCTCGATCAAACGCTCTACGATTTGCCGGAAGACTACTACGCGCGCTACCTGGAGCGCGTGCAGGCCGTGACGCTCGAGCAGGCGAACCTGGCCGTGCAAAAGCGGCTGTCCGAAGACGACTTGTTGATCACGGTGGTCGGCACCGAATCGCTGGTCGGCAATTCGGTGCGCGAAGCCGTGAGCAACCTGGCCTCGACCGAAGTGGTCGCCTTCGACAGCGTCGATTGAGGGGGCGTTCGCACGCCTTCAGGGCAGCGCTCGGCTAAGCATCGAGATCGAGCGCCGTGACCAGCGCGCGCGCGATGGCCAGCGCTTCGGCCAGGGCGCTCGCTTCGGCACTGATGAGCGGCGCGTCCGGCGCCAGCGGCGCTCGCAAGTCGACGTAGATTTTCAGCTTGGGCTCGGTGCCGCTCGGGCGCACGAAGACGCGCCCGCGGTCACCGAGGCCGAGCTCGACGAGCAGGGTCGGAGCGCGCCAGCTCGGGGCGCCGGGCTCGGGCGTTTGCAGATCGCGCACGTGAGTCACGCTCTGGCCGGCCAGCACCGTCGGTGACGCGGTCTGCAATTGTTGCATGGCACGGGCGATGCGCGCGGCTCCGGCTGCGCCTTTCAGCACCACGTTGTGTGGCACGCTGACCCACAGACCGTGCTCGCGATACAGGGCGTGCAGGCGTTCGAGCACGGTTTGCCCCGCGGCGCGTGCTTCGGCCGCCAGCTCGGCGAAGGCCAGCGCCGCGCTGATGCCGTCCTTGTCCCGCACCGTGCGGCCGAACGAGTAACCGAGCGCTTCTTCGTAGCCGAAGCTGAAACGGTAGCCGTGCGCTTCGAGCGCGAGTGCCGCCGTCCAAATCCATTTGAAGCCGGTGAGCACGCTTTCGTAGCGAGCCCCCCGAGCGCGCGCGATCAGCGCCAGCATCGGCGAGGACACGACCGAGGACAGCACCAAGCCTTGCTCGCCCAAGTCGCTGTGGGCGAGCGCGAAATCTGCCAAGAGCAGGCCGATTTGATTGCCGGTCAGCGCTTGAAAGCGGCCGCTCGCGCTCGGCACTGCGATGGCCAAACGATCCACGTCGGGGTCGTTCGCGATCACCAGATCGGCTGCCTGGTCTCGTGCCAGGGCAAGGGCCAGGTCGAGCGCGCCCGGTTCCTCCGGATTCGGGAAATGCACGGTTGGGAACAGACCGTCGGGCTCACGCTGTTCGGGCACGCTGTGAAAGTCCGCATAGCCCGCTTCTCGAAACAGGCGCTCGACGAGCTTCGCGCCCACGCCGTGTAGCGCCGTGTACACGATGCGCAGCTTTCGATCGGCCGAAACCAGCGGCAAAGAACCGCGAATTTCAGCCAGATAGCGCTGCACGATGTCCTCGCCGATCGCTTCCTGGCGCGCCAGCTCGCCGAGGGCAATGCCGTTTGCCGGGCCCAGCGCTCGCATACGCGAAAAAATCTCGTGGTCGGTGGGCGGCACGACTTGGACGCCGTTCTGCCAGTACAGCTTGTAGCCGTTGTACTCGGGCGGGTTATGGCTGGCCGTGATCATGACGCCGGCGTTGGCGGCGAACGCGCGCACCGCGTACGCGAGCAAGGGCGTCGGCACCGGCTCCAAGAACCGCTTCACGGGAATACCGGCCCCGAGCAGCACACGCGCCGCAGCGTCGGCAAACCTCTGGCTATCGAGCCGCGCGTCACAGCCGATCACGACGGGCAACGTGCGCGCATCGTGCACGCGGCTCGAGAGCTGCTCGGCAAGAGCGCGCGTGACGCGCATCACCACTGCCAAATTCATACGCGCGCTGCCGGCAGCGACCACACCCCGCAAGCCCGCGGTGCCGAATTCGAGATCGCCGTGCATACGCTCCGCCAGCTCGCTGTGATCGCGAGCCTCGATCAGCGCTGAAAGCTCGGCCCGCGTCACGGGATCGGGATCACTTTCGGCCCAGGCGCGGGCGCGCTCCAGGGTTGCGCTGTTCGCCGAATCGGCCGAAGTCGTGTTCATTTCGGACATGGCAAGAGCAGCCGCGCCTCAGCCGCGGCTGAGGGTTTCGGCCAGACTCGTGTCGTATTGGCCACTCTGGAATGCGCTGGAAGCCAGCACCTGCTGCAGAAACCCGAGGTTCGTCGCGCGCGGTCCCTTGGGACCGACGAGCTCGATTCGGCACGCTGCGAGCGCAGCTTCCAGGCGCGCCAGCGCTTGCTCGCGTGTTTTACCGTGCGCGGCAAGCTTGGCCAGCATCGGGTCGTAGTGAGGGGTGATTTCTTGACCCGCGATGACGCCGGAGTCGATGCGCACACCGGGCAGATCGCTCGGCAGCTCGAAGCGCTGCAACAGACCCGGCTGTGGCAGAAAGCCTTTGAGCGGATCTTCGGCGTACAAGCGAACCTCGATCGCGTGACCTTCGAAGCCAGGCGAAAGCGCGGCCGGCGGCAGCGCCTCACCCGCCGCAACGCGCAGCTGCAATTCGACGAGATCGAGCCCGGTCACGAGCTCCGTGACCGGGTGCTCGACTTGCAGACGCGCATTCACTTCCAAAAAGTACAGCTCGCCAGCCGCGTCGGCCACGAACTCGACCGTGCCTGCGCCGCGATAGTCGGCCGCGCGCACCACGGAAAGGGCCGCGTGAAAGAGCTTTGCGCGGCGCTCGGCGCCCCCTTGCCCGCTAAAAAAACCCGCCGGCGAGGGCGACTCTTCGATGATTTTTTGATGCCGACGCTGCACGCTGCACTCGCGTTCGCCGAGTGCCACGGCGTTGCCGTGAGCGTCACAGAACACCTGCACTTCGATGTGGCGTGGGCCCTCGAGGTAGCGCTCGAGATAAATGCGAGCATCACCGAACGCGGAGAGTCCGCGATCGGCGCAGGTCTGTGCGGCGCGCTCGAGGTCGGTGAGCTGGCGCACGATCTGCATGCCGATGCCGCCACCGCCCGCCGCCGCTTTGATCAGTAGCGGCAGGCCGATGCGTTCGGCCTCTGCCTTCAGGAACGCGCTGTCTTTCGGATCGACCGGCTGCTCACTGCCCGGAGGCGGAAGCACGCCCACGCCACGCGCCACCTGGCGGGCTTTGATTTTGTCGCCGAAGGCTTCGAGCGCAGCGCTGGGCGGACCGATGAAAGTGGCGCCGCTGGCGGTCACGGCTTCGGCGAACGCGCGGCGTTCGCTGAGCAGGCCATAGCCGGGATGCACCGAGTCCGCGCCCACGTCGTTGATGGCGGCCACGATGGCCGGGATGTTCAGATAGCTCTCGCTCACCTTGGCGGGCCCGATGCGAATCGCTTCGTCGGCCTGGGCGACGTGCGGCGAGAGCACGTCCGCGTCCGAGAACACGGCCACGGTCGGGATCCCGAGGCGCTCGCAGGTGCGGAAAATGCGGCAGGCGATTTCACCGCGATTGGCCACGAGCAGCTTCTTGAACATCAGGACTTCTTGCTGAGAGCCCGCAGTTCTTCGCGCTCGCGCTTTTTCCGCACCAGGTCGTCGGCCATGGCCAGCTGGCCGCAAGCAGCGGCGACCTCATCCCCGCGGCGCGTGCGCACGAAGCAGCTGTAGCCGGCGTTGGCTAGGATCTCTTGAAACTTGCGCACGGCTTCGGACTTGGGCGCGCGCAGCTCCGAGGCCGTGATCGGATTCATCGGAATCAGATTGATCTTGCTGGGAATACCGCGCAAGAGCGTGCCTAGCTCACGCGCGTGATTGGGGCCGTCGTTCACGCCGTCGATCAGCGTATATTCGATGGTGATGCGGCGGCGCTTGGGCAGCGGATACGCGCGCAGGGCACGCATCAGCTCCGCTAGGGGGTAGCGCTTGTTCATCGGGATGATGCGATTGCGCGTTTCGTCATTGGGCGCGTGCACCGACACGGCCAGGCCGAGCTTGCCCGCGAAGTCGCGCCCCAGGCGCTCGATGCCCGGGATCAAGCCGACCGTGCTGATGGTGATTCGGCGCGGGCTCATGCCGAGCCCGTCAGGGTGAGTGAGCAGCCGCACCGAGCGGGCGGTTTGCTCGTAGTGGTGCAGTGGCTCGCCCATGCCCATGTACACCAGGTTGCTCAGCTGCTCATCGGGCCGCAGGTAACGCTTGGCCAGGTACACCTGGCTCACGATTTCCGAGGCGCGCAAGCCGCGCACGAGCCCCGCTTGGCCGCTGGCACAGAACACGCAGCCCATGGCGCAGCCGTATTGCGTCGAGATACACAAGGTCACGCGTGACTTGGCAGCCAGCGGCTCGTCGTTTTCCTCGTGCTCATCGTCAGACGGCGCGGCGCCAGCATCAGCGTCGCTCAGATCGGTCATCGGGATGATCACGCTCTCGACCTTCGCGCCGTCATTGGCGAGCAGCACCAACTTGCGCGTACCGTCTTTCGATTCGTGCACGGTCTCGACGCGCAAGGGCTCGGCTACGCCGGCTTCGCGCAGGCGCGCGCGGAACGGCAGGCTCAGATCGCTCATCTTGTCCGGGTCGAGCTCGGCGCGCTGGTGCAGCCAGCGAAACAGCTGCTTGGCGCGAAACGGTCGCTCGCCCAGCGCCGTGAGCGCGGCTTGCCACTCCTCGGGCAAGCGCCCGACCGGATCTTCGATGTTCAGCGGTTCGGGGCTGGGATCAGGGTGGCTCATGCGCCCTTCCGTTTGGCTTCGTCCCAATAGCCGTCGAGCTCTTCCAGCGAGAGGCCCGCGGTCGGCTTGCCATCCGCGCCTCGCGGCCAACCCCCGTGCTGTTCTTTGACGCGGTCTTCGACGTGCGCAAAGCGCCGCGCAAAGCGATCGGCCGTGCCGCGCAGGGCGAGCTCGGCGTCCACCCCGTGGTGGCGCGCCAAGTTGACCAGAGAAAACAACAAATCCCCGAGCTCTTGCTCGATGCGGAGCTTGTCGCCGCCCTGGATGGCTTCGTCCACTTCTGCCAGCTCTTCACTCACCTTGTCGCGCGAGCCGCGCCCGTCGGGCCAGTCGAAGCCGACGCGGCTGACCTTTTCGCTCATGCGTTGCGCACGGTACAGGGCGGGCAGCGAGCGCGGCACGCCCTCGAGCAGGCCGCGCTCCTTGTTCTCTTCCGCCTTGATCGCTTCCCAATTCGTCAGCACTTCTTCACTGCCGCTGACTTCGACCTCGCCGAACACGTGCGGGTGACGGCGCACCAACTTGCTGACGATGCCGCGGATCACGTCGTCCGGGCCAAACGCCGCTTGGCGCCGACCGAGCTCTCCCAGAAACACGACTTGCAGCGCGAGATCTCCGAGCTCTTCTTGGATGTGCAGCGGATCGTTTTCGTCGATGGCGTCGATCACCTCACACGCCTCTTCCAGGACGTAGCGGCGTAAGGACTTCATGTCCTGCTCGCGATCCCAGGGGCAGCCCCCTTCCCCGAGCAAGCGCTGCATCAACGCCACGAGGCTGGGATAGGTTTGACCCTGCTGCTCGGAGAGCGGCAGCGCGTCGGGGATCGGAAAAGATCGGCTCATGGCGGGAATACGGCTCCGTTCGAGGCCAGCACTAGCACGCAGCCGGCTGAGCGGCTCGCTGGATTTTGGCACGATTTTGGCGCGGGGCTGCTAGGCTCGAATGCCATGGAATCAGTGCTGCTCGTCGAACGAGAAGGACCGGTCGCGACGCTGATCATGAATCGTCCGCAGACGAAGAATGCGCTCGATCCCGAGCTCTTGCACGCGCTGGCCAGCGGCCTCGCGGAGGTCGCCGCCGACCCGAGCGTGCGCGCGGTCGTGCTCACGGGCGCGGGCGACGCGTTCTGCTCGGGTGCGGATCTGAAGGGCGCGCTCGGCGATCTCGACGCGGGCCTGGACCTCGGGCCTCGCATCGCGCAATTTCATGCCCTGATCCGCGCCATCGTGCAGGCGAGGAAGCCGTTCATCGCCGCCGTGCGCGGGCCCGCGGTGGGCTTCGGGGCCGACCTGGCTCTGGCCTGCGATCTGCGCGTGCTTTCGCCGGATGCCTACCTGCAAGAAAAGTTCGTGGCCATCGGGCTGATGCCGGATGGTGGCGGGAGCTTCTGGCTGCCACGCTTGGTCGGGATCGGCCGCGCGCTGGAGTACCTCCTGCTCGGCACGCGTATCGACGCCAGCCTGGCGCTGAGCCTCGGGCTCGCCAATCGCGTGGCAGACGACGAACGTGCGCAGGCGCAAGGCCTCGCGGCCACACTCGCCGCTGGGCCGCCGCTGGCCTTGGCAGCGATCAAGAGCGCCGTGCGCGAATCGGCAAGCGGCGGTATCGAAGCGGCCCTGGAGCGCGAGAAACACGGCCAGAGCGCGCTGCTCGGCTCCGTGGACTTTCGCGAAGGCGTGGCCGCTTGGGCCGCCAAGCGCAGCCCTACCTTCGTCGGCAAATAGCTGCCCCCGTCGTCAGAACAGGTAGCGCTCGCCCGAGTCACACAAGATAGTGACCACGTTACCGCCCTTGAGCTGGGCGGCCACCTCACAGGCTGCGTGGACGTTGGCGCCCGACGATGGCCCCACGAGCAGGCCCTCTTCACGCGCCAAGCGCCGCGCCATGCGCTCGGCCGCGACGTCCGTCACTTCGATCACGTTGTCGATCACGCTGCGGTCGACGATTTGCGGCACGAAGCCCGCGCCCAAACCCTGAATGCCGTGCATGCCCGCCGGCTTGCCCGAGAGCACGGCGCTGTTGGCGGGCTCGACGGCGAACACCTTGACTGCGCTGCCGAGCTTGTTCTTGAGCGCGCGACCCACGCCGGTCACGGTGCCGCCGGTGCCCACGCCGGACACGAAGGCGGTCAGGGCATTGCCCGTTTGCTCCAGGATTTCCAGCGCCGTGCCGTGCTCATGGCTTTCGGGATTGGCTGGGTTGTCGAATTGGCTGGGCATGAACGCGCCGGGCGTGTCCGACAGCACACGCAAGGCCTTGCTCACTGCGCCCGACATGCCGTCACCCGCAGGGGTGAGAATGATCTCGGCGCCGTAGGCGCGCAAGATGTAACGCCGCTCGAGGCTCATGTCCTCCGGCATGACCAGCAGACAACGGTAGCCACGCACGGCGGCGATCATGGCCAAGCTGATACCGGTGTTGCCGCTGGTGGCTTCGACCAAGGTGGCGCCCGGCGCGAGCTCACCCGCCTTCTCCGCGCTCAGGATCATGGACAACGCGGGGCGATCCTTGACGCTGCCCGCGGGGTTCACGAATTCGACCTTGGCCCAGACCGTGGCACCGCCCGGAGGCGAGAGCCGCGCTAGGCGCACGAGCGGCGTTTTCTCAATCAGGCCAAGCACGTCGTCGGCGACGCGCAGCCCGTTTTCGGTGAAGCGGCTCGAGTGGAGCAAACCATGGGGGGCGTGAGAGCTCATCGACCCCAGAAACTACTCTATTTCGGAGGCGCCCTGCGCGACAAACGCGGCCGGCTTGCCGGCGACGCCGAGCGTCAGCTGGCCGTCGAAATAGGGGCTTTTGACGCGGGCCAAGGCCAGCAGCTTACCGGTCCGCGGGCTCTTCGCGACGCTGGTGAGCTCGCCCACCGCCTCCGGTGTATCCCACAGTGTCACCGAACTGCCGATGGCCGGGGCCTCGAGGGTATCATCGAGCGTGAGCGCGACCAGGCGGCGCTTCAGCTTGCCGCGCATGTCCTGCATGCACACCACCTCTTGACCGAGGTAGCAGCCCTTGCTCCAGGACACGGCGCGCCGGTCGAGAGCGGCCTCGTGCGGATTGTCGGCCTCGCCGAAGTCGACGCCGAAGCGACCGAAGCCCTGGCCGATGCGCAGGGCCTCCCAATCCGCATCCGTGCCGCGACGCAGCGCCGCGCTGCGCTCGATGAAGCGCTCGAGCTCGAGCAGCTCGTCGCGCTCGAAGACCAATGTGGCAGCAGCCTCGGACGTGAAGCGGATATTGGCGGAGCTGCCGGCGCACAGCTTGGCCGCGGCCTCGGCCAAGGCAGCTGCACCGAGCCCGTGAAAATCCGCCCACAGGTAGTCAGCGCTGACGTCGCTGAGCTCGGCGTCCTCCATGACCAAGAACTTATCGAGCGAGGGCAGCAGCCGCTCGGCGACGCCGGGCGAGACTCCCAGCAAGAGGCCCTCGGCGCTCTCCACAATCTCGACTTCGCTTTGGATTTTCCCCTGCTTGTTCAACACCAAGCCGAACGCACCGCGGCCCGGCTCGACCTTCAGCACGTCGCAAGTGACCAGGCCATTGAGCCAGCTTTTGGCCTCACTGCCCGTCACCGACAGCGTGCCGCGGCCGGGCTGAAGGACGACGAGCACCGGGTCGGGGGGGCCTGATGAGCTCATCCGTCAAGCATTAGCCCGCAGCCAGGGCGAAGCAAGCCGCGGGGGGCAAGACCGAGGGCAAGACCGAGGGCAAGACCGAGGGCAAGACCGAGGCAAGACCGACGAGTAGGGCCGAGCCAGCCTCGTCACTCCTCACTCGACCTCCAGCTCTTCGTCGATGGTCGGGTAAATCGGGCCATCTTTCACGGTCACCTCCTCCTGGGAACCGTTCACGTGCTTGACCGTGAAGGTCACGCCGGTCGAGACGTTGGCGTTGATCAGGCTGCGCGCGGTCTCGGCGTCCATCCCCTTCACGTCGCGGGCTTGGATGCGCAGCAGTTGATCGCCAAGCGCGAGCTTGGCGCGCGCGGCCGGCGATTCACCGATCACACGCGTGACGTGGATGTCGTCCGAGCCGAGCTCGTAGTACAGGCCGAGGCCAAATTTCGCGTGGGCCGGCTGGACCACGATCTGAATCGTGGCGCCGCTGTCGCAGCGCAGATCGAGGTTCTGCTCCTCGCTGGTCTCGGCCAACAGGTTTCCGATCGACTCGACGCAAATCGGATGGTTGTTGATCGCGTTCGAGTCCCACAGCTCGACGCGCGCCGGAACACCCTGCGGAATGCGATAGTTACCCACCTTCTGATCGGGCCAGGTCGGAGCCAGGGTGTTGGCCTGCACCGGGGTGGCCAGGATCTCCTTGTCCCCGATCATGAGCTTGGCGAACGGATCTGGCGCCGAGCCCCCCACGGAGTCCCATTGCCTGCCATCACGGGTGTGGGTCGGGATGTGTGCGCCTGCAAACTTCAAGTACACCAGATCCTCCGGTGGCGGAGGATCGAGCGTGCGCGTTCCCGCCGCGCGCACTGGCGTGCTGATCTCTGGATAGACCGCGCCACAGGCAGACGAGCCGAGCGCCAAACAGCCGATCAGTCCCAACGCGAGGCCTCGCGCAAACCCATGAACCCTAACGGAAAGCATACCCCGGCACACTAGCACAGCCCGCCCCCGAACCCTCTCTTGGCGGGAGAGCTCAGCGGCTTGGCGGGAGAGCTCAGCGGGCGAGCCCGCAGGCTTCCGCTACGCCGTCACGGTAACCCAGCCACAGCTCCAGGGCGCTCTCCATCGCAGCAATCACGGCCCGCTGCTGCGTAACCGACACGTGGTCGAGCATCACCCGCCAGGCGGCGGCGCGGTGCTCACCTTCGACCGCACGGTGCGCACGGGTCAACTGCAGGTGGCTCAGCGGCAGCCCATAGTGCCGCACCAAAGGGTGATCTTCGAGCGCCGGAGTCGGGCGACGCGGCGTGCTCGGATCGAGCTCGCCACGCTCGTGCGCAGTGCCCTCGATGAAGAGCGTGGTCACGGCCGCGCCCACCTCCCAGCCACCCCTCAGGGTCGTCTCATCCAGGAACGTGCGATAACGTCGTGAGCCGGGCAGCAACGCAACCTGCTCGAAACGTGACAGATCCATACTCAGCCCGCGCGGATATTCCAAAAACAATTCTGGATGCGGTTTGCCTGCTTGAATACCTCCGGTCTCTTCCTCGTACACGTTTTCGATCAGCTCGCGACGCACGACGGCGATCGGGCAGGCAATGTAGGCGCGCGCGACCAGAATCGGAAAATCTCGCACGTACGTGGCGTATTCTTGTTCCAGGTGAATGTGCAGGCGACAAGCGTCGACCCGTCCGCTCGTGAACGATGGCCAGGCCCAGTGCTGCTTCCGCTCCATGATCCCGAGCAGCGCTTCTCGGAATGCGTCTCGATCCATGCCCCGCACACGTTAGCACCACGAGCCTCTGCCGAACGGCAGCTGGTAACCAACGCACAGCGCGGCAGGCGTACGCGGCCTGACCGATCGAGACGTCAGACCTCCTGGCTGCCAGGCCGGCAGCGAGCTATCTCATCTTTGTCACTGAGAAGCGTGCGAAGCGTGGCGCCGAGCGGTATGCTTAGTCACTGCGCACGGCGCGCTCCTCGCAGGTAAACGGAGACTCGCATGGCACGCATGTTCGGCTTTATTGGTAACCGCCCGGATCTCGGCGCTCGCGTGCTCGAGGCCAATGCCACGCTGCTGCGCGCGCGGCGTACTGCCGGGGATCCGCTCGGCTGGGGGCTCGGCTTTTACCAATCCGGTGAGGTGCTGCTGCGCCGCCGCCCGATCGACGACCGCGACGAGATCGATCTCGTGGAAGCCGCCGGTGACATCCGCACGGACGTCTTGATCGGTCACGTGCGGCGCGCCTCGGTCGGCGGGCTGCGCACGGAAAATACGCACCCGTTCCGTTATCGAATGTGGCTGTTCGCACAGACCGGAACGATCTTCGGCTTCGAACGGCTGCGTGAGCGCCTGCTCGCCTCCCAGCCAGAATTTTTGCGCAAGAACGTACGCGGAGAAACGGACAGTGAGCTGTTCTTCTATTTGTTCTTGTCGTTCCTACATGACGCGGGTCACTTGAGCGACGCGCACGTGGCTCCGGAGCACGTGGCGGGCGCGCTGCGCGCGTCGATCAGCTTGGTCGATCGCTTGTCGGCGGAAGAGGGACACCCGGCCAACAGCGGCGACATCCTGGTCACCAATGGCGAGCAGCTGCTGGCGGTGCATCGCGAAGGCACGCTCGGCTTCCGAGTCTGGAACGGCCGGCGTGACATCGAGGAGCTCTTGGGCGAGGACGGCGTGCGCAAAGCCCGCATTCCGAGCATCGAAAGCACGCATTTTTCTCTGATCGCATCCGAGCTGGACGCGACACCGGTGGGCTTTCGCGAGGTCGCTCCGCAGTCCATCGTCACGTTGTCTCGAACGGATGAGCCCCGCGTCGAAGCTCTCTAGCTCGTTGTCTAGCGCGTGCCTGTGCGCGCTAGGGCTGTGTCTGAGTTGCGCCGCGCCGCGTGCGCCGGCCAGCACGAGCGCGGAGCAGGCGCGCTACCCCGCCCCACGCCGCGCACCGGGCGTGCCCGAGCAACGCTCGGAAGTGCAGCCCGAAGCGACCAGTGTCGGCAATAGTCGCGATCAGTGGCTGGTGCTGCGCGCCCCCGCGCCCAGCGGGCTCGCGCGCGAGGCAGTGCGTGACTTCCTGCGCGCCGCCGTCAACGAGGCGTTGGACCGGATGGACCCGCTACTCGCCCCGCAGGCCTTCGTCGACACGGCCTCCGGCAGACAACCGGCACGCGCCTTCTGGCAGTCGCGCTTCAGCGTGCTCGACTACACCGAGCTGCGCGGACAGCTGTTGTTCCGCGAGGCGGATCTGGAAACCTTCCGAGCCGAGGATCTCGCTCGTTTGCCCGCCACGCGCCGACTGCCGATCGAGCTCGGCACGGACGAGGTCGCGGTCCGAGTCCCGATCCGCGTGTCCTGGGCGGGGCGCCCGCGGCTGTTCGGCGACGAGCTGCTATTTCGCTTGCAGCCTGCGGGAGCGCGCTACGAAATCGCCGAGATCACCGAAGACTTTCGGCTGCCCTGAAAGCCCGCGCGCCGATGCTCACATCCCTGACAGGATACGGAAGCCCTCACCTTCGCGTGCGAGTTGCATGCGGTTGTCGGCCACTCGGCGCCGCCAGACGTCCCCGTGCGAGGTCGGGATCTTGTAGCTTGCGCTATACGTATAGTCGACCAACACCGTATCTTTGCGGCCCTCGGTCACGTTGCGGTAGTGGATCTCGTAGCGGATGGCGCGCGTCTTGTTGAACTCGGTGTTGAGGTACTTTTCCAGGCCCTCGTAGTCGATGTCGTCGCTGGCATCCACGTTGCCGCCGTCTTCGTAGTAGCTCGGGTGAGCCATTTTCAGAAGCTTGGAGGTGGCACGCTGCTCGACCGCGTGCCGGTACGCTTCGCAGTACTCGATCACCCTGCGATTGAACTCGGTGTCCTCCACGTCCGTGTTGAGGATGTATTGGTGGGTGCAGCCGAACGCAGGCAACACGGTCAAAGTCAGGAGCGCTAGAAGCGAGCGAAGTGAAGGCACTGGTTTCTTTTCAGCCAAACGCCACCGGACCGGGGCGTATTCCGGCCAGACACTGCCAAAGGGCGCTCGGATCTGCAAGCCGCGGCGCGGACCACGGGCCGCCAGGCGGCGGATAGGCACTCAAGCCTGGGCTGAGCTCAGAGCGCGCTTCAATAGCGGCCAGCCGGGCGCGGCTTTCGAGCCACGGCCGAAGTCGCGTAGGCGCGCCGCTAGGCTTTCGGGCTCGAGGGGTAAACCGACGCCGCCGACGTCGAGCAGCGCGGCAATCGCGCCCGGTTCGGGCTGGGGCAGCCCCGCAGCGCCAAAGACCTCCCTGACCACGGGCCCCACGTCTTCGACCGCCAGCACCAGCAGCGACTGGGCGTCACCGGCTGCCAAGAGCTCGACCCCCAGCAGCAGAGCCTCGAGCGCCGCGGCCGGACCGGCTCCGACGCTGAAGCTCGGACCCTGCAAGCCGAAGGCAATCGCCGCGCGACCGGGCGCCAAATTCGGTGAGGTGGCCGGGAAACGGCGTGGCTCCGCGCCTCGCGCCCCTCGCTCGCGCAAGCGAGCCGCAAACATTTCGTTCACCTCCAGGGTCGCACTCATCGTGCCCACGATCACGCCGCACGATTTGCGCTGCTCGGGCGTCAGCTCGAGACCGTCGAGCAGGCTCGAGACGGCAGCCAGGCACAGCAACGACGGACGATCGTAGCGCTCCAAGTCTTGCTCGGCGATGCCCGTCGCGCGCGCGATCAAGCTCACGTCCGGCGTGAGCTGCGGCTCGCCGAGGCCACGCAAACGCACCCGCTTGTGTGGGCGCGCGCCCGCCGCGCGGCGCGGCGCTTGCGGACTGAGCACGAGCGCAGCGTTAGCCCCGCCGAACGCGGTCGACAACTTGAGCAGGTGGGCCGTGTTGCCGGGCTGGTTTTGGCTGCATAAACGCGCGGGAAACTCGCTTTCGAGCTCACCTGTGCCGTACGCGGCGGGCAAGATGCCCTGGCGCGCGGCAGACAATGCCGCCAGGGTCTCGAGGGTGCCCGCAGCGCCCAAGGTGTGGCCGGCGACGGCCTTGAACGGATGGACCACGACGCGCTCGACGGTCGCACCGATCACCGCAGCCATGGCATGCCCCTCCGCGCTGTCGTTGAAGGGGGTGGCCGTGGCGTGCGCGCTGATCAGATCGATGCGCGAGGGCTCGACCTCGGCGTCGGACAACGCCGCGCGTGCCGCGCGTGCCAAGCCAGCGCCGGTGCGATCGGGCGCGGTCACGTGCACGGCGTCCGAGCCCAGCCCAAAGCCGAGCACGTAGCCGAGCGCCGGAGTTTCCGTCGGGCGCGCCAGGGCGACCAGCGCTGCGCCTTCTCCCAACGCCAGGCCATCGCGATCGCGGCGAAACGGACGCGGCACGCTGGCGGTGGTCGCACCCAAAGCTTCGAAGCCCGCGGCCGCAAACGTGGTCAGGGCGTCGTAACCACCCGCGATCACCAAATCGCACGCGTTCGCTTCGAGCCAACGGCAGCCGATGCCCATCGCCACCGTCGACGAGGCGCAGGCCACCAGCACTTGCGTCAGGCGCACGGGCGAAAGCGACCAGCGCTCGAGCGCGCGCAGGGGGCCAAAATAACTGGCAGAAAGGGCCTGTTCTTGGCTAATGGCTTGGCCGCGCGCGCGCGCCGCGAGCAACTCGCTGAGCGAGCCCAGACCCCCCGACGAGGTGCCCAGCACCACGCCCAAGCGCAGCTCGCGAAAGCCCGGCAGTGTCGCTGCCAAATCCGTGAGCAAGGAGCTCAAAGCGCGATCGAGCAAGGCGTGAGCGCGATCGCCCGGTGTGGACGCCGCGAGCGGCGCGCGGGCGGCGTTGGGACGCCGCAAGCCGGCCGCCGCGAGCTCGGCGTCGGGCCTGACGCGGGTTTCGGGTCGGGCACCGAGCTCACCGACCGCATAGCCCGCTGCCCCTTCACCGAGCGGCGAAATGACACCCGCGGCAATGATCGCCATCGGCCTCATGCGCTCGCCTCATAGCGGCACAGGCGCGTCAGGTACACCAGCTCCACATCGGCGGTGACGACCAGGGCTTGCTCAGCGCCGCCGGAGGCCACTTCGGCCACCGCCACCGCCAGCGCCGTCGCGCCGATCGCTTCGTGTTGCCCGAGAGTCGTAGGCAAACTGCACAGCCGCACGCCACCCCAGCTCGAGCCGTGCAGGACGCCGGCGAGGGCCGGCGGCAAGTAGCCGGCCACGATGCACGCCTTGCTCGGCGGCGGCGGCAGCGCGGCGAACGCTCGCCGCGCAACGCCACGCAGCGCGTGATGCTCGGCCACCACGGCCAGAGGCATACGGCCGCGAGCCAGTGCCACCGGGAGCTCCTCGAGCACGACGAAACCTCCGCCCTCGCTGCGTGACCCGTCTGCACCGAGCACCGCGTCGACAATCGCGTCCTTGGCTTCCGCAGCGCCCGCCAGCAGCGCCGGCGCGAGGCCCAGCTCGAGCAGCGCGATCGCGACCGAAACCGCCGATTGTCCGCTGGTGCCGAACTCACTGACCGACAAGCAGGGCCCGGTCAGGCCCAAATAGATGGAGGCATTGCCCGAGCCGGTCGAGGCAAGCAGCTGGGGAAACTCCGCGGGACTCGCAAATTTTGGACCTTGGCCCAAGACCTTTTGCAGAAAACGCACGGAGCGATCCACGTCCCCAAACGCGCTCCCCACCACGAAGCCCGTGCCCGCCCCTGCGAGCCCCGCGTCGCGCAGCGCCCCCTCGGCAGTGGCGATCACGATTGCCGAGGCGCGGCTGAAGCGACGCGAGCGCTCCGGATCGAGCAAGCTGAGCGGTTCCGCTGGCGTCGCTGCGGGCGCCAGCGGCTCGGCCAGGTAGCGCCCACTGGCCGCCCCGCTCAAGACGCCGCTTGGGCCGTAGCTCGCCGCGCCCGAGATCACCAGCTCGGCCGTCGCTTTGCGGGCCAGCTGGCGCGGCTCGGCGTCCGGCGCCTCGAAGGCGAGCACGGCGCACGCGCCGCCAAAACCGAACGAGCTCGATAGCGCAGCGCGTAGCGCGACCCTTTGGTTCGGCGCGCGCACGTAGCGCAGCGCTGCCGCCTCGGGTCGCTCGAGACCCAAGCTGGGTGGCAGCAGCCCTCGGCTCACGCTGAGCGCGGTAATCGCGGCTTCGATCGCGCCCGCCGCGCCCAGCGTGTGGCCGATCTGGGCCTTGGACGACGAGACCCAAACCCGGCTCACGTCCGTGTCGAGAGCCCGCTCGAGCGCGCGCGCCTCCATGGCGTCGTTTTGAACCGTACCGGTGCCGTGCGCGTTCACGTAGTCGAGCTCGGCCGTGCTCAGCCCGGCCACCCGCAGCGCGCCCGCCAGGACGCTGGCCGCTCGCGCACCGCTCGGCTCGGGGTGCGTGACGTGGTGCGCCTCGGACGCCACCGCCCAACCACTCAAGAAAGCGATAATCGGCACGCCGCGTGCCCGCGCGCTCGATTCGAGCTCGATCACCAAGCAACCGGCTCCCTCGCCCAGGGTCAGACCGGCGCGTCCGACATCGAACGGGCGACAGGGCTCGGGATCCATCGCGCCCAGCGCGCTGAAGCCAGTGAACGTCAGCTGACACAGACCATCGACGCCACCCGCGAGCACGCGGCCAACGCGGCCCGACAGCAACCAGGATGCGCCGAGAGCGATCGCCACCGCACCGCTCGAGCAGGCACTGCATACGGTCGCCGATGGGCCGATGTGACCGAGTGCGCGCGCCACGCGTTCGACCGAGACGGCGAGCGGGAAATCCAGCAAGCGTCGCGCATCGTGCGGAGCAATCGAACCGGGCAGGAGGGCGCCCAGCGCGCGCTCGGTTTCGTACATGCCGCCGGTGGTGCCGCCCAGGGCGAAGCCGAGCGGTGAGCCGAACGGGTGCTCCGCCTGCGCCAGCGCCTCGCGCGCGGCCAGAAATGACAGAGCGTCGCTACGCGACCAGTCCTCCGCCTCGGCATGCGGCGCAATCGCGCGCACGTCCAAGCCCCGCACTTCGGCCGCAACGCGCGATTTGAGCCCACTCGGATCGAACAGGCTGACTTCGCCAATGCCGCGTTCCCCGGCACACAGCCGCGCAAACGACAGCTCACGGCCAACAGCGAGCGAAGTGACCAGGCCGAGCCCCGTGACCGCAATGCGCTCACGCCCTGCCACGGCTAGCCCGCTTTCGTCCGCGTGATGTGCTCGGCGATGGCGTTGACCGAGGCGAAAATAGCGCGGCTCGACTCCCCTTCGGGCACGCTCACGCCGAAGCGCTCTTCGATCGCCATCGCCAGTTGCAGCGCATCGAGCGAGTCCAACCCCAGGCCTTCGCCGAACAGCGGCGCCGCATCGTCGATGTCCGCCTCGGTCCGTCCGCGCAGATCCAGCTCCTCGAGCAAGGCGCGTTTGATTCGTGATTTGAGCTCAGTCTGATCCATGGCTCGTAGTATTCAACCCTTGGCGCTCTTCACGATCGCCGCCACGACGTCGCGATCGCGCACGCCGTCGACGTCTGCGCGATAACCCAGGACCAAGCGATGGCGCAGCGCAGGCAGCGCCAGCTCGCGCACGTCCTCCACGTCTGCCGCCGCCTCACCGCGCAACGCGGCGCGCGCCTTGGCCGCCAGAACCAAGGCTTGGCTGCCGCGCGGTCCGGCGCCAAAACGCACGTATTGGTTGACCTCAGGCGGCGACGAAGCGTTGCCCGGCCTCGAAGCACGCGAGCAGGCCACCGCAAAGCGCACCGCGTCATCCGTGATCGGAATCCGAGGCACGAGCGCGCCGAACGCCCGCACCTGCTCCAAGTCGACCACGGCCTTGATATCTGGCTCGATTCCGGAGGTCGTGCGGCGGGCGATCTCCAGCTCTTCCTGTTCCGAGGGGTACTCGACGTGCACCTCGAGCAAGAAGCGATCGAGTTGCGCCTCGGGCAGCGGATAGGTGCCCTCCTGTTCGATCGGGTTGCGCGTCGCGAACACCTGGAACGGATCGGGTAAGGCGTGCGTGGTCGTGCCCACCGTCACGTGCCGCTCCTGCATGGCTTGGAGCAACGCTGCTTGGGTCTTGGGTGGGGTGCGGTTGATCTCGTCGGCCAGCACCAGATTCTTGAAGATCGGCCCAGGCATGAAGCTCGTCTCGCGCCGCACCAGGCCGTTCTTTTCGACTTCGTTCAAGATGTCGGTGCCCGTGATGTCTGCCGGCAACAGATCGGGCGTGAATTGCACGCGGCCGAAGCTGAGCCCGAGCGCGCGCGCCAAGCTACCGACGAGCAGCGTCTTGGCCAAGCCGGGCACGCCGACCAGCAGGGCATGGCCGCGTGCCAGCAGGGTAATCAGCAGGGCCTCGACCACTTCCTCTTGGCCGACGACCGCCTGGGCAACCTCGGACTTCAGTTTGCCGAAGCCACGCTCGCAAGCGAGGAGCAGCTCGGTATCTTTGGGGGCGGGTACGGAGTCGTTCGGGGTCACGTCAGCTTTCCGGGGCTCGGCCGGCGCGATGTGGGCGCGGACGAGTTCGCCTGGCTTCTAGCACGCCTCCGGCGAGGGCCGACGAGGATCGAGCCCCGCCTGCGAGAGCCCTCATTCACTGCTCGCACGGGCCACGGTTGCCGGCCAGAGAGCAGGCGTGTAAGCCTAGTAGAGATGCTTTTCCGCCACGTTGGGCCGAGCTCGGGCTCCACCGAACCCGCTGCAGCGGGCGGTTTCGTCGTGGATCGGCCACCACCCGGGCTGGCTCGCGGCAAATATCCGACTTCACCGCTCGCCATCCTCGCGCTGGGCGCGGCCCTGATTCTTGGCACCTGTCTGTACTTCTTTTTGCGGCTGCGAAAGCCACGCGCATGAATCTCCTCCGCTCTCGGCCAAGGCTCCGCTCGAGCCGGCTCGTGATCACGGGCTTGTTTGCGATCGCCTGCGGTGGAACGCAGCCCAGCGCCGGCAACGCCGCTGCCGCTCCGCCGCCGGCAGCCGCGGCCCCTGCCGCGAGCGACGCCAGCGACACGCTCGCCGCCTTGCGCGCCCGGCTGTCCGCGGGGGAAAGCCTGAGCGAGCTCAATTTGGCCGCCAAAGGCTTCGGGCCCGAGCTCGGGTCGCTTTTGGCCGAAGCCCCGGCGCTGTCATCGGTGATCTCGCTCAACTTGAGCGACAACGATCTGGGCGTCGAGGGCGCGCGCGCGCTCGCCCGCTCCCCTTACCTGAAAGCGGTACGCGAGCTTGATTTGGGCGGAAACGACATCGCAGACGACGGCGCGCAAGCGATTGCTCACGCGGCGGCATTGTCGGGCCTGGAGACGCTCAACGTCAGCGGCAACTCGATCGCGAGCAGCGGCGCCAGCGCCTTGACCCATGGCGGCCTCAGCCGCTTGGGCTCGCTCGATCTGAGCATGAACGGTATCGGCGACGTGGGCACACAGGCCTTGGAGAGCGGCGAATTGCCGCTCAAGTCCCTGTACCTGCTGGGCTGCGAGATCGGCCCGAGCGGCGCCAAAATGCTCGCTCGAGCCAAGCGCCTCGGCAAGCTCGAAGTCTTGGCGCTGTCCGGCAACAACCTGGGTGACGAAGGCGCGCAAACATTGGCCAAGTCGAGCGCGCTGCAAAACCTGCACACCTTGGATCTGTGCGCCAATGGCATCGGCGATGTCGGCGCGCTGGCCTTGGCGCAATCCGGCCAGCTCAAGAAGCTCAAGGTGATCGAGCTGTACGGCAACGAGATCGGCAGCCGCGGCAGCGCCGCTCTACGCAAGCGCTTCGGCTCGGGGCTGCACCTTTGATGCGCTCAGGCTAGCGCGCGCAAGGCCTGCAGCGCGTGCGCAAAGTCGGCGGGCGGTGGCGCCTCGAAGCGCAGTGACTCGCCCGTGATCGGGTGCACGAAGCCGAGCACGGCCGCGTGTAGCGCTTGCCGCCCCAAGGCCTGGGCGATCTCGGAAAGCTCGCTCGCGAGCGACGGTCGCCCGCCATAGGTGGCGTCAGCGAGCAGCGGCGTCTTGCTTTGCTCGCTCAAGTGCACGCGAATTTGATGAGTTCGGCCGGTCTCGAGCCGACACTCGATGAACGCCGCTCGACCGCCCGCCAAGCGCTCGAGCAGGCGCACGTGCGTAACCGCCAGCTTGCCTTCGCTGATGCGTGACGTGAAGCGCAGCCGTGATTTCGGATCGCGCGCGTGCAGACTCTTGATCGTACCTGCCACGGGCGTGCCCACGGTCAACGCCAGGTAGGCGCGCTCGACAGTGTGTCGCGCGAGCTGTGTCTTCAGCCCCTCGCGCGTGACATCGTCTTTGGCCACGACCAACAGCCCGCTCGTATCCTTGTCGATGCGGTGCACGATCCCGGGGCGCAGCGAGCCTTGCTCGTCCTCGGGATCGGGGTTGGGCAGCGAGAACCCAGGTCGCGCCAAGAGCCCGTTCACCAGCGTGCCGCTGCGGTGGCCGCGCGCCGGATGCACGACCAGGCCGGCAGGTTTGTTCACCACGAGCAAGTGTGGGTCCTCGTAGCAAACGTCGAGCACGACACTCGGATCCGGGTCGGCCTCGCTCAGCTGCGGCGGCCCCGCCTCGAGCTCGATCTGGCTGCCGGCACGCACCGAATCCTTCGCGCGACAGGGCTTGCCGTCGACCAGCACCCGGTCTTCCTCGATCCAGCGCTGCACCGTAGCGCGCGACACCTCGGGTAGGAGCCGCGCCAGCACCTTGTCCACGCGCTCACGGCGTTGCTCCGCGTCGAGCACGAATCGCTGCACAGTCACGAGCTCACGCGCCATGCGAGCAGGTCGGACGCGCGGCTACCAGATCTTGCTTTTGATATGGCCCTTCGACTTGACCAAAATGTCGACCAACGCACGGTCGTAAAAATTTCGATGGTAGAGGTCGGGCGAGACACGGCTCTTGAACAGCGCGCGTCCTTCCTCGATCTCCTCACCCAGTTGCTCGAACAGGGAATCCCCTTCGATGCCGCGAATGATTTTCTCCTCGTTGTAGAGAGACAAATCACTCGCGATGGCGCGCGCGAGGCGACGAGCGGCTTCTTCGGTCTCAATCAGCGGCATCCGGCAGAAACTCCTTCCGGTGAGTATCGCTGCTTCTTACCTCGACTGTCAAAAGAGTCACCCGGCCGGGAGCTCGGAGCCGCGCTCAGCCGATCGCAGGCTCGTTCTTCGGCCCGTTCCGCCCGCGTTCTCCGGTCGTCTCGGCGCGCGCTTCTGCGCGCGTTTCTCGGCTCGTTTCTCCCACGGCGGCGAGGCAGAGCAGAGCTGCACACACGAACCCATATCGTCCCGCGCCGAAGAAAACCGCGTGTGTGGCGGCCGTGCTGAGCACCAAGCCCGCGCTGAGCGCACTGACCGGGCGCTTCATTAACTCCTTACCGGAGAGCGCGACCACGGCTGCGAAGCCCAGGTAACCGAGCCAGCCAGCCCGCAACACGGCAAACAGCGCCGCCGGCGCGGCGATCACCCAACGCAGCCGGGGCCGAGCTACACCGGCTCGAGCCGCCTGAACGATGCCGAACAGCAGCACCAAGCGCTCCCAGATCGTCTCCACGATCCCGAGCCAGAGCTTGCTCGGTTCGCCGAAGGCTCGATAGTTCGAGGTGTGCAGGTAGTGGCCCGGCGCGCCGAAGTAGTCGAACGTCACCGAGAGCTTGCGTGGAATGAGCGCCAGGAACGAGAGCGGGTGGCGGCGAATGTTGTCCATCCCCGCTTGCCCGAAGCAGCGATCCTTTTCGGCCTCACCGTACACCTGACGGCAGGCCGCGGGCACGCTGGCGCCCTCGATCGGGATCCAAGCTCCGTTGGCCTCGGGCGCCGAACCGATCAGCAGGTTCCAACCGCCGTTGGCGCTGACGAACACGCAGCGATCCATGCGCGCACAGTTTCGGAGCGTCCAAGGCAGGCACACGCCGAGCGCCACACCCGTCACGACAAGCGCGCGAACCAGCCGCGCGCGATAGCGAAGCTCCGCGGCCGCCAGGGAAAAGAAGCCAAAAACCGGCACCATCACCAGGATCTGCGGGCGGACCAGGCAAACGCTACCCAAGCAAACACCGAGCGCCAACAGGCGCCAGTGAACGCCCTTGCCCGAGCCAACGCGCAAGGCAAGCCAGGTGGCGACGACCAGCAGCTCGGCGGTCACGCCCTCGGTCATCAAGGCCGGCGTGTAAAAGACCAAGCCCGGGTGCAGCGCCAGGAGCAATGCCGCGAGCAGCGCCTGACGGCGTGAGCCGTAACGAATGACGCAGCGTTGCGCTGCGAACACTGCGCACGCGCCGAGCAGCGCGTTGACCAGCATCGCCACCACCGGCTGCGAGCCGAAGGCCGCATAGGCGAGACCGAGCAGCGCGGGGTAGCCGACCGGGTAGTGCGCCGCATAGCTGACTGCGCCGTCGGGCCAAAGCCAGGTGTAGCCCTGGCCGTCGGCGATGCGCTGCGCCACCACATGGTAGAAGCTGCCGTCATCAGCGGGCGGAAAGCGGTCCTTCGCCCAGCACACGAGCAGCACGCGCAAGGCCAGGGCGAGCCCCGAAAGCCAACCGGCATCCGCCAAAAAGCTCTTTGAGCTCAGTAGCTTGCGAGCTCGGCCGAACGCGACTGCTGGACTCGGCATGGGCTCAGGGGAACGGGCCGAGCAAGCCCAACGTGCGCAGATCGAGCACGACCTCGCACGCGGGCAGCCCGACCACATTGCTGTACGAGCCCACCATGCGCTCGACCAAGAACGAGCCCAGTCCTTGCGCGGCGTAAGCGCCGGCCTTGTCTAGCCCTTCGCCGCTCGCCGCATAGCGCGTGATTTCGTCGTCGCTGGCCGCGCGTAGGCTCACCTCCGTGGCCACGGTGCGCGCCACGCGAATCACCGCCGGTGCATCGGGCAAACTAATCGCATAGCGAGTGAACACCGTATGCGTCCGACCCACGATGCGGCGCAGCAGCCGCGCGGCATCGGCTACGTCGCGCGGTTTACCCAGCACCTCGCCATCGATCACGACCACGGTGTCGGCGACCAGCACCGCCGAAAATGCCAAGGAGAGCCGGGCCGCGACCGCGCTCAGCTTCTCCGAGACGATGCGCGACACGTAATCGAGCGGCTGCTCGGAGAGCGCGACATGCTCTGGAATGTCCGCGGGCTCGACTCGGATCGGAAGGCCCAGAGCGGACAGGATGTCCTTGCGGCGTGGCGAAGCGGAGCCCAACACTAGCGGCGTTTCTGCGCTGATCATCGCGGGAGGGGCTCTTAGCACGTCCGCCGTGTAGAGTGTCCGCCGTGCCAGGTTCGAAGCCCGTGCTGCGCCGAGGAAAGCGGCGCCTTTTCGCGGTTGTGCTGGGTTTCGCGCTGCAACTGGGCGTGCTCACGCTCGGGAGCAGGCCCGCGCAGGCTTCGGAGTGTGAGAGCCCTGCAGGATTATCCCCGTGCTTCGACGCCAACACGCTGTGGCTGCCCGCGGGTCGCGCGTCGTTCATGAGCATGCCCGATACCCGACTGACCGCGCCGGCTCAGCTCGGCTTCGGCGTCGCGAGCGAGCTGCTTCATCAACCGCTGCTGCTGCGCGTTGCATCACCCGATCGCGATGGCCGTGACGTCCACGTGCTCGACTACGCGGTCGACGTCTCCTATTTTCTCTCCTTCGGGCTGGCGCGAAACCTGGAGGCCTCCCTGCTCGCCTCGCTCCGTGCCTATCAGTCCGGTGCCGGCGTCGGCGGCATCGACTCGCAAACCGCGCCGCCGCTGACACACAATGCGGTGCGCGATCCGCGGGCGGGCATCTCGTACTCACTGGATGAAGCGCTGGCTGTGCCCGGGTTCGGCTTGCGCCTGGGCGTCGAGCTGACGCTGCCGCTCGGCGATCGCACTGCCTTCGCCAACGAGCGCTCCTTCGTCGTGATGCCGAACGCGACCTTCGGCTTTCGCCGGGGAGCCTTGCAGCTGAGCGCCGCGCTCGGCACCAGGCTACGTCAAGCGGTCGATTTTGCCGGCTTCAAGCTGGGCCAGCAAGGATTCGTGGCGTTCGGCGTGGCCCTGGCGGTGCTCGAGCCCGGTTGGTTGACGGTCAGCGCCGAGGCGTTCGGGCTGCCTCCGTTCGGGGACAGCCGCGGGAGCGCGGCGAGCCCCTTGGTCAGCGATGCGCAGCTTTTCCCGGCAGAGTGGCTGCTCGGCATACACTCTTCCCTGGGCCGCCACGGCCCGTGGACGCTCAGCCTCGCGGGCGGGAGCGGGCTCCCACTGTCCAGTGAAACGCGTGAGAGCTCGAGCGGGCCGCACACCAGCCATTTCGTCGGCATGACGACACCGGATTTTCGCTCGCTGCTCGTGCTGCGCTTCGCACCCGAGCAAGCGCCCACGGCGCGCTGAGCCGCGGCGTGCGCGTTCAGAAAATGCGCTCGCGCACGTAGATCTGATCGCCCGCTTGCAGGGGCACGTCTGGCGCTCGGCCCTCGCTGATCCCTTCCACGTTCACCTCGACCGTTTGCTGCCCCTTGCTGGTCTTGCGGGTCAAGCTCACGTGCGTGCCGCTCGCCACCGCGGTCAGCCCTCCCGCCTGGGAGATGGCTTGAATCAAGGACATGCCCGGAAGCAGCGGATAACTGCCCGGTTTGGCCACCTGACCCAACACCGTCACATGTCGACTCGCATACTCTTTGACCTGCACGACCACGCTGGGATCGGACAGCACCTTTTCGGCAATCAAGCGCTCCCGCACCAAGCGCGCAACTTGCTGCGCTTCGAGGTCCGCGACCTTGAGCGTGTGCACGTAGGGGAAGTCCACGGTGCCGTCGGAGGCCACCTGGTACTCGTGCGGCAGGTCTTTCTCGCCCACGATCTCGAGCGTAAAGGTATCGCCCGGACCCAGCACGGAGCGCTCGGTGGGGGGCGCGAGATTGCTGGGGTGTTCTCCCGCACTCGATGCGCACGCAGCAGCCAACCCGAGCAAGAGACATAGCCAAACGTGGATGAAACGGGTCATCCGACGATACGTCACTCGTGTCATGAAGATTTTATAGGAACCAGCGAGCGCCGAGGAAAATTTGCCAGCGCTGATACGCGAGGTAGTCGGGATTCAGGCCGGGGTCGTTCTCGTTGGTCGGGATCGATTCGCCCGTGAAATTCTGGTCAAAGTTGAAGGTCGCGTTGAGCCCGAAGGTATTGCTCAGCCGATATTCACCGAACACGCTGGCGTCGACGCGCTGTTCCGAAAACGCTTCCTTCTGACGCGCACCGCTCGGGAAATACGACTCTGGGAAAGCCAGGTTGGCAAAGCCCGCAGTGACGCTGGTCAGGAATGAGCCGCCGAGCATGTAGGACAGGCCGACGTAGCCGCGATCCTTCTGGTAGAAGTTACCCAAGTAGCTGTTCGAGACATCCCGCGTGTAGCCGATCGAGGCGTACGAGAGGCCCACCGGAGCCGAGCCGGCATTCATCGTGTCCGCGCCGCCGCTGATGAACCACTTGAGCTCGGCTTGGGCCGTGATCGAGTCGAACTGCTGGGGGGTTGGATTGGTGTTCTGGTTGTAGAAGGTGCCGGCCCAGCCGATCATCGCGAGCAGCGACAGCTGATTGGTGATCAGGCCGTTCATGCCGATGCGCGAGCGCGCGATCGTGCCGTCGTTCTGGCTACTCGGGTTCGGGTAGATCACCCAAGTGTAGTTGCCGTCGTACAGCAGCGCGGTGCGGGGCAAGAACCGCCAACGGCCACGCATGTTGACCTGATGCTGGTAGTTGTTCAGGTATCCGTACGCGTCCTTCTCGAAGTAGTTGTACAGAAACTCGTAGCCCAGGCGCCAATCGAACAGCCCACCGCCGGGTCGCCAGGTCGCGCCCGCCCCTGCACGGAAGCTGTCGCGATCGAACGCATTCTGGGCGTCGGTGTTGTTGGACGGTTGTCCTTGGCGAACGAAATTCAGATACGTGTCCGCGCCGACGCGACCGACGGGCAGAATATTCAGAGCGAGGTCGGCACCGACATCCAAGTGCCGTTGATCGGCAAATTCACTCTTGTACTTGGAGTCCGTCGCGATGAGCTCGTTGTAGGCGAGGTACGCACCGCCGCGGAAGGTCACCTTCGAGGGTTGCGGACCGCCCTGAGTGCGCTGCTGGCCGAGCGTTGCCAGCGTGATCGACGGCGTGATGCGCAGGCGATAGGCCGACAGCACGCCTTCCTCCGGCGCGCGCAAGAAATAGTTCGAATCGTAGCCGATTTCGCCAGCGACCCCGGGGTGCAGTTCCAGGTTGCCGACGCGCACGCCCATACCCTCACCGTACTTGCGGTCGGCAAGCCACGGTTGTTGGGACTGAGCGTGGGCCTCGAGCGAAATGGCGCCGAGGAGCACTGTCGCCGCAAGGGTAAGGCAGGACTTCATGGGACCGATCGGGTTCTTCGGGGGAAAAGGGAGCGGGGTAGAAAAGCCGGTCGGGCGTTACTTGGTCGGGCTGCTGAGCGTCGGGGGCTGCGACACCAGCGGCTCATCGGGAAACCCCGATGGGTCGGTATCTGGAATCGAGGGATCGATGGTGACCGTCACGGTCGATTCACCGATGAAGCCAGTTTCTTCTCCGATGCATTGATTGGCTTCCGAGACCAGCGATGCGGAACGCTCCTTCAGCACCTGCACGACGGTGAACTCATGCTTCGCGCGATCGGCGTCGTTGTGACTCGCGGCCGCTTCCAGCGTTTCGATGCGGCCAGCTGCGGTGCTCACCGCGACGTGGATCTGGCTGAGCTTGTCGCTCAAGCACAGAGTCTTCACGACGTCGTGCTTCTGCTTCGCGTCGCTGGCTTGGCGCTGCACCATCGCCGCGTCGCTGTCCATGATCGGCTTGAAAGAGCGCGCGCGCTCCAACATCTGTGCAGGAGTGAGATTCACGTCTTGTTGTGAATCCACACCGACGGCCGTCGCAGGAGCTTCGCCGTTTTGGGCGAGCGCGACGCCGAAGCAACACAGCACTGCACCGCCTAGCAAGAGTGCCCACGCTTTTTTTGTTGCTCGCATTTTGTAAACCAAGCCTCCCTCGATGGACCCAGGAAAGAGCCGCGGTCAGTATATGAACCTACAATTTGTGTGTCAACGCAGTGCGTCTTACCAAAAGCGCTTCGATTTCCAGCGCTTCAGCCATTCGGCCGATGCAAAAACGCCACGACCACTCCTCAGAGTTGAGGCGGAGTGTTCGGCAATCTGGTGCTCCGAGTGAGCCTGACGTTCAGCACGCCACTTCAGCTGAGACGATTACTGCTTGACGAAGGTCACCGGCACCGAGATCACAGCGCTACCGCCCTCGGGAGCATCGAACTGCGCAGCTTGGGCGCGAGCCTTCACGCAGGCCACGACCGACGCAGGCAACGTACCCGACGAACCACTGACGCCGGTCACCTCGCCGCCCGCACCCACGCGAATCGTCAGCGTGATATTGCCGGCTGCATCGGGATTTTCGGCGAGACCTCGCTGATAGCAAGAGCGGAATCCCGCGCGCATTCCGGCCACGACACGCGAGGCATTGCCCACGGTGCCGCCGCTGACATTCGCTCCACCGACGTTGGCGTTGCCCTTCGGGCCAGCGACCTTCGTACCGGTGCCCGTGCCTTCCGTGCCAGTCGTGCGGCCGCTGGAACCGATTCCAGCCAGAGTACCACCCATGCCGGGCCGAATCGCACCACCGCCGGAACCGAGCTTGAGATCGCCTGTACCGACGCCGACACCTGCGCTGCTCGCTGCAGCTTGATCGAGGGCATTGGTGGCAACTTCACTGCCCTTCAGCACGCCAGCCGTGGCCGGCCCGGTGCTCGCCAACGCGCCGAGCGTTTGCATCTCGAGCTGGTCGAGCTCGTTGTGCAAGGCGGCGGCCTGCTTTTCACTCAGATGTCCCGGAGGAGCCTTTGGCCCTTGAGGAGCGGCAGCAGCGGGAGCGGGCGTCTTTTCCGGCGCCTTGTCGGCTTTCGCGCTTTGGTCGGGCTTCTCTTCGGGCTTGTCTTCGACTGGCGGCGGCGGCGGTAGGCTCTTCAGCGAGTCGATCACGCCAGCCACGTTCAGCTCGTCATCGACGACCGGATCGAGCCAATCCGAGTAGATCGAACCGAGCAACAGAAAGTGAAACAGGAACGACACGGCGGCGATGATCGTGGTGTTCCAATCGATCGCACTCGCGCCGCGCAGGACCGCCACTGGCAGCTGCGGCTTCGGCTGAATCGGCGGTGGCGCCACGAACTGGAACAAGAAGGTGGTCTCGCCAATCACCACCTTGCCGCGCGAATCCTCGGTCAGGCGGATTTGATAGGCGCCCTGCGAGGTGCGTCGTGCCTGACCCTTCAGCAGCGAGAGATCCGAAATGCCGGTGGGCAACGCGATGCGCCCGGTCATGCCGTCCAGGAAGTTCAGATGGTAGTCGTTGCCCACCAGCTCGAAGATGCGAAAGGTCGCGGGCACGCTGGAGGTCGCGATCACGAACATGTTCTTTTCGCTCGGCCCGACGGTGACGTGTGTGCGCTGCTTGATGATGCGCTCCTCCGAAACCCGACCCCCCTGCACCACACCGATGCGCAGCACCTTGGGACCGGTTGCGGCAACGGCCCGCATCACGGCGGTCATCTGTCCGGGGCGTTGCGATGCGCTTGGGCCTGGTTGCTGCTGGAACCCTTGGGTCATTGAAGCTTCCTCTTTACGTCACGGCAGAACATCGCCGACTCGTCCGCATGGGTCGGACACCGGCAAGCGAGAGTCGTTCCCACCATCTACGAAAGAGTAGCCCGCATCGGTCTAGTCGGGAAAGCGCGTTCCCAAGGAATCGTGCGCTTCGGCTTCGAGCCCGCGCTCGGGCGCCTGATTCGGGCTCACCGTCTTCGCTTCTCTCGGGCGCTGCTGCCGGCCCCGCTCGCTGGAGTCGATGTGAGCGAAGTGCCGAGCGCTTTTCCGGTCTCACGAGATGCCTGATCCCAGCCCTCGCGAATGGCCGCGCTGCGTGGCTTGGCCATGCGGCCGACGGCCGACACGCAGGCGGCACCGAGCAAGCCACCCGCCGCGCAGGCCACCAGACCCAGCACGCGCTCGACCGGCGAGCGCAGGTTGGCGTTGGCGCCAATGTAGCCCACGAGCGCCAGTGCCGTGCCGCTCGCCAAGCAAATCCGAGTCAGGGCCGCAAAACGTGCCGGCAATAATTCGAGCTCGAAAGAAACGTCGGACAGTCGTTGGTTCAACTCGGCGATCGCCGCGCGCCGAACCAGCTCGGAATCGGCAGCGCCCGCGCCGACTTCGGCGAGCAACTCAGCCAGCAGCGCGGAAGGCTGGGGCGCGTACAAACGTTGCAGCCGCCGGATCAGCCGCAGCGACAGCAGCAGGCAGCAGGCAGCCACCATCCAGGCGAGAACGATTTCCCAGCCCAAGCTCAGAACGGATCGTTATAGATCGCCTTTTCGATGCGATCCAAAAACGGCTGACGCAGTTCGGCGAGCGTCAACTTCGGCTGGATGCGGCTCACGTCGACGGCGGCGATCGGCTTTTGCACGCGCCCGACGATCGTGACCTCGCTAATCGTCACGACACGCCCCTTCTTTTGGGCGAAGGCGCTGCTCGCCGACAGCAGCAGCGAAAGCAGCAGGCCCGAGCGCACGGCGACGACAAGAAAATTTCTCATTTGTTGGCTCCGGTAGCAGGCGCGAACGTGGCGGCGGGTGTAGCCGCCTTGGCGGCAGGCGTCGTGCCGGCCGCGCCTGCCGGCGCGGGCGCGGGCGCGGGCGCAGCGGCTGCGTCTGCAGATTCCGCCGCCTTCGCCTCGAGCAAGGCCTTCTTGCTCTTGGCGCGCGTGATCAATTCGTCCGTGTCATCCGGGGTGCCACCGGCCACACGTGGCTTCATTTTTTTGTATTGGTTCAGCTCGTCGATCGCCAGATCGGCGGCTTGCCCCGGCGAGACACCCGGGAAATTGTCGGTGAACAAATACAACAGGCCGAGGTTGTAGTGCACCTGCGCGACGCTCGGATCCCGCTTCATCACCCATTCGAGCTCACGCTTGGCGTCTGCGGGGCGACCGACCAGGCGATAGGCATCGCCCAAGTTGAGGTGTGCCACGATGTTGTCGGCGTCGTACTTCAACGCGGGCTCGAGCAATTGTTGCGCGTCCGCAGCATTGCCCGCTTCCAAGTAGTAAGACGACAACTGCACGCGCGCCTCGACCAAGTCCGGACGCAGCTCGAGCGCCTTTTGCAGCTCTTGAATCGCCGGCCCGCGCAGGCCTTGCTCCTTGTAGATCAAGCCGCGGATCAGGCGCGCTTCGGCGTTGTTCTTGTCGCGCGGAGGATTCTCTTCTCCGTAGCCGTCGAGGATGCCCTTCAGCGCGTACAGCGCCAAATCCAAGCGCCGTGAGCGGTAGTGGTCGCGCGCGAGCGTGACCATGGCCGGACGGTAGTCGGGATTCAGCTTGAGCGCTTCTTGAGCCAAGCGCTGGGCTTCGCCGGAGTTGCCCTGAATCGACTTGACCTCGGCCAGCGCGGCGGAGACCGCAGCGCTCTTCGGCATTTGCGCTTGGCGCTGATTGAGGAAATCGATCGCGTCGTCGGGCTTGCCGGTGCGCGCCAAGAGCACTGCGTAGCCAACGATCGCGGGCTCGTAATCGGCGACGATGGTGGTCGCTTGGCGATAGGCGGTGAGCGCGCCGGACGTCTCGTTCGTCCGTTCGCGGACCACGCCCAATGAGTAGAAGGCCTGATAAGCCTTCGGATCGGCTTGCGTGGCCTGGACGAATTGGTTCTTCGCCCCTAAAAGATCGCCCTTTTTGAACGCGTCCATGCCGGCGTTGTAAGCCGTCGCCGCCGAGGCGTTCATCTTGGGTCGATTGCTGGCCGCGTCGCTGCCGGTTGGCGCGTCGGCCATGCCGAACTGAGCGCCCGGAGGCGCCGCGCCATTGTTGGAAGCCGGGGCCGTGCTGCTTTCCTGGGTGGGTGCAGCCGCGCCCTTGCTTTCGCCCGCAGCGCCGCCGCAGGCCACGCTGCCGAAACTGACCGCCAGAGCGAGCACTGAAACGAAGCGCTGAGTGATGATCGAAGGCGTCATAGTCCTCACCTCACTGCACGAACGCCGGAAGCGGCGGCGGCAAGCCCTGCGGCGGAGCAGCCGAAGTCTGACCCGGGCGCATGCGCGGGAACATCCCGGCTGAATAGTTCAAATCTTTGATCGAGCCGGTGTACTGCTGCATCTTGGCCTCGCCGATCACTTCGGTGAAGAAGGCCAGGCGCCGAATGGCGCGCGTCACTTCTGGGTTCGAAACGCTGTAGCGCTTGGCCAAGACGACTGCGTTGCCGTAACGGTCGACCATGATCTGGTCGGCGCTGTTCAGCTCTTGGTCGCGACGATCACGCCAGGCGTTCTGAACCTTGACTCGGGCGGCATCCGCCTTCTCCTGCAAGTCCGGATCGTCGCTGTTTTCGGCCCGCTTCAAGATCGCCTCGGTCTTGGCGTCGAAGATTTTCAGCTGCGGCGCGCGCGTATTGTACAGACCAGTGCGCAGCGAGTCGTACAGCGAGCCCTGGCGGGCAATCGCGGCCGTGGTCCACTCGGGCGAGACGTAGGTGTCGACCACGTGCTGAAGCTTGTCGTAGCGCTTCTTGGCTTCGACCGCGTCCTTTTGGTACTCGGCCACCACCTCCACGGAGGTGCCCTTGTAACGGTGAAAGCCCGCCTCGTAGTCGAAGGTGCGTGCCAAATCTTGATCGAGCTCGGTGAACTCGGCCTCGGCGGCCATGCCCGCCTCGCGTGAACCGAGTGCGCTGTTCTTGCCTCCCTCGCTCGGCGCCAGGCGCTTCCACTTGTCGAAGGCCTCGATGGTGTTGTCCCACCACTTGTTGGTATCGCCGGCCACCACGGCTTTGCGAGTTTTGGCGCTGTAGTACGCGGCTTGCACGACGTACTGGGCCGCCGCGTCCTTGCCCTTGTTGGCCGTGTAGTAGTCGTCCATCGCGTGCTGCGCGCCGCGGCGCGCGTTGGCGTTCGCGCCCTCGTCCGCGCTGTATTGATCCCAGCGCTTGAGCTCTGCGCTCGCTACGATGAAATCGGCCTCGGCGATTTCTTTGGGGGAGGCGCCGAGTGCCTGGAAACGCTCGCGTGCGCGCGTCATGCCGCCTCGATCGCCGAGGCTTGCGTACAAGGACAGCGCCTGACGCGCGGCATTGCGGCGATCGCCCTGCGCAAAGTGCGTGTTGTTGCTGATCTTGTCGTAGGTCTCGGCCGCGCGCGGGTAGTTGAAGAACAGCACGTAAGCGCCGGCCAGGGCGTCGTACGAGCCTTGCAGGTACTTGACGCGTTCTTCGTACTTCTTGGGCTGAGCCACCACGGGCGGCTTGGCCTTCGCGTCACCGTTCTGCAGCTTGTTCAGCGTCTGCGGGTTGCCGTAGCGAGAGTTGAACAGCTCGTACATGCTGATGGCCTTGTCGTACTCGCCGACCTGCTTGTAGGCGTACGCGCCATTCATCGCGGCTTCCGGCGCTTCGTCGCGATCGGGGGCCGCGTCCAGCGCGACCTTGTAGGCCGCGGCGGCCTCGCGCCATTTCTTCGAGCGCTCCGGGCCGTCCGGCATCTTCTGCGCTTCCTCGTACAGCTTGCGTGCGTCCAAGTAGGCCACGCCTTGCTTCACGGGCGTCCTGATCTGCTGTTCCGCCTTCTCCGTCTCGGCGTTGAAGGCGCAGCTCTTGCCCTCGGCGAGCTTGCGGCTCTCCTCGGCATTGCCTTCGAAGTTGCTCATGCTGATGAGCTTCTCCCAAGACTTGTAGCCCCACTCGTTGACGCCGCAGTACTGCTCGTAGAGCGGGCGGAAGCGCCGGCGCGCTTCGTCGAAATTGCCGTACACGAAGAACAGATCGGCCGACTGAAACGAGTACAAAAGGCCGTTCTTTTGCGGATCACGGTCGAGCGAAATCCGCTCGTTGTACTCGTCTCGCGCTTTCACCGCATCCAGCACCCGCTGCGGGACCGGATCTTTGACCACCTTGCGTGAGTCCCCTTCGCCGTCGAAGCGAAGCTCGCTGCGCTTCTCCAGGCCCTGCGCGCCCTTGCTGTCCTCGAACTTGCGATACTCGTCCTCCAGCACCTTCTCGGCCAGCGTCACCACGTCGTAGGCCGCGGGCTGCAGGTACTTGTCGTCCTCGTTCGAATCACGCACGCTGACGGCGCTATCGTGCGCGGATTTGATTTCCTCCGGCGTGGGCGAGCGGCTGATCGCGATCTGCAAGACCACCACCCAGTAACGAGCGTCCGCCAGCCAGTAGCGGCTTTCGTACGCGTCCATGGCGGTCTGGTCTTGTTCCAGATACGCGTTCCAACCGGTTTCCGCCAGGCGGTACTCGGCGATCGACTTTTCCAAGAGCGCGTGCTGCTCCCCCGCGTCGTTCAGCTCCAGGGCCTTCTCGTAGTAGCCGCGCGCGAAGTTGGTGTGATCGGCCGCGGCTCGCTTCAAACCGCCCTTCACGAGCTGCTCGGCGGTCTGTAGCGCCTCGGGGTCGTCCTTGTTGGCATCGACCCAGGGCGTGGTGCCCACGTAGGCCGCCAAGCTGGTACGCGCCTCGAGCGACTTTCCGGCATACTCGACGCGCGCGGCCGAACCGTCCGGCGCCAAGCGCGCGAGCTGGTCGTACAGCTCGGCGACCCGGTTCTGCATCACCGGTGCGTCGCGGTTCATCGGGAACCTGCGGAGCGTGAGCTCCAACATCGCGACCGCGTTCCGGTTCTGGGTGATCTCGATGTACTCTTGCGCGAGCGCCTTATAGATCTCGACCGTCCACTTTTTATCCTGCGGGACGAGCGCGGGGTCTTGAACGCGCTGGATGCCGATCGCCATCTTGTTCTCGGCGGCGACCGGATCGGTCTCCGTGTCGAGCACGTCGTTGCGCGGAATGTACGGCAGCTCCGGCGGCGGACCGTCGAAGTCGACGTAGGTCAATGAACCGGCGATGTAGGTATAGGCTTCGGACCGGAAATCCGCGCCCGGATCGCCGGTCTTCGCCTCTTGCTCGTCCGCGTAGTGCAGTAGCTTGACGAACCAATCGACCGCGGTCCTGTAGCGCTGCTGCTTGTAATAAGTCCAAGCCTGCTTGTACATCGCCACACCGAAGATCGGCGGCTTGGTGAACTGCATCGAGTGGTCATAGGCACTAACCGCGCGGTTCAAGTTGTACGGCCCGCCATGCGGGTCGATCTGATCGAAGTGGAAGTTGCCCAACTGCCACCAGATTTCTGCCAGGTAGCGCGGGTCGTCGGTGGTTTCCACCTTCTGGGGCAGTGGCTTGCAAGCGTCGTACGGATCGGTGAACACGCGCTCTTCGGCGTCGGCCACCGGCTTGCCGGCGACGGTCTTGGGCGCAGCGGCTTTGCCCCGGTTGCGCCCCACCTGGTCGAGCGGGACCGGGTTTTTGTTGTACCACTCCTGCCAAAACTTATCGTCGTGGTCCTGCGGCAACGGGTCGAGCGCGATCTTCCCAGCGTCCTTGGGATCGTCCTTGACCGTGTAGCGGTTGGAGCAGACGAGCGAGCGCCAGGCCTGTTGCCCCTCTTCGATTCGCCCCGCGTCCGTGTAGCCGTGACCCAGATAGTAATGAACGGCGGCGATTTCTTCGTAGTGAGGGAACTCTTTGATCAGCCGACGGTACATGGCCAGGGCCGGCTCGAGCGCGGTCGTCAAGTCGGCGTCGTTGTTGGCGCGTGCGCGTTCTTCGTACAGCGCGCCCAAGCGAAACATCGCGTCCGGCGTCGAGCGCGGATCGGCGTTCTCACCGCTGTAGCGCTCGACGAAGCGCTCCAGGCGGGCGATGGCTTCTTGGCGAGCGTCGTCCAGGCCGTGCTTCTCTTCGGTGATCTCGCGATCGAGCGCGGTCAGCACGCGCTGGCGCCGCTGCTCGTAATGATGACGCACGATCATCGTCAGGTTGCGCCGGTAGTCCTTCGAGCCTGCCGCATAGTCGCGGGCTTCTTGCTGCAGGATGCCGAGCGCCTTCAACTGAGCAGGCGTGGGCGCCGGCGGAGGCGGCGCTTGCTTGCGCAGCTTGGGCGTGCCGGTGCCGACGACGGACGACGGACCGCTCACGGGCGGCGAGCTTTGGCCGACCGGCGCGGCGCTCGCGCTGGCTGCCGGAGCGGCGGCGCTGGCGCTGGTTGCCGGAGTGGCGCTCGCGCTGGTTGCCGGAGCGGCAGCGCTCGCGCTGGTTGCCGTGGCGGGCGCCTGGCCGCGGGCCACTTCGGAGGAGGCGAGCGACGTGGCGATCAACGCCACCGCCGTCAGTAGCCCGGAGCTGAGACTGCGATTCATTGCTGTTCCTCCGCGTCGTCGAGCACTTCGCGAAGCTCGTCGTTCAAAGTCTGCTCTTCGCGCGACCGCTCGCGTTGCAGGTTGCGCACGCGCAGGGCCTGCTCTTCGCGGACCTCCCAGGCTTCCTGCACGATACCGACGTCGGCACGCAGCACGATGCTCTTCAATCGGTCGCGCACCAGGGCGAAGTTCTTCATCGCAATCTCACCGACCAACAGCCGAGCTTGTTGATCGAGACCGTCGAGGTTTTGCGCGTAGCCTTCGATCAGCGCGACCTCTTGGGAGATCTTGTCACGCAAGCCGTTGGCCTGCTCGATCGCTTCCTGCTCGAACTTTGCGCGCGAGAGCTCGAGCGCCGCGTCGTCGTTGTCGGCGCGCACGAGCAGCGGCTGGATCGATTTCCCGTACGCCGCCGCGTCCGCAGAATCTTGCCCGGCCACGAGCAAGCTCACCTCGCGCGCGAGCAGCTCACGGAAGCGCTTGCGCACGTCTTGATCGTCGAGATAACGCTGATCGCCGAAGCCGATCTGCGCCTTGCCCACCTCGATCGCCGCGCGAAACTCTTCGATTCTCTTGTGGTAAGTGACCAAGTCTCGCTCGTTGGCTTCGATTTCGAGCTGGAAGCGCGCCCGGCTCTGCGGGTCGCTGGTCACCCCGTGCTTGTCGGCTTCGTTCATTACCCGATGCAAACCGTTCACGATCGCCTTCAGCTTGTCGGCCTCCACGGTCAGCTCTTGCAGCGACTGTGAGGTCTTGGACCATTGCGTGCCGCCGGCCTCCTCGCGGCGTACGAATTCGCCATTGGTGACCGGCATCCAGCCGAGCCGCTTCATCAACGAGCGGCGTTCGCTGCGCACGCTGGCAAGCTCTGCGCTCACGTTGCCGTTGGCCACATCGTCGATGCCCTCGGCCAGGGTGCCGCGCGCGCGAGCCAGCTTGTTCGACAAGCTGAGCACCTGCTGCAGTTGGACTTGGATCTGTGGAAAGGCTTTGACGCGCGAAGACACGGACAGCACCGCGTTCAACTTGGTGGCAAGCTTGCGCGAGCTCTTGATCAGCGAGCGTGACCGAGAAACGTCGTCGATCACTCCGAACACGTGCTGATCTTCGGCTTGGTCGCGAGCCCACTCCAAGACGACTTTGGGCAGCTTGTCGTCCGAGGCGGCGCCGAAATCATCGGACGTCAGCTTGTCGTAGTAGACCGCTGGGTCGTTCGTCGACTTCAAGAAATCGTCCAACTGTTGACGAATCGGATCGAAATGGCCGGAGACGTCCTTGTACAGCCCGAGCGCGTGCTGAAACTCCCCGGCGCGCAGCATCAGATCGGCGCGCAGCAGTGAGCCGTCGGCCAGCTCTAGATTGTTCGGATCGGTGATGGTCAGCACCTCCAGGGCGCGCTGCGCTCGCTCGAAATCACCCAGGCGTACGTACACCCACGCAAGCTCGTACAGCATGGTCGAGAACTCGGGGGAGCCGCGATCGACGTGGCTGTATGCCTCCGCCGCTTCCACGTAGTCATCCGTTTCGTGGAACAGGCGACCGATGGCCATCCAGGCCAGATCCACCACGTGCCGAGTAGCGGCCGTGGTGGCCGGCATGCGCGTGACTTTTCGGAACTGTTCGATGGCTTGGGTGAAGCGGGTGTCCGGGGCAGCCACCGGCTTGGCTTCACCCTTCGGCGTAGTCGGCGCGGGGGCCGTAGCCAAAGTTTCTTTCGTCAACACCACGCCGAGCAGGTACTGCGCCTGCAGCGTGTACTCCGAGCCGACGGGCACCGAGTTTACGGCGGATTTGGCGGAACCGTAGTCCTTGCGCGCGTACAGCGCCTTGGCCCGCGCATACGGCAGCGAGCCGGATTTGTCCGACTGGGGCACGCTGTCGAGCCGAGCGAACACGTAATCGAGGCTTTGCAGATCGTCGGTGCGCAGCGCGATGTCGACCAGGCGGCTGAGCGAGCGGCCGAGGTACTCCCCGTATGCCGAGCGCGCCGCGTGATCCAGTACGTCTCGGTAGTGGCGCCGCGCGGACAGGTACTGGCGTGATTGAAAGTAGGCCTCGCCGATCAGGAACGAGGCATCCGCGTAGTCCGCTTCGGTTGCCTTGCCCTGACGATTGAGCTCGAGCACCTTGCTCAGCAGCTCGATCGCGGCATCGTAATTCTT